>Garnier_p2__coassemble_892_pt1 | contig 97122 bp, 70 predicted proteins | sample Garnier_p2__metabat2_low_PE_024 | metagenome-assembled genome bin Garnier_p2
GAACCGGAAATACCACCTTACTCACCGAGAGATAGCCAATAAACTGGGGATTTCTCCGCAAACGGTGAATTACCGCATCAGCCAGGCACTGAAACTGCTGCGCACTGAACTGAAAGACTACCTACCGCTACTGCTGTTTCTGCTGTAAAACCGGAAAAATTCACCTCCCCTACGCCGCATCAGAGCCGTTGCTGAAGCGCAACTGCCCCGTAACAAACCCGCTACTTCTCCGTGCAGAGGTACTTATACGTGGGAAAGCTACGGAGCTGTTGCGCTTCAGCAACGGCTCTGATGCGGCGAAAGTCCGACTCGCCTGCCCCTTATCCGGAAAAATACAAATAAAAACAGGTAAAACATTTGCAAGGTTCGTGAAAATGGAGTACTTTTGTGCCCGATTATTCCGAAACGGGTACTATTAAGTGATTTTCAAGAGATTGGATTCCACCCGACGGAGCTAACTTATACAATTTATATAAGCAATGTACGCAATTGTAGAAATCAACGGTCAGCAGTTCAAAGCAGAAGCTGGCAAGAAGCTGTTCGTACACCACATGCAGAATGCTGAAGCTGGTGCAACAGTAGAATTTGAAAAAGTTCTTTTGGTAGACAAAGACGGCAACATCACTGTAGGTGCTCCTACTGTAGAAGGCGCAAAGGTAGTTTGCGAAGTAGTTACCGCTTTGGTAAAAGGTGACAAAGTTCTCGTTTTCCACAAGAAAAGAAGAAAAGGTTACCGTAAGTTGAACGGTCATCGTCAACAATTCACAGAGTTAACAATCAAGGAAGTAGTAGCTTAATCAATTTAAAAAAGTAAGAAGAAATGGCACATAAAAAAGGTGTCGGTAGTTCTAAGAACGGCCGCGAATCAGCAAGTAAGAGATTAGGCGTTAAGATTTTTGGTGGCGAAGCTTGCAAGGCAGGCAACATCATCGTGCGTCAAAGAGGTACTGAATTCCACCCGGGTAACAACATCGGTATGGGTAGTGACCACACGCTTTACGCCTTGGTAGACGGAACTGTACAGTTCAAAGTAGGTAGAGAAGACAGACGTTATGTATCTGTAATCCCCGCTGAAGCATAAGTTTCCGCATACATAACTAAATAAAAAAAGAGGATGCATCACTTTTAAAGCGATACATCCTCTTTTTTTATCTAAACACCTAATCCGTATAGGTTATTATTATTATCTTAGCATGACAATTACGGCAAATCATAGAATCTAGCATGGAAAAAGTAGAAACATTATTATTGAATGAGTGCAACTACCCCTTATCAGAAGAGGTTATGGAGCGCTTTTTAGCTCCTGGACAAGAGATTCTCCTAAAGAAAAACGAAATATTAGTAATGACCGGTGTAGTAGATACCAATATCTACGTGGTAGAAGAAGGCATTCTACGCTTCTCTTCCATGGACGGTATGCGTGAAGTTACTTTTGGATTCGCCCTGCCCGGCACGATGATTATCTCCATGCACTCTTTTTATTGTCATCTCCCGGTATTCTACCAGATTGAAGCATGCTGCCCATCAAAAGTAGTAAAAATACCCAAGAAGCACTATGACGACATGGTGGCCGAATCGCACGAATTTGCCCGTTGGGCACTGGAAATGGCCAATGGGCAACTATATTCTTATGAAAAAAAGAATCACATTATCAATGGAGATGCAAAAGAGCGATATCTGTCGCTGGCACACAACCGACCGGATATTCTGGAAAAAGTTCCGCTAGGCATTGTAGCTTCCTACCTGGGAATTACACAGAGCTATCTAAGCAGGCTGAAGAAACTGATTAATCAGGAATAAAAAAACTCATCCTTCATTCGAAATACGTCTAAAAGCGAAAAACTGCCAAACAATGATAGTTTTTCCTAAAAAACATTGCGATTTTTGACCTAGTACAAATATCGCAATGTTTTTTATTTTTAGTTTTGCCAGATAAAAAGATATAATTTAAAACTTATGCCTATGAATTTGTTAAGAGTATTTAGTTTGTTATTGGGTATGGCATTAGTATCTGCTTCTTGTTCCGATGAAAAAGAAGCCCCTTTAGTACCTCTGTACCCATATGAGCATGTAGAATTGACCATTACAGAAGAAGGGGTCACTTCTACCAGTTGTTCGTTCAATGTACAGCCTTCGGACGAAAAAGCCCCTTACCTATGTCTGTATGTAAAACAAGACATTTTCACAGAAATTTCCAAAGAAAAACTGCCTGAATTTCTGATGAACAGCTTGAAAAAACAGGCGCAAGAGCAAAAAACAGACTTCGAAGCATTCGTAGCTGCGGCTACCTTAAAAGGGACACAGAAAGTAGAACTTAAGAACCTGGCTCCCGGAAGTATATACGAACTGGTGGCTTTTGCCGTATCGGGCGTAACACCTGCAAAAAAATCAACGCACCACTTTTTCCAAACACATTATGTAGAGCCCGTGGATTGCACCATTGAAGCTTTAAGTGTGAAGAAGAAAAACGGCAATATCGTATTGGACATGAAACCTTCGGTCGACACGGAGTATTGGTACATTGCTGCGATGGCGAAACCTTCTTATGAAAATGCACTGCAGTCATTTAGCAAAGAGGATATCTTTATGACACTATTCGGTCAGCAGGCCAACGGCATGACACTAGAGGAAATTACAGAAAACCTGCTGATAAAGGGTCCGAGAAAAATTGGTTTCAAAATCAGTGCAGGCATTGGCGACTGTGTGTGGATGGCTGCCGTACTGAAACCCTTCGAAGAATCTACATTGGTATTGGCTTCGCAGGTATCCACAGGTGAATTCAATCCGGATAAACTCAGCGAATCTACTCGCTCAGCTCACTTCAACGAGCATGTGGCTAGCAAAACTGCAAGTTTCCTCAACGGGTATCTTCCTATAGTAGGCATTGCCCAACCATAATTTATTGTATGACTATCTAAAGACGAAAAGATATGAAGAAAAAAAATATTCTGTATGCACTGGCAGCGCTTCTTACTATGGGAGTAACTGCTTGTTCTGACAACGACCCGGCAACTCCACTTGCTCCTCCTGCACAAGAAGAAGTGGAAGCTTATGTAGTAGACGTGAAATCTGAAGACTACAGCATGTATGTGGGTGGCAACGTCATCGGTGAAGGCATAGCCAATTACTATTTCGTATTATCGAATGCTACCTGCGAACTGAATGAACGTGAGTTTCCTACACCGGTGACGGATGGAGATATGGTGGTACTGGACCTCTATGCAACTATATCCGATGGAAGTACGGCTAGCATTCCTGCAGGTGAGTACAGATTGGGGTATCAGTATAACCCCTTTACATTCAATGTGGACAACACCATGGTGGTACGCAATACGGAAGCCAAAATTCAGTATGAAGCAGTAGTGGGCGGAACCATACTGGTGACTCCAGGAGAGAATGGCAACACGGATTTGCGCTGCGAACTGCAATTGGCCAGCGGCGAGGTGACCGTATATCATTTTAACGGACAACTGACTTTTGAAGATATTACGGATACATGGGGCAGCAAATCTACCCTGAAAGTAGACATGATCGACACCCAATTTACCGACACCTGGGCAGTATACTACGGCAATATGTTTGAAACCAACACGGGCAACTTTATGCTGTATTTCTATACCGATGGCTTTGCCGACAATATGAAGCAACCTGGCAGCATGCTGGCATTATGCCTATTCTCTGACTTAGCCAACAATCCGGCCAAGGCCGAAATCAAAGAAGGAGAATATAGCGTGGTGCCGCTGGTAAATGGATACGGTGCGAAATTCTCGCTTATGGGTGGTGAATTGGTCAACGGAAATCCGTTTGGTACATATGCCATGAAGGTGGATGAAGACGGCTATTCGGGCACAGGATTCATCACAAAAGGTACGGTAAAAATCAGTAAGAAAGACAAAGAATATACCATTGAGTATGACTTACTGACCGACAACAAGAAGTCTATCAAAGGTACCATCATCAAAGAACTGAATATCGAAAACCAATCCGATGATTCAGGAAAAGCCTTTATCTCTAACTTGGAGGCAGATGTACATACTGAACTACCTAAAGTAAAAGAGGGTACTTGGACATGGAAAGGTACGGTTACCGGTGCCGAGGGCAAAGAATTAGATCTATGGTCTATCTGGCTGCAAGCTCCGCAAGGCGATGCCATGGCATTTGAATTTGCCACTGAATTGGGATTGGATGGACAAATACCCGACGGCACTTATACCACTGATACGCATCATTGGGCAGAACGATTCACTCCCTCTACGGCTGTAGCCGGCTATCTGTGGGACGGAAAACAAAGAGGCTGCTGGTACTTCCACTTTAAAGAAGGACAGGATGAAACAACAGGCCTTGATTATTATTATAATATGGACATCAATGCACCGGCTATTGAAGAAGGTACAGTAACCGTGAAGAAACAGGAAAACGGCCATTACAGATTTGAATGGAGCTTTGTGGACGATGCCCCCGGACAACACAAGATTACGGGTAATTGGACGGGGCCGATTCGTGCCTTCGACCCCGAAATTGATGGGTTTAAGACAATCAAACCAGTCTACAGCCGTGATACATTTCTGAAGGGATGGTATGAAAAAGTGTATAAACTCAAGAAATAAGAAAAACCATGAAGAAATATATATATTTAGTGAATATCTTGTTAATGTCTGTAATCTTGGGATTCTCGGCTTGCTCGGATGATGACGATGACAACGGACAAGGGAATGCAGGTACAACTGGGGGCGAAACAATCGCCCTCAATAACCAGTTTAGCAGCCAAGATCAAATCAAGGATATTCTGTCGGTGCTGCGCTTCGACCAAGGCTATAACGCCGTGTTCTATCTGTCGCCTACAGCCAATATTCAGGATGTGGCAGGCATGAATCAGGCCAATGATTATCTGAAAGTATCCATGCCTACCGGCAGATTGGGACTGAATACTGATTTCAGCCAGACAGGTATGAAGGTGGAGTATAGTAACCTGACGCTGAAATCGGGCAGAGGTGCCAGCGGCCCCATGAGAATCGACATCGACGGGGATAATATCAAGATAGAAATGCAGGTGGAAGCCGGCGAAGGAATAGAATGCCGGTATGAGGGCAAGTTCCTGCATCAAATCAGCGAAAACTTGGCTAACGTCACTCCCATGGGAGACGAAAAGACTACGGCTACCTTGGTATCGGCCTTCCGCACCAAGGCAAAGGGTGAAAAGAGAACGGTGACCTTTGCCGTGGGAATGGCGGAGGCTGACAGCCCCAACGGATTGTCGGCTGCGAAATACACCATGATGTTCATGGCACCGATGAAGCATTTCGACGGAAAATACCATACTTTCAAGAAAGCTGACGGTTATCAGTTCTACCTGATAGACAATGAGAACAAGAAGTATGCCAATGAAGTGACGGAAGGACGTATGCGCATCACCGGTAAGGCAACCGATGAAAAGATGCACCTGGTGTTTGAAGCCACTCTTTCGGACGGAAGCACGGTGACGGGCGATTATTACGGCACGCTGCAAAACGTGGAAGACATGGATATTCTGCCTGCCAAGAATGCCTATACATACCTGAGCAGCTCCGGAGAAAATGAGAATAAAAAAATTATCGAAGTAATCTATCGGTATGAAGAAATCCATCAGGATCAAGAAGTGAAGAAGAAGCAGCACCGGTTTGGCTTTAAATATGATGAATGGCAGGAATTCGGCGATTATCCGCCTCTATTGGAGGTAATCATAGATGTAGAGGCTTTAGGCGTAGTAAACGGCGACTTGGCCACCACTCCGGGGTGGAAAATTAACTATGAAAGTTTCCAAGTGGAATACATAGCCCCGGATGACCCCAACGCTCAACACAAGACGCAGTCGAAGGGTACCGTTACAGCTATCAAGGTAGGCGAAAACTACCGCATCAACATTACGGCTGAAACCATCCCAGCCAATACTGGGCAAAAGGCAGCCAGCATGGAGCTGAGTTATGAAGGACCGGTAACGATTGTAGAATAATTACTTTTAATATCATTGATTTATGAAGAATTTTGCATTCTATATTTGCTTGTCGCTGAGTGTACTGTTCACCTCATGCGAAGACGATTACACCAACGAGGGGGTATTCGAATTATCACAGACAGAATTTACAAATCTCTCGCACGAGGGAGAGGAACTGAATGTAGAGCTGACGGCTTACGATGGCTGGACAGCCAGTTGCCCGGCAGATTGGGTGAAGCTTTCGGCTACGGAAGGACGCGGACAAAGCACACTACGGGTGCAGGTACGTGCCAACATTGAAGGAAGCCGCTCGTGCAAGGTGGAGCTACGTACGGCTAATGACACACGCACCATCAGCATCAACCAAAACGGTCTTCCGGCAGGCGAAGAGCTACACTATAAGTTACCCATCGTGATTCACGTGATTTACAACGATGCCAGCAACCCGCGCCAGAATCCAGACACCAAGTATCTGCACGACGTAATAGCCAGCGTAAACCGCGCGTACCAATCCAGCCAAGGTAGTGTAAACATGAATCTGGAATTTGTGCCCGCTACGGTAGACCCGCAAGGCAACCCGATGCCAGAACCGGGCATCGACCGCGTGAAATGGGTTACATCCACTCTGGAAATGACAGATGTGATGTTTGGAAACAACCGCAAATACAACCATTTCCTGTGGGATCCCAATGAATATGTGAATGTATTGCTGTATACGTTCGACTCATCAAAGGATCCTTCCATAGCAGGTGTAATGGGAGTTTCTACGTTCCCGTATTCTCCAAAGTTTGCTCCCATGCCTGGCACAGAAACCATACAATATACCCATCTGAAACTGGAAAACATCAAATTTGCTTACTGTGTTTCTGTGAACAATACATATGTAGGCGATAATCCCTACCTGTTCCCGGAATTTACCGAATTGGATTTGCAGCAAACCAGCATTGCCAATACATTAGCACATGAATTGGGTCACTATCTAGGATTGCGCCACGTATTCTCTGAAGCACAAAACGGAGCTTGCGAAGACACGGACTATTGCACAGATACGCGCTCTTACAACAAGGAAGAATATGAAGGACAACTATATGACATAGCAATGCAGTGGCAAAATAATCCGGCCTACCGCACCGAGGAAAACTTCAAAAAAGCATTTATACGTACCTGCTGCGACAATTCTCAGTTCGAGGCTCATAACATTATGGACTATGCCTACTGCTACTCTGACGAGTTTACTGCAGACCAGCGTAAGCGAGTGAGACACGTCTTGGAATACAGTCCGCTGATACCTGGTCCGAAGAAGGGCAGAACAAGCACACGTGCCACGGTAGAAGGCTTGGTAGACCTTCCTATCACCGTGATGTGTATGCCGCAGAATCATTAATTGGGGAAGTAGAGTTATAGAAAAGAGGGTATGCCAATCGGACATACCCTCTTTTCTTTTTTACAGAAACACTACACTCTATTCGTTTTTTACGTATATTTGCGCTTTGTAATCAAGGAACTTAGATTTTTATAAGATATGCTTACCATTAAACAAATCACAGAAAATACAGACGCGGTTATCCGCGGACTGGAAAAGAAGCACTTTAAAAATGCTCAGGAGACCATTGAGCAAGTTTTGGCTTTCAACAACAAAAGAAAAAGTACACAAGCTGTATTAGATAGCAACCTGGCAGAGGTGAACGCAACATCCAAATCTATCGGACAACTGATGAAAGAAGGCAAGAAAGAGGAAGCTGAAACTGCCAAGGCACGCGTAGCCGAACTAAAAGAAGCAAACAAGAATCTACAGGCAGAAATGGATCAGGCTGCCACTGATATGCAAAACTTACTCTACACCATTCCGAATGTGCCCTACGACAGCGTACCGGAAGGTGTGGGTGCAGAAGATAACGTAGTGGAAAAAATGGGAGGTATGGAAACTGAACTTCCCAAAGATGCCCTCCCCCACTGGGAACTGGCCAAGAAATATGACTTGATTGATTTCGACTTGGGTGTAAAAATTACCGGTGCCGGATTTCCGGTGTACAAAGGGAAAGGTGCCCAACTGCAACGGGCTTTAATCAATTTCTTCCTGGATGAAGCACGCAAATCGGGATATACTGAAATCATGCCACCTACAGTGGTAAATGCTGCTTCTGGATACGGCACCGGACAGTTGCCTGACAAAGAAGGACAGATGTATCACTGCGAAGTGGATGACTTGTATCTGATTCCTACAGCAGAGGTACCTGTAACCAACATTTATCGCGATGTGATATTGGACGAAAAGCAATTGCCTATCAAAAACTGTGCTTATACACAGTGCTTCCGCCGCGAAGCTGGTTCTTACGGAAAAGATGTAAGAGGTTTGAACCGCCTGCACGAATTTTCAAAAGTAGAATTAGTACGTATTGACACACCCGAACACAGCAAACAGTCACACCAGGAAATGCTGGACCACGTAGAAGGCCTGCTGCAAAAGTTGGAGTTGCCCTACCGTATCCTGCGTTTGTGTGGAGGTGACATGAGTTTTACAGCAGCTCTCTGCTTCGACTTCGAAGTATATTCTGAAGCACAGAAACGTTGGTTGGAAGTAAGTTCGGTATCTAATTTCGACACGTACCAGGCTAACCGTTTGAAATGCCGCTACCGCACAGGGGAAAAGAAAACTGAACTCTGCCATACACTCAATGGCTCAGCACTAGCATTACCCCGCATAGTGGCTGCCTTGCTGGAAAACAACCAGACACCAGAAGGCATACGCATTCCTAAGGCTCTGATTCCATATACAGGATTTGATATGATTGACTAATTGACTATCGATGACCAACATCATATAGTGGAAGTGTACTTCGGTATGCTTCCACTTTTGTTTCATAATACCCCGGAGAAAGCAGTCACATCTAAATACAACTACGGAAGTCTGTCAAAAAGATAAACAGTATTTTAACAAGAATGATGGGAGTTTAATAAATAACTACTATCTTTGCAAAATCTATCATTCTGAAAGAATTTACGCAATAGAAACAACAAAAAGCATCGTGTAATGAACAAAATCATTAGCAAAAAACAGTTTTCTGAAAAAGTGTTCAAATTTGAAGTAGAAGCGCCACTTATAGCACGCTCACGCAAAGCCGGACACTTTGTGATTGTCCGCGTAGATGAAAAAGGCGAACGTATGCCTCTAACCATTGCCGGAGCAGACACACAAAAAGGAACCATCACACTGGTAGTACAGGAGGTAGGCTTATCTTCTACCAAACTTTGTCAACTGAACGAAGGTGAGTACATCCTCGATGTGGTAGGTCCACTTGGACAAGCTACACACATAGAGAATTTCGGCACTGTAGTATGCGCGGGAGGCGGAGTAGGTGTAGCACCGATGTTACCTATCATTCAGGCACTGAAAGCTGCCGGCAATCGGGTTATCTCTGTATTGGCCGGACGAAGCAAAGATTTGATTATTCTGGAAGATGAGGTGAAGGAATCTTCGGACGAAGTCATCATCATGACTGATGACGGAAGCTATGGCAACAAAGGATTGGTCACAGAGGGCATCGAAAACGTCATCAAACGCGAAAAAGTAGACAGATGTTTTGCCATTGGACCTGCTATCATGATGAAATTTTGCTGTCTGCTTACCCAAAAATATGAAATACCTACCGACGTATCACTGAATACGATTATGGTAGACGGTACTGGTATGTGTGGCGCCTGCCGTATCACGGTAGGAGGAAAAACACGCTTCGTATGCGTAGATGGTCCTGAATTTGACGGACACCAAGTAGATTGGGATGAAATGTTCAAACGCATGGGATCTTTCAAAAATGTGGAAAGAGAAGAAATGAGCCATCTGGAAAATTACCAGTGCCATATAGACCATATAAAGATTAATGAACAAGAAACAGCTACAGCAGCTACTCTACTGACTGCAACTACTCAGCAGACACCTATAGAGGAACTGCTAGACAGAAAGGCTGGGTGGCGTGAAGCACTGCGCAAAAGCATGAAACCCAAAGAACGCACGGCTATTTCGCGCTGTCCAATGAATGAACTGGATCCGGTATACCGTGCCACTACACGTATAGAAGAAGTGAATACTGGATACACGCAGGAACAAGCCATGACTGAGGCTAAACGATGCTTAGACTGCGCGAACCCTACTTGTATGCAGGGATGCCCGGTAAGTATCAACATCCCTTCGTTCATCAAAAATGTGGAACGGGGAGAATTCCTAGAGGCAGCACGTGTACTGAAACATACTTCTTCATTACCAGCTGTCTGCGGACGTGTGTGTCCACAAGAAAAACAATGCGAAAGCCAATGCATACATTTAAAGATGAATGAACCGGCTGTAGCCATCGGTAACCTGGAACGCTTTGTAGCCGACTATGAACGAGAAAGCGGCAACATCGTGCTACCTGAACTGGCACCGAAAAATGGCATAAAAGTAGCCGTAGTAGGTTCTGGCCCTGCCGGCTTGAGTTTTGCCGGCGATATGGTGAAAAACGGATATGAGGTAACAGTGTTTGAAGCACTGCACGAGATAGGAGGTGTACTAAAGTACGGCATTCCGGAATTCCGTCTGCCCAACAAAATTGTAGACGTAGAAATCAACAACTTGGAAAAGATGGGAGTACACTTCGTGAAAGACTGCATCATCGGTAAGACGGAAAGCGTAGAAGAACTGCAGAAAGAAGGTTTCAAAGGTGTGTTCATTGCCAGCGGTGCCGGACTACCCAACTTTATGGGCATACCTGGAGAAAACAGTGTAAACATCATGTCGAGCAATGAATATCTGACTCGCGTAAATCTGATGGATGCTTCCAATCCGGAAACAGATACACCTATCAACCCGGCCAAAAGTGTGATTGTGGTAGGTGGAGGTAACACTGCCATGGACTCTTGCCGCACAGCCAAACGTCTAGGTGCTGAAAAGGTATACATTGTATACCGACGCAGTGAAGCTGAAATGCCTGCCAGACTAGAGGAAGTAAAACATGCTAAAGAGGAAGGCATTGAATTTCTGACTCTGCACAATCCTATTGAATACATCGCTGATGAGAAAGGAGCCGTGAAACAGGTGGTGTTGCAACAAATGGAGTTGGGAGAACCGGATGCCAGTGGCAGACGTAGCCCAATAGCAATTCCGGGAGCAACAACAACACTGGATATTGACATGGCAATCGTAGCCGTGGGAGTATCACCTAACCCCATTGTACCCACTTCTGTAAAAGGATTGGAACTGGGCAGAAAGAATACCATTGCCGTGAACGAAGATATGCAAAGCAACCTGCCAATGATATTTGCCGGCGGCGACATCGTACGAGGTGGAGCAACAGTGATTCTAGCAATGGGTGACGGCAGACGAGCTGCCGCTGCCATGCATAAACAACTGGCTGGTGAATAATCCAATAACGTACCTATATACAAAAAAACGGGAGTGCATCGAAACGCACTCCCGTTTTTATATACCATAAAAACTACTGTTTCCAATCCTTATTTTACCACCCGATTGGTAGCAGGATCCGGAAAAATTACAGTAGGCTTGAATGTCTTGGCCTCATCGAAATCCATCAGAGCATACGACATAATGATAACAATATCATCGGGCTGAACCTTACGGGCTGCTGCACCATTGAGGCAAATCTTACCGCTGCCACGCTCACCCTTGATAATGTATGTTTCAAAACGCTCGCCGTTATTATTATCTACAATAGCCACTTTTTCACCGGCAATCATATTGGCAGCATCCATCAAATCCTCATCAATCGTAATGCTTCCCATATAATTGAGGTTGGCCTCCGTCACACGGGCACAATGAATTTTCGATTTCAATACTTCAATCATCATAATTATTCTGTTTTTCTTGATTTTTACGTTTAATATTTGATATTATCTATCAAACGTACCTCGCCACAGAACACAGTAATACAGCCTACTACATAATCTGTATCGCTCCAATGGGAAATCTTCTGCAGCGTAGTGCCGTCTACCAATTCAAAATATTCCAGACGCAAGCCCGGAGCAGCGGCAATGGATTCTTCTACAAAATGCTGAGTTTCTTCTACAGTATGGTCAGCTGCAAAAGTGCGGCTTTCAAACAATGTTTGAGAAATACGCAAGGCCTGCTGACGTTCTTCGCCCGATAAGCGTGCATTACGGCTACTTAATGCCAAACCATCTTCTTCACGAACTATCGGACAACCCACTATTTCGAGCGGGAATTGCATCTGACGTACCATCTCGCGAATAATGGCCAACTGCTGAAAATCTTTCTCACCGAAATAAGCTCGGTCGGGCTTCACCGCATCAAACAATTTACTTACAATCTGACAAACACCATTGAAATGCCCCGGACGAAAGGCCCCCTCCATAACTGTATCCAAAGGCGCATAACTAAACTGTCGAGTATCCGGTTCAGGATACATTTCCTCTACTGAAGGAGCAAAGGCAAATGAAGCACCGCAAGATTCCAACAAAACACAATCAGCTTCAAGTGTTCGCGGATATTTCACGAGATCATTCTTGTCATTAAATTGAGTAGGATTTACAAAAACACTCACTACGGTGACATCATTCTCGGCCACACTACGTTTTACCAGCGAAGCATGACCGGCATGCAAAGCACCCATTGTGGGCACCAGCCCTACCGTCTTTCCTTGGGCTCTCAAGGCTGATAGTGCAGCTTGCAAGTCCTTGATAGTATGTACTATATTCATCACTATTTAATTAGATAATTACTCAGTTGTTGGAAAAAACGATGCAAAATAAGCTATTATTTACCACATAACGAAGAAATATCGTAAATTAATGCAAAACTTTTCATGAGGAGGAAGCTATGAACTACCTAATTTACCATTGAAATACAACTAGTTAACAATTCATAAGGAATTATAGGAACCATCCTTTGGCTTTAATCCCCATTTTTTTTATTATCTTTGCAAAATAATTGAGAACATTGTTATTATGACAAAAGCAAACAAGGTTTTATTTATTACACAAGAAATCACCCCTTATGTCTCAGAATCTGAGATGTCGTTAATTGGTAGGAACTTACCGCAAGCCATTCAGGAGAAAGGTAGAGAAATCAGAACTTTTATGCCTAAATGGGGAAATATTAACGAGCGGAGAAATCAATTGCATGAGGTTATCCGCCTATCTGGTATGAATCTGATTATTGATGACACAGACCACCCACTCATTATCAAAGTTGCTTCGATACAAGCAGCTAGAATGCAGGTGTACTTCATCGACAACGACGACTATTTTCAAAACAGACTGCAAGTAACTGATGAAAACGGTGTAGAATATGAAGACAATGACGATCGTGCTATCTTCTATGCACGTGGTGTATTGGAAACCGTAAAGAAGCTACGCTGGTGTCCAGATGTAATTCATTGCCACGGATGGATGACTGCCTTAGCCCCGCTATACATCAAAAAAGCTTATAAGGACGAACCCTCATTCAGAGGCTCTAAAGTGGTATTCTCACTTTATGAAGAAGATTTCAAAGAGGCTCTACAGCCTGAATTTCCAACCAAACTGATGCTGAAGGGAATTGCTAAAAAAGATGTGGCTAACTTAAAAACACCTATTGATTATGTGGAATTGTGTAAATTGGCTATTGACTACTCTGACGGCGTAGTATTGCAGAGCGATAAGGTGAATGAAAAATTGGTAAACTATGCCAAAGAAACAGGTAAACTAATACTAGAACCTCAAGATCCCGATAACTTTGCAGAAGCATGTAACAATTTCTACGATCAAGTATGGGAAAATTCCCAAGAATAATTGTCCAATTTATTGACAACATCGATTATGAAAGTAAAGTTTGTAAGATATGCTACCACACTGTTGATGGCTATCTTAACTATCACCGGATGTGATGACACTACCGATTCTTTAGGGATGGATATGCTTCCTTCTGCCGACGGACTTTCGGCTCACATGAAGATTTATAATGTAGCAACTCAATCGGTGGCTGCAGAAAATGTCTATTCCAAAACCAGTACGGGATATATAGGCAACTTCACTGATCCAGAATTTGGTAAATATGAAACTAGTTTCTTAACAGAACTAAACTGTACGGACAGATATAAGTTCCCCGTAGAAGTGTACAAGGTAACAGAAACTGATGAGAAAGGAACACCTACCAAGGCTACAGGAGTAATGGTAGAAGATAAAATTACTAAAGTAAACTTGGTTGTCTATTATTCCAGTTGGTTCGGTGACTCCTTGAATGCTTGTCGCATGACAGCCTACGAATTAAACGACAAATGGCTGGATGACCGGAAAGACCCGGAAAAATATCGCTATACCAATTCAATCGATGTGAATAAGTATTTTAATAAAGGAAATGAGGTGGGACGTAAAGCTTACTCTGCTTACGACTTATCTGTTCCTGATTCAGTGAGAAATGCTAAAGACTCTTACGGCAATAAAACATTCTACCCTAATGTTACTTTCTCGCTGGATGCCGAAAAATACGGTACAAAAATTCTGAAATTGAACAGAGAGTACCACCAAGGAAAGAATCATGCATTCGATAGTGCTGAATCATTTATTAACTATGAAAACAAAAATGCTGATCCTAATTCAGAAGTGGCAACAAAAGGAATTCGAGGTATTTATCTAAAATCGGACTTTGGCGACGGTACTATCATCTATGTAGACAGAGTGGATTTACAAATGCAATTCAAATTCTACTACACAGATGAAAAGACAGGCGTAAAACTGAAGAAAAAAGTTAAAGACGACAAGGGAGAAGTAGGCGAAGATTCGATTGGCTATGGATGGACAACAGTGCTGGCATCAACCAAGGAGATTATCCAAGCAAACAGCTTTGCATCTGACTTTGATGATAAAGTAAACGAGAAAATCAAAGATAAATCGTGCACCTACATCAAATCACCGGCTGGCATCTTTACCCAAGCCACAATTCCTTACGAAGACATTTATAATGATTTGAAAAATGACACGCTGAATGCAGTAAAATTAACATTTACGAATTATCACCAGCAAGAAGATTATCCTTTCAGTATGCAAGCTCCAAAGAATGTACTGCTACTGAGAAAATATGACTATGACAAGTTCTTCTCTGAGAATCAACTGCCGGATAATATAACCTCTTATACAGTAGCCCATAACAGTTTAGGAACAAACCAATATACATTCAGCAACTTAGCTCGCTTGGTAACAACCAGCATCAACGAAAAGAATGCTGCCAAACAAAAAGCTAAAGAAGAGGCTGGAAACGAATGGAATGAAATGAAATGGGAAGAGAAATGGAAAAACGATCCCAAAACTAAAGATTGGGATAAAGTATATCTGATTCCTGTGAAACCAACATTTGATACCAGCAGCAACGGAACCCTAATAGGTATTCAGCATGACTTACAGCCAGCTTATGCCAAATTACAAGGAGGGGAATCACAACAGCTGGAAATGCAGGTAACCTACACCAGGTTTCAAAAGTAAAGAAAATAATTAAGGTATATATAATTCACAACCTACCAACATGCAAGAGAAAATTATCATTCTTGATTTCGGCTCACAAACTACGCAGCTTATCGGCCGCCGTTTACGCGAACTGAATGTTTATTGTGAAATCGTGCCTTACAATAAATTTCCGCACGAAGATGAAAGTGTGAAAGGTGTAATCCTCTCAGGAAGTCCTTACTCTGTGTATGATGAAAGTGCATTCAAAGTAGATTTGAGCAACATCCGTGGGAAATACCCAATTTTGGGTATCTGCTACGGCGCACAGTTTATTTCTTACAGCAACGGAGGGAAAGTAGAACCTGCAGGGACACGTGAATATGGACGTGCACACTTAGCTGAATTCGACAAAGAGAATTTATTGTTTCACGGTATTAAGGAACATTCACAAGTATGGATGAGTCATGGTGACACTATCACCGCTATCCCTGAAAATTTCAAAGTAATCGCTTCAACCGACAAAGTCAGAATTGCTGCTTACCAAGCAGAAGGAGAGAAGATGTGGGGTGTGCAGTTTCATCCGGAAGTGTTCCACAGTGAAGATGGTACACAAATGCTAAAAAACTTTGTTGTAGAAGCTTGCGGATGTAACCAGACATGGAGCCCAGCATCTTTTGTAGACACTACAGTAGCAGAGTTGAAAGAACAAATCGGCAACGATAAGGTAATACTAGGCTTAAGTGGTGGCGTGGATTCCTCGGTAGCTGCCGTATTGCTTAACCGCGCCATCGGCAAAAACCTGACTTGCATCTTTGTAGATCATGGCTTGCTGCGTAAAGATGAATTCAAAAACGTAATGCATGACTATGAATGCTTGGGGCTAAATGTCATTGGAGTAGATGCAAGTGAAAAATTTTTCAAAGATTTGGAAGGTATAACTGAACCTGAACAAAAGAGAAAAATTATAGGACGCAACTTTGTAGAAGTATTCAACGAAGAAGCTCACAAGATAACTGATGCACGCTGGCTGGCGCAAGGAACAATTTATCCAGACCGCATAGAAAGTCTAAACATCACAGGCAAAGTAATCAAGAGCCACCACAATGTGGGTGGTCTGCCAGAAGAGATGAATCTCCAGCTGTGCGAACCTTTAAAGTGGCTATTTAAAGATGAAGTTCGCCGAGTGGGACGCGAATTGGGCATACCCGACCACCTCATCAGTCGCCACCCCTTCCCCGGTCCTGGACTAGCAGTACGTATCTTAGGAGACATAACACGTGAAAAAGTACGTATACTACAAGATGCAGACGAAATCTTTATCCGCGGTTTATGGGAATGGAAAGTAAAAGAGACAGATGGCACAGAAACACCCCTTTACCATAAAGTATGGCAAGCTGGTGTCATCTTGTTACCGGTACAATCTGTAGGCGTAATGGGCGACGAAAGAACCTACGAAAGAGCTGTAGCCTTACGCGCTGTGACATCTACAGATGCCATGACAGCCGATTGGGCACACTTACCATATGAATTCTTAGGGAAAATTTCCAATGAAATAATCAACAAGGTAAAAGGAGTGAATCGAGTATGCTACGATATCTCTTCTAAACCACCTTCTACTATAGAGTGGGAATAATTAAAAAAAAGAGAGGGGTTGTATAATACAACCCCTCTCTTTTTTTTAATTATATGGCATGCAGTATTGAATTCTACACAGTAATATATTTATTAATCTGACTGGTTACAAAAATGCGATAAATCTGCAGCATCAGATATCACCACTTCTCCACGATGCAAAATCAAAAGTTCCTTTTCTTGCAACGTATTCAAAGCCTTAGATACATTACTACGCGTTTCATTCATCAATGAAGCTAAATCTTGCATTTTAATTTTTACCACTTTTTCTCCTGTAAGACGCTCAAAACAATTCAAAAAGAAAATAGCAATACGTTTCTCTGGGTCAACAATACCTATGTTCCAAAGTTTCTGAGTTAAAATCTGTACTCTATTGCTGAGTATATTCAAGTAATTTAAGCGAAAAATTTCATAATCAAAAAGTACAGACAAAACATAAGATTTAGAAATACGTACCACATGCACCTCTGTTTCCGCAACATAAGAAGACACATGCCTAACATTCATTCCAAAAAGTGAATAAGGTTCAATCAAATAAGGTGCCTGAATACATTCAATTACAGTAACAGGAAGAGCAGAAGCTACGGTAAGGGCTTTTATTTTCCCTTTAAGGATAAATAAAAGACCATCGCAATCAGTATCAGTTCGAACAATGACTTCTCCAGATTTGTACTTGGTAAAATCTAATTTTACCTTTTCCAATATGCTGGTAAAATCATCTTGTGATAGCCCTTGAAACAAGGGTAGTTGAAGTAATGTATCAAACATTGTATCCATAAAGATAACTGACTTTTTATATACAAAAATAGCGATATTCATCGGTGTAGCGCAGTAGACAAGATTTCTTTTTATTTTTTTATTATTTCTTAAATATAAGAATAAACAAGGTAGAAAGGAAATGAAACAACATCGAAAGGAATGTCATATAAATAAACGAAAGAAGTCATATTTTGTACATTTTGGGACATTTTAGTACACTAGCTACCCTATTTTTAGAAATGAATAAAAAAAAAAGAACCTTTTGTTTTGTTTATAGGCTTTAATTCGTAATTTTGGGCATCGCTTACACATTTTATAAAGCTGATTAACCTGAATAATTAACCTTTAAATAATGCACAACTATGAGTTATTTACGATTTGACAAGACCCGCATGATTAATCTTGAAGAATCTTTGCCAAGGGAGATTCTTCGGACAAATAAGTCGGGAGCTTATCATTGTACAACGATTGTGGATTGTAACACGCGCAAATACCACGGACTGTTGGTAATTCCTGTTCCGAATTTGGACGATGAGAATCATGTGCTACTATCTTCTCTAGATGAAACGGTAATTCAGCACGGTGCAGAGTTTAACTTGGGATTGCATAAATATCAAGGTAACAGTTATAGTCCTAATGGACATAAATATATCCGTGAATTTGATTGTGAACACATCCCAGCTACAACTTACCGTGTAGGAGGCGTCATTTTACGCAAAGAGAAAATTTTTGTACATCATGAAAACAGAATTTTGATTCGCTATACCTTGGTAGACGCCCATTCCGCCACTACTCTTCGATTCCGACCATTCTTAGCTTTCAGAAGCGTCAGAGAATATACGCATGAAAATGCTCAAGCAGACAGAGACTATCAAGTCGTGGAAAATGGTATCAAGACTTGTATGTATCCAGGTTATCCGGAGCTATTTATGCAGCTGAACAAGAAAAACGAATTTCATTTTCAGCCGGATTGGTACAGAGGAATAGAATATGCCAAAGAACAAGAAAGAGGATACGACTCTAAAGAAGACCTTTATGTTCCCGGCTACTTTGAAGTAGAAATAAACAAAGGTGAAAGCATTGTCTTCTCGGCCGGCATTTCTGAGATATCCACCTCAGCTTTAAAAAAGATTTTTGAAGATGAAGTAGCCGACCGAACACCACGTGACAGTTTTTATCACTGTCTAGTCAATTCAGCCCACCAGTTCCATAACAAACAAGGAGACAAACATTATATTTTAGCTGGATACCCTTGGTTTAAATGCCGTGCACGAGATTTATTCATTTCTCTACCTGGCTTAACATTAGCAGTAGGCGAACAAGAAGAATTTGAGGACGTCATGAAAACTGCAGAAAAGGCTATCTATGAATTTATGAATGAAGAGCCTTCTACCTGCAAAATCTATGAAATGGAACATCCAGACATATTATTGTGGGCTATATGGACCTTACAACAATATGCGAAGGAAACTTCCAAAGAACAATGCAGACATAATTATGGACATTTGCTGAAAGATATCATGCAGTATATCCGTACACGCAAGCACGATAATTTATTCTTGCATGACAATGGGCTACTCTATACCAATGGTCGCGATAAAGCGGTTACTTGGATGAATTCCACAGCGAACGGACATCCGGTAATTCCTCGCACGGGCTACATTGTAGAAATTAACGCATTGTGGTATAATGCCCTACGCTTTACAGCAGAATTGGTACGCGAAGAAGGTAATCAAACACTGGCTGACGAACTAGATAATCAGGCAAAAATTACAGGTCAATCATTCGTAGATGTATTCCGCAATGAATATGGTTATCTGTTTGATTATGTAGATGGGTATATGATGGATTGGAGCGTACGCCCCAACATGATTTTTGCAGTTGCCTTTGACTATTCTCCGCTAGACAGAGTGCAGAAAAAACAAGTATTGGACATTGTAACAAAAGAATTACTCACGCCCAAAGGATTACGTACACTAAGTCCTAAAAGTGGCGGCTATAACCCATACTATGTAGGGTCTCAACTTCAAAGAGATTATGCTTATCACCAAGGCACAGCTTGGCCATGGTTACTAGGCTTCTATATGGAAGCATATCTGCGCATTTATAAAATGAGCGGCGTTTCATTTGTAGAACGCCATCTGATTGGAATGGAAGATCAAATGACCTGTCACTGCATTGGCACATTGCCCGAACTGTTTGACGGCAATCCGCCATTTACCGGACGTGGTGCAGTATCTTTCGCCATGAATGTAGCAGAAATCCTGCGAATACTGAATTTATTGTCTAAGTATAATTTATATGAGGAGGAAAGCAAATGAAAGTTTTAATGTTTGGTTGGGAATTTCCTCCCAAGATATACGGTGGTCTGGCAGTAGCGTCTTATGGTATTACTAAAGGACTAAGCCTACAAGGGGATGTAGAAACGACCTTCTGCATGCCTAAACCCACAGGTAATGAGGAAAATTTCCTAAAAATTGTAGGTATGAATCAAGTACCTATCGTATGGCGTGATGCAAGCCATGATTATCTAAAATCTCGTCTGACCGGCCAAATGACACCGGAAGACTATTATGCATACCGTGACCATATTTATGCAGATTTTTCATACATGCACGTCAACGACTTGGGATGCATGGAGTTTGCAGGTGGATATCCTGGTAATCTACATGAAGAAATCAACAATTTTTCTATCATTGCTGGTGTTGTAGCCCGCAAAGAAGAATTTGATATCATCCATGCACATGACTGGCTAACTTATCCAGCCGGCGTACATGCTAAAATGGTGAGTGGAAAACCACTCTGTATACACGTACATGCTACAGACTTTGATCGCTCTCGCGGTAAGGTTAATCCAACTGTATACTCTATCGAAAAAAATGGTATGGATTATGCTGACTGCATTATGTGTGTATCTGAACTGACTCGCCGTACGGTAATCAATGAATACCATCAGGATCCAAGAAAGGTATTTGCCATGCATAATGCGGTATATCCTCTGTCTCAAGAATATCAAGATATTCCCCGCCCGAATCATTCTAAAGAGAAAGTTGTCACCTTCTTAGGGCGTATTACCATGCAAAAAGGTCCGGAATATTTCGTAGAAGCAGCAGCCATGGTATTAAAACGTACTAGAAACATACGATTTGTAATGGCCGGTTCAGGAGATATGCTGAACGCCATGATTAACTTGGTAGCTGAAAGAGGTATAGCTGATAGATTCCACTTCCCTGGCTTCATGAAAGGCAAACAAGTATATGAGGTATACAAAAATAGCGATGTTTTCGTAATGCCTTCTGTATCTGAACCTTTTGGCATTGCACCTTTGGAGGCTATGCAGTGCGGTACACCATCTATCATTTCCAAGCAGTCGGGTTGCGGAGAAATATTGGATAAGGTAATCAAGACCGACTATTGGGATATCCACGCTATGGCCGATGCAATTTACGCACTTTGTAACTATCCTTCTTTGTTCAAATATTTACAAGAGGAAGGTAAAAAAGAAGTAGACGGCATCACTTGGGAAAAGGTTGGCCTAAGAATCCGCGCCCTCTATGAGGAAGTATTAAAAAACTATGGTAAACATTAAAACACTGAATAACAATGAGAACGATTTGTCTTTACTTCGAAATACATCAAATCATTCATTTGAAACGTTATCGTTTCTTTGATATAGGCACCGATCATTATTACTACGATGATTATGCCAATGAAAGCAGCATCACTGATGTAGCTGAACGGTCTTACATACCAGCACTGAATACACTAATTGAAATGGTAAAAAATTCAGGTGGGGCATTTAAAGTGGCACTTTCCATCTCTGGAGTAGCTCTAGAGCAATTAGAAATTTATGCGCCAACTGTCATTGAACTATTGCATCAGCTTAATGATACAGGATGTTGTGAGTTCTTGGCTGAACCCTATTCACATGGACTTTCATCACTAGCCGATGAAGAGTGCTTTGTGGAAGAGGTAAAACGCCAAAGTTGCAAGATTAAACAAATGTTTGGTAAAGCTCCCAAAGTACTACGCAACTCCAGTCTTATTTACAACGACGAAATCGGTGCTGTAGCAGCCAGTATGGGTTTTAAAGGTATGTTAACAGAAGGAGCCAAACACATTTTAGGTTGGAAGAGTCCGCATTATGTATACCATTGCAACATGAATCCTAGCCTAAAACTGCTATTGCGCGACTATAAACTATCCGACGATATCAGTCTGAGATTTTCTAATTCAGAATGGAATGAATACCCACTCTTCGCAGATACCTATATCGATTGGATTAATGCGTTGCCACAAGAAGAACAAGTTATCAACATCTTTATGGAATTATGTGCACTAGGGGTATACCAACCGCTTTCTTCCAATATTTTGGAATTCCTAAAAGCTTTACCCGCTTGTGCCAAAGCTAAAGGCATCACTTTCTCAACACCTACAGAAATTGTTACCAAATTAAATTCTGTATCACAATTAGATGTACCATATCCAATGTCTTGGGTAGACGAAGAAAGAGACACCAGTTGCTGGCTTGGCAATGCCATGCAGAGAGAAGCGTTCAACAAGTTATATAGCGTGGCTGAACGTGTACGCATCTGCACGGATCGCCGAATTAAACAAGACTGGGATTACTTGCAAGCCAGTAACAATTTCCGCTTCATGACTACCAAGAGTTCTAGTGCCAACCTATATCGAGGTATCTATGAATCACCCTACGATGCCTTCACCAACTATATGAATATATTGGGCGACTTCATTAAACGGGTTGATTCACTTTATCCTGTAGATATCGATAATGAAGAACTCAATGCACTGCTCACTACCATCAAAAATCAAGGTGATGAAATAGAAGAATTGAACAAAGAACTGAAAAAGGTAAAGGCTAAACTTGCTAAAGAAGAAGGCGAAAAAACGACAAGTAAAAAAACAGCCACCCAAAAGGCTACTTCAAAAAGAACTTCTAATAATTAATAGAAAGACTTTTAAAAGTTGATATAAAGAAAACACCCCAGCCACAGATAACTGCGACAGGGGTGTTTATTTAACAGAGCATTGACAAGTATCCTTCTACTCAAGATCCTAACAAAAGAACTAAACTACCTTCTATCTTTCAGTAAATCACGAATTTCCGTAAGTAATAACTCTTCTTTAGAAGGAGCAGGAGGAGCTGCAGGAGGGGAAGGTACTTCTGCTTTCTTATGAATAAGCCGGGTAAGCAGTTTAATAAAAAGAAAAATAGAAAAAGCGATTACTATAAAATCAAAAGTTACTTGTAGAAAATTACCATAATTCAAAGTAACAGCCGCTGCAACTTCTTTACCATCTTCTATTACAGCAGGTTTCAAAACCCACTTTAAATCTGTAAAATTAACACCGCCTACCAGCAAACCAATGGGAGGCATTATAATATCGGCTACTATAGAAGAAACTATTTTACCGAATGCGCCACCGATAATAACTCCTACCGCCATGTCTATCACATTGCCTTTCATGGCAAAAGCTTTAAAATCCTGCAAAAATGAACTTTTTCCCATCTTTTCAATTATTTAATAGTAATTTTACGCACGAATATAAAAACATTTTCGTAATTTTGCACCGCAATTCAAAAGAAATAGCATTTCAAAACATTGAAATTTTATTTTTAAACATTATAAAACCTTTAAAAGTTTAAAACAAAATGATTAAAGTAGGTATTAATGGATTCGGACGTATCGGACGTTTCGTATTCCGCGCAGCTCAAAAAAGAAACGATATCCAAATCGTAGGTATTAATGACCTTTGCCCGGTTGACTACTTGGCTTACATGCTGAAGTATGATACTATGCACGGACAATTCGACGGTACAATCGAAGCTGATGTAGAAAACAACAAGTTGATTGTAAACGGTAACGAAATCCGCGTAACAGCTGAAAGAAACCCTGCTGACTTGAAATGGGATGCTGTAGGTGCTGAATACGTAGTAGAATCTACAGGTCTGTTCTTGACTAAAGAAAAAGCTCAAGCTCACCTCGAAGCTGGTGCAAAATATGTAGTTATGTCTGCTCCTTCTAAGGATGACACTCCGATGTTCGTATGCGGTGTTAACGAAAAGACTTACGTTAAGGGTACTCAGTTCGTATCTAACGCTTCTTGTACTACTAACTGCTTGGCTCCTATCGCTAAGGTATTGAACGACAAATGGGGTATCACAGACGGTTTGATGACTACAGTTCACTCTACTACTGCTACTCAGAAAACTGTAGACGGTCCTTCTTTGAAAGACTGGCGTGGTGGTCGTGCTGCTTCTGGCAACATCATTCCTTCTTCTACTGGTGCAGCTAAAGCAGTAGGTAAAGTTATCCCTGAACTGAACGGTAAGTTGACTGGTATGTCTATGCGTGTTCCGACTTTGGACGTATCTGTAGTAGACTTGACTGTAAACTTGGCTAAGCCGGCTTCTTACGCTGAAATCTGCGCTGCTATGAAGGAAGCTGCAGAAGGTGAATTGAAGGGTATTCTGGGTTATACTGAAGATGCAGTTGTTTCTTCTGACTTCTTGGGTGACACTCACACTTCTATCTTCGATGCTAAGGCTGGTATCGCTTTGACTGATACTTTCGTTAAGGTTGTATCTTGGTACGACAACGAAATCGGTTACTCTAACAAGGTTCTTGACTTGATTGCTCACATGGCATCTGTAAACTGCTAATTAGCAAACCGATCATAAAAAAAAGCTGTCCGTATTACTACGGACAGCTTTTTTTGTATCCATGCTCATCTAAAAATGAACCTCTTTCTATATTCTTTGTTAAAATCTTAGTATTTCAATGGATTATCAGCAGCATTTTTTGCACATTTGCAATAAATTGCATTAAAATCATGAGAATACGAAGTCTAACCATAATGATACTTTGCTTTATGAATATGATACAAGCTCAAAATCCACTCTTGGAACCCTTTCATACTCCGCATCACACTGCACCGTTTCACCTCATCAGAACAGAGCACTACGAACCGGCTATACGCGAAGGTATAAAGCGTCAAAATGAAGAAATAGAAACTATCATAAGTAATCGGGAGCAACCGACATTTGACAATACCATTCTTCCGCTAGAAAAGTCGGGTGAAATATTGGACCGTACCGCCAATATTTTCGGCAATCTGCTCAGTGCAGAGACCCACGATGAATTACAGGAATTGGCCAAAACCTTGATGCCTCTCATGAATGAGCACTCCAACAATATTCATCTGAATGAAAAACTGTTTGCCAGGGTAAAAAGCGTATATCAACAAATGAATCAGGAAAATCTTACCCCCGAACAAATCAAACTGACTGAGGACATCTACGATGGATTCAAGCGAAGCGGAGCTAATCTGCAAGGAGAGGATAGAGAACGCTACCGACAGTTAAGCAAGGAATTGAGCCTGCTAACCCTACAGTTCAGCGAAAACAATCTAAAGGAAACCAATAGTTATCAACTGAACATTACCGACCTTAAACAATTGGCAGGACTGCCTGAGAGCGCCCTGGAAATAGCAGCAGAAACAGCGCGTGAAAAAGGACAAGAAGGGTGGACATTTACCCTACATGCCCCTAGTTACTCACCATTTCTGACGTATGCAGACAACCGGGAACTGAGGAAAAAACTATATATGGCTTATAACACCAAGTGTACCCATGACAATGCATACAATAACCTGGAAATTGTAAAGCGCATTGCCAATACCCGACTGGCCATTGCAAAACTACTGGGCTACCCTACTTTAGCTGCATACAAGTTAGAAAGACGCATGGCGCAAAACAGTGAAGCTGTGTATCAGTTACTCAACCAACTGCTCGATGCCTACACCCCTACTGCCCACCAAGAATACAAAGCCGTAGCGCAACTGGCCAAGCAGTTGGAAGGCGATGATTTTGAACTGATGCCTTGGGATTGGAGTTATTACTCACACAAACTGAAAGAGCAGAAGTTTCAGATAGATGATGAAAGGTTACGCCCTTACTTTGAGTTGAATCGGGTTAAACAAGGGATATTTGGACTAGCTACCCGTCTCTACGGTATTACATTTCATAAAAACACAGAAATACCGGTCTATCATCCGGACGCGGAAGCCTATGAGGTATTCGACAAAGACGGCACCTATTTAGCTGTGCTGTATACCGACTTTCACCCAAGAGAGGGCAAGCGCTCAGGAGCCTGGATGACCAGTTTCAAAGGCCAGTGGAAAGATGAACAAGGCAACAGCCGTCCGCACGTGTCCATAGTGATGAATTTCACCAAGCCCACCCAAGACAAGCCCGCTCTGCTGACCTTCGGTGAAGTGGAAACCTTCCTGCACGAATTCGGCCACAGCCTGCATGGCATCTTTGCCAACACTACTTACGAGAGCCTCAGCGGTACCAATGTATATTGGGACTTCGTAGAATTGCCGTCGCAGTTTATGGAGAATTTTGCCACAGAGAAAGAATTTCTCCACACCTTTGCCAGCCATTATCAAACTGGAGAATTGATACCCGACGAACTGGTGCAGCGTATTGTAGATTCGAGCAATTTCAACGTAGCCTACGCCTGTCTGCGCCAAGTAAGTTTCGGATTACTAGATATGGCCTGGTACACCCGCACCACCCCCTTTGAAAGCGATGTAGAAGCCTACGAAAAGAAGGCCTGGGAAAAAGCCCAACTGCTACCCACCATAGAGGGCACTTGTATGAGTACGCAATTCTCGCATATCTTTGCCGGAGGCTATGCCGCTGGATATTACAGCTATAAATGGGCAGAAGTATTGGATGCCGACGCCTTCTCACTGTTTAAGCAACGAGGCATTTTCGATACTTCTACAGCCGCCTCTTTCCGCGAGAATATTCTGTCGAAAGGTGGTACTGAACACCCTATGACTTTATACAAGCGTTTCCGCGGACAAGCTCCTACAATTGACGCATTACTAACTCGAAACGGAATAAAAAAATGAAAACAATAACCCAACTAATCACATGGCTGCTATGTATAACCCTGCTTCCACTCATAAGCAGTTGCAACAATGAAGATGATGTAGTAGAAATATTCACCGGAAAAACCTGGAAAATGAGTCGCCTTACCGACAATGAGAAAAATGCACCTCAGTTTTATAAAGGCATCTGGAACAACGAAAATGAACAGCTGAAAAGTATGGAATATCTAAATCGTGACGGCAATTTTACCGTAACCTTCGAAGGTACAGAAATCAACGGAGAAATAGATGGTACACAAGTCGTTATACAAGGTATTCAATCAAAAATGACAGGTACATGGACTGCCAACGGCAAAGATAATGTGTTGAAGTTGCAGATAAAAAAAACTGAAGGAACGGAAATCGACCCATTGGCTAAAGCATTCATGGCTGCCATGAAGAACGTGTACAAATATGAAGGCGATGTACACCAACTGACCCTTTACTACAAGCATGACCAAAATATAACCCGCAAAGTAGGTTTCTTTAAACAATAACAGACTAGGAAGAATGGAAGATAATGCAAACAAAGAAAAGCAAGCAATCCTAGACTTGCGCTATATACGCATGGCCAACATCTGGGCTGAGAATTCTTACTGCCAGCGACGCAAGGTAGGAGCGCTCATCGTAAAAGATAAAATGATAATTTCGGATGGGTACAACGGTACCCCCTCGGGCTTTGAAAACGTATGCGAAGACGAGCACAACCTTACCAAACCATATGTATTGCATGCCGAGGCCAATGCTATTACCAAGATTGCACGCTCCAACAATAGTAGTAACGGAGCTACCATGTATGTCACCGCTTCTCCCTGTATAGAATGTTCCAAATTGATTATCCAAGCTGGAATTAAGCGTGTAGTATATTCTGAAAAATACCGTTTGGAAGATGGCATCGAACTGCTGAAACGAGCCGGCATCGAAGTAATTTTCATTCCGCTGACAGAAGAAAAAGGTGAATAAAGTAAAAAATACATCTCCGACACTGAAAACAGAAAGAGAAAAACAGATTAACAGTAAGTAACAGACAACAATAATAACGATTAAGCATTATGAGTACAAATAACTCCTCCCGCTTTGTTCCCCTCATTATTGCCGTCAGTGTAGTGATAGGCATCTTGATAGGAACCTTCTATGCCAAACACCATGGAGGCAACCGATTAGGCATCATCAACGGCTCGTCTAATAAGCTAAATGCCTTATTAAGAGTTATTGATGACCAATACGTCGACACTGTGAAAATGGATGATTTGGTAGAGAAAGCCATGCCGCAGATTTTAGCAGAACTCGATCCCCATTCCACCTATATTCCAGCACAGAAACTAGAAGCTGTAAATTCCGAACTCGAAGGTAGCTTCAGCGGCATCGGAGTCCAGTTCACTATCCAAGAAGACACTATTCATATCAACAGTGTCATTGCAGGAGGACCATCTGAGAAAGTGGGTTTAATGGCAGGCGACCGCATCGTACAAGTGAACGACAGTCTCTTTGTAGGTGATGGACTTAGCAACGAAAAAGCGATGAAATATCTAAAAGGCCCCAAAGGAAGTTCCGTAAAGTTAGGCATAAAACGAGCAGGCATTAAGGAACTGATGAGCTTTACCATTGTACGGGGTGACATACCACAAAATAGCATCGATGCTGCCTACATGCTAGACAACCAGTTTGGCTACATTTTAATCAGTAAATTTGGACGTACTACACATGTAGAATTGCTTACCGCCATTGCCGAACTTACCCGACAACATTGCCAAGGGCTGGTAATAGACCTACGCGACAATACTGGAGGATACATGGAAGCAGCCATCCGTATGGTCAATGAATTCTTGTCAGAAGGTAAGCTAATAGTCTACACACAAGGACGCAAATACCCACGCATGGAAGAGTACGCCAACGGCACTGGAAGTTGCCAGAAAATGCCCGTCGTAGTATTGGTAAACGAAAGTTCTGCTTCAGCCAGCGAAATCTTTGCCGGGGCCATACAAGACAACGACCGTGGCATCGTAGTAGGACGCCGTTCGTTTGGCAAGGGATTGGTGCAGCAGCCCATTGACTTCAGCGACGGTTCGGCCATCCGACTCACTATTGCCCGTTATCACACGCCATCGGGACGATGCATCCAACGCCCCTACAAGAACGGCAAAGACGCAAAGTACGAAATGGATTGGATTACGCGTTATGAACACGGTGAATTCTTCTCGAAAGACAGTATCAAGCTAAACGAGAACTTGAAATATTACACTTCTCTCGGCCGCACCGTATATGGCGGTGGAGGCATCATGCCCGATGTATTCGTACCGCAAGACACCACCGGTATATCTTCTTATCTGATAGAAGTTAGCAATAAAGGACTGATTCTACAGTTCAGTTTCCAATACAGCGACCGAAACCGCCAGAAGTTAAGCGAATGCAAAGACGAAACCGAAATGCTGAAATACCTGCGCAGACAAGGCATATTAGAACAGTTTATCCGCTATGCCGACAGTAAAGGGGTAAAGCGACGCAATCTGCTGATCAATCGTTCGCGCAAATTATTGGAAAGAAATCTCTACGGCAACATTATCTATAACATATTGGGACGTCAGGAATACATCCGCTACATCAATCATAGCGATGCCACCGTACTGAAAGCCTTGGAGATTCTGAACAACGGGGAAGCATTTCCCCAGCCACCGGCACCAATGCCTGCTACAGAGCATGCCGACAAAACAGAACCTGCACTAAAGGCTAAAGTTTAGTCTATCTTATGAAAAAGATTTAATGAGATACTTTATATGACCGATTCTTTAAAAGAACAGAAGAAAGCCCTGCGCAGACAGATAGCCCTACTGAAAAAACAGCATCAAGCCGAAGCAGGGCAGCAGTCGGTTGCTATAATGACCGCTTTGGAAGCCCATCCGGTCTTCCAAGCGGCACATACCGTATTGCTCTATCACTCTCTGCCCGATGAAGTATGTACTCATACCTTTATCCGTACATGGAGTGCGACAAAAAAAATCCTGCTTCCGGTGGTGGCAGGCGAAGAACTAGAGCTACGCCTCTACACCGGACCGCAAGACTTGACCATCGGTAGTTACGGTATCCTAGAACCTGTTGGAAAAACAATTTCCTCGTATACAGATATCGACTTGATTGTGGTACCTGGAGTAGCCTTTGACTACCATGGATATCGGTTGGGCAGGGGTAAAGGGTATTACGACCGTCTGTTACCTCACCTGCCACAAGCTTACAAGCTAGGCATTTGTTTTCCTTACCAACTACTGCCTCATCTGCCAGCCGAATCTTTCGACATCGCCATGGACGAAGTGCTCACTATTCAGCCAGCATCTTCCACACTGCCGGAAGCGAAGTAACCAAATCGCCGGCAGTCAAGGCTATCATTCCTTTTTTCCGGGCAGCTGCATCTCCGGCCAATCCATGCACAAATACCCCCAAGCGAGCCGCTAATTCCGGCTGATACCCTTGTGACAACAAGGCTAGCAGTATACCCGTCAGAACATCGCCGCTGCCCGCCGTGGCCATACCCGGATTTCCCGTAGTATTAAAGAAACACTTGCCTTGCGGAGTGATTACCGCTGAATAAGCACCCTTCAGCACAATATACACTTGAGCCTTCTGAGCCAGTTCGCGTGCCTTCATCAGCCGGTCGTACGACGATTGACACCTGCCTACAAGCCGTTCCAATTCCTTAGGGTGAGGCGTCAAAATAGAACCCTTAGGCAAACGTCCTAGGTATGTACGGTGTTCGCCCAACAAATTCAAAGCGTCGGCATCCACCACCATCGGCATCGAACATAAGTCTATTTGTTCCAGCAGCGCATTGACCGTTTCAGGCGATTGACCCAATCCTGGTCCAATAGCAACAGCTTGATAATCATCCACATCAGTCGATGTAGCAAAACACGTCTCACTGAAATCCAATTCCGTCATAGCCTCAGGAACCGCCGTCTGCACAATGAAATTATTACAAAAAGGTACATGCACCTTCAGCAGACCGATACCTGAACGCAGGGCAGCCTTAGCAGCTAGCACTGATGCGCCTGCCATACCTTGGCAGCCCGCTATCAGCATCCCCCGTCCAAAGTCACCCTTGTGTGCAAACTTCTCCCGTGGCTTCACCCATCCGTCAGTTTCCTCGGGTTCTGTCAGGTAGAAATTCGTAGCCATCTCTTCCATTGCCTCCTCGTTCAACCCGATATCCAGCACCTCCCATTCACCCACATAGGGTGCATTTTCTGCAAAGAGGAACGATAATTTTGGAGTCTGCAGTGTAAGCGTCAGTTGAGCCCGTATGATGTGCGCCGGCAGATTTCCAGCATTATCCTCGCCCATCAGCCCCGACGGCAAATCAATAGCCACTACCTGTGCAGGCGAAGCATTGATATAACGTACCACTGCCGCAAACCCTCCATTTAAGGGTTTGTTGAGCCCACTACCAAAAAGTCCATCAATCACTACATGACTTTCGGTGAGTATAGGCGGCGTAAAACGAGCGGTTATCTCGTGCAACTCTACCCCTGAGCACTCGACCAGCCGTTGACGATTAAGTTCGCAAGCCTCCGAGAGTTCCCCCGTGATATTAAATAAGAACACCTCTACTCGATACCCCCGCTGAGCCAACATACGCGCCATGGCCAATGCATCACCACCGTTGTTACCTGGTCCTGCAAACAAGGTAAAAGGAGTATCCAGACTACTCCACCGCTTTACCACAGCCTCGGTCAGCACCGTAGCCGCACGTTCCATTAAATCCACAGAAGAGATTCCCTCTTCCTCCATTGTTCTAGCATCCAAATCTTTGATGCTAACCGTAGAAAATATTTTCATCGTTTTAATCCTCTATCTAATGTTTTCCCTGCAAAAGTACACAAATTCCGCAAAATTGCCGAAGATGATACAAGGGTATAAAATAAAAATTGTAATTTTGTACCAATTATCAAAAACCCTAAACTTGTTATGGACACCATACAGATTAAAGACAAACAGTTCACCGTCTCCATCAAGGAGCAGGACATTTTAAAGGAAGTATCCCGTGTGGCGGGTGAAATCAACCGAGATTTGGCCGGAAAGAATCCGCTGTTTCTCAGCGTGCTCAATGGTTCTTTCATGTTTACTTCCGACTTGATGAAACGCATTACCATTCCGTGTGAAATCTCGTTCGTAAAACTAGCCTCGTACCAAGGCGTGTCTTCCACCGGTGTCATCAAGGAGGTAATCGGCATCAATGAAGACCTTACCGACCGCACGCTGGTCATTGTGGAAGATATCGTAGATACCGGTCTAACCATGCAACGTCTGCTGGAAACACTCGGTACCCGCGGACCAAAAGAAATCCACATTGCCTCACTGCTGGTAAAGCCTGATAAACTGAAAGTAGACCTCAATATTGAATACGTAGCCATGAACATTCCGAATGATTTTATCGTGGGATATGGACTGGATTACGATGGTTTCGGCCGAAATTACCCTGACATCTACACCGTAGTAGAATAATAGGCACACAGTGGCAGAAATAGAACTATAGGTATTAACATAATTATTTATAATTACAAAGAAAAAATCATGCTGAATATTGTAATTTTCGGTGCTCCCGGCTCAGGTAAGGGAACACAAAGCGAGAAGATTGTAGAAAAGTACGGCATCAACCACATTTCTACCGGAGATGTGCTCCGTGCCGAAATCAAGAACGGTACCGAACTGGGAAAGACTGCCAAGGGCTACATTGACCAAGGTCAGTTATTGCCCGACGAACTGATTATCGACATCCTGGCCAGCACTTTGGACAGTTTCAAAGAAAGCAAGGGTGTAATCTTCGACGGTTTTCCCCGTACCATAGCACAGGCCGAAGCACTGAAGAAGATGCTGGCCGAACGTCAACAAGGGGTAAGCATCATGCTAGACCTCGACGTGCCCGAAGACGAACTGATGAAGCGCCTCTTACTGCGCGGACAGCAGTCTGGACGTGCCGATGACAATGAAGAGACTATCAAGAAACGCCTCACCGTGTACCATAACCAAACTGCTCCACTGATAGACTGGTATAAGAACGAAGGTCTGTATCAACACATCAATGGATTGGGCGACCTAGAGACCATCACGGCTGAGATTTGTACGGCTATAGACCGCATTTAATACAATACGCGGAAATTTGTTTTTCAAAGAGAGTATGCACGATGCATACTCTCTTTTTTTCATATCTCACATTTTTGATGTATTTTTGTCCACGAATATAACCCTAAGATTATTATGGCAGAATCCAATTTCGTAGACTATGTGAAGATATATTGCCGCTCGGGCAAGGGCGGACGAGGTTCCACACACATGCGCCGTGCCAAGTACGTGCCTAACGGAGGCCCCGACGGAGGAGACGGCGGACGCGGAGGAGACATCATCCTACGCGGTAACCGCAATTACTGGACCCTTCTGCACCTGCGCTACGACCGCCACATATTGGCCGGACACGGCGAAAGCGGCTCCAAAAACCGCAGTTTCGGAAAGGATGGTGAAGACAAGGTCATCGAAGTACCCTGCGGCACCGTAGTATACAATGCCGAAACCGGTGAATATATATGCGACGTCACTGAACACGGACAGGAGGTAATCCTGTTAAAAGGAGGACGGGGCGGACTAGGCAACTGGCACTTTAAGACAGCTACCCGTCAAGCACCGCGCTTTGCCCAACCAGGCGAACCCATGCAAGAGATGACGGTAATTATGGAATTAAAGCTATTGGCTGACGTAGGATTGGTGGGATTTCCCAATGCGGGCAAGTCTACCCTGCTCTCAGCGGTATCATCAGCTAAACCAAAGATAGCCAACTATCCATTCACCACCATGGAACCCAACCTGGGCATCGTACCCTACCGCGATAACCAATCGTTCGTCATGGCCGATATTCCCGGTATCATAGAAGGAGCCAGCGAAGGCCGAGGACTGGGGCTACGCTTCCTGCGCCATATCGAACGAAACTCTCTGCTGCTTTTCATGGTACCTGCCGACAGCGATGATATCCGTCGCGAGTATGAGATATTACTAGGCGAGTTGAGAAACTTTAATCCTGAAATGCTAGACAAACAACGAGTGCTAGCTATCACCAAGTGCGATATGCTGGACCAGGAATTGATGGATGAGATAGAACCCACTCTGCCACCCAACGTACCCCACGTATTCATATCGGCCATCACCGGTATGGGCGTATCTGTGCTAAAAGATGTACTGTGGGAAGAATTGAACAAGGAAAGCAACAAAATTGAAGGAAAGATAGAAAGTATAGCCCACCGCCCCAAAGACTTGAGCCACCTAAAAGAAGAATTACAGGATGAAGGAGAAGACGAAGATCTGGCTTATGAATACATCGATGAGGATGATGAGATAGAAGACTTGGAAGATTTTGAATACGAAGAAGAAGATTGGGAAAATGACAAATAATCCTTCCCACATCAATCAACATCATTTGTTGGAGTATGGCCTGCTGAACGCCTGCTCCAACATTTTCGCATTCAGTACTACGCGCCACGGAGGTGTGAGCCACGGCAATTACGCCTCATTAAACTGCACTCCCTATACGGGCGATGACCCTGATTGCGTGCAACACAATCTCTATCTACTAGGGTCATGGTTGCCACATCCCCCCAAAGAATTTATCATTCCCTATCAGACGCACGGTATCCGTACAGCTGTAATCGATGAAGCTTTCCTGCAAAGCAGTGCTGCCGGCCGCCACACATTTCTGCAACACACAGATGCAGTACTGACCCCCTTATCTGGCCTTTGCCTTTGCATCTCAACAGCCGACTGTATCCCTGTCCTACTCTACGACCGTACCCACCAGGTAATAGCCGCCATCCATGCTGGTTGGCGAGGAACGGTCAATGGCATAGTTCCCCACACGCTGCAAACCATGCAGCAGTTATATGGCACATACGGAACAGACCTGCTAGCTGCCATCGGTCCAGGTATTTCACTCCCAGCCTTCGAGGTGGGAGAAGAAGTCTACGAAGCCTTTCGAACAGCAGGTTTCCCTATGGAGTACATCAGCCAATGGAAAGCCTCCACGCACAAATATCACATCGACCTTTGGGCAGCCGTCCGCCTGCAATTACAGGATTTCGGCATTCCTGACTGTCAGACAGAATCATGTGGCATCTGCACCTACAGCCAATATCACGATTTTTTCTCGGCACGCCGCCTGGGCATCCGGTCGGGCAGAATCCTCACGGGCATCATCCGGTATTGATGGCCCAAATTCTCTTCTCCCCCGCGCTAAGCTTTCCTTCCGGCAAACACTATGTATCCGGGGCGGAAAGTTATCCTTTCATCCGAAAGAACCCGCAGGAGGCGAGCGCATCACCGCACAGGAATTTCACCCACCGGCAACTGACGAACTGACAAACTGACGAACTGACAATTAAAAATCAGGTATACCACTTACTTCACCCTCCCCTTTATTTAGAGATTACTATATATATAAATATATATATATTTATATATATAGTAAATTATCTATACAGGAAATATTCCAACAATCAGTAAACACTAAAGGGTTCATTTTCGTTTGTCAGTTCGTCAGTTCGTCAGTTTGTCAGTTTAGTGTGAGAAATCACAGAGAGGTTATTCCTCTATAATTTTCCCTTCCCTCGCCTCACTGAACTTCTGCTTCATGGTGGGGTTCTTATAGGTCAGTTTCCGGATGGTGAGGTCTTCAGTGTCTTGCTGCGCCAAGCGGAGGTTATTTTCTGAGCCCAAAAGGTTATCCTTTATCTTCAGCAGTTTGGCTATGGTGTCATCTATCTGCTTGATAGCATCATCAAACTTACGGCTAGCCAACTCGTAATGACGCCCGAACTTGGTCTTAAAATCTTCCAGTTTATGTTCGAAATTGGTTACGTCTACTTCCTTGCTCTGCGCCAGAATAAGCTGCTTCTTATACTCCAGACTCTTTTTAGAGGCCTGCACCAGCAGGTTGATAAAGGGCACGAAGAACTGCGGACGGATGACGTACATCTTGGGATAAAGGTGAGATTTATTCACGATGCCACTATTGTAGAGATCATTGTCGGCTTCCAATAGACTCACCAATACGGCAAACTCGCAGCCTTTCTTGCGGCGGTCATCGTCGAGTTTTTTCAGGAAGTCGTCGTTCTTATGCTTGGTAGCAGTAGTATCCATTTCATTCTTCATCTCGAACATGATAGAGATGTACTCAGTGCCATCTTCTGAATCGCGGAAGATAAAATCACCCTTAGTGCCGTCGGTGGCGTCGTTATCCTTGTCAAAATAAGCCTCGGGCATCATGGGACGAATGTATCGCTCGAACTCGATGCTGCAATGCTGCTCCAAGGTTTCGCCCACCATCTTAGTAGACATGCGCGTCTTCAAATCCTTATAATAATCCACCTGTTCCTGCTTCATGCGCAACTCGTCTTCGTGCCGTTTCAGCAAAGCTGCTTCGTGAAGCTGTGCCTCTCGTTTCTCCAACTCTACGGCCGTACGCAGGCGGTTGATTTCGGTCTCTTGGGTCTGCACCTGCTTCTGAGCCTGATTCTTCACTTCAAGCACAGCCAACTGTAACTGGTTCTGATGCTGGGCTATCACAGCCTTCAACTGAGCAATGTCCTGGTCTTTCTGCACCAGCGCCAGCAACAGTTCGTTCTGCTTCTGCCGCTCCATATTCTCCAATTGCGTTTTCAGTTGCTGTATCTCAGACTCTTTTTCGCTGCGCAGAGCAGAAAGTTCAGCTTCCTTTTCGGTACGCAGAGATGAAAGTGCCGTGTCTTTCTCACTGCGCAAAACGGAAAGTTCGGCTTCCTTCTGATGCTTTAGGCGATCTATCTCTACCTCCTTCGAGCCCAGCTCACGTTCCTTCTGAATCATCCGTTGCCTAAACTCCTGCTCTACCTTATTCTGCGCCAATTCTCGCTCGGCTTGGTATCGCCGGTGCAGTTCAGTCAGGCGACGGGTAATTTCAGCTTCAAACTCCACTGTCTTCACTTGGCTTACTATTGAAGCGTAGTCGGCCTCATCGACCGAAAACACGCTTCCGCAATGGGGGCATTTCAATTCTTTCATCTCTGTTCGAATATTTTATAGACAAGGTAAAATACAAAAATACGGAAATCTGTGTAACTTTGCCGCAAAAGAAAACAGTTTTTTTATGCAGATACTTTTAGCAAATGCCAAAATCATGTACACTGAAGCACAGCGTGAGCCGCTGAGCGAACCCTTGTTTCAATCTACAGCCCATGCATTGGCGGCAGAGATGTCGGCCTTATCAATAGAAGAGCTAGCCAAAGAGCTAGACTGCAGCCGGGCATTGGCAGCAGAGAACTGGCAGCGGTATCAAGACTTCTTCTGTACACCGAAACTGCCGGCTGTGTTGGCATATAATGGACAGGCATACAAGCATCTGAAGGCTGGTACGCTAGATGAAGAAGCGTTAGAGTATGCACAGCAGCATCTATGGATTACATGTTTCCTCTACGGACTGTTACGGCCGCTAGATGCCATCGTACCCTACCGCATGGAGCACTGCGTGAAGCTGCCATTTACCGGCTTCAAGCCGATAAACCGCTTCTGGAAACCGCTGCTGACCGATGTACTGATAGAACAAGTGAAGGCCGATGACGGGGTGCTGGTGCACCTCTCTACCGAAGAATATGAGCATCTGTTCGACTGGAAACGGGTGAAGCAAGAGGTACGCGTGGTGCAGCCACTATTCTATGTGCGGAAGAACGGACAGATGAAGGTGCAGGCGGTATGGGCCAAGAGCTGCCGAGGGGCACTGACACGCTTTCTGCTGACACACCGCTGCACTTCACCCCAAGAACTGACGGCTTTCTGCTACGAGGGCTTTACGTATCAGCCACACTTGGGAGAACCGGACTTTCCGCTCTTTGTGCGCGACTTGTAACCGCATCCTCTCACCCGAATATTATCAAAAAGTATATCCTTTCTATCAAAATCTGTAAGCCGCAGCCTAAATCTTTCTTTTATTTTTGCCTACAGATTATTGTACTACCTTAAAAAGAAGAAAAATAGAAAGGATACCATGAAACAGAACTTTTTTGCGGTGGACCTGGGAGCCACCAGCGGACGCACCATTCTGGGCTCTTTTACAGAAGAAGGCATAAGTTTGAAAGAAATCAACCGATTTCCGAATCATCTCATCGAAGTAGGAGGCCATTTCTACTGGGATATCTACGCGTTATATCATCACATCATAGAGGGACTGAAGCTGGCCGCACAAGCGGACGAACCCATCACTTCTATCGGTATCGATACCTGGGGGGTAGACTTTGTATGTCTGGGAAAAGACGGACAGCTGCTGAGACAGCCTTATGCCTACCGCGACCCTCATACCGACGGAGCACCCGAAGCTTTCTTCAGCCGTGTGTCGCGCAGCGAGGTGTATGCCAAAACGGGCATACAGGTAATGAACTTTAATACACTCTTCCAGCTCGACACCCTGCGCCGACACCGTGACAGCGCGCTGGAGGCATGTCACAAGATTCTGTTTGTGCCCGACGCACTGAGCTATATGCTCACGGGCGAGATGGTGACTGAATATACCATTGCATCGACCGGACAGCTGGTAGATGCACAAAAACGGCGTCTGGACCCCGAACTGCTGCAGGCGGTAGGACTGACCGAAGAGCATTTCGGACGCTTTGTATATCCGGGCGAGAAAATCGGAGTGCTGACCGAAGAGGTGCAGCGGATTACCGGACTGGGAGCGGTACCGGTGATAGCAGTGGCCGGACATGATACGGGTTCGGCCGTAGCTGCCGTACCGGCAGTAAACCCGAATTTTGCATACCTAAGCAGCGGCACGTGGTCGCTGATGGGAGTAGAAACCCCGCACCCGGTAATCAATGCCGAAACGGAAAAACTGAATTTTACCAACGAAGGCGGTGTGGAAGGCAGCATCCGCCTGCTGAAAAATATCTGCGGCATGTGGTTGCTGGAGCGGTGCCGGCTGAACTGGGGCAATACCAGCTATCCGGAACTCATTGCAGAAGCCAATGCCTGCCAGGCATTCCGCAGTCTGATCAACCCCGATGACCCCTGCTTTGCCAATCCCGCCGATATGGAAAATACCATCCGTGAGTATGCCCGGAAGACCGGACAGCCTGTGCCCGAAACACGCGGACAGGTAGTGCGCTGCATCTTCGAAAGCCTGGCACTGCGCTACCGGCAAGTGCTGGAGAATCTGCGCTCACTGGCACCCAACCCCATCGATACACTACACGTAATAGGCGGAGGTAGCCGCAACGACCTGCTGAACCAGTTTACGGCCAATGCCATCGGCATACCCGTGATAGCCGGTCCATCCGAAGCCACTGCCATGGGCAACATTCTGATGCAGAGCATCGCCGCCGGGCAGGCCGACAGTGTGGCTGCCATGAGGCAGAATATCAGCAAGTCCATTCCACTGAAACGGTATGAACCGCAAGATGCAGAAACCTGGGCCGCTGCTTATACTCATTTTCTGCAAATTACCCAAGCTTAAAAAAAACAACGAGAATCAAATAAAAAAACTTATATCCCTAATTAAAAAAAGAAATATCATGAAAAAAGAAGAAATGGTACAGAAAGCCTATCAGATAGCTCAGGAGAGATATGCTGCTGTAGGTGTGAATACTGAAGACGTATTGAAAATCATGCAAGACTTTCATCTGTCGCTCCACTGCTGGCAGGCCGATGACGTAACAGGCTTTGAGGTGCAGGCAGGCTCGCTGACAGGAGGCATACAAGCCACCGGAAATTACCCCGGCAAAGCACGCAACATCGACGAACTGCGCGCCGATATTCTGAAAGCTGCTTCGTATATACCGGGCACACACCGACTGAACTTGCACGAAATCTATGGCGACTTCCAAGGCAAAGTGGTAGACCGTGACCAAGTGGAACCCGAACATTTCCAAAGCTGGATAGACTGGGGGAAAGAACATAACATGAAGTTAGACTTCAACTCTACATCTTTCTCTCATCCCAAATCGGGCGACCTCTCTCTATCGAACCCCGATGAAGGTATCCGCCAGTTCTGGATAGAGCACACCAAACGCTGCCGTGCCGTGGCCGAAGCCATGGGTAAGGCACAGAACGACCCCTGTATCATGAATCTCTGGGTACACGACGGTAGCAAGGACATCACCGTAAACCGCATGAAATATCGTGAACTGCTGAAGGATTCGCTCGACCAAATCTTCGCTACCGAATATGCCAACATGAAGGATTGCATCGAATCCAAAGTATTTGGTATCGGTCTGGAAAGCTATACCGTAGGCTCTAACGACTTCTATATAGGCTACGGTGCTTCTCACAACAAGATGATAACACTGGATACCGGACACTTCCACCCCACAGAAAGCGTAGCCGACAAGGTGTCTTCGCTGTTGCTGTATGTGCCCGAACTGATGTTGCACGTCAGCCGCCCTGTACGTTGGGACTCTGACCACGTAACCATCATGGACGACCCCACCCAAGAACTGTTCAGCGAAATCGTACGCTGCGGTGCACTGGACCGCGTACACTACGGACTGGATTATTTCGATGCTTCCATCAACCGCATCGGAGCGTATGTTATCGGCAGCCGCGCCGCTCAGAAATGCATGGTACGCGCCCTGCTGGAGCCGATTGCTCTCTTACGCGCCTACGAAGCAAACGGACAGGGCTTCCAACGGCTGGCTTTGCTCGAAGAAGCCAAAGCACTGCCCTGGAACGCTGTATGGGATATGTTCTGCCTGAAAAACAACGTGCCGGTGGGCGAGGATTTCATAGCAGAAATCGAAAAATACGAAGCCGAAGTAACTTCCAAACGCTAAGCAAATGAATGCACTGATTGGTCTTCTAGTAATAGCATTCGGAAGCTTTTGCCAGTCCAGTTCTTATGTGCCTATCAAAAAGGTGAAAGACTGGAGCTGGGAAAGCTTCTGGCTGATACAAGGCGTATTTGCCTGGCTGGTATTTCCGCTGCTGGGCTCGCTGCTGGGCGTTCCTCATGAAGGTAGCCTGACAGAACTGTGGAGTGCAGGCGGAGCGGGCATGAGCATTCTCTATGGTATCTTATGGGGCGTGGGAGGCCTGACATTCGGTTTGTCTATGCGCTATCTGGGCGTGGCACTGGGACAAAGCATCTCGCTGGGTACTTGTGCCGGATTCGGTACCCTGCTGCCAGCTATCTTTGCGGGCACCAACCTGCTGCAAGGTAACGGACTGATTCTTCTCTCAGGGGTATGCGTCACCCTGGCAGGCATCGCCGTAATAGGATATGCCGGAAGCCTGCGCGCCACAGATATGAGCAAAAACGAGAAGCGGGCTGCCGTACAGGAATTTGCCCTGACCAAAGGACTACTGGTAGCTCTGCTGGCGGGTGTGATGAGTGCCTGTTTTGCCCTGGGACTGGATGCCGGAACACCGATAAAGGAGGCTGCACTGGCCGGCGGTGTAGAAGGATTGTATGCCGGTCTGCCGGTTATCTTTCTGGTAACTTTAGGTGGCTTTCTGACCAATGCCGCATACTGCATTCAGCAGAATCTGGCCAACCATACCTTGCGCGATTATAAACAAAAGGGTGTGTGGACCAATAACCTGGTGTTCTGCGCATTGGCCGGAATCTTGTGGTACATGCAGTTTTTCGGACTGGAGGTAGGCAAAAGTTTCCTCACAGAAAGCCCCGTACTGCTGGCTTTCTCGTGGTGCATACTCATGGCACTGAACGTTACCTTCAGCAATATCTGGGGAATCGTGCTGAAAGAATGGAAAGGGGTATCGGCCAAAACCATCGGTGTGTTAATCACCGGACTGGCTATACTGATTTTCTCATTGGTATTCCCCAATTTGTTTTAAACAAAAAAAAGAACAGATAAACAGAATCGTATGAAATCAATTTTAGAAAATCGTCCGGCACTGGCCAAAGAAATAGACAAAGTGGCCGAAGTGGCCGGATACTTGTGGCAAAAAGGCTGGGCCGAACGGAATGGCGGCAACATTACAGTCAACATTACCGAATATGTGGACGATGAAATCCGACAGATGTCTGCCATCAGTGAGGTGAAACCCATCGGCGCTACCCTGCCTTACCTGAAGGGGTGTTACTTCTACTGCAAAGGTACGAACAAACGCATGCGCGACTTGGCACGCCACCCCATGGAGAACGGCTCGGTAATCCGAATTCTGGACGACTGTGCCAGCTACGTCATCATAGCCGACCAACCGGTAGCACCTACCTCGGAATTGCCTTCTCACCTAAGTGTACACAACGACTTGCTGAAGAAGAATTCTCCCTACAAGGCTTCGGTACATACGCATCCCATCGAACTGATAGCCATGTCGCACAGTCCTAAATTCTTGCAAAAAGACGTAGCTACCAACCTGCTGTGGAGCATGATACCCGAAACCAAGGCTTTCTGTCCGCGCGGATTGGGCATCATTCCGTATAAATTACCCAGCTCTATAGAATTGGCAGAAGCTACCATCCAGGAACTGCAAGACTATGACGTGGTGATGTGGGAAAAACACGGTGTGTTTGCCGTAGACTGCGACGTGATGCAGGCTTTCGACCAAATTGATGTGCTGAACAAATCGGCCTTGATTTACATCGCTGCCAAGAATATGGGCTTCGAACCCGATGGCATGAGCCAGGAACAGATGCAGGAAATGACAGTAGCCTTCCATCTGCCTAAATAAGAACGACCGTTTTGTTTTTTTTAGTCAACACCTCAGCATTATCTAAGAATAATTCTCTATTTTTGTAGAAATATATGCTTAGAGATGCTGAGGTATGAATAAGGAGAACAACAACGGATTAGAATTTAAATACCTGATTGTAAATGATATGGATCGAAAATTCGGTCTATGGGTCAATACAGTGGGGTATCAGTCTATTCCTCCTAATTCACCCTACCCGCTCAAAGAACACCCTTCGGGATACTTTTTCAATGCCGACAAAGGAAGAATCTTACGTGAATATCAGCTGGTATACATCACGCAGGGAAGAGGATTGTTTTCCTCGGAATCTACTGCAGAAAAGCAGGTCTGCAAAGGCAGACTGATGGTACTGTTTCCCGGACAGTGGCACACATATCGCCCACTGCAACAAACGGGATGGACGGAATACTACATAGGATTCGAAGGCCCCTCGATCGATGCCATCGTAGGCAATGCATTCTTATCGAAAGAACAACAGATTCTGGAAGTAGGTATTCAGGAAGAATTGGTATCGCTCTTCAGAAGGGCACTGATAATTGCCGAAACCGACAAGACTTCTGCGCAGCAATATCTGTCGGGCATAGTGCTCCACATGATTGGTATGGTGCTCTCTATCTCGAAAAACAAAATATTCGAGATGAGCGACATTGACCAGAAAATAGAGCAAGCCAAAGTTATCATGAATGAAAATGTGTACGGGTCCATTGACCCGGAAGAACTAGCCATGCGACTGAATATCAGCTATTCCTGGTTCCGACGCATCTTCAAAGAATATACCGGTTATGCCCCCACTAAATATTTTCAGGAACTCAAACTGCGCAAAGCCAAACAGATGCTCGTAAGCACCTCACAATCGGTAAAGGAAATTTCTTATTTACTGAATTTCCAGTCGGCCGAATATTTCTTTGCCTTCTTCAAAAAACATACAGGACTCACTCCTTCAGAATACCGGTCTTACGGAAGAGAGGAGTAAAAAAGTTCCCCCCTACTGTACCGCTTATGACTTCTTCATCAGACAGCAACAGGGGGAAAGCGAACCGTTCTGTCATTCTCCGGCTTTGGCATCAGAGGCATCCGCTGTTTCCTCGGCATTCGCACCCCGCTGATAGACCGAAGGAGCTACTCCAAACTGAGTCTTGAAACATTTGCTGAAATAGAACGGATCGTTAATCCCTACTCTATACGACACTTCGGACACTGTGAGATGCTCTTCTGAAAGCAGCAGTTCTGCCGCCTTTTTCAGCCGCATCACACGCAAATACTCATTCGGTGAATAACCGGTTACTCCACGCAGTTTTTTATAAAACACCGTGCGCCCCAGCTTCATCAACTGAGCAAACTCATCGACCGTAAATTCGGCTTTGGACAGATTTTGTTCAAGAACCACTGATAGGCGGTCGGCAAATTCCTTGTCGCGGTCGGTTACGCAAATAGCCGGACGCACAATACCAGGCTCACTGGAATACTTTTCACGCAACTTATCGCGCTGCTCTATCAGTCGAAACACACGAGTCAACAATAACTTCACACTGAAAGGTTTGGTTATGTAAGCATCAGCACCCATCTCGATTCCCTCCAGATGCTTGTCCGAAGCACTCAATGCCGTGAGCAGAATGATGGGAATGTGGCTAGTATGAAAATCACTCTTCAACTTCTTGGTCAATTCGAATCCAGTCATTCCAGGCATAAGCACATCACTGATTATCAAGTCTGCATCGAATGTCTTGGCTGTTTCGAGTCCTTCCCTGCCATTGGCTGCTACAGCTACATCAAAAAAGCGCCCCACCTCTTCACGTAAGAATTCTCGTATATCATAATCGTCTTCTACTATCAGCACCTTGCGTTTGTTCAAGGAAGACACAGTGTCGGAAGTTTCCAATGCAGGAGTATCTTCAGTAAGTTGCAGCAAATGATGTGGCTCATGGGCAGCATCTGTCAGCAACGCATTGCCTGGAATCAGAAAGTCCTTCTCTTCATATACGCCCTTATCGGTAGGAAGGCAAACTGTGAATACGGAACCTCCGCCTGCATTTTCATGATAGGCAATAGTACCTTTATGCACTTGCACCAACTCCTGGCTCAAATGCAAGCCTACACCGATGCTATCGCCCGAGAAACTGCTCTGCATGAAGCGCTTAAACAATTCGCCTTGCTTTTCCTTCGGAATGCCCACACCGGTATCAGAAACCTGCATCTGTAGAACCTTCTTCTGTTCATCTATCTCCACAGAAAGGAGGATGGTGCCACCAGAAGGAGTATACTTAAATGCATTCGACAGTAAATTATAGGTTACCTTATCTAAATACCCTTTATCAATAAACATTTTATACGATGGGGCAGAAGAAATAAAGCGGAAATTCATTTTTTTCTGTTCGGCTACATCATTGAAACTCAGAAAAATTTCGTAGAGGAAAGAGATGACATCGGCCTCTTCGAGCGACAGGGCCAACTTATTATTTTGCATCTTGCGAAACTCCAGCAACTGATTAATCAACCGCAGCATACGCTGTGTACTCTTATCCATCGTATTCAGCGGATGCGCCAATTCCTTGGGAATGTCGGTTACTCCCTTGATTTTCTCCAGTGCCCCCTGTATCAGCGTAAGCGGAGTACGAAATTCATGAGATATGTTTGTGAAGAATACCAGTTTATATTCCGTGAGTTGCTTCTCAACCTTGATACGATTTCGCAAACTGTTCATATTGCGCACAATACGGAAAGCAAAGTGTAAACCCGTCAAGAGCAATAACAGATAGACCAGCATAGCCCAGGTGGTCTTCCAAAACGGTGGTTCGACAACAATCTTCAGTTGGGTTTCGTCTGCATTCCAACTGCCCATTTCGCTGCAAGACTTTACATGCAGTACATAGGTGCCTGGCGTCAGGTATTTAAAAGTGGCAAAGTTCAAAGAAGAAGGATTGCTCCACTCCTTGTCGTAGTTCTCTAACCAATAGGTATACTTGGTATGACCGCCGTTGGCATAGTCGAACGTGGAGAAATCTATCAAAAAGGAATTCTGATAGTGCTTCAATCGAATTTCATCACTATAAGCCAGCGAACGTGTCAAGGGGGAGTCTTTCATTTGTGGAGACACCTGTGTACCGTTGATATATAAACTGGTAAAAACCACAGAATGTGATGGATGCATGCTCGATATATTATCGGGGTCGATAACCACCAACCCGTAATTGGTTCCAAAAAGCAAAGTTCCGTCTGCGCCCATACAGGAACTGTTTTCACCATAAACATTGCCCAAAGTATAGGGTGAGAAGAAATAGCTCTCCGAAAGACGGCTGTCGGGATTAAGTTTAGATATACCATACTCGGTAGCCACCCATAAATACCCGTTTTTATCTCCCTGGATAGATTGAACGATATCACCTACCATTCCTATGGAAGTGCCATAATGCATATACTTCAACGAACGGTAATTATCTTGCGGCTCGCATAGATTCAGCCCAGAACCGGATGTACCTACCCACATTCTACCTTCCGCATCACGGTAAATACACTTTATCTCATTGCTGCAGAATTTACCATTAGTATAACTGAACAAATGATAATTGTCGGCATCAGCTATTAAGGAATCTGGATGAAAAATGCAGATACCTTCACTGGTGCCCGCCCAAATCATACCGTTGGCATCTTCTTCTATAATGCGCACCATACGCAAGCCATAGGTTTGCTGCAAGAAATGACGAAAACGGTAAGTACCGTCGGGCATAGGTTGAGCCAAATCTAACCCACCGCCAAAAGTACCGATCCACATACGCCCTTTACGGTCACAGCAAAAGGAGAAAATATGGTTGTTGGACAGTGAATGCGCATCAGAAGCGTGTGAGCGATACCAGGTATCCCCCACCTTCAACCCATGACCGCGCGTGCCATACCATATCTTACCCTGTGCATCTTCCTCAAGGGCATATATATTGGAATGAAAATGCTGGCTGGATTTTTTCGTCAGTAAGCGGGCATCATAGGTATAGAGTCCGCCGGTACGGGTTCCTACACAAATGTCTCCGTTAGAGAGCTTGGTCAGCATACGGATGGCATTGGAACGGTCGAACAATTCCTTGTTCTCGGGATAAATGCGGGAGGTACCTTCATTCAATACAGTGATGCGAGACAGACCGGAAAACTCGGAAGCCACCCAAATGGCACCGCTGCGGTCTTCCATTACATACAGCAAAAAATCGGAACTGATATGGCTGCGGTCGTTGGTATTGGCTACAAAATGCTCCAGTTTGTCTTCCTGAGGATTATATACAAACAGTCCGTTTCCATAGGTAGAAATCCATATGAGATTACGCGAATCGTGTACAATGTGATAACGTTCATAATCGATATATCCCATCTTGTCTTCGGGTATAAGCTGGAACTGTTTCACCTGCTCCGTATCAGCAGTGACATACGTAATGCTGCCTGTATGATTGAATATCCAGAAATTGCCCCGATTATCGCAGATCACCTGGCCGTTCTGAATAGCCAGGCGTTCGTCCAGCTCTAGTTTTCCAGCCTGAAAATCATAGGCAAAGATGCCCCGACTGGTCAGAATCATCCAGCGTCCGTTCAAGAAAAACTGTCCGGTAATGGTCAGCTTGGCTGTCTTGTCTGGAAGAGAGGCCAGGACTGAAAACTTTTTCGTATCTGCCTCATAACGGCAAAGTTCTCCATGATGGGTAAAGAAATACATCTGCCCCTTATACAGCAAGGAAGAATAAAAAGACAATTTACGGTCTACTATCTGATACTGTCCCTTATAAAAGGAAGTCAGTCCTGCCTGAGTTCCAATCCAAATTCTTCCGTCGACATCTTCATTCACAAATTCCACCTGGTCGCTGGGTAAATTGCCACGCTCCACCTTAAACACTTGTGAAGCCATCTTTCCATCGGCCAGATGCTCCACCCTGCGGCATCCATTGCCCGAATGAAAAAGCCATACATCTCCATTCTTGGCCATAAAAATAGAAGAATAGTTTTGATTCAATTCACCGGTACCTGTGTAATCCACCAGACGAGCCCGCTGCAAATCATAGCAACTGTAAAGTTCGGGGGTGGTGTAAATCCACAGAAAACCGTTACGGTCTTCCGTAAGATACGATATGCGGTTATCTTTCAGCGATACTTCTTTCTCCGGCTGGGGCTGAAAATTCAGAAACGAATTTCCATCGTAACGAGACAGACCGTTCAAAGTGGCAAACCAAAGAAAGCCTTTCTTATCTTGATAAATAGATCGGATATTGTTATTGGGCAGTCCGTCACTGGTACGCATCTGAACAGAACGGAGTTCCAATGCAGCATGGACATCCAACACGGCAATCAATCCTAAAAAGAGAAACAAGAAGTGTTTTATCTTCATAATTAGACACAGATTATTTAATCAAGATACAAAGGTAAACAAGTTCGGTAAAAAAACGAAAGAAGGATAAATCAAAATGCACATTCCATCCCATATTTGGGGGCAAATGATGCACATTGATTATCCTTCTCACCTGTTCATGCTCCGGAAAAACAATTTTCCGGAGCATGAACAGGTGAGATTAGTCTCTCGTTTCGCCAAAGTCTGTTTGCTGACGTTCCACCTCTTTCAGTTTCTGTTCGTTGGCTACTTTGCTGCTACGTTCTTGTTCCAGGGTGGCAGAAGACCTCCGCTCTGTCTCTGGCTGTGAAGCCTGCCCTTTCATCAAAGCCTCTTCTGCGGGATGAAACAGCAAAGGATACATGGGAGAAACAGTGGTCAATTCCAATTCTCCACTGAGTGGCATCTGAGAACCTTCATACAGCACACGGGCTTTGACCTTGATTCTACCCGGCACGGTTGTAGACTGTATCAGAACCGGAGCAGCACCCCACTTTACCGGTGCTGGATTGGCAAATATACGGGTATCACCCAAGATACGCCCTTCTCCTTCTACCGAGAATTGAATGAAGTAGTTGTTCAAGTGTTTCACGTTGCCGTTCTTGTCGGTCACTTCGGCCACTACTGTTACAAAATCCGACCCATCAGCACGCAACTTCATGCCTTCATGGTCTACCCGCAAGCGAATCTGCGCCGGACGACGTGCCGGACAAACCTTGTGAGCAGCCACCACCTTGCCATCCATCAACCCTTCAGCCAGCAGAAACACTTCATCCGTTCTTTTCTTACCGGACAATTTTTTGTCTTCCATAAAATCGAAAGCATCCGTAAAGGTAATAATGGGCGAAGGCATACCTACTCTATCCTTATCTTTACGGTAAGTATATACTTTTCCGCCTTTATTTACCGTGAGACGCACCTCTTCGCAATTGGAATAGACGGTGACATCGCGGCTGGAGAAAGGAGTCATTTCATGGGCAATATATACCATAGGACCACTGTCGGCCAACGGATGAACGGCTTCCGGCGAACGCTGTGCCATAAACATATAATAGGCATATTTGGGCTGACGGAACACGTCGGCCAATCCGCCATAGAAAGGATCGGGATGATAACCACGCTGATGGTCGAATGAATGCCATAGGCAACCGCCTACATGCCAGGGAGACTCCTTGTACAAGCCGTCGTAGCACGTATAATCATAATAAGGAGAAGCGTAATGAGCAGCCTGTATCAGCATGGGCTGTTCGCCCCAGTTGCGCGCCACACGGCTGGGTGAGTTATGAGAATTCCAGTCATCTACATTGTCGCCCCATTCTCGTGTAAAATAAGTAATATCAGGACGACGCTTGGATACCTCCATCGGGTGATTGAACTGCACCGGAAAATACTGTGCTCCGCGCGCCCGTGTATCGCATCCGGAATAAGAAGAGCCATAAGGAAACTCTTCTTCTACTATCTCCTTGGCACGACCGGCAAAATCGGCCGGATACCACGTTTCATTCAGAATCGGTTCCCATAACCATACGCAAGGATGATTACGGTCGCGACGCACCATCTGACGGATATCGCTATAGACACGTTCTGCAAAAATAGGAGCTTCGTTCCAGAACTGCCAGCCCGGTGTGTTCACTATTACAAACAGTCCCAATTCATCGCAGGCATCCATAAATGCTGGGTCTTGCGGACAGTGTGCATTGCGAATCACCTCCAGCCCAAGGTCTTTCAGTTTCTTGGCATCGCGCCAGTGAATACTGTTGGCCACTGCATTGCCTACCACCGCATAGTCTTGATGGCGGTTGGCTCCTATCAACGGCTTACCATAAGGTTTGCCGTTCAGCCAAAAGCCATCCTTACCTTTGAACTCTATACTGCGGATGCCTACGCGCCGGTAATATCCATCCACTACGCGACCGTCGGCATCGTGAATCAGCACCTTCAATTTATATAAATAAGGTGCGGCAGGTGTCCACAACTGAGGTTGTTTCACCTTCATCTTTCCCCGAGAGGTCACCGCCGTTCCCCGTCCGACCGACAATTTGGATTGAGTGGTGGCCACCTCACGTCCGACACTGTCTACCAATGTATACACTACCCTACCGGAAAAACTACGGACACCATCATTACGAACATGTGTTTGCAGCAAGATATCGGCCGAGGTATCCGACACCCGGTCAAAAGCCACCAACAGACCTCCACCCGCCTTCTGATTCTCATAATTAGGATCGGTAATAAACACTTGGTTATGGGCTATCAGCCAACAGTCGCGGTAAATACCTCCGAAATACGTATAATCCAACACATCCTGAGGTTTACCTGGAGCATAAGTAGCATCATCACGATTATCGGCCCATACAGCTATCACATTATCTTCTCCCCACTTCACGACCTGCGTCATATCTACCGATACCGGCAAATATCCACCGTAATGTTCTGCCAGCAAACGTCCGTTCACATAGATTTTACTTTTCCCCATGATAGCCTCAAAGTGCAGGAACAGCTTTTTGCCCTTCAATGTTTCTGCCGGGGTAAAATGCTTGCGATACCACACCTCGCCCTGATAATTGATGCAACCACTGGATTCGGTAGGCAGATATTCTATTCCATTGGGCAAGGAAACCACCTGCCACGAACGGTCGTCGAAACCGCAGGCTTCTGCCCCTTCCATGCCGCCTTTGTAAAAACGCCATGCCGGATTCATGGAAAATACTTCACGTCCCGTATCGGGTAAACGAAAAAAACCGGCGGTGGAAAAGACCGGTTCATAGGCATTCGCCCAATATGCCATACATAGACATACAAGCTGGATTAAAAATCTTTTCATGTTATTTTTTCAATCAGTATTAAAATCAATGCACAAAAATACCCTATTCGTGTACAAAACAGAATAGAATATCGTACAGATACATGGATAAAACGGAATCCACCCCCTTAAACAACAAAAAACGAACAATTATAAATAGATATGCACAATTTTCCATGGTTAGAATGCCCGGTCTTCTTTACATTTGCAGCGGAAACAACAAAGAAATCTTTGCGAATCAATTATAATCAAACTAATAACTAACGCACCATGAAGAAAAAAAATCTATTCTTTTTCATCGCCGCCATTCTGGCAGGCTGCCTCTCAGTTCAAGCTGTCCGCGCACAGGAACTGCCCGACAGAAAAGAAACCTTGAATACGCTGGTGAAGGTAAATAAATATTTCATGAAGAAATATGCCGACTATACCATACCCAGCTTTTACGGACGTGTACGCCCCAGCAATATCTGGACTCGCGGAGTGTATTATGAAGGACTGATGGCACTCTATAGCATCTATCCACATGAAGATTATTACCGCTATGCCTACGATTGGGCCAACTTCCACCGATGGGGTATGCGAAACGGAAATACTACCCGCAATGCCGATGACCACTGCTGCGGACAGACTTATATCGATTTATACAATATTTGTCCGTCAGACCCCAATATGATACGCAACATCAAGGCAAGTATCGACATGGTAGTAAACACACCGCAAGTAAACGATTGGTGGTGGATTGATGCCATTCAGATGGGAATGCCCGTATTCTCCAAACTAGGAAAACTGACCGGCGAACAGAAATACTTCGATAAGATGTGGGAAATGTATGCCTATACACGCAATGTGGAAGGAGAAAAAGGCATGTACAATCCCAAAGACGGACTTTGGTGGCGCGACAAGGATTTCGATCCTCCCTACAAAGAGCCTAACGGCAAGAACTGCTATTGGAGCCGCGGTAACGGATGGGTATATGCAGCTCTGGTACGCGTGTTGCAAGACATTCCCGCCAATGAAACACACCGCCAAGATTACATCAACGACTTCCTGGCCATGAGCAAAGCCCTGAAAAAATGCCAGCGTAAAGACGGTTTCTGGAATGTAAGCCTACACGATGAAACCAACTTCGGCGGAAAAGAAACATCGGGCACCGCACTCTTTGTATATGGTATGGTATGGGGAATACGCCAGGGATTGCTAGACCGCAACGAATACTTACCAATCGCACTGAAAGCATGGAATGCCATGGTAAAAGATGCCGTACACACCAACGGATTTCTAGGATATGTACAGGGCACGGGCAAAGAACCCAAAGACGGACAGCCGGTAACTTACAACAGTGTACCCGATTTTGAAGATTACGGGGTAGGATGCTTCCTGCTGGCCGGTACAGAAATCTATAAACTCAACTAAACAAGCAGTTTTCAATTAGGATTTATATATATCAATACCATTTTAAGTAAAGTTAGAGTTAGTTAGCAGAAAGAGAAGGGTGTGTAGGTAACACACCCTTCTCCATTAAAGAAAAAAAACAGCAAGAACGATGAAAAGCAAATTGATGAAGTATGCATGCGGAATGGCCATACTCGCATGCGGAATGCCCTTACAGGCACAAAACAAGATATCCGCTCCCATGAAGGATGTCAATATGGTTATAGACAATACGTTGGACAGCCTCAACAAAGCACGTACCGCACGCCCGATAGCCGGTTCCAGCCGTAAGGGAAACCATCCGGTACTGTTCCTCGTAGGTAATTCTACGATGCGTACAGGAACTCTGGGCAACGGAAACAACGGCCAATGGGGATGGGGCTATTATGCCGGAGAATATTTCGACGACGAACAAATTACCGTGGAAAACCATGCCTTGGGAGGCACCAGCAGCCGTACATTCTACAACAGACTCTGGCCGGAAGTAATCCAAGGGGTACGTCCCGGAGACTGGGTAATCATAGAATTGGGACACAACGACAACGGGCCTTATGATAGCGGACGTGCCCGTGCCTCTATTCCCGGTATCGGCAAGGATTCCTTGAACGTCACCATCAAAGAGACAGGCGTAAAAGAGACTGTGTACACCTACGGCGAATACATGCGCCGCTTTATACGCGAGGTGAAAGCTAAAAATGCCCATCCTATCCTCATGTCGCTTACCCCACGTAATGCATGGGAAGACAAGGACAGTACCATCGTAACGAGAGTAAACCGCACCTTCGGCCTGTGGGCCAAGCAAATAGCCGACGAACAACACATACCGTTCATCGACTTGAACGACATCACTGCCCGCAAGTTCGAAAAATTCGGCAAGGAAAAGGTAAAATACATGTTCTATCTGGACCGCATACACACCAGCGCATTCGGTGCCAGGGTAAATGCCGAATCGGCTGCCGAAGGAATACGCAACTATCCCGGACTGGAACTGGCCAATTACCTGAAGCCCATTCCACAAGACACGGTAACCGGTGCGTCACGTAAAAAAGGACAACCGGTACTCTTTACCATTGGCGACAGCACCGTGCGCAACGAAGACAAGGATAAAAACGGAATGTGGGGCTGGGGAAGCGTCATTGCCGATGAATTTAACTTGAAGAAAATCTCGGTAGAGAATCATGCCATGGCCGGAAGAAGTGCCAGAACTTATCTGGACGAAGGACGCTGGGATAAAGTATACAATGCCTTGCAGCCGGGAGATTTCGTTCTCATACAGTTTGGACACAACGATGCCGGAGCCATCAATACCGGAAAGGCACGGGCCGAACTGAGCGGAAGCGGTGAAGAGAGCAAGGTGTTTCTCATGGAAAAAACCGGCAAATATCAGGTAATCTATACCTTCGGATGGTATCTGCGGAAATTCATCAGAGACGTACAGGAAAAAGGGGCAACTCCCATCGTACTGAGCCACACACCGCGCAACAAATGGAAAGACGGACGGATAGAACGCAATACAGAATCGTTCGGCAAATGGACGCGCGAAGCGGCAGAGGCCACCGGTGCTTACTTTATCGACCTTAACAAGATAAGTGCCGATAAGCTGGAAAAGAAGGGAATGAAGAAAGCGGCAGCTTATTATAACAGAGACCATACACATACTTCCTTGAAAGGAGCGCACATGAATGCCGAAAGCATAGCCAAAGGACTGAAAGAAACCGATTGTCCGCTGAAAGATTATCTGAAATAAGCAGACTCTCAAATACTGGATACAGGCTAACCACTAGAACCGGGGCAGATGTCATTATAAGGCATCTGCCCCGGTTGCTTTCATAGCTGTTCAAGTATAAAAAAGCATTCACCCTATATAAGAACTATAAACGGCAGTGCCGCTTGTATAAACGACAGCGCCGTTTGTATAAACGGCACCGCTGCTTGTATAAACGGCACCGCCGTTTATAGTTTCCACCTTCTATTCCGGAGTTTATCAGCAGGTTTCACAACTTTCTAAAGCCATCTGCTGCATAATCCTGAAGCAGTCAGGCTTTCTTATACTTACTCGCAAAACCAGCATTCACCACTCCTTTCACCGGTAAAAACAAAGCGGGTAATGTAGCATCCGCCACATTACCCGCACATTATCCATACAGATAAATCCTATCTGATTACTTCATCGTCTCAGCTCCTACGTAATAACCCAAGTTGGTACCTTGGTTATAACCGATGTTCTGCATCGCCTGCGACATATCATACGTATGGTCGGTCATCAAGTGACGAAGACGGTGCGTACTGGGATGATTGGTAGAGAAGATGTAAAGAGACTGATTGTCTGCCGAACCGAGGATTATTTCCTCACGGTAGTCACCCAGGAAGTCGCCATAATAACAAGGATTGTACTTGGTGCTGTGATTACCGTCGTTAGCACCGTAAAGGCCGAAATAAACCAGACGGTTCTTATTACTCTTTTCCACATCCGGATTGGCTGTATAGCTGGCTACACAGGCACGGTCGTACATTTCGCGCGTGGATTGTCCGCTCCAGTAGATAGCAGCATTATACATCACACCGCCACCGATACCCGTGGGGTATTTGTTGTCGACCTTGGCTCCGGTACCGCAGCTGTACATGCCCGACTGCAACGATGACCAGTATTCAAAATCCTTGTTTTCGGGGTCTACATCGGCCACGATACAACGGCCCACATCACCGTTCAATCCCTGACCATGACCGGCAATCAACGTACCGGTAGCTGCATCAATTACCTGGCAGGCATATCCCAACCCTTGCAGCGCATAGGTATTCTCTTCTTCAAAACAAGCCACAATCTGCAAGCCCGGACGGTCTTTAATAAACTTACCTACATACAGACAGTCGCCATGACCATTGCCCGTACACCAAAGTTCTTTACCATCGTGGTCAATAGCAGCCGAACCATACAAAATCTCGTCTTTGCCATCGCCATCCAAATCGGCCACCCGGAAGGCATGCGAACACATGGCCAGCCACTTAGGGTCATGTTCTACGGTATCGAATTTCCAACGCACTTCCAATTGATTATTTTTGAGATCCAGTGCCCATACCTGCCAGTTCTTATACACGCCGCGGGTAATAATCAGACTGGGATTGGAAGTTCTGATTCCGGTAGCGGCATCGGGTACACCATCCAGATAAGCCACACCGATAAAGAAACGATCCATACGGTTACCGTAGTCATCGCCCCAATAAGTAGCCCAATACTGTGCCCGTTCCAACTTGGATTTATCTTCCTCGCCACGCGGAATGTTCGGAGTGCGGGTGATTTCCCTACCGTCGAAACCTCTACAGATGGATATATATTCAGGGCCTTCGAATATCAATCCGGCGATAGAGTTGATGCTGGCACCCGAATACCAACCACCGGTACCCTGTTCACGGGTGCGGTAATCGTTTACATGGCCATTGGCATCGGTAATTACCTTACCGTCGGCAAACTTGGTACCTTCCGAACTGCGGAAAGCGAGTTCACAGAGGCCGTCACCATCAAAATCATACAACACAAAAGAAGTGTAATGTGAGCCCGAACGGATATTTACGCCCAAGTCTATCTGCCACAAGAACGTACCGTCCAGCCGGTAAGCCTCCAGCAGCGTGGTTCCGTTGTGCCAGCCTCCTTGGTTAGCTCCGTCATACGGTTCACGTTTCAGCACGATTTCCAGCTGGCCGTCGCCGTCCAAATCGCCCAACTGGGCATCGTCTGCCTTATAAAGCAGCGAAGGGTCGGGCACATTGGTGTTCAACTTAATTTCTCGGTAGAATTTCTGTGCCATCTCTGCCGTAAACGTATACTCGCAAAGTTCTTCTTCCGCCCCGTTGGCACCTACCGATGTAACCCGGTAACGGTTGCTGACTTGCGGATTGATAGTGGCATCCGACCAGCAGGAAGCGTTCGTAATGGGCTGTTCATTCAATTTTACTTCAGCTCCCCCATCTTCCGACTTATAGATATTGAAAGCTATATTGTCGGGGTCGGTAAGGAACATACGCCAGCTGATTAAAGCGGCCGAGATACCGGAAGCATTGTGGGCATCCGACTTTGCCTTGGCGTCATAGCTTACCCACATGGCGCGGTCTTTATAGTCCTGTGCAGTGGGGAGCTCGGGCAGGGGCTGCTCTGTCTGAGCACCCCCACCCTCGCCGGGATTATCAATCAATTCATCGTTGTCTGAGCAGGCCAGCATACCTGCCATGATGCAGGCTGCATATAAATAGTTCGTATATTTTCTCATGGATAGGATTCTTTTAATTGTTACCATACATAATTACCATCCCGGATTCTGTGTCAGGTTAGGATTCTTGGCGCATTCGGTCTGAGGAATCGGGAAAAGATACATTTTGTCGTTCCACTGGCGAGGCACCGATACACGGGTGTAAGAGAAGGACTTGTCGGGATTCATCGTAATCTTCATCTGGTCGATAGAAGTAAAGAATTTATCCCCTTCTTTCCAGCGGCGCACATCCCAGAAGCGATGGCCTTCGAAAGCCAGTTCCACCATACGCTCGTTCTGGTATTTGGCCCACCATTTTTCTGAGTCCATACCTGCCGGAAAGTCAGGCATCTTACTGCGTTGGCGGGTCTTGTTCACAAAGGTATTGGCCGGTTGCGGGAATTCACTATCATTCTTGTAGGCATCGTTGCCGAAGTATCTGAACAGGGCTTCCGCATAGTTCAGGTAGAATTCTCCCATACGATACGTAATCCAAGTATGGTAAGCCGTAGTGGGTTGTGCATTCGTAGTATTGATGGCACTCTGGCAATACTTCTTCAGGTAATAGCCGGTAGGCGTACCTCCGGGCAGCGGCTCTGCGTTGGCACCTCCCTGATAAATCTGCAACCCGCCTTCATCGGTATTCCAATTGGGCCACTTGACATCGCCGTTCTTGGCAATGGTGGCGTAGAAACGCGGGTCGCGACCTTCATAATTAGGTTGTTCGTCGTTTTTGTCTGGACGTTCACCGGTTTTCTGGAATTCATACGCATCCACCAACGTCTGCGTGGGGCAGTTGCCTCCCTTGCAGTTTTCTAAACCGATGGGGAAGTTGTTCTTCTCAAAGGAATTGTTGGCACGATTGGCACGGCAGGCAAAGATAATCTCGTCGATGGCTTTCTTATAGCTGTCGGCAGCCCACAACATCTCATATTTATCAATCAATTTCATGCGCGCAGCCTCGCACACTTCAATCAGTTCCTTATGAGCCTGGGCAGCACGGTGCCACAGGTCTTTATAGCCTTCTGAGCCCTCAGAATGAGGATTGAACAGCGGACTGGCGGCATAAAGTGCCGTACGGGCCTTCAGTGCCAGCACTGCCCGCTTGTTGGCACGTCCTGTTTCAGCAGCCTCACCCGACGGAAGCAAGGTGCCCAAATCATTATAGTCGGGAATAATGAGATCTTTGATGGCATCGCACTCACCGATAATCCAGTCGAACACTTCCTGCACTGGCTTGCGGGTCAATGTATTGGCTTCAGAAGCAGAAAGCAGGTGGTCGGTAAAAGGAATATCGCCATACTGACGCGCCAGATTGAAATAGAAATAAGCGCGTAAGAAACGAACCTCATACTGATAATTGTTGTAGCGGTTCATTTCCGCCTTATAGTCGGACAACTGTTCGTATTCTTTAAACTCCAGTCCGGTGAAATTCTCCAGATAATCGTTGCAGTTGGCAATGGCCTTATAGCTGGCATTCCACACACTGCTTTGCGCATTCACCGGACTCCACACACCGTTGTAGAAATACTCGATGGAATTTCCGGTATAGGCATATTGCGATTCATCGGTGGCAGAACCCATCACAGCACCGCTGTAATTGCCAAAATCGGCATCCAGCGACTGATAGATATTAGATACCAGACCGCCCACGTCATAGAAAGTACGTTTCACATAGTCGGCATCGTAAGGATTATATTCCGAATAGTCCATTTGATCGGCACAGGCAGACAATGCGCAAATGCCCAGGACGCCGTATATCAATTTATTCAGTTTCATTCTTCAAATAGTTTATTTACATGATTAAAAACCAATCTTCACACCTACCACTACACTCTTGGTCAGAGGGTTGGTGGTTCCCAAAGCCTCGGGATCGGCCACATCGATGTGATCGAAGCAAAGCAAGTCTGTACCGCGCACATAGAGCGTAGCGCTTCCCAGCACCTTCGTTTTCTTCACCAGCTGTTCGGGGAACTTATAATACAATTCCACATTACGCAGTTTCAGGAAAGAACGGTCGGCCAGCCACAACGTACTGTTCTGATAGTTGTTGGCATTGCTCTGAGAGCTCAGTCTCGGATAACGGGCATCCGGGGTATTCTCAGTCCAACGGTTTTCGTAATAATGCGTAGAAAGGTTGGTGTTGTTAATCAAAGGCCAGAACATGCTCTTGGTGTTCAAGATAGCCGAATAACGACCGGTTCCCTGGAACATGGCATCCACGCCCAAGCCTTTCCATTCAGCTCCCAGGTGGAAGGAATAATAGATTTCGGGGGCCGTGGCACTGTAGCCGATGGCGGTAACGTCGTTGCCATTGATCACCTTATCTCCATTCACATCCACATACTTGATGTCGCCCGGCACTACAGTAGAGAAATTCTGCGGATAGCTGGCTTCCACCTCTGCTTTGTCGGCAAAGAGTCCGTCGGATACCAGACCGAAAATCTGATTCAGGCGATGACCCGTACGACGCAAGTTACCGTACAGGCGAGGTTCTTCCATCTGTTCCTTGATTTCATTGCGAGTGAAAAGGAAGTTGGTACCTGCATTCAGTTTCCAGTCACCTATCCGCTTGGTGTAGTTCAATCCCATTTCCACACCCCAACTGTCTACGATACCTGCATTCTCGTACGGAGCATCCATACCCAATACAGAAGAATACAGTCCGTCGGTAGCCACCCAGATGTCTTTTCTGCGCTGATAGAATCCTTCCACATTCACATCCAGGCTCTTGAACAGAGTAGCGTCCAGACCTACGTTGTACTTGAAAGCTTTCTCGTGCGTAGAATTGTAAGAAGCCAGACGATTGATGTAAGTGCTTCCGAAAGAAGATTCATAGCCGGCATCGAACAGGTAACGGCTACCTGTGGTGGTATAGATTTGTTCCCAGTAATTATATACATTGTTGCTGCCGTCCTTAGGCAGATAATCGGCATTGATGACACCGAACGAAGCACGCAGTTTCAGAAAATCAATCCAGTTGACATTCTCCATGAACTGTTCTTCCGACAATACCCAAGCGGCAGACAGTGTAGGAGAGAAAGACCACTTGTGTCCCGGAGCCAACAGATTAGAAGCCGAACCTACCAAGGCCAAATCTGCGTAATAGCGGCGGTTGTATCCGTAGTGGGCAAACCACGATACATTCTGGCGGTAGATGGAGGTATTGACTCCATAGCTGTCTTTGAACTCGTACTCCCACTTCAACTGTGAATATACGTCGTGCTTGCCGAAACTACGGGTATAGTCAAATCCTCCGGAGAAATTAAACTGACGGGCCCACTGGTTGATGTCGGCACCTGTAGCCATTTCGCCCTGCGTACCTCCGGTTACCACCGTATAGGTAGGACCTCCTGCACTGGCATCCTGCCAGTTGGCTGTATAGCCTTTATAGGGGAACGTACGGCTGTGGTCTTCCCAAATGGAAGAGTAGTTATCGTAGGCCAAACGGAAATGGGCACCCAATCCCTTCAGCAAACCGGACAGATCTTGCGACAATGTTAAATCAGCCAACAAGCTGCGGGTATGCCCTTTACTGTAGGCTGCACCCTGCGACAAGGCCACCGGGTTCATGGTGCCTGCCCAAGTAGTGCTGCCTCCCCAAGTACCGTCTTCCGTGCGAACCGGAAAAGCAGCCGAAGGAAGCGAATAGACCAAATCCCATAAATCAATGCTGGAAGTGGCCGGACGGCTCGATTCAGAAAGCGTACCTAGCAAATTAAGTTTCAACTTGGTGGTACTGGTCAGGTCGATATCCAGGTTGGTGCGCAGATTGGCACTGGAGTATTTATCCTGTGTGGAGTAGCCATCATTCATACCGGTGTTTGCTACAAAACCTTTATCGGTAAGCAATCCCAGCATGGCGTAATAGCGGAATTTCTGTCTGCCACCGATAAACTCTATGTTGTAGCGATTAGACACTCCATGATTACGGAAAGTCTCATCAATCCAATCTACATTCGGATACAGATAAGGCAACATGTTATTGACATTATGGGCCACACCGTCTACTCTGCCGTAGCGGAAGGCATCAATCTCATTCTGCGTATAGCGCGGTGACAACCCTTCATAACCACGTGCTTCGTTCATGGCTTCTGCATACACAGCCGCATCTACAAACTCCGGACGGCGCGACTGGAAATTAATCACATGGTCGTAAGAGAAGTTGATTTCACTGCTGTTGTACTTGCCTCGCTTCGTAGTAATCAGGATGGCACCGTTGATACCTTTATATCCATACAAAGCTACGGCAGCCGCATCTTTCAATACAGATACAGAAGCCACTTCTTCCGGCGATACCAGACTCATGTCGCGCTCCAGACCGTCTACCAACACCAGCGGAGAACTGCTGGAAAGGCTCTGCAATCCGCGAATGTAGAAAGTAGGGTCGGTGCTGGAATAATTGCCGGCATTCTGCAGGGTCATCAAGCCCACTCCTTGTCCAAACAACGTATTGGAAATGTTTTTAGAAGTCCGGTTACTGAACTCCTCATTGTTTACGGTAGAAATGGAAGCCGTGGATTCATGGCGGGAAAAGAGGCGTTGCACGCCTACATCCACCGTAGCTGAATCCTGGGCCAGTTTTCCGTTATCATTTATGTTTTGGGCGACCGACGGCATACCGAAAGCTGCCATCAGAGCCAATACCCATAGTTTATTATTTTTCATATCAGTGTACTAATGTCTATTATACTCATGTTCACATTACCAACCGGGATTCTGAACCAGTCCATATCCCTTATTGACTTCTGTCTGCGGGAAAGGTGACAAATACCATTTGGGATCAAATCCACGGGTCCACCATACACGCTCGCGGTTGTGAAGTCTGAACTTTTCATATTCAAACTCAGAGGGCTGAACGGCACCTTTGTTTTTACCATTTTCATCGGTACCTTCTCTCCAGGGTTTCTCCAGACGCGAACCGTCGGCAGCCAGACGATAAATCAACAGACCGTGCAACGGAGTTTCAAAGCGGTCGGCGCGTTTGTAGCGAATCAGGTCGAAGTAACGGCTGTCTTCCAGTCCCAATTCACAGGCACGTTCGCGCAAAATTTCTTCCAGCAATACCTCCTTGTTGGCGGCAGCTTCCGGACAGAACGTTTCCAATTTGCCCAAGCCTACACGAGCGCGGACTTTGTTCACCCACTCCAGTGCAAGCGAGAAATTGTTTTCTGCTTGCAGCAATGCTTCGGCATAAGTCAGATAAAGGTCGGACAGACGCAACGCTACCCAATGGATGGGCTGACGCTGGTAGTCGCTGGCGCTGAGGTAGTATTTCATATTTTCATAACCGGTGGCATAGCGTCCGTTTTCCAGTTTGGAATTGGTACCGGCATCCGAACCGCCTACCCACAATTCATAGCTATCACCGCTCATATTGGGTGAAGACCATCCCAAGTTTTCGGGTATGTTGTTCACAATCACCGATTCATACAGACGAGGGTCGCGCGTCAAATCGAAGTTCACCAATGACTGACCGTCGTCGGCCAGAGAGCCTTTGAGGAACATCTCATTCAGGCGGCCTTCTGATTCTGTTTCATCCCAATTAAACGGACGGCCGTCTTTCCAGGGGAACATTTCCACATACTCCTGGGTCGGGGTGTAAGAGTTACGTCCGTTATCGCACCAGGTACGCCAGATGTAGGTAGTAGAACCACCCGGCCGTTCGTATCCAGCCACGCGAACGGAATGCAATACCTCGGGACTATCCAGATTAATGTACCCCATTCGATAAGCATAACGATACTCGGTAGGTGTAGGGTTGTTGGATTCTGCATAGTTCAAGTCGTAGAAGCCTTTAGACTCAATGGCCTGGAAAAGGGTGCGGCAATGCTTCAGGCAAGTAGCCCACAACTCATCGCGCTTGCCGCCATACCACACCAGATGGTTCTGCTCGGCTTCACTGTGTCCGCCGGCATAGCCCTTGGTATCGTTGAACAGCGGAGAAGCGGCAAACTGCCATAACTTACAGCGCAAGGCCATGGCACCGGCCAGCGTCCAGTGACCGCTGTCGGAGGTAAAGTCAGCCCCTTGGTAAGCCCACTTCAAAGCACCGGAATTGATAGCCTCTTCCAGCAACTTATCCATGAAATTCACGGTTTCTTCTACCGTGGCACGCGGCAGATTGTAACTGCCTTCTGTACCGGTGAACGATGAAGTAACCAGCGGCAGACCGCCGTAATGGCGGAACATATCGAAATAACGGGCAGCAATCAGACACTTGGCCTCGGCCTTCATCTGTGCCTTTTCTTCCTCGCCCATACCGGGTACGCGGTCGATATTCTCCAGCAACAACCAGCACCAGCGAACCGTTTGCCACACCACTTCGCGCGTATAGCCGAAGATATCGCCACGTTTCCCATAGTTGGCCGTGTGCGTACCGCTGTAATAGCTGTTATAGATAGTGGTAGCCGAATAGTGCAGCTGCCAGCAATCGGTCAGCGCATCGAACTTACCCGTATAGGGGTTGGATGAATCGGGAAAATCATCCAAATCGGCATTTACATAAGGCAAGCCGTAATACTGACGGCTGTAGCAGGTAGCCAGGAACTGGCGGGTATAGATGGCACTGTTGAAGATGGTATCTTGTGTAGCCGTACCACCCGGAGCCTTTTCCAAAAAGCTGTTGCCGAACTTAATCTCGTCTACGCAAGAAGAAGTTCCCAGGCAGAGTGCTCCGCCCATCAGGGCACCGACCATCCATTTATATCTTTGTTTCATAACTGTAATCTGTCTTTAAATCTGTTTTAAAATCCTACTTTCAAACCCAAGGTATACGTCTTGGACAAGGGGTAAGACGGTGCATTGCTGGCTCTGGCCTCAGGGTCGCCCCACAAATACGGAGTGAAAGTCAGCAGGTTATAGCCACTCAATGACAACTGACACGTCTTCATACCCAACTTCTTCATCCAGGGGAACTGGAAGTTATAGGAGATGGTCAATGTCTTCAGACGCAAATACTTGGCATCCTGTTCATACAGCGTACAAGTGGCGTAGTTGTTGTCGGCATGGTCTTGCGTGGCACGAGGATATTTGGCACTCTGGGAAGGATTGTCTTCCGTCCAGGTGTTGTCCAGGTGATAGGCCAGCAAACCACCGGCATTGTTGCCGGCACTGGAAACGAACGGCCGGCGGAACACATCTGAAATCATACGGCTCACGTTCCAGGCACCGGTCCATTGGGTATTCACTTCCAGATTCTTCCAGGAGAAGCCCAGGTTCAGACCCACCATGTATTCCGGGTCGTCAGTATAGCCATAGTCACGGCTCATATCGTTGGAGTCGATTTTACGGTCACCGTTCAGGTCGACAAACACGGCATCACCGTTCTTCAAGGCCACAGAGTGTTCGGGGAACGGACGGTGGAAAGTCTGTTCATACAAGGCCGGTGTCTGCTCATCGTAGTAACGCCAGAACACGTATTGGCTGCGTGCGCCGATGCGGTGTCCTTTTTCATACAGGTAATTCCACAGTTGGGGAGCTTCGCGCTTCTCTACGATTTCATTCTGGTTATAAGAGAGGTTGGCACTTACCCAATAGCGGAAGTCATTGCCAATCTTGTCGTTCCATTTCATGGAGAGTTCCCAACCCCAGTTGTTTACCTCACCCATATTGGAATAAGGCTGGGCAAAACCCAGGATGCCGGGTGCCATGCCGTCTTGCAGCAGAATGTCCCAACGGTTTTCGCGGTAATACTCTACGGTGGCCGACAGACGATCGTCCAGGAAGTTGATGTCGATACCATAGTTCTGCTTGAAGGCCTTTTCCCAAGTCACCGAAGCATTGTTGATGGCTTTCTCATGGGCACCCTTGCTGATGGTAGATACCGTACCGCCCGCACCGAAGATGTAACCGTAACTGGAGTCTACTCTGTTGTTGCCATAACCGGAGTTGCTTACGCCGCCGTCGCTGTTGGGCACATACGGATTGGCGGTATACATAAAGCGGCTTCCGCCGATTTTGTCGTTACCCACCAGACCGAAAGAGGCACGCAGTTTTAGGAAGGTAACCCACGGTTTCAGCGGTTTGAACCAGCTTTCCTCACTCATCACCCAGCCCACTGATGCAGCCGGGAACAAGGCGAAGCGTTTGTCGGGGGCAAAGTTTTCGGAACCGTTATAACCCATGTTGGCCTCTACCAGGTAGCGGTTCTTCCAGTCATACGTCACACGGCCCACCAAACCCACGTAGCCACGGGGAATATCGGAATACGTGCTGGGGTAATACTCCTTAGACTGGTTATAGAGCAGCAAGGCACCCACCGTGTGGTCGCCAAACGTGCGGTTATAGTTCAAGCCGGCTTCCATGTACCAGTTACGGGCTTTTCCGCGAGATACGCTGTAGCTTACGTTGGTATATTTGCTGCCGTCTATCGGACGCAAGCCTACACTACCATCATCCTGCAGCACAGGAGTATAGGTTATATCCGTACCGCCCGATAAAGTCTTATAGACCGAGAACGAGCTGTTATAAGACCCTTTAATCTTGAACGAAAGTCCCTTCGTGATGAAGTCCAGCTTCTGGCTCAAGATAAGGTCGGCATTCAGCGAGTTGTTGTTGTTATGCCTTGCACCGCCACCGTAATAGGTAAAAGGGTCGGTATCGCCCACAAACGGCAGGTTCAAACCGTCGGACTGTGCTTCCGTGGTGCTGTACACCAGTTTGTTATCGATAAATCCGGCACTTCTGAACGGAGTGGCGTAATAGATGTTTCTAATCAGACCGCTGGATTTCTGACTTGTCTTAGGACTTTGAGAAGTATTGACATTACCGGCCACGTTCAATGAAAGCGTAGTGGTCTTGGTCACATCAATATCCAAGTTACTGCGGTAGTTGAAACGGTTGTACTGATAGCTGCTCTTATAAGGAAGGTTGAATTCATTGAACAGACCTCCCTGGGTATAGGCACCGGCCGAAATGAAGTAACGTACCTTCTCTGTACCACCGGATATATTCAAGTTGTGCTGTGTCTGCAGGGTGGCATCCCCCAAGATATAATCCACCCAGTCGTGACTGGGGAAACGGATGGGGTCGGAACCGTCCTTGAATTTCTGTACCACCCTATCGTCGAATTCCGGAGTCTTACCATCATTGCGCTTCATCTGGTTATGAAACATGGCATACTCGTAAGAATTGGCAGTCTCAATCATCTTGGTAGGCATCTGTACAGAAGCCGATGTGGTGAACGAAATATGTGCCTTGCCTTCCTGGCCACGCTTGGTAGTAATCAGGATAACACCGTTGGCACCCCGCACACCGAATACAGCCGTAGCCGAAGCATCTTTCAAGATAGAGATAGACTCGATTTCGTTCGGGTCAATATCATTCATGCTGCGCTCCACACCGTCTACCTGCACCAGCGGCTTGGCATCACCCCAAGTGGCCTTACCGCGGATATAGATTTCGGCGGCATCGGCACCCGGCTCACCGGATGTCTGTACCGTGGTCAGACCGGCCATCTGACCTCCCAGCACATTCGATACAGAACCGATGGAAGTACGGGTCAACGCTTCATTCTTCACACTGGCCACTGCACCGGTCATCGTTACTTTCTTCTGCACACCATAGGCCACGATTTCCACTTCCTGCAGAAGGGTGGCATCTTCCTGCAGAACTACTTTCATATTGTTTTTGGCTGTCACCACCTGATCGGCGTATCCAATGAAAGACACCTTCAGTTTCGCTCCAGCCTTGGCATTCAGTTTAAACACACCGTCTATATCGGTGATGGTACCTATTGTGGTACCCTCTACCAATACATTGGCACCAATTACCGGCTCGCCTGTTTCATCTACCACTACTCCCTTGATGATACCCTGCTGCTGCACCGTTTCAACGGCTGCCACTGCCTGGCTCTGGCCATTGAAGGCAGGTACCATAGAAAAAGAGAGAAACAGCACGGCTGGCAATGTGACTCCTTTTATAAAATTTCTCTTATTCATATTGTTAGTTTTTCATGTATAAGTAATAGAATGAGACTTATACTACCTACTGATTAAAATGCGAGCATCATACGGAAATAACCGGCTCTGGAACCACGTTCACAAATAATGGTATAACGTCCACCATCCATACCGTGTGTCCACTGGAACGTAGCAGAACGCTGTGTGCTGCTCCAAAAATGATTAGTAAGAGCATTAGCGTCTACAGAAGTCATTTCATCGCCCGAAACTTTCAACAAATTAGGATTGATAACGCCCAATGCCTTGGCCACAGTATCCCAGCACATGATAGAAGGCAGATACCAAGGAGTGGTAACAGCCGGTACAGGTACTTCTTCACGATAAGCCATGATATGCTTATAGGCCCAGTCGCAAGTAGCCGGCTGGCCCATGCCTTCATAACACATGGTCAGCAGTTGTGTATTGTTATAACCCATCAATGCAGGGAATACTTTAGACGCATCATTCTTATTGGCATCGCGTTCCGTATTACAGCCCACAAACTTGTCCATCCAAGCTTCTTCTTTCGTAAACCAATCTGAATAATTTCCCTCCTTACCCGAGTGGAACATATGCGTAGCATAACCCTCCACTACGGAGTTTTTCAATGACAATACCAATCCGTGTACACAAGCCGGATAATCGCGACGCAAGGCATCATTGGCTTCGGTATTGTTACCCGGATGCGTAACCGAGGGCTGAGGATTGCCTACATGGCATACAATACCGATGGCATTTTCCGGTACAGTTTCCACATCTTTAGACACCAGCTTGCCGTCGGCACAGAAATAGTCGCCCACCTGCAAAGCGTGTTCTATCTTGCTTTCATCCTTGATAGTGTACAGCTTGGCCGTTCCCGATTCCAGCGTACCTTTGGCTTCGTATTCCATTTCACCCACTCCGGTGTATGTACCCTTAATGGTAAATTCCTTGTTCGGATTTACCAGGAAGCGATAGGTATCGGTAGATTCCTGATAGTAGGCAGTAGCAGCGGCATTGTTCAGCGTAAAGGAACCGGCCTTGAGCGGAAGCTGATAATCGGCTACTTCCACATTGGTAAAGTGATACGTCAGTTTCGGCATCTTCACCACAGCCAATGCCATTTCGTGTTTCATGTCGAAAGCTATCTGTCCTTTCAGACGGTCACCTTTCACAGTACCCACACTGGTCATCAGGTCGTACTTGGTATAGTCGCCTTCTCCCTGATTAGCACCCACCGTCCACTTAGCCACGTAAGCTTCAAAAGGCTTGGCACTGGTAGCATCGAACTGCACATTCTTATTGTAGGGATAATAAGCATAGAACTGCATTTTCTGGAACTGAGAACCCTTGTATTCGATGGGGTCGCCGTCGTCGGTCAGTTCCCATACACCATCCTGCAGGGTGAACTTGCGGTTATTGATGTCAGAAACCACCGCATCGCCACGCACGGCAAAGATACCGATTTCGTCACCGTTGGTAAAGCGGGTGGTATAGCCCGATTCCACCGCACGGGTGGCACCGTCAGCATGGGTAAAACCTTCATCGGTTACACTGATCTGGAATCCTTTCAGAGCATCCTGGTTGTCCAAGGCTGCTTCCTCATCCTGAGAACAAGAAGCCAGCAATGCGGCTCCGGCCAGGAAGAACATGGATATATAGTTATTCACTTTCATAAAAATTCTGTTTTTAATATTAGCAATCAATCTGTATAAAAATTAGCCTTTTATTTACCTGCCGGTTTCGGGGTAATGGTCTCTTCGGTAATGTTCCAGTCGGGATTACCTACATCGGTTCCGGTATCAGCCAAGCCCGGGTCGGACGTCATGGGGTCGTTATCCTGGTTGTTCCAGCCGTTAATCTGGGTTTCTTCTGTAATAGTCAGCTGATATTTGTTATCGGTATACTTATTGGCTTTGATGATGTAATTATAAGAATAGCCGGATTTCAATTCAGTGAGGTTGGCAAATTCTGCTTCATACAAATAACCGTTCATGCGAGCCTGGATGGTTACCTTATCCTGCACCTGCTGAGGCAGCAGAATAGCCTGGATGGTGTAGTTGTCGGCCTCGCCCACATTTTCCCACAAGATATCGTCCTCGGCAGTCACCGGTTCTTCGCTTACGGTAGTTTCTCCGGTAGCAGGATTAAAGGTACCCTGATTCTTCACACCAATCAGGTAGCAGGTAATGTCGTTCAGTTCTACCCCCTCGCCTGCCTGGAACTGGATTTTAATGCGGCTCATCACATGATTGAAAGCCAGCTTTACATTGGGATTCTGTGAAGTGGCCTTGCCCGTGGCATACAGATAATCTATCTGCGCGCGGTCTTTGGCAGTGGCCTGGAACGGACTGGCTGTAGATACCTCTACCGGCGACAACTCTTCGCCGGAATTTCCCCGGAACGGAGCATAAGCCACTACATCATACTCGGCTGAGCCCAATACCCAGATCTCTCTAAGGGTGCCTTCCTTAGCTTCAAAACTACCTTCTCCTTTATAAAGGTAATTCACATTCGTCTGATTGTCTCCGCAAGTGATACCTACTGAATCACCTACTTCCCAAGCAGTTTCCGTGGCACGAGTCAAAAGCTCGCTACTCTCATGATTGTTAATCACTGCACTGAAAGAAACCTTCGCTCCGGCATCACCCTCAAATTTGATGTCAGACTCTTTCAGTTCATTGCTACATCCTGCCAACAATAATAAGGCAACTGCAGCGGTTACATAGTTCTTTTTCATACCATGTCTTTTAAAGTTAAACGTACTTTTATTTTTAGTTTGGATAATTCATTCAACCACAAAACGACAAAGCCGGAATCATACTCTGTTCCGGCATCACTGATAAAAAAATAAGTTGTTTTCCATCACGTATTTCATTTTTCTGGTTACACAAAAAACTGCATACAGGGAACCTTTCTCCTCCCGATTCCCTTATTAATTATTTGGCAAATATAATAACAGGTGTTAAAAAAGCACCTAAAATATCGTACACAAACATGGAAAAACTAACACCTTGCACGAAATTCCATTTATTTTTCCCTTTTTACAGCCTGCCAGAGGAGTCAGAAACGCATCTGAAAGGCAATAGAAGCGCAACAGCTCGGTATGAGATTAGGAGAGGGTGCCTTAAAGGCGGAATACCAACACGCCTGCCGTAGGTATCTTAGGAGTGCCTATCAGCACTTGGGCACCTTTGGGCAAAGAGAAAGTATAAGGCGAGTCGCCGTAGTTCAGCACAATGCCTAGGCCGTTGCGATACTCCAAAGTTACCCCATAGGGCAAATCCATTACCGGGATGTTCCATTCGGCATATAGCCTTTTCAGTAAATCTTTTTCAAAGTTCCCTTCCCGGCTGTCCACTCCTACATACGTTATGGTGCCTTGCCCCAAGCGGCGGAAAGTGACTGCCGGTGCCCCTTCATAGAACTCATCGGTATAGGTGGCCCACACCTGAGCATCGGAAGCCGGTTTCAGCACTTCTCCCCACGTGTTCCAGGTATAGGTCTTATCTTTCATCACCATCTTTCCCGGATTTTCGGGCAGCAGCAGGTCATAAAAGTCCAGGGCATTGCCTGTGAGCGGGGCCAGCATAGCCCCGAAAGGAATTTCCGGCAACCGCCCGTAACGGTCTTTCTGGGCCGTGCGGCAGGTCAATACCAGATTCCCCCCCTGCTTTACATAAGCTATCCAGCGATTTACCAATGCAGAATCGGCCATCTGATAAGCCGGAGCTATCACCACAGGATAATCAGAGAAGTTTTTAGATTCGGATATAAAGTCGACCGGAGCCCCGAACGATTTCAGCGCACGGTAATACTTCTCAATATGCCCCAAGGTGTTCCAGGTATGGTTTTGCTTCTGCCGTTCGATGCTCCAGCTATTCTCGTGATTGAAGAGAATGGCCGTACGGCGCGCCTTATAGTCGGCCGGTTTATGTTCGCGCGGTGCCGACAGCGAACGTAAAGCACGGATTTCTTCCATAAAGGTCGCAAATTCCCGTCCGCCGGGAGTCACCGTCACCCCGTCGGTGCCCACAATGCCGTAATGATACTGTTCGGTGCCATACAGAGGCTGTCTGAACCGATACGTGCAGATAAAATCACTGCCACCTGCAAACACACTCCACAGCCACAGACGCACCGCACCGGGAAGCGGCTGAGGATTGATGCTTCCCCAGTTTACCTGTCCGGGCTGAAGCTCCATAACCCCGTAACTGCCCTGAATGGGACGGAAGAAATCATTAGCCCAAGCTATGCGCAAGGGATTGCCCACCCGGTAGCCCCTGCGGCCAATTCCTTCGTTGTCGCCATACACCATATAGCGCGTATAGCTCTGGAAATCCATGGAAGGGCTGCCGCCGATATGTCCCTCTTCATAGTTAGGGATATAATTGGTAGTTACCCATTGATTCACGGCATATTTCTTAATCAGCTTGCACTGTTCATCCAGAAATTCATTGGTCTGCGAGGCTGCAAAACGCCGGTAATCCAATATCTGATGATGGTTCATAAACATTTGCGCCCGCTTGGGAAGGGTGATTTCATCAAACGAAGCATATACCTCGCTCCAGAAAGAAGTGCCCCAGGCCTCGTTCAGCAGACGGATGTTGCCGGTATACTTCCTCCGAAGAAAATCGCGGAATCCCTGTTGGGCAGCAGCATTATAGTCGAACTGCACGGCAGGCTCGTTATCAAGCTGCCAGCCGATGATGCGGGGGTCATTGCCATAATGCTTGGCCAGTTGCTCTATCATGCGGTATGACAACTTACGGTAGAGCGGCGATGAAAAAGAAGCGTGTTGGCGTGCGCCGTGATCCAATACCGTGCCATCTTCGTTTTTCAACAAGATTTCCGGATATTTACGGCTCAGCCACACAGGGGGTGTGGCCGTAGAAGTACACATAATCACCTTTAAATCATACTTGGCTGCCAGTTCCACCGCCCTATCCAGCCAGGAGAAATCATAACGGCCTTCTTCGGGTTCCAACTGTGCCCAAGCGAATTCCGCAAAATGGGTAAACTCAAAGCCCATTTCGCGCATCTTGCGGAAATCCCGTTCCCATTGGCTCTCATCCCAATGTTCGGGATAATAATAAGCTCCTGTCACGGTCAGGTCGCGGTCGGCAAACCAGGCGTTTCTCTTCAAGCCCTCTACTACCGAAGCGTCTACCTGAAAAGCGGTGCCGTGACGGATGCCCTGCGGAAAAGATACTTTATCGGAAATATCCTCCCAGGTCTGTCCATGGTCTAGCGAGCGCACCGCTCCATAGCGATGGTCGCGATACTTATCAAAATACACATACAGCGTGTCGCCCACAAAAAGCGGTGCGGGTCCCTCGGCCCAATACTTTCCGGTAATGGGTGCAGACACCTGGGTAGGGAATCCCTGCGAGAGCTTCTTTACACGCGTCACCCGCAAGTTTTTCTCTGGCGGATTGGAGTTCTCGTTTTTCAGCACCATAATCAGGTCTTTATGCTTGGGGTCTTTCACAATGGCTGCATCGATGACGCTAAAATCGGGATTAAAGAACATCCCGGTGTCCGAGAACGTCTGAAAATCTTTCGTAGTGACGTAATAGATGCGGTGGTTCAGCCCTTTTTCGCTGGGGCTGGTGGGTACTTCCTTGTGCCGCCCCGGAATGGTAGTGGCCCAAAAGATGTAAAAGGTACGGGATGCTTCGTCGTAAAAGAGTTCGGGTGCCCAGCAGTTATGGGCCTGCGGTTCGTGCATCATCACCGGAATGGCACGCTGTTCGCTCCAGTTCACCAAATCGCGCGACGAGGCATAGCCTATGATGCGGTCGGTCCAACTAGAAGTCCACACCATGTGGAATGTACCATCCGGTCCCTGACAGATACTGGGATCGCGCATTAATTTATCTTTGCCTATTATTGGAGTAAGAAAAGAGGCACCGTCCCTCAAGGGTTTCCAATTCAAACCATCATAACTATATGCCAAATGAAGCCCATCTGTGCTGTTGCCTACAAAATACGAGAATAAATATGCCTTGCTTGTGGCCATAGACATCAGAGAAGAAAGGCAAAAAAACAGTGTTACAAATAAGTTTTTCATAATACTCAGTCAAGATTATAAATCAATTTATGCAAATGTATGTATTCAATTTTGATGACACAAGGAAAGAAGCATGGAGAATCTGACTAATGCATGGAGTTTTGTACGGAAACTACAGTAGAAACCATCTGTGAATACGATATTCTAGGGAAGTGTACTGAATTCTATTTATTAAATATAGGAGAATGGCTAATTTAGCAACCAATTAAATTATAGAATAATCACTTATAACCTAATTGACACATGAATGTACATTCAATAAAAAATGCCATCATCAGTTTGATACTTATAGGAACTGCAACTGCCGTTAACTGTCAGGAGTCTCCATCTAAGACATACTGCCTAACTGACGCACCGAGATACAGCGAAGAGTCGGGCTATGGATATGACCTTACAGCAACGCCTCAAAAAGGTGATAAAAGACCGTTCTTCTTCTCCGTAAAGGTGCCCGATGGCAACTATAAAGTAACCGTATGCATAGGAGACAAGAAGAAAGCGGGCATCACCACAGTGAGGGGGGAGTCACGCCGTCTGTTCGTGCAACGGCTACATACCAAAAAAGGAGAGTTCATTGAACAGTCTTTTCTGGTTAACAAACGGAACCCTCAAATTTCCGCCACTGAATCCGTACATATCAAGCCCCGGGAAAAGTCCAAACTCAATTGGGACAACAAACTGACGCTGGAGTTCAACGGAGAAGCTCCGGTATGCAAAAGCATCCGCATAGAACCGGCAGATACATCGGCGATAACCATATTCTTATGTGGAAACAGTACGGTGGTAGACCAAGACAATGAGCCTTGGGCTAGTTGGGGGCAGATGATTCCCTATTTCTTCAACGAGCAGGTTTGCATAGCCAATTATGCAGAATCCGGCGAATCGGCCAATACGTTCATTGCTGCGAAACGTCTGAAAAAAGCATTGACGCAAATCAAGAAAGGAGACTACCTGTTTATGGAATTCGGACACAATGACCAGAAGCAGAAAGGTCCCGGAAAAGGTGCCTACTACTCTTTTTTAACCAGTCTGAAAACTTTTATAGACGAAGCGAGAATGCGGGGAGCATTTCCGGTATTGGTTACTCCCACCCAACGAAGAAGTTTCGATGAAAACGGTCGTATACGCGATACTCATGAAGACTATCCCGAGGCTATGAGATGGCTGGCTGCCAAAGAGAATGTGCCTTTGATAGACTTGAATGAAATGACGCGCACCCTCTATGAGGCACTAGGCAAGGAAACTTCGAAAAAAGCATTCGTACACTACCCTGCGGGTACCTATCCCGGACAGGTCAAGGCGTTTGCAGACAATACACACTTCAACCCTTATGGTGCCTATCAGATAGCACAATGTGTCTTGGAAGGCATAAAAAAAGCTGTACCCGAATTGGCCAGTTACCTGAAAACAATCGTAACGTATGACCCTGCACATCCGGACGATGTGAACACATTCCGATGGGATGAGTCACCCTTTACGGAAATAGAAAAGCCGGACGGTAATTAATGATGCATGAAGTAATTTCTAAAAGATTTAAAATGAAACTTTACAGGATAGCCACTATGCTGCTTACCGGTATGACGCTATGGGCTTGCAACACAGAGAAGCAAAACTCCAAGCCGGTGTTTGATTGGGGAAAAGCCACCCAACAGCCCGATATTTCCTGGGCCGACAGTGTGGGAAGCCGGCAGATGACACAGGCAGGAACGGTGGTAAGTGCCAATGACTTCGGGGCTGTGGCAGACAGCATGGTAATCAGCACAGAAGGGATACAAAAAGCCATAGACTATTGCCATGAAACAGGGGGAGGAACGGTAACACTGAAACCGGGCTGTTATCAGACAGGAGCCTTGTTCTTAAAGAGCAATGTCCACCTGAAAATCGACCGGGGAGTGACGCTGCTGGCCAGCACGGATATGCACGAGTACCCGGAATTCCATTCCAGAATAGCCGGTATAGAAATGGTGTGGCCGGCTGCCGTCATCAATATCATCCATGAAAAAAATACATCAGTCAGCGGCGAAGGCACATTGGACTGCCGCGGAAACGGACATTGGGACAGGTACTGGAAAATGCGAAAAGAATACGAGGCCAAAGGACTGCGATGGATTGTGGATTATGACTGCAAACGCGTGCGCGGCATCTTGGTGCAAGGAAGTTCAGATGTTACTCTGGAAGGATTCACCCTGCTCCGTACCGGCTTTTGGGCTTGCCAAGTACTCTACTCACAGCACTGCACCCTGCGCAGTATAATCATCAACAATAATTTGGGTGGCCATGGCCCCAGCACAGACGGGATTGACATAGATTCGTCGCGCAATATTCTTATAGAATACTGCAACATAGACTGCAACGACGACAACATCTGCCTGAAAGCCGGACGGGATGCCGACGGCCTGCGGGTGAACCGCCCTACAGAGAATGTGGTGATACGCCACTGCATAGCACGGAAAGGTGCCGGGCTTATTACCTGCGGCAGCGAAACATCGGGCTGCATACGAAACGTACTGGGGCATGACCTGGAAGCGCATGGCACCGCTTCTGTATTGAGACTGAAAAGCGCACTGACCAGAGGAGGCGTCATAGAAAACATCTATATGAACCGCATCCGAGCATACCACGTGGGAAGTGTACTGACAGCCGACTTGAACTGGAACCCGGCCTACAGCTACAGCCAATTACCGGAAGAATATAACAACCGGGAAATTCCTGCGCATTGGAAAGCTATGCTGACTCCTGTGACACCCGCAGAAAAGGGGTATCCGCATTTCAGAAACGTCTACCTGTCGCATATAAAAGCAAGCAACGTACAAAAATTTGTGGCAGCATCGGGATGGAACGATGCATTGCGACTGGAAAATTTCTATCTTTACAACATAGAAGCGCAAACCGGACAGGCCGGTAAAATAATGTATGCAAAGAACTTCCATGCATCGAACATACGGTTAAATGTAAGCAACAAGGATTCTGTCCTGCTGAACCATAATGAACAATGTAATATTAAAATAGAATATGCTGAAACGAATATTCATACTGACCCTACTGGGCATGCTGTGCGCTAATGTGCCTGCACAGCACTTGACACCGCCGGCAGGAACATTCAGACTGGGCATTGCCCAAGGCACGGAAAGCCATTGGCTGAAAGAGGGAGAAAAAATCAAAGGGATGGAATTGGAATGGAAATTCCTGCCCCACTCCCGCGGATTTATTTTAAAAGTCGCTACAGACGCATCGGTACAGGCCGATGCAGTATATTGGAGCTTTGGAGACTGCCAGCCGGATGCCGACATCAATGTATTCAGCATAGAAGGCAAAGCATTCACCTGTTACTATGGGGAAAGCATGAAACTGAGAACCGTGCAGGCCATTACCCCCTCTGAGGATATACGCCTGAGCGACGGTACCCAGGCCTACACACCGCTGGCCTTATATGCTTCGGACAAAAAAACACGCCACCCGGTGCTGGCCGGACGTTGTGCCCTCGATGCGCATACCCCGCTGTACTTCTGCTTCTATGAACAAAACAAACAGGCAGACTATAACTATTATATGCTGCCGGAACTCTTTAACCAAACAGACAAGCAATGAAACAGACCTATTTGATAGCATACCTTTTACTGGCAGGATATATCCAAGCCTTTGCTGCCCTTTATAACGTGAAAGACTTCGGTGCCAAGGCGGATGGAACCACAATTGACTCGCCGGCCATCAATCAGGCTATAGAAGAGGCTAGCCGGCAGGGAGGCGGCACCGTGGTGCTGCCGGCAGGCGACTATGCGTGCTATTCCATCCGACTGAAAAGCAATATTCACCTCTATCTAGAACCAGGGGCACGCATCATAGCTGCCTTTCCGCTGAAAGACAGCGGATATGACCTGGCTGAACCCAACGAGCATAACGCTTATCAGGACTTCGGGCACAGCCATTGGAAGAATTCGCTGATTTGGGGTATAGGATTGGAGAATATCGCCATTAGCGGTTACGGCATGATTTACGGGAAAGGACTGACCAGGGAAGAAAGCCGCCTACCGGGGGTAGGGAACAAAGCTATCAGCCTGAAAAGCTGCAAGAACGTAACCATCCGGGATATCTCCATGCTGCGCTGCGGACACTTTGCCGTGCTAGCTACCGGAGTGGACCACCTGACTCTACACAACCTGAAAGTAGATACCAACCGGGACGGATTTGATATTGACTGCTGCAGAAATGTACGTATCAGTCAATGTTCGGTAAACTCTCCTTGGGATGATGCCATCGTACTGAAAGCCTCGTATGCACTGGGAAAATTTCAAGATACCGAAAATGTGACCATCAGCGACTGTTATGTAAGCGGATTCGACCAAGGAAGCATGATGGACGGTACCTGGCAACTGGATGAACCGCAAGCACCCGACCACGGCTACCGCACCGGACGCATCAAATTCGGCACGGAAAGCAGCGGCGGATTCAAAAATATCAGTATCACTAACTGTATCTTTGAACATTGCCGGGGACTGGCACTGGAAACGGTGGATGGAGGAAAATTAGAAGATGTGGTAATCAGCAACATCACCATGAGGAACATCGTAAACTCTCCCATCTTTCTAAGATTGGGGGCACGGCTGCGCAGCCCTCAGGGAACAACCGCGGGAAACATGAAACGTATTCTTATCAGCAACGTCAATGTATGGAATGCCGACAGCCGGTACGCCTCTATCATCAGCGGCATTCCCGGTGCCTGCATAGAAGATGTTACTTTCAAAAACATCCACCTGTATTACAAAGGCGGCTACCGCAACGAAGGAGCCGTACAAATGCCTCCGGAACAAGAAAAAACCTATCCGGAACCGTGGATGTTCGGCACGATACCCGCCAAAGGATTCTTTATACGCCATGCACGAAACATTACCTTCGACGGAGTGACATTTCATTTTGAAAAACCGGACGACAGACCTTTGTTTGTAACCGACGATACGCAACATATAACTTTTTATCATACACCTGAAAAATAATGAAAAAGAAACAATGGATACTGCTGGGATTACTGGCAGCAGCAGGAAACCTGCAAGCTCAACAATGGCCGGCCGTCTCTGCAGAAGCACGGCCCGGAAGCCGCTGGTGGTGGCTGGGAAGTGCCGTAGATAAAGAAAACCTGAGTTATAACCTGGAAGAATATGCAAGGGCTGGACTGGGGGCTCTGGAAATCACTCCCATCTATGGCGTACAGGGGAACGATGCCAATGAAATTCCTTTTCTGTCATCGAAATGGATGGAAATGCTGGCGCACACAGAAGCGGAAGGCCAACGAACCGGCATAGAAATTGATATGAATGCAGGTACCGGATGGCCCTTCGGCGGACCTCACATCGCATTGGAAGATGCGGCCTGCAAAGCTATTTTTCAGACATATGAACTAGAAGGGGGAAAGGAAGTATGTACGGACATCGCCGTAAAAAATGCCAAGGAAGCTCCCTATGCGTCCTTACACTGTGTTATGGCTTATAGCAAACAAGGGAAAAGCATCCGACTGACTTCGCATGTGAAGGAAGGAATACTGACCTGGCAGGCACCGGCAGGAACATGGAAGGTGGTGGCACTGTACCTGGGAAAAACCCGCCAAAAGGTGAAACGGGCTGCACCGGGAGGAGAAGGGTATGTAATCGACCATTTTTCGCCCCAGGCGGTAAAGAAATATCTTTCGCGTTTTGATGAGGCATTCAAGAAGAACCGCACTTCTTACCCTCATACTTTCTTTAATGATTCTTATGAAGTATATCAGGCGGATTGGACACCCAACCTGTTGAAAGAATTTGCACAAAGAAGGGGGTATAGACTGGAAGACCATTTCCCGGAATTCTTAGATGACACCCGGCCGGAAACCACTCGACGCATCGTGTCTGACTACCGGGAAACCATCGGGGAACTGCTGCTGCAAAACTTTACCCGACAATGGACCGACTGGGCTCACCGCAACGGCAGCATTACCCGCAACCAGGCACACGGCTCGCCCGGCAACCTGATCGACATCTATGCAGCGGTAGACATACCCGAATGCGAAGGATTCGGATTGTCGCAGTTTCACATCAACGGACTGCGACAAGACTCACTGACCCGGAAGAACGATTCCGACTTGTCTATGCTGAAATATGCCTCATCGGCAGCGCACATTGCAGGAAAGCCGTACACTTCATCGGAAACCTTCACCTGGCTGACAGACCATTTCCGCACTTCCCTGTCGCAATGCAAACCTGATATGGACTTGATGTTCGTATCGGGAGTAAACCATATGTTCTTTCATGGCACTCCTTATTCGCCTAAAGAAGCTGCCTGGCCGGGATGGATGTTCTATGCCTCTGTCAATATGAATCCCACCAACAGCATTTGGCAAGATGCACCCGCTTTCTTCCAATACATTACACGCTGCCAAAGTTTCTTGCAAATGGGACAGCCGGACAATGACTTCCTTATCTACCTGCCTATGTATGATATGTGGAACGAGCAGCCCGGCAGACTGCTACTGTTCACCATTCACCACATGGATAAACTGGCACCCAAATTCATCAGTGCCATCCATAAAATCAGCAGCAGCGGATATGACGGCGACTATATTTCCGATGAGTTTATCCGGGGCACTCGCTTTGAAAACGACCATATCGTAACCTCAGGCGGTGCGCACTACAAGGCTCTGATAGTTCCTGCCACCCACCTGATGCCCGCCGATGTGCTGGAACATCTAGTGAAACTTACCAAACAAGGGGCAACCGTTGTATTTCTAGAGAACTATCCCGAAGATGTACCCGGCTACGGACAGTTGAAGCAAAAACAAAAACACTACCAACAAATCAGGAAGCAACTACCCGAAGTGACCTTTGACAAGACAATGGTGAATACCCTGGGAAAAGGGAAAATCATTACCGGAACCGACTATGCGCAAACATTGGCCCAATGCCACATACCCGCAGAAGAAATGAAAACTAGCTTCGGACTACAGGCCATACGCAGAGTAAATGACAACGGACACCATTACTTCATTTCTTCGCTACAAGCAAAAGACGTGGAGGGCTGGATAACCTTGGGAAGAACTGCCGAAACAGCAGCACTATTCAACCCCATGAACGGCGAATGCGGAGAGGCTAAAGTACGGAAACATCAGGGGAAAACACAGGTATATCTACAACTAAAATCGGGCGAGTCTATCATCTTGCAAACTTATAAACAGCCATTAAAAGACAGCAAACCGTGGAGGTATAAAAAAGAACAGCCCATCAGTCTGCAACTGGAACATGGATGGAAACTGCACTTTGCACAAAGCGAACCTGCCATCGAAGATACTTTTTGCATTGACAGAACAATACCTTGGAACACAATTCCACACCAAGCTACCACCGTAAATATGGGAACCGGCATCTATACAGTGGAAGTAGACCTGCCTGAAATTCCTGCCGATGACTGGGTACTGGATTTAGGAGATGTGCGCGAAAGTGCCCGCGTACATATCAACGGACAAGATGTCGGCTGCGCATGGGCTGTACCCTTCAGACTCAGCGTAGGACAATACCTGAAACCAGGGAAAAATACCATCGCAATAGCAGTAACCAACCTGCCAGCCAACCGGATTTCCGAAATGGACAGGCAGGAAATAGTATGGAGAAAATTTAAAGAAATCAATATGGTAGATTTAAACTACCGCCCTGCACATTATGCGCATTGGACTCCCATGCCTGCTGGATTAAACAGCGTAGTACGACTGATTCCTATGAATTTCTTCTAACACAAATCCATCTAATAGCCCTTCTAAAAGCATTCTCCTTTCACACTGTTTATTAACCTGTGAAAGGAGAATGATATTTAACAATCTTTCCAACTTATAACGTCTTAAAAACTGTTTTAATATTATTCCTACTTTTGTTGAAAGTTATTTTAGGATTATCTGTTATGTTTTGAGAAGTATAACAAGGAACATTGCAGAAAAAGGCCAAAAACAAACTCTAAAAAAAACTACATAAAAAACTTTCTGAATAATAATTAAACTGTTTTTTTACTCAAGAGTAGAAGAAGCGTTTTCTGCCCATAGGTCAGTAGATATAGATAATACCTGCGATGATTTGAAATCATAGGTAAGCACTACAGGACCGTTTACTTCAGACTTAAGACGTATTTTGATACCCTTAGTCTGCTGGGGAATATCCAAATCTTTCAGACTGAAAGACACCGGACTAGGATAAGGATTATAGATATTAGAAACTTTATCATAATCATTATAGCGCAATTGTAAGTGCAAGTAATGGTCATCTCCCACTAAGTCTTCCTCTTTTTCCGGACGTACCAAACTGATGCGATGCTTTACACCATCAATCGGCAAATTCTGCTGAAACCATACGTTGAAGTATCCGCCACTGATGCCAGTACCGTTCTTCAACACACGCAAAGCATCATCGCCAAACTCTTCTTCTGTAGCTTCGGTAAGCACTTCCAAAGGTTTTGTCAGCACGTTTTGCAAATCCAAGATCTTACCTGCATGATCATAGTTACCATAGTTATCGGACAGTGGATTGAATGAGACAATTACCCGCTGACCGTCTACGGCTTCATACCATCCCAGATTCGTATTAACAGGCCACACTGTACCCCATGAATCACATTCTAAATAAAACGCATTGCCTGTGGTGCGCACCGTAGCCCACAAAGGAGGAGTGAAATCGCCTACTGAATATCCTTCATCGTCATCGCATGAAGTAAGAAACGGAAGTAGTACCATATACATCACCCACCAGAATCCATGTAATTTTCTCATAATCAAAGCCTCATTAGAAATTATAATTTTCTTTTTAATCACTGTACAAAAAAAATACAGGAGTAATGCTTTTACTGCATCCCCTCCTGTATTTTTTAACAGAAATTCGTTGATTATCAGACTATTTTTGAAGCAACATTTGCATCTGACGAGCTGCCCGATGCGGTGCGCCTGCTTCTCCCAACTTGGCGGCCACCTCTTCATAACCCGAAAGCATACATCGGCGGTAATCCTCATCGTACAACAAAGCCTTCAACTCTTGCTGCATATGGTCTATCGTCATCAGATCAGCAACCAACTCACGCACTACTTCTCTGCCTGCTATCAGATTCACCAGTGAAATGTATTTCACTTGTAAAATGTGGCGCTTCAGAAAAGCGATAACCTTCCCGATAGGTGTGTGATAACAGACAGCCTGCGGAACTCGGAAAAGAGCGGTTTCCAAGGTGGCAGTACCCGAAGTTACCAATGCAGCTGTGGCATGAGATAACAAAGGGTAAGTTTGATTGTAAAGAATGGTCAGCCCAGATTGTCCCACATACTGTTTGTAGTAATCAGGAGAAATACCCGGAGCACCCGCCAATACCAGTTGATAATCCGTGAACGAAGAGGCTGCCTGAATCATCTTAGGCAGATTATCCTTAATCTCTTGCTTGCGGCTACCAGCCAGTAGCGCGATAATCGGCTTGCTGGAAAGTCCGTTGCGTTGCAAAAATGCCGCCTTGCTCTCGGTGTAGCAAGCGCGAAAAGCCGCCACCTCGTCTACCGTAGGATTGCCTACATAATGTATGGGATACTGATGCTTGCCCTCAAAAAACTCTACCTCAAACGGTAAAATAGAAAAGAGCTGATCTATATCACGCCGTATATTCTTGATGCGATATTCCTTCCACGCCCAGATCTTGGGAGAGATATAATAATATATCGGAATCTGTGTATGTGCATGCACATACTGAGCTATCTTTAGATTGAATCCGGGGTAATCTACTAAAATAAGAACATCAGGATGCCACGCCACAATGTCTTGCTTGCAGCGTTTCATATTGGCAAAGATGGTACGTAAATGAAGCAACACCGGTATAAAGCCCATATAAGCCAATTCTTTATAGTGCTTCACCAAGGTTCCTCCTACCGCTGCCATCAGATCGCCACCAAAAAAACGGAATTCGGCCCGTGGGTCTTCTTCCTTCAAGGCTGCCATCAGATGCGAAGCATGCAGGTCACCCGAAGCCTCTCCTACTATTAGATAATACTTCATCTACTTAAAACCAGGATTTTAATTCATCGATAAATCCATAAGCAGTTACGTCTACTGTAGTGGGAGTAATGGCCACATAGCCATTGGCCAATGCCCAATGATCGTTACTTTCATTGCCGGCATCAGTATCTACAAACTCTCCCGTGAGCCAATAATAATGAGCATCGCCTCTATGAGCAAAGTTTTCCCACTCATTGGTCCATTCTCCTCTGGCCTGCTGACAAATGCGTACCCCCTTCAAATCACGAGAATCGGGGAAATTAACATTGAGGCACGTCAACGGCGGAAGTCCTCTTTCTAACACTTGACGGGCAATGGCACGTACATAGGGGCCTGCAGCTTCGAAATTAGCATTGGGCTCGTGGCTGCAAAGAGAAAATCCGATAGAGGGAATTCCCTTCAAGCAACCTTCAATCACCACGCCCATAGTGCCGGAATAATGAACATTGGTGGCTGAATTGTCGCCATGATTGATACCTCCTACCACCAAGTCTGGCTTTCGGTCTAATACCGTGTGCAAAGCCAGTTTAACGCAATCAGTAGGTGTCCCCGAACATTTATAGACAGTCAGTCCTACGTCTTTACGTACTAGCTGATAATGAATAGGCTCCGTTACCGTGAGTGCGCAAGCTGTACCAGAGCGTGGAGCATCGGGGGCCATAACTACTATTTCGCCCAAAGGACGAAGAAACTTTATCAATTCGCTGATTCCTTTTGAGATAACTCCATCATCATTGGAAATCAGTATCAAAGGTCTTTGATTTTCCATATCTTTAGCTGTTTATGGACAGACTGTGTGTAAACCGTCTGCCTATTGATAGCACAAAAATAACGAAACTGGGCCATATATAATATAGATTAACCCGAAATATTGCATTTTTATCGTCATAACAGCCTTCTTTTCGTATCTTTGCACACAGATAACCATCTATTCATCATCGTTACTCATTTATGGATATAATTTTAATCATAGCAGGCATTCTATGCCTACTTACAGGACTTACGGGCTGCCTGCTGCCCATGCTACCCGGCCCTCCCTTAGCTTACTTGGGACTCATATTATTGCACTTCACCAGTGAAGTTGAATTTACAACTAATCAACTGGTTCTATGGCTATTGCTAATGATTGCAGCACAAGTATTGGACTATCTGGTCCCTTTGTTGGGCAGCAAATACAGCGGCAGCAGTCGTTGGGGAACGCGTGGCTGCCTGGCAGGTACCCTCATGGGTCTCTTCTTCCTTCCGTGGGGCATTATACTGGGGCCATTTCTAGGAGCATTCATCGGTGAACTGCTCGGAGGAAACGATCATTCACAAGCCTTAAAATCAGGAGTAGGGTCAATAGTAGGCTTACTAGCAGGTACTGTGCTGAAATGTATACTCACAGGATATTTCATCTGGCAATTTTTCAAACCACTCTTCTAATACAAGCAAACAAGTCTGCATCTTATAAAAACTTAATCTTCTGCAAGTGAGGTTGCATGCAGGAGTACTATTCGATAGATTTATGTATCTTTGCTGTCGATAAATCAGAGATAAGGAAACAACCTGCAGAACCAGCCCATTGGAAGTTATTAACAAAACTAGTGACTTATCAACCGTTTTTGCATTCTTTCTCTTTTTTAATAGGCACTATACGAAATTATCACTTATTTCGCTGCCGATAAACAACTAGATTATGGGAAAAATTATTGCTTTGGCAAACCAAAAAGGTGGTGTAGGAAAAACAACGACTACGATTAACCTCGCAGCCTCACTAGCTACATTGGAAAAAAAAGTGCTAGTAGTAGACGCTGACCCCCAGGCTAATGCTTCTTCTGGATTAGGCGTAGACATCAAGCAAGCGGAATGTACTATCTACGAGTGTATTATAGACAAAATAGACGTACAAAAAGCCATTCATGACACAGAGATAGAAACCTTAAAAGTGATTTCTTCTCACATCAATCTGGTAGGTGCAGAGATAGAAATGCTCAATTTGACTAACCGGGAGAAAATCCTAAAAGAAGTATTGGCTCCGCTAAAAGATGAATTCGACTACATTCTGATAGACTGTTCTCCTTCGTTGGGATTGATTACCATCAATGCACTGACTGCAGCCGATTCTGTTATCATCCCTGTACAGGCAGAATACTTTGCATTGGAAGGTATCAGCAAACTACTGAATACCATTAAAATTATCAAATCAAAGCTGAACCCGAAACTGGAAATTGAAGGATTCTTGTTGACCATGTATGATTCTCGGTTGAGACAAGCCAACCAAATCTATGATGAAGTGAAGAGACATTTTCAGGAATTGGTGTTCAACACCGTTATTCAGCGTAACGTAAAATTAAGCGAAGCTCCCAGCTACGGACTGCCCACCATTCTATATGATGCAGAATCTACAGGAGCCAAAAACCACATGGCATTAGCCAAAGAACTGATAGGCCACAACAGCCTATCTTAAAAAATGTTAGAATAGAAAAGAACCATGGCGCAAAAAAGAAATGCATTAGGACGAGGATTGGATGCCCTGCTCTCAATGGATGAGGTGCAGACAGAAGGCTCTTCGTCTATTAATGAAATAGAACTGTCGAAAATTGTCGTAAATCCCAACCAGCCACGTAGGGAGTTCGACCAAACAGCACTGCAGGAATTGGCCGATTCTATAGCCGAAATAGGCATCATCCAACCCATTACCTTGCGGAAACTTGCTGACGATGAATACCAGATTATAGCTGGCGAACGGCGCTTCCGGGCTTCACAACTAGCCGGAAAGACTACCATTCCAGCCTACATACGTACAGCAGACGACGAGAATGTCATGGAAATGGCACTCATCGAAAATATTCAGCGCGAAGACCTGAACTCAGTAGAAATAGCCTTGGCCTACCAACACCTGCTGGAACAATATGGACTCACTCAGGAACGGCTCAGTGAACGCGTGGGAAAAAAACGCACTACCATAGCCAATTACCTGCGTCTGTTAAAATTACCGGCTCCCATACAAATAGGACTGCAGAACAAACAGATAGATATGGGACATGCCAGAGCTTTGGTAACATTGGGGGATCCACAGCTGCAAATGAAAGTGTTTGAAGAAATTCTGGAACACGGCTACTCTGTACGCAAAGTGGAAGAATTGGTAAAATCGCTGACCGAAGGAGAAAGCATCCTGAGCGGAAAGCGAAAAATAGCTCCTAAACGTGCCAAACTGCCCGAAGAATTCAATATACTCAAGGAACAGTTGTCCGGCTTCTTCAATACCAAAGTACAACTCACCTGTTCGGAAAAAGGAAAAGGAAAAATCAGTATTCCTTTCAGCAATGAAGAAGAATTGGAACGCATCATTGGCATCCTAGACACACTGAAGAATCAATGAAAAAAACAAAGCATACATATCGCATTCTGACCATCCTGCTGTGCTGCTTACTGCAATTGGCAGGAATGGTTATTTTTGCACAAGACAGTCCGAAGGCTGCCCATAAGAGAGGCGCAGTGCAAAACATGGACACTGCACTTACATACCAACATATAAAGGATGCACAATTCACGGATACACTGCCTCAAACAACTTTGGAAAAACACATATTCCAAAAGTTTACCGATTCAAACGACAGTATTGCTGTAGCAGACAGTATTGCAGCTGACAATAAGAAAAAGATGTTGGAACTTACGGCCGACCCCACCTTGAAGTCTGTCACTGCCGCAACGGATACTCTTACACCGACTATCCCTAAAAAGGCATGGGTACCCAATCCTACCAAAGCTACTTGGTTGGCATTGGTTATACCAGGAGGTGGACAAATCTACAACCGGAAATACTGGAAATTACCTATCTTTTACGGTGGATTTGCAGGCTGCGCCTATGCACTGACTTGGAACAGTAAAATGTATAAAGATTACTCAAATGCATATAAAGATGCTGTTCGCGGTAATTGGCAATCGAGTAGCATACAAGACCTGCTTCCACCGGGATATACCGACCGCGTTTCTACCACCCAACTAACCGAGACCCTCCGCAAACGCAAGGACACCTACCGGAGATACCGCGATTTAAGTATCTTTGCCTTTATCGGGGTATATCTGCTTTCAGTGGTAGATGCTTATGTGGATGCAGAACTCTCAAATTTCGACATCAGTCCAGACCTCAGTATGCGTGTGGAACCTGCCGTTCTGAATAATTCGCCCACTCACTCTTCCAGCAAATCGGTAGGGGTGCAGTGCAGTTTCCGCTTTTAACAAACCAACCTAATTGACTCACAGAAAATGAGAAATACCATTTATACTTACATCCGAAAACTATTCTTCTATCCCTCCTTCGTGCTCTGTGCCTTATCACTGGGAGAACAAGCATATGCGCAAGAAAGCGTACAGGTAGTGATTCACGAGAAAGACGGCGAACGCCAAGAGACAATTGACCTGCCCAAAAGCATGACATACTCTGTAGACAGTCTGCTGAACGACTGGAAAGCCAAAAACTATATAGACTTAGGAAAGGATTGCAGCACTTCGCACGTCAATCCCACTTTCAGCGATTCTGTGTACATAGACCGACTGAGCCGCATGCCGACTATCATGGAAATGCCTTACAACGAAATTATCCGCAAATTTATCGACCTTTATACTGGCAAATTACGAAATCAGGTATCATTCATGCTAAGCGCCTGCAACTTCTATATGCCTATCTTTGAAGAAGCCCTTGATGCTTACGGACTACCGTTGGAACTACGATACCTTCCCATCATAGAATCGGCACTCAATCCATCGGCTGTATCACGTGCCGGAGCTTCCGGACTGTGGCAATTCATGCTGGCCACCGGCAAACTCTACGGACTGCAAAGCAATAGTCTGGTAGACGAGCGACGCGACCCCATCAAGGCTACATGGGCAGCAGCACGCTACCTGAAAGATATGTACAACATCTATAAAGACTGGAACCTGGTGATTGCTGCCTATAACTGCGGACCGGGTACCATCAACAAGGCCATCCGACGCTCTGGCGGAAAAACCGACTATTGGGAAATATACAACTACCTACCCAAAGAAACCAGAGGGTATGTACCGGCATTTATCGCAGCCAATTATGTAATGACTTACTATTGCAAACACAACATTTGCCCGATGGAAACCAACATACCCCATGCCACAGATACAGTACAGGTGAGCAAGAATCTGCATTTCCAGCAAATCGCTGATATATGCGGCACGGAGATGGATGAAATCAAAAGTTTGAACCCGCAATACAAAAAATACATCATTCCCGGCGAAAGCCAACCACAAACCTTGCGGCTGCCCATTCAGGCCATCAGTACCTTCATCGACCGCCAAGATACGATTTATGAACACCGCAAAACAGAACTGTTTAAAAACAGACGAATCGTTTCTGTATCCGACCGTTCATACAGCAAGGGCTCTACCGGCTCTGGAGACTTGATTTATCACCGCATCAGAAGTGGCGAAAATTTAGGTAGCATAGCCCGTAAATATGGAGTATCTGTCAAACAGATTCAACGGTGGAACGGAATGTCAAGCACTCGAATCTCAGCTGGGAAACGACTGAAAATCTACAAATAAGCCACAAAGACTTGCGCAATACGGGAAATTATCTATTTTTGCAAATAAAGTAAAAATAGACACTACAGACATGGAAGAGAATACCAGCCTAAAAGAGAAAGAAAGAGCGGAAGAAGAAATGATAGAACAGGCCTTCCGTGAATTGTTAGATGACTATCTGGCTACCAAACACCGTAAACGCATAGAGATTATTACCAAAGCCTTCAATTTTGCCAATCAGGCACATAAAGGCATAAAGAGACGCTCTGGCGAACCGTATATCATGCACCCCATAGCGGTGGCCAAAATAGTATGCAATGAAATCGGCTTGGGATCTACTTCCATCTGTGCCGCCCTGCTACACGATGTAGTAGAAGATACAGACTATACCGTAGAGGATATTGAGAATATCTTCGGCCCTAAAGTGTCGCAAATCGTAGATGGACTGACCAAAATTTCGCGAGGAATCTTTGGCGACCAAGTTTCAGCACAGGCAGAAAACTTCAAGAAACTGCTGCTCACCATGTCGAATGACATCCGGGTGATTCTTATTAAAATAGCCGACCGCCTGCACAATATGCGCACACTGGGATCCATGCTCCCCAACAAACAGTATAAAATAGCTGGAGAAACCCTGTATATCTATGCCCCACTGGCCAACCGTCTGGGACTGTACAAAATCAAAACTGAACTGGAAAATCTTAGCTTCAAGTATGAGCATCCGGAAAAATACCAGGAAATAGAAACCAAACTGGCAGCCACTGCCGCAGAGCGCGAAGAGGTATTCCAGCAATTTACAGCTCCCATAAAGGCACAACTGGATAAGATGGGAATGAAATACCACATACTGGCCCGTGTCAAATCCATCTATTCCATTTGGAACAAAATGCAGACCAAGCACGTACCCTTCGAAGAGATTTATGATTTGCTGGCAGTGCGCATCGTATTCACCCCCCAACATATGGAAGAGGAACTGAACGATTGCTTTAATATCTATGTGGCTATTTCTAAAATCTACAAGCCTCATCCCGACCGCTTGCGCGACTGGATAAGCCATCCCAAGGCAAACGGGTATCAAGCACTACACGTCACCTTAATGAGCAACAACGGACAATGGATTGAGGTACAGATACGCAGTGAGCGCATGAACGATGTAGCCGAACAGGGATTTGCCGCACACTGGAAATATAAGGAAGGCGGAGGAAGCGAGGATGAAGGAGAATTGGAAAAATGGCTCAGAACCATCAAAGAAATTCTGGATGACCCGCAACCCGATGCTATCGATTTTCTGGACACCATCAAACTGAACCTCTTTGCTTCGGAAATTTTTGTCTTCACACCGAAAGGTGATTTGAAAACCATGCCACAGAATGCCACGGCACTGGATTTTGCCTTTCTACTACATACCGATATAGGAAGCCATTGCATCGGTGCCAAGGTAAACCATAAACTGGTACCCCTTAGCCACAAACTGGAAAGTGGTGACCAAGTGGAAATCCTTACCTCCAAATCGCAACGCGTACAGCCTGAATGGGAATCATATGCCACAACGGCACGTGCCAAAAGCAAAATAGCTGCCATCCTACGAAAAGAAGCCAAAGCCAATCAAAAGACAGGCGAAGCACTGCTGACGGAGTTTTTTGAAAAAGAAGACATCCAACTGAACGACGATACACTTAACAAGCTGATGCGCTTTCATAAATTCCACACTCACGATGAACTCTTTATAGCCATTGGAAGCAAAAAACTGGTATTGGGAGAAGCTGAAAAAAATCTATTGAAAGAAAAGCCTAATGCAGCCTGGAAAAAACTGCTGAAATTTTCGTTCGGATACAAAGAGAATAAAGAGAGCGAACAGCCACAAGAAAAAGTTACCAAGCAGGAAAAGATTAACACCAAGCAGATTCTGAAACTTACAGAAGAGGCTATTCAGAAAAATTACATTATGGCTGAATGTTGTCATCCCATTCCTGGAGATGATGTACTGGGATATATTGATGAGCAAAACCGCATCATCATACACAAACGTCAATGCTCCATTGCTGCACGACTGAAAAGCAGTTACGGAAACCGTATCATTGCCACAGAATGGGACACGCATAAAGAACTATCTTTTGTAGTGACCATCTATCTGAAAGGTATAGACGGTATCGGACTGCTGAATGAGGTGACACAGGTTATCTCTCGCCAACTGAATGTAAATATCCGCAACCTGAACATAGAAACCAATGATGGCATTTTCGAAGGACGCATCCAACTCTATGTACATGATGTAGACGATGTGCGCACCATCTGTAATAACCTGAAGTTGATTCAAAACATTAAACAAGTAACCCGCATAGAAGACTAAGGTTGCATATGCTGTAGGTTTTTTTTCAGTTCATCCACTTGCTGATAGGTAAATGCATCGAGTGCATCACGCATACCTATCAGTTCACTGCGGATAGACTTCAGCCGCTCCACTAATTCAAAATTTCGAGCTGTTCTCTCCGGACTGACTTTCATCTGCTTCCGCGCCCCTTCTAAAGTCATGCCACGTTCCTTTACCAGCAAATGAATTCGTTTGATGATTTCGATATCCTCTTTCCGATACTGACGCACTCCCCTACCCGCTTTCTTCGGGTGGATTTGTGGAAATTCCTTCTCCCAATACCGCAATGTAGATTCCTGCAAATCGAACATACGAGCCACTTCACTGATGGAATAGTATAATTTCATTTTTTTGTCTGAATAATGCATAACACCCCTAATCACCTTAATCCAACATCTTACCTTGATTCTCGGCTATCTGAATCATACGGTCATAATCTTCAGCGCTCAGATCCATAAAATAATAATTTACCGGATTCACCACTTTCCCTTTCACATGTACCTCATAATGCAGATGCGGGCCTGTGCTTTTGCCGGTGTTTCCTACACCTCCGATTACCTCTCCACGCACTACTTTTTTGCCCAATTTAGTACGGAAGTCCTTCAGATGCGCATACACGGTCTGATAACCGAATCCATGATCCACAATAATCATATTGCCATATCCAGTCTGCCAACCCATCTTCACTACCTTACCGTCGCCCGTGGCATAGACATCCGTACCCGGATTTGCCGAAAAATCCATACCTGCATGAAAACGAGTCGTACCATAAATCGGATCGATACGAGTACCATAGCCCGATGCCGTCTTTTTCAAATTCTTATTGGCAATAGGCTGGATGGCTGGAATACATTTCAACATTTCATCGTGATTCTTACACATTTCCACCACATCGTCAAACGAGTTCGACTGTATATACAGTTGCTTGGTAAGCATATCCAATTTCTGTGTGGTATTAATCACCAATTCGGCATCAGCCAAATCCATCAGATGTTCATAACGGTTGGTACTGCCATAACCCGCCTGACGGATGGCAGAGGGAATAGGATCGGCCTGGAAAATCACTCTATACAGATTATCATCGCGCTGCTGAATGTCTTGCAGCACTCCCATAGCTTCGTCTAAACGACGAGAAAGCACATTGTATTGAGCCTGCAGACGACTGTTCTCCTTGCGAAGTTCTTTCTCGGAAGGAGAGCCAAAGATGAACAGCAGCACCAGAAAGCTGCCAGCCCCAAAGCCCATACCGATAAAGAGCCTACGCAAATAGCTCATTATCCGCTGCCGAACGGTAGGATAGATACGGTCGTAAGTCTGTGTCTGAGGATTATAGATATAGTAAACTTTGCGCATTGGCAGTAAATATTTCATTATCAATGCGGCAAATATAGGAAAAACAAGCTATCTTTGCGAGGTTTTTTTGAGAAATATAAGATTTATGAGGGACGATTTATGTTTTATAAGAAATATCAATGGCCCGTATTTTCTCAAATTAAACGAGCGTACTATCGGAAACAATAAATCAGAAAGATAAACATTTATGTTGACAGCAAATGAAATCAGAGACTCATTCAAGAGTTTCTTTGAAAGCAAAGGACATCAGATTGTACCTTCTGCACCGATGGTCATCAAGGACGACCCTACCTTGATGTTTACCAATGCAGGTATGAACCAGTTCAAGGATATTATCTTGGGAAATCACCCTGCCAAGTTCAAACGGGTGGCCGACTCACAAAAGTGCCTGCGTGTAAGCGGCAAGCACAACGACCTGGAGGAAGTAGGCCATGATACGTACCACCATACCATGTTCGAAATGTTGGGAAACTGGTCGTTTGGCGACTATTTTAAGAAGGAAGCCATTTCCTGGGCATGGGAATACCTGGTAGATGTACTGAAAATCGACCCGAAAGACCTCTATGCTACCGTATTCGAAGGCAGCGCTGAAGAAGGTTTGGAACGCGACAACGAAGCCGCGTCTTACTGGGGACAGTTCTTGCCGAAGGACCATATTCTGAACGGCAACAAGCATGATAACTTCTGGGAAATGGGCGATACAGGTCCCTGCGGCCCTTGCTCGGAAATCCACATCGACTCCCGTTCGGAAGAAGAGAAAGCATTGGTACCCGGTCGGGAACTGGTGAACAAGGACCATCCGCAAGTCATCGAAATCTGGAACCTTGTGTTCATGCAGTTCAACCGCAAGGCCGACGGCTCACTGGAAGGACTGCCTGCCAAGGTGATTGACACCGGTATGGGCTTTGAACGACTGGTGCGCACCTTGCAAGGCAAAACATCCAACTATGATACCGACGTGTTCCAACCCATCTTGACAGCCATTGCCAACATGACCGGAAAGAAGTATGGCGACAACGAACAAGACGATATTGCCATGCGTGTGATAGCCGACCACATCCGTACCATCGCCTTCTCTATCACCGATGGACAGCTACCCAGCAATGCCAAGGCCGGTTATGTAATTCGCCGCATCTTGCGCCGTGCTGTGCGCTATGGCTACACATTCTTGGGCCAGAAGCAGGCCTTTATGTACAGACTGCTGCCCGTACTGATAGAAAACATGGGAGGTGCTTATCCGGAACTGAATGCACAGAAAGAACTCATAGCCAAGGTTATCAAGGAAGAAGAAGAATCATTCCTCCGCACATTGGAAACCGGTATCCGCCTGCTGGACAAGACCATGGCCGATGCCAAAGCAGCCGGAAAGACCGAAATCAGCGGAAAGGATGCCTTTACGCTGTATGATACCTTCGGATTCCCGCTCGACCTGACTGAACTGATTCTCCGCGAAAACGGTATGACGGCCGACCTGAAAGAGTTTGATGCAGAAATGCAGCAACAGAAACAGCGTGCCCGCAACGCAGCTGCTGTGGAGACCGGCGACTGGGTGACGCTGCAGGAAGGAACTACTGAATTTGTAGGCTACGACTATACCGAATATGAAACCAGTATCTTGCGCTATCGCCAGATTAAGCAGAAGAATCAGACCTTGTATCAGATTGTACTGGACAAGACCCCGTTCTATGCTGAAAGCGGTGGCCAGGTGGGCGACACCGGTGTTTTGGTCAACGAATTCGAGACCATCGAAGTAATCGATACCAAGAAAGAGAACAACCTGCCTATCCACATCACCAAAAAATTGCCCGAACATTTGGAAGCACCGATGATGGCATGCGTTGATACCGATAAGCGCGCCGCTTGTGCAGCCAACCACTCGTGTACACACTTGTTGGATGCTGCCCTGCGCGAAGTATTAGGCGACCACGTAGAACAGAAGGGCTCGCTGGTAACGCCCGATTCACTGCGTTTCGACTTCTCTCACTTCCAGAAAGTGACCGACGAACAGATTCGCCAGATGGAACACATTGTAAATGCCAAGATTCGTGCCAACATTCCCTTGCAGGAATATCGCAACATCCCCATCGAAGAAGCCCGTGAACTGGGTGCCATCGCTCTCTTCGGCGAAAAATACGGCGACCATGTACGCGTCATCCAATTTGGCAATTCCATCGAGTTCTGCGGCGGTACTCATGTCAGTGCCACCGGAAACATCGGTATGGTGAAGATTGTGAGCGAAAGCTCGGTAGCAGCCGGTGTGCGCCGTATCGAGGCCTTTACCGGAGCGCGTGTAGAAGCCATGCTGGATACTTTCCAGGACACCATGCGCGACTTGAAGGCCCTCTTCAACAATGCTCCCGACCTGACAGCCGCTATCCGCAAATACATTGACGAGAATGCCGGACTGAAGAAGCAGGTGGAAGACTTCATGAAAGAAAAAGAAAGCCAGCTGAAAGAAAAGCTGCTGCAAAGCGTGAAAGAAGTAAACGGTGTGAAGGTAATCAAGTTCACTGCTCCGGTACCCGCCGAAACCGTGAAGAACATCGCTTTCCAACTGCGTGGCGAAATCACCGAAAATCTCTTCTTTGTAGCCGGCACCGTACACGACGGTAAACCCATGCTGACCGTGATGCTGAGCGACAACCTCGTGGCAGGCGGCCTGAAAGCCGGCATGCTGGTAAAAGAAGCTGCCCGCCTGATTCAAGGTGGCGGTGGTGGCCAGCCCCACTTCGCCACAGCCGGCGGTAAGAACTCCGACGGACTGAGCGCAGCCGTAGATAAAGTAATCGAACTGGCAGGCATCTAATCCCGCCAGACGCAACTAGCTGCAAAGCCCCGTGCAAGTACCTGCCTACCTCATAGCAGGTATCTGCATGGGGCTTTTTTTATACCTTCCCCGCCTCTCAGCCCTAACAGCACCGTAACAGATCCGTAGTTTCTCCGTGCAGAGGTACTTCTGCGTGGGAAAGCTACGGAGGTGTTCCCTGCCTGTTGCGCCGCAGATACGGCGCAGACCCTCTACAAAGGCGAAGGAAAACGAGGCTAAAAGCGCACTGCGCCCTCTTCGCCTATCGTAAATCCACGGACTGCTTTCAATGTGGTTACTTCCTGTAGTTTTCCCCGCTTATTATAAGTTTCCGACTTCACCAGCCCTATGCCTTTGGCGTACCATTCTACTATCTTATCTTTGCTAGACATCCACCAAGCTCTCTTACGGACTTCCATACTCAGTTTGGCACATTCAAATCTTCCTGCTTCAGTTTCCAGCACCTCAACTCCTGAATATTCGCCTTTTACAGAAGCTTTGAATTTATAAATTGATGCCTTATACATATAATGTGACTCCGGCATAGACAGATGAAGAGGAATGCTATCCGGTAGAGGTACATACACCCTGCCTACTGCATAAATACGTCTGGAATATTCTTTCCATTCCTTTTCTATATCCTCTTTTTTCCCATTTTTATAACCGGAAGCAATAAATTTATAAGATTCTTCATTCTCTTTCTTAGAATCCATAATAACTCTGTCTGTCTTCTTATCTTTATGGCAATACTCATACTCATCTATATTGGTCTTGGCACGAATTTCAGAAGGAGAGTAACTATCTCCATACCATGCTTTGGTTACAAAGGTAGTATCGTCTTTATAAACCACCTTTTCCACGATTACAGAGTCTATTAATACCCTGTTGTTCTTCTTATCTATCGTCTCGTAAATTAAGACAGCCCCCTCTTTCATACAGCAATACTGCGCATGAATACAGGTAGAGAATAAAATTAATAAAAAATATACGCAAAAAGATTTCATAAGCAAATATATGTTTAGACATTTGCAAATGTATTAACAACAAAACATACAAAAAATGAAAGCAACAACTATTTTTAAATGCCCAATTGTTGTTTTAGCAATTTTTATATGTTCTTGTTCTAATGATATTGCCACAGAATAGGAGAATGTAGAAAACCTTGAAGAAATTCAAATACAAGGAAAGCAGCCTTTAAATCCTCAAATGATGTCACACATGTATTTACTAAAAAATTCCCATCTTCTAAAACTGAATATGATTTTATTGATGAGTATCTTGAAACTATATTAGTATTGAACAGCAAGCAGGAAATGATTTCTACCACCAAACAAGTGTATTCAAAAATAGACTCACTACCCAACGTAAAGAAATCACTCTTGAAAGATATGGTTTCCATCGCCTTATGCAGTGTCAATCTTTGGCAACCCATAGAATAATCTAATCAGACTGCTATAAAACAAGAGTCCTAAAGAGTTTTACGAATTCTTTAGGACTCTTGTTTTATAGCAGCAGTTACACCCATTGCAGAATTTCTTATCTCTCAATTCACTTTTTATGAAAAAACGGTACGCACATCAGCAGCAAAGGGTAAAGCATACTATCAATGTTGTTTTCACACCTGCATGCCGTTCTCTCTTTTCGCTCTACCGATAACCGCTATCGAAACTTCCGTGAACCACTGCTTTCAATACCGATAGCAACCCTCTACCTTTGCGGCAAAATTAAAAATCAAAAGGATTATGACACAATTAATGATGGTATGGACAGCAACCGTATGCTTTCTGTTGCTGGCATTGGCCCTGAGAACTATCGAGAGATTCCGCATGGCTACTCATGCAGATGAAAAAGCACACCACCTGGTAGAGTTGGAAAAAGAAGCCCGTTTAATCTATTGCCCCGGAGACATAGCAGATGAAGAAGATTCCGACGACCTATAACACCGAGCATCTGTCTGAAATCGGTTTTTTCCTGGCCGACTATGCCGCCTGGCTGCTGGGCAGCGGTGCTACTTGTATCCGTATAGAAAAGAATGTGCGACGCATGGCCGAGGCGTTCAACGTACACCTTACCCTGGCCCTGATGCCCTCTACCGTATTTGTGTCGGTATGGCAAAACAGCCCCACAGAAGCCATCCACCACAACTGCGCCCACCACAAAGGGGGCATCAGTTTCTATATCATCACACAACTGAGCAAACTGAGTTGGGAGGTAGCCGACGGAAAGACCGACTTCAATGGCGCCCAACTGGAAATGTCACGCATTGTGGAACACCCCCAGCACACCGGACGATGGACAGTGCTGCTATTGGCCTCGCTGGCCAATGCTTCGTTCTGCCGCCTGTTTCAGGGAGATGCCGTATCTATGCTGATAGTATTCATAGCCACCGTGGCCGGCTACTTCTTGAAACAAGTGATGCTGGAAGACAAACACGACGTGCGACTCACATTCTTCTGCTCGGCATTCTTCTCATCGGTCATTGCAGCCGGAGGCTATGTATTCGGTTGGGGAAATACACCCGACATCGCATTGGGTACCAGTGTACTGTATCTGATACCAGGCGTGCCCTATATCAATTCGGTGAGCGATATGCTCGACGGACACTACCTCTGCTCTTTCAGCCGCTTTATGAACGCTGCCATCCTTACTTTCTGCCTGTCGGCCGGATTGTGTGGCGGACTTCTGCTGATGAACTTACGTTGGTTTTAAACAGACAAAAACTTTTCAGACAATATGATA
>Garnier_p2__coassemble_894_pt1 | contig 94430 bp, 77 predicted proteins | sample Garnier_p2__metabat2_low_PE_024 | metagenome-assembled genome bin Garnier_p2
TACTTTTAAGGCGAACAGGAAAAGCTTTCAGTTTCACTGTTCTGTTGTCTGTAGGCGGATTAATTCAGCCGATGTTCCCGCCTTGTTCTGTTAGGCTGTTGGTCTGAAATGTACAATCTGTATTCCAGTGTTATGCCTGATGAATATCCTCCCTATAACCTGTATTTCTCCGTCGCTGAAAAGGCTTTGTATTATGATTTCCCTGATGTGGCAGATATGGGATACTTCGGGAATCATCGTACCCGAACAGAACTTCGTTGTCCTGCCCTATGGCCCGATAATGAATATCACACCATTGTTCTGGAGAATAAGGTTACAGAGCGTTTTCCCCGTTATGATTGGAGTAACATTACCATTGATGGAACGGATATCATCAATCAGTTTATAGAAGGCAGTACTGCGGTACGGTAATATGTGGTGAAGTAATCTTTTGTTGTGGTGAAGCGAGTGGGGCGAGTGGCTTCTTGGAAATTGCGCTTTTACCCTACCTATTCTACACTTCGTTGCATGCATGATGCTCACCAATAATTCTTAAAATAAAGAAATAAAGTAGTTTTATGGAGTCATTTGCCTTCTTTCAGACCTCGTTCTATGTTGAAATAGATATAAAAATGTGAATAATCTCCTTATTTATCTATGTTATCAGAAGAATTATTTGTATCTTTGTCGCCCGAATAAACTAAAGAAGCTTTGGGAAAGTTTGATATATATAAAATAGACTTGAAAGGAATGCAGTCAGATTCATGTAAGTATGAGTTTGAACTGGATAATACATTCTTTGCAAAAATAGACGGGCCTGAAGTTCAAAAAGGCAAGGTTCATGTGGATTTGACGGTTAAGCGTACTTCTCATGCTTTTGAATTGATATTTCAGACAGAGGGGATAGTATGGGTTCCTTGTGACCGCTGTTTAGATGACTTGGAACAGGCTATAATGTCCACAGATAAGCTCTTGGTTAAGTTAGGGCATGAGTATGCCGAAGAAGGTGATAACTTGATTGTCATACCTGAAGACGAAGGAGAAATCAATGTTGCATGGTTTATATATGAGTTTATAGCTTTGGCTATACCCATGAAGCATGTACATGCTCCAGGAAAATGTAATAAGGCAATGACAAGCAAATTAAATAAGCATTTGCGGGGTTCTGTTGATGAAGAGGATGAAGTATTCGAATCTGAGGATAGTGGAGATTTCGAAGACGAAGTGACACAGACAGATCCGCGTTGGGATGAATTAAAAAAAATATTAGATAACAATTAAAGATTAAAAGAAAATGGCACATCCTAAGAGAAGACAGTCAAAGACTAGAACTGCAAAGAGAAGAACTCATGATAAGGCAGTAGCTCCTACATTGGCTATTTGCCCAAATTGCGGTGAGTGGCATGTATATCACACTGTATGTGGCGCTTGTGGCTACTACAGAGGTAAGCTTGCTATTGAAAAAGAAGCTGCTGTATAAGGTACAGCAAGTCTTATGAATCATACTTGAATTACGGAGGTCTAGGGAGGTTTATAGATTTAAATCTCTTTAGACTGACGTCGTTTAAGTGTTCTTATTACGAAAGATATTTCAATGGAAAAAATAAATGCAGTAATTACAGGAGTCGGTGGATATGTACCAGATTATGTCTTGACTAATGACGAGATATCTAAAATGGTAGATACCAATGACGAATGGATTATGACCCGAATCGGTGTAAAGGAGAGAAGAATTCTGAATGAAGAAGGATTAGGTACTTCTTATATGGCTCGCAAGGCTGCCAAGCAGTTGATGCAGCGTACAGAATCTAATCCGGATGATATAGATCTTGTGATTGTAGCTACTTCTACTCCTGACTATCACTTCCCTTCTACCGCATCTATCCTTTGTGATAAATTAGGATTGAAGAATGCGTTTGCTTATGATTTGCAGGCTGCTTGTAGCGGATTTCTTTATGCGTTGGAAACTGCGGCAAATTTTGTGCGTTCAGGTAGATACAAAAAGGTCATCATTGTTGGTGCAGATAAAATGTCGTCGATGGTTGACTATACCGATCGAGCTACATGTCCTATCTTTGGTGATGGTGCAGCTGCTTTCATGATGGAACCTACTACTGAGGATTTGGGAGTAATGGATGCGATATTGAGAACTGATGGTAAGGGCTTGCCCTTTTTGCATATGAAAGCCGGTGGTTCGGTTTGTCCTCCTTCATATTTTACGGTGGATAATCATATGCATTATATTTATCAGGAAGGACGTACCGTGTTTAAATATGCTGTGTCAAATATGTCTGATGCATGTGCTGCTTTAGCTGAAAAGAATGGCCTGAATAAGGATAATATCGATTGGATTGTTCCTCATCAAGCAAATTTACGCATTATTGACGCTGTAGCTCACCGCTTGGAAGTTCCTCATGAGAAAGTGTTGATTAATATAGAACGGTACGGTAATACCAGTGCAGGTACTTTGCCTCTTTGTATTTGGGATTTTGAGAAGAAACTCAAAAAAGGAGATAATCTGATATTTACTGCTTTCGGCGCAGGATTTACTTGGGGTGCCGTTTATATTAAGTGGGGATATGACAGTAAAGAACAGTAAATAACTGTTTGAACATAATAAATTAAAAACGCATCCTATTTCTGATTCGATGCGTTTTTTTGTCTAATCTCAAAACATACACGTGTATGCATAAAGCAGGTTTTGTAAATATAGTAGGAAATCCTAATGTAGGAAAGTCTACTTTGATGAATGTGCTGGTGGGTGAGCGGATTTCAATCGCTACCTTTAAGGCACAAACAACGCGTCATCGTATTATGGGTATTTATAATACTGATGATTTGCAAATTGTATTTTCTGATACACCGGGTGTCTTGAAGCCAAATTATAAACTTCAGGAGTCAATGCTTAATTTTTCTACTTCGGCATTGAAGGATGCTGATGTATTGCTTTATGTGACCGATGTAGTTGAGACACCTGATAAGCACAATGATTTTGTAAATAAAGTAGCGGAGATGAGTGTTCCGGTGCTGCTTTTGATTAATAAAATTGATTTGACTGATCAGGAGAAATTAATATCATTGGTAGAGGAATGGAAAAAACTCATTCCGCATGCTGAAATCATTCCTATTTCTGCAGCTAATAAGTTTAATGTGGATTATGTGATGAAGCGGGTAAAAGAACTTCTGCCGGATAGTCCTCCTTATTTTGATAAGGATCAGTGGACCGACAGACCTGCTCGTTTCTTTGTCAATGAGATAATTCGTGAAAAGATATTGCTGTATTATGATAAAGAGATACCTTATTCGGTAGAGGTAGTTGTGGAGCAATTTAAAGAAGAGAACCGTAAGATTAATATTCAGGCTGTAATCTATGTGGAGCGAGATTCTCAAAAGGGAATTATTATTGGTAAGCAAGGAAAAGCCTTGAAAAAAGTAGCTTCTGAAGCAAGAAAAGATTTGGAGCGCTTCTTCGGTAAAACCATTTTCTTGGAAACTTTTGTAAAAGTGGATAAAGATTGGCGAAATTCTGATAGGGAGCTACGCAATTTTGGTTATCAATTGGATTAGTATGTATGCGACTGTGACAGTGGCGAAATTTATGTAAACTATGGGAAATTTAGTTGCAATCGTAGGACGTCCCAATGTGGGAAAATCTACATTATTTAATCGTTTGACAAAAACTCGGCAGGCCATTGTAAATGAAATGGCAGGCACTACACGTGATCGTCAGTATGGAAAGTCTGAATGGTTAGGTAGGGAATTCTCTGTGGTTGATACCGGAGGATGGGTAGTGAACTCTGACGATGTGTTTGAGGAGGAAATCCGTAAGCAAGTGTTAATGGCAGTGGATGAAGCTGATGTCATCTTGTTTGTAGTGGATGTGATGAATGGAGTAACAGACTTGGATATGCAGGTAGCTTCTATCCTGCGTAGGGCTAAGAAGCCTGTGTTGCTGATTGCTAATAAAACTGACAACAATGAACTTCAATACAATGCTCCTGAATTTTATAGTTTGGGCTTAGGTGATCCCTATTGTGTATCTGCTATGACAGGTAGTGGGACGGGAGATATGATGGACTTGATTGTAAGTAAGTTTACTAAAGAAACAGAAGAAATTCTGGATGAGGATATTCCCCGCTTTGCTGTTGTAGGACGTCCGAATGCAGGTAAGTCTTCTATTGTAAATGCATTTATTGGCGAGGACCGGAATATTGTGACTGAAATAGCAGGAACGACACGTGATTCTATTTATACACGTTACAATAAGTTCGGATTTGATTTTTACCTGGTAGATACAGCAGGTATCCGTAAGAAAAATAAGGTGACGGAAGATTTGGAGTATTATTCTGTAATTCGATCTATCCGTTCTATTGAATCGGCAGATGTTTGTATTCTGATGCTGGATGCTACACGAGGCATTGAAAGTCAGGACTTGAATATATTTTCTTTAATTCAAAAGAATGCCAAAGGATTGGTAGTGGTGGTTAATAAATGGGATTTGGTAGAAGAAAAAACGGCCAAAGTCATGAAGACCTTTGAAAATGCCATTCGTGAGCGGTTGGCTCCTTTCGTTGATTTTCCTATCATATTTGCTTCTGCACTGACCAAACAGCGCATATTGAAGGTTTTAGAATCTGCACAGGAGGTTTACAAAAATCGCCAGACACGTATTCCTACGGCTCGCTTAAATGAGGAAATGCTTCCATTGATCGAGGCATATCCGCCTCCTTCCATTAAGGGTAAGTATATTAAAATAAAGTACATAACCCAGCTTCCCAATACTCAGGTTCCATCTTTTGTGTATTTTGCAAATTTGCCACAGTATGTGAAGGAGCCTTACCGACGTTTTTTAGAAAATAAAATGCGTGAGAAGTGGAATCTAAGGGGTACTCCTATCAATATTTATATGCGACAGAAATAAGTGGAATTCAGGAATTCCTATTTTATAAGCAGGCATCGATGAAGAGAAGCATCGATGCCTGCTTTTTTTATGGGCTTATTTTATTGGAATATCTGCTGATTGATAATAATTTAAAATAATAGGAATATTATAGGATGTGTAAGAATATTTGTTTACATTTGTTGCGTATATGTAAAAAAACATGATGAATTGGGTAAAGGCTTTATTAGTATGTTTGGTTGGTGTATTTCAGTGGGCTGCTCATGCAGAAACCGTAGATGTACATTTGGACTCCTTGCGTAGGGAGGCTGGACAAAGGCATGAATACGCATGAAATAGCGGAATTGCTGCGGGTATCTGAAAATACGGTAGAAACATTCCGTAGAAGATTGCTTTTGAAGTTTGGGTCTAAGAATGCAACAGAAATGGTGGTGAAAGCTATATCTAAGGGATGGATTCTGCCATGATGAAGCCCTATTCTGTCATTCATGGTTTTCCGTGATTTTTTTTAATCATGAAAAGGTTATCTTTGTAGCATAATTGAAGTGATTTTATGCATAATCTGTGTAATAGATCGTTTCAATTTGCTGATATATCGTGAGATATAGTCAATTCTATTAACTGGTTTTATGAGGATTACGGCGCAGTGATAAGCTGCGCCGTGTTTTTATTTCCTTTTTAGAACTTCTACTTCTTTCACTTTTCTGAAAAGGTCAGAGGCAAAGATGAAATTGTTCAAACGTTCATTAGTAGAGGTGAAAATATCTTCTTTGCTGCCTTCCCACTCTTTATGACCTTCATATATATAGATGATTTTTTCTCCTATTCCCATGACAGAGTTCATATCATGGGTATTGATAAGAGTCGTCATGTTGTATTCGCGTGTGATGTCTTGGATTAATTCATCAATAACAAGCGAGGTTTTGGGGTCTAGCCCTGAATTAGGCTCATCGCAGAACAGATATTGTGGATTTAGTGCAATGGCACGTGCAATTGCCACTCGTTTTTGCATACCTCCGCTGATTTCTCCAGGGTATTTGTCTTTAGCTTCGGTCAAGTTGACTCTATCTAGACAGAACATGGCGCGGCGGGTACGATCTCTTAATGTATCATTACTAAACATATTGAGTGGAAACATTACATTGTCTAAAACGGTCAAAGAATCAAATAAAGCTGCACTTTGAAAAATCATTCCCATTTCGCGACGCAATGCTTTTTTTTCCTTTTTCTCCATCAGTAAGAAGTTTCGGTTGTCGTATAGGAGTTCGCCTTTGTCTGGAGTCAGTAGTCCTACTATACATTTCATCAGTACCGTTTTACCGGAACCGCTTTGTCCGATGATAAGGTTTGTTTTTCCGTTCTCAAAGGTTGCATTAATATTTTTAAGTACGTCTTTGGCTTCAAACGACTTGCAGAGTCCTTTCAGTTCTATCATTTCCTTCTTTTTTCGTCTGATTAATAAAAGTTTTAATTACTGTGTATAGAGGGAATGTGTACTTATCCCATAAGCAATTGTGTAAGAATTAGGTCGGCAAATAAAATCAGCACACTGCTACTTACCACAGAATCTGTAGAAGCTTTTCCTACTTCTATAGAACCACCTTCAACAGAATAACCGAAAAATGCAGATACACTTGCAATGATGAAGGCAAAGAACAGTGATTTGATAATGCCACACCAGATAAACCACTCTACGAACATATATTGAAGTCCGTATTCTAAGTCTACTGCCGACATGATGCCTCCAAACCAACAAGTACAGAAGGCGCCAATTATACCAGCGAAGATACTGAACGTTACCATCAGTGGAATAGTAGTTACCAAAGCCATTATTTTGGGAAGAATCAGGTAATTGGCAGAGTTTATACCCATAATTTCCAAGGCATCAATTTGCTGAGTTACGCGCATGGTGCCCAACTCTGAAGCAATGTTTGAACCGACTTTACCAGCCAAAATCAAGCACATGATGGAAGAAGAAAATTCCAGTAGCATGATTTCGCGGGTGACGTATCCTACTGTCCATCGGGGCATAAATGGACTTTCAATGTTTAATTTGATTTGAATGGTGATGACTGCACCTATAAAGAATGAAATCAGTAATACGATTCCGATGGAGTTGACTCCTAATTTTTCCATTTCATTCAAATATTGGCGTAAGAACATGCGCATCCTTTCCGGACGAGTAAATGTTCGTCCCATAAGTGATATATATTTTCCTACAGTTTCTAATGCTTTAAACATGATATATAAGTATTTGCCTGCAAATGTACGGCTTTTTAGCTTATTTTTGTTACATTTGCGGCAAAATAAGCAGCTATGGAAGAGAGTAAAATGGTGCTTCGCACGGAAGATTTGGTCAAAAGGTATGGTAAGCGTACGGTAGTTAGCCATGTATCGTTTGATGTGAAACAGGGTGAAATCGTAGGTTTGTTAGGACCTAACGGGGCAGGAAAAACTACTTCGTTCTATATGACAGTAGGCTTGGTAACTCCCAATGAAGGACGTATTTTTCTGGATGATTTGGATATAACAAATTATCCGGTTTATAAGAGGGCACAGACCGGTATTGGATATCTTGCTCAAGAAGCGTCTGTATTTCGACAAATGAGTGTGGAAGATAATATCGCTTCTGTGTTGGAAATGACCAATAAACCTTTGGACTATCAAAAAGATAAGTTGGAGAGCCTGATTGCTGAATTTCGTCTTCAAAAAGTTCGGAAGAATAAAGGAAATCAATTGTCCGGAGGTGAGCGTCGTCGTACTGAAATAGCCCGTTGCCTGGCTATTGATCCTAAATTCATTATGCTCGACGAACCGTTTGCAGGTGTAGACCCTATTGCGGTGGAAGATATTCAGCAAATTGTGTGGAAATTGAAAGATAAGAATATCGGAATATTAATAACCGACCACAATGTGCAGGAAACTCTCAGCATTACCAGTCGTGCTTATCTTTTGTTTGAAGGTAAAATTCTGTTTCAAGGCACTCCGGAAGAATTGGCAGAGAATCAAATCGTTCGCGAAAAATATCTTAGCAACAGTTTTGTCTTGCGTCGTAAGGATTTTATGGTCTAGTTGCTAGTACAAATTAATCGGCTTCTTTTTTTGATAATTAAAAGAATAGCACTATTTTTGCACGCTCAATTTAATTTTTGGAATATAGTATAAATCAAATAAATAATCGTCAGAATGAACGTTTCATTACAAAACATTGACAAGGTAAACGCATTGCTTACCGTTAAGCTGGAAAAAGCTGATTATCAGGAAAAAGTAGATAAATCCTTGAAACAAATTCGTCAAAAGGCCCAAGTTCCGGGATTTCGTCCGGGTATGGTTCCTATGGGACTTGTAAAGAAGATGTATGGAAAATCAGTTTTGGCAGAAGAAGTGAATAAGGTACTGTCTGAAACTGTATATAAGTACATTCAAGATAATAAAGTAAATATCTTGGGTGAACCGCTTCCGAATGAAGAGAAACAACCGGAAATCGATTTTGATACGATGGAAGAGTTTGAATTCTTGTTTGATATCGCATTGGCTCCTGAATTTACAGCAGAAGTAAGTGGAGAAGATAAAGTAGATTACTATGATATCGAAGTGACCGATGACATGGTAAACTCTCAGATTAAGGCTTATACGCAGCGTAATGGACATTATGATAAAGTAGAATCTTATGAAGACAATGATATGCTGAAAGGACTTTTGGCGGAATTGGGCGAAGATGGTTCTACTAAAGAAGGTGGCATTCAGGTAGAAGGTGCTGTAATGATGCCTTCTTATATGAAAAATGAGGAACAGAAAGCTATCTTTGCTAATGCCAAGGTAAACGATGTATTGGTGTTCAACCCCTACACTGCATGGGATGGTAATGCTGCTGAGCTGGCTTCATTGTTGAAAATTGACAAGGAGGCAGTAGCAGAAGTTAAGGCTAATTTCAGTTTCCAAGTGGAGGAAATCACTCGTTTTGTGGAAGGTGAATTGAATCAGGAAATCTTCGATCAGGTATTCGGTAAAGATACTGTAAAAGATGCTGATGAATTCCGTGCAAAAGTAAAAGAAGTTATTGCTAAGCAGTTTGTTGCAGATAGCGATTACAAATTCTTGCTGGATTTCCGTAAAGTAATGTTGGAAAAAGTAGGTAAGTTGGAATTCCCGGATGCTATGTTGAAGCGCATCATGCGTTTGAACAATCCGGATAAGGATGAAAAGTTTGTAGAAGACAATTACGAAAAGAGTTTGGAAGAACTGACTTGGCATCTTGTAAAGGAACAATTGGTAAAAGCCAATGAAATCAAGGTAGAACAAGAAGATGTAGCTAATATGGCTAAAGAAGCTACTCGTGCTCAGTTTGCTCAATACGGTATGTTGAGTGTGCCTGAAGAAATTCTGGAGAACTATGCTAAGGAAATGTTGAAGAAGAAAGAAAGCGTAGAAGGATTGGTTAATCGTGTAGTAGAAACTAAACTTGCTGCAGCTTTGAAGAATCAGTTGACATTGGAACACAAAGGTATCTCTGCTGAAGATTTCAATAAGATGTTTGAATAAGAATTAGCTGATATTGTTTAGCTGATACATATAGAAGAAGCACAGGGTTTTATTGATAAAACTCTGTGCTTTTTTTGTGTCTCTGTGTACTTTTTCGTTTCTTTGCACTTGCATTATAAAAACTAAAGTTCAAAGAAAATGGATGATTTTAGAAAATACGCAACGAAACATTTGGGAATGAGTAGCTTGATGCTTGATGATGTAATCAAGTCTCAGAATGGATACCTCAATCCTTATATTTTGGAAGAGCGTCAACTCAATGTAACACAATTGGATGTATTCTCTCGTTTGATGATGGACCGTATAATTTTCTTAGGTACGCAGATTGATGATTATACAGCCAATACTTTGCAAGCTCAGTTGCTTTATTTGGATTCTGTAGATCCAGGTAAGGATATCTCAATTTATATTAATTCACCGGGTGGATCTGTATATGCAGGATTAGGTATCTACGATACTATGCAGTTTATCAGTAGTGATGTGGCAACTATCTGTACAGGTATGGCAGCTAGTATGGCTGCAGTATTGCTGGTGGCTGGAGCAGAAGGTAAGCGTTCGGCATTGACTCATTCTCGAGTAATGATTCATCAGCCGCTGGGAGGTGCACAAGGCCAAGCTTCTGATATAGAAATCACTGCGCGTGAGATTATGAAGATAAAGAAAGAACTTTATACTATTATAGCCGATCATTCACATACACCATTTGATAAAGTATGGGCTGATTCTGATCGAGATTATTGGATGACTGCTCAGGAAGCTAAAGAATATGGTATGGTCGACGAAGTGTTGATTAAGAAATAAAAGAATGGCAGAAACTAGAAAAAATAAAGATAGATGCAGCTTTTGTGGTCGTTCCAGTGATGAGGTAGATTTGCTGATTACCGGTGTGAATGGTTTTATCTGTAATCATTGTGTAGAGCAAGCTAGCCAAATCATTCGGGATACCGTGGGGAGCAGGAAGCAAAATGCTTCAAACTTGAACTTGACGGAATTGCCTAAGCCTATAGAAATCAAAAAATTTCTTGACCAATATGTTATTGGACAAGATGATGCTAAGCGCTTTTTATCAGTTGCCGTTTATAATCATTATAAGCGCCTGCTGCAAAATGACACGAAGGATGATGTGGAAATTGAAAAATCAAACATTATCATGGTGGGAAGCACGGGAACAGGAAAAACTCTCTTGGCTCGTACCATAGCTAAATTGTTGCATGTACCTTTTACAATTGTAGATGCTACTGTGTTGACGGAAGCGGGTTATGTAGGAGAGGATATCGAAAGCATTTTAACCCGTTTGTTGCAGGTCGCTGATTATAATGTGGCTGAAGCTGAGCAGGGTATTGTGTTTATTGATGAAATAGACAAAATTGCACGTAAGGGAGATAATCCGTCTATTACGCGTGATGTGAGTGGTGAAGGAGTGCAGCAAGGCCTCTTGAAACTGCTCGAAGGCTCGGTAGTTAATGTACCGCCTCAGGGAGGCAGAAAGCATCCTGACCAAAAAATGATTCCGGTCAATACCAAAAATATATTATTTATTTGTGGCGGTGCATTTGATGGCATTGAGAAAAAAATAGCTCAGCGTTTGAATACACATGTTGTTGGCTACAGTGCAGTTCGGAATACGGCTGTTGTCGATAAGAATAACTTGATGCAGTATATTTCACCACAAGATTTGAAGTCATTTGGTTTGATACCCGAAATTATCGGACGCTTACCTGTACTTACTTATTTGAATCCTTTGGATAGAAATGCTTTGCGCTCTATTTTAACGGAACCTAAAAATTCTATTATCAAGCAATATGTCAAGTTGTTTGCAATGGATAAAGTAAAGTTGACTTTTGAGCCGGAAGTATTTGAATACATTGTAGATAAAGCTGTGGAATTCAAGTTGGGAGCACGCGGTTTGCGTTCTATTGTAGAAACCATTATGATGGATGCCATGTTTGAAATTCCTTCGTCAAAGCGGAAAACTCTGGTGGTAACATTAGAATATGCTAAGCAGCAGTTGGATAAAGCCAATATGGCTTCTTTGCAAAGTGTTTAAAATCAATAGGTAATGCATAGATTCGTTTTTTTTTCTGTGAGATGAAAAAATATTCATCTGATTTTGCTTGAAAATTAAGAAGTTGTTTATAACTTTGTTAGACTTCTTTGTATGGAATACACAGAGTAGTAAAGCAATCAAATGATAACTTATAAACAACCTATGAATCATGGCAGGGAAGAATAATAATTTGACAGACCAACTGAAGAAATATTTTGGATTCGACACTTTTAAAGGAAATCAAGAAGCCATCATTGAGAATCTCTTGGCTGGTAATGATACCTTTGTATTGATGCCTACAGGAGGTGGTAAGTCTTTGTGTTACCAGTTGCCTTCTTTGTTGATGGAAGGGACCGCAATTGTAATTTCTCCTTTGATTGCGTTGATGAAAAATCAGGTTGATGCGATGCGTAATTTCAGTGAAGAAGACGGAATCGCTCATTTTATTAATTCTTCTTTAAATAAGGGTGCTATTGATCAGGTAAAGTCAGATATTCTTGCTGGAAAGACTAAGCTGCTTTATGTGGCTCCGGAGTCTCTTACTAAGGAAGAAAACGTAGAGTTTTTAAAAACGGTAAAAATCTCATTTTATGCGGTAGATGAGGCGCACTGTATTTCTGAATGGGGGCATGATTTCCGTCCAGAGTATAGACGCATTCGTCCTATCATTAATGAAATCGGGCAAGCTCCATTAATAGCATTGACAGCTACAGCTACACCAAAAGTGCAGCATGACATTCAAAAAAATTTGGGAATGATTGACGCGCAAGTTTTTAAGTCGTCTTTCAATCGCCCGAATTTGTATTATGAAGTACGGCCTAAAACAGTAAATATTGATAAGGACATTATCAAGTTTATTAAAAATAATCCGGAGAAGTCTGGAATTATTTATTGTTTGAGCCGTAAGAAGGTTGAAGAACTGGCTGAAATATTACAGGCCAACGGTATTAATGCCAGAGCATACCATGCAGGCATGGATTCGGCTACACGCACTCAGAATCAAGATGATTTTCTGATGGAGAAAATTGATGTAATTGTGGCTACCATTGCTTTTGGTATGGGAATTGATAAGCCAGATGTGCGGTATGTGATACATTATGATATACCTAAGAGTCTCGAGGGGTATTATCAGGAAACTGGTCGTGCTGGTAGAGACGGAGGTGAGGGGCAATGCATTACCTTTTATACAAATAAAGACTTGCAGAAACTAGAAAAGTTTATGCAAGGAAAACCTGTGGCAGAGCAGGAAATAGGCAAGCAGCTTCTGCTGGAAACTGCTGCGTATGCCGAATCTTCTGTGTGTCGTCGAAAAACGCTGTTGCATTATTTCGGTGAGGAGTATACAGAAGAGAACTGTGGAAATTGTGACAATTGTTTAAATCCTAAAAAACAAGTGGAAGCTCAAGATTTATTGTGCACTGTTATTGAAACTGTATTGGCGGTTAAAGAGAATTTTAAGGCCGATTATGTTATAGATGTAATTCAAGGTAAGGAAACTTCGGAAATTCAGGCTCATTTGCATGAAGATTTGGAGGTTTTCGGCTCTGGTATGGGCGAAGAAGACAGAACTTGGAATGCAGTAATCCGTCAAGCCTTGATAGCTGGTTATTTGAGTAAAGACGTTGAGAACTACGGCTTATTGAAGGTGACAGATGAAGGGAAGAAGTTTTTGAAACGTCCTAAATCATTTAAGATTGTAGAAGATACTGATTTCGAAGAATTGGAAGAAGAAGCTCCAATGCGTGGAGGAGGTGCTTGTGCCGTTGACCCGGCTCTCTATTCTATGCTTAAAGATTTAAGAAAGAAATTATCTAAACAATTGGAAGTTCCTCCTTATGTCATTTTTCAGGATCCTTCACTTGAGGCTATGGCTACCATTTATCCTATTACTTTGGATGAACTGCAGAATATTCCCGGAGTAGGTGCTGGTAAGGCTAAGCGTTATGGAGAGGAATTCTGCAAGTTGATTAAGCGGCATTGCGAGGAAAATGAGATAGAACGTCCGGAAGATTTGCGTGTGCGGACAGTAGCCAACAAGTCAAAAATGAAAGTTGCTATTATCCAGGCAATTGACCGTAAGGTAGCATTAGATGATATTGCAATGTCAAAAGGTATCGAGTTCGATGAATTGCTCGATGAAATTGAAGCAATTGTCTATTCTGGTACTAAATTAAATATTGATTATTTCTTGGAAGATATCATGGATGAAGATCATATGCTGGATATTTATGATTATTTCAAGGAGTCTACGACTGATGATATCGATGATGCATTGGATGAATTAGGTGATGAATTTACAGAAGAGGAAGTACGTTTGGTACGTATTAAATTCATTTCTGAAATGGCTAACTAATAAGTTACTTTCAATGTGTATAAAAAAATAGCGGTACTGTAACAGAGCACCGCTATTTTTTTGCATTTTTCATTAGAATTCTACTTTGGGAGCTTGGGCTGCGCCTTCTGATGCTTCAAAGTAGGCACGTTTTTCAAAGCCAAAAAGATTGGCTAATATATTTTTAGGGAATCGGCGAATAGAAGTATTAAATTCCTTAGCGACATTATTGAAATTCGTGCGGGCTACGTTAATGCGGTTTTCGGTACCTTCCAGTTGTGCCTGTAGTTCTGAAAACTGTTGATTGGCTTTTAAATCCGGGTATCTTTCAGTGATAGCCAATAGCTTGCCTAGTGCAGAGGTTATGACTCCTTGTGCTTTTTGGTACTCTGCCAACTTTTCCGGTGTCAGGTCATCAGCATTGACTTTGATTTGTGTAGCTTGGCTACGAGCGGAAATTACGCCTTCCAATGTTTCTTTTTCATGTTGAGCATACCCCTTGACAGTATTTACCAGATTGGGGATTAAATCAGCTCTTCGTTGATATTGGGTTTCTACATTGGCCCATTCATTGGCTACTTTTTCATCCATCGAAACCAAACCGTTATATCCGGTGATAGCCCAAACTGTGAGTAAGGCTACTACTACAATGAGAATAATACTTGATTTTTTCATGTGTCTTTTTGTTGTTATTGAATTAAATAGTTTTAGAATCTAGAACCGGCACCTCCTCCGCCACCAGCACCACCGCCAAAGCTGCCACCGCCAAAGCTACCTCCGCCGAATCCTCCTCCGCCGAAAATAATCGGGCCATTGCCTCCTCTGTTACGATAGTGTTCGTCATACGATTCCTGACGGCGGGTTATCAAATGCCCGCAATGTTGGCAGATATAAGTTACTTCCTCTGTTTTTATGCCGTTTCTGCGTGCGATAATTCGGCTGTTAGTTCGTTGTAATTGGTGTTGTCCACATTGAGGACATTTGCTGGCTGTGCGTACAGCAAAATAAAAGGTCAATCCTCCTAGCATAATGAATCCTAGAAAGAGACCTATTCCTGTAAATACACCGGTTGTCGAGTTATCCAGTGAATCTTCGTTTTTCATACTGTCTTCCAATCGTATGCATACAGCCTTTACGCCGGCTGTCATACCTTCATTCCATTGCCCGTTTTTAAGGTAAGGAATCATATAGCGCATTTGTATACGTTTGCAGATGGCATCCGGCAAATCTCCTTCCAGTCCGTATCCGGTATAAAATTGTATGCAACGTTGGTCGGTGACTAGTAGTATCACCAATCCGTTATTCTTTCCTTTTTTGCCTACTCCCCACTCATTCAGCAGTTGATGACAAAAGTCAAAGCAACTGGTTTCACCGATGGAAGGCAATACGGCAACCACCGTTTCTATTCCAGTTTGTTGTTCCAATTCATAAAGCATCCTGTCAATTTCGCGTTGCGATTCCGGTGTAAGGATATTCTCTGGGTTACAGGTATATCTGGTACGGTCTTGAAGATGTACTTTGGGCAGGTTTTCGGGCGTGTAGATAGTTTGTTGTGCCGATGTAAGGCATACACAGCAAGTAATCAGTAGAAATAACAGGGAGATTCGTTTCATATATTGTTCGATTTCTGATATTAGTGTATCGGTCAATCTATATACTTTTCAACAAAAGCTTTTACCCGTTCTGTATATGCAGTCGGGTGGTCTTTGTAGGCTTCGGCATGTTTGGTTCCAGGAGCTATCCATAACTCTTTGGGTTGTGGCTTGGCTTCATAGAGCGGATAGACCATCCAAGTAGGTACAAATGTATCGGCATCACCGTGTATGAAGAGCATGGGCAATGTACACTTTTTTACTTGATTCAAAGCTGAAGCCTCTTCAAAGTCCCATCCATATTCTTGTTTGCAAAGCCAATTGGCTGTATGAAGCAGCGGGAAAGCCGGCAGTCCGAATTGTGCTTTCAGTTCTCCTTTGAACTCATCCCAGGCACTGGTATATCCGCAATCTTCTACGAAGCATTTGATGAAAGGCTGTTGATGTATGCCATGTTCTACTTCGCCCGACACCATCATGGTGGTGGCAGCTCCCATGGATATGCCATGAACCACCATTTGTGTGCTTTGGCTATGGTAGGTTCCCAAACTGTCTGCCGTTCTGCCAAATAATTCATCGGCAGTTTCCGTCCATTCCAACACATCCACCCGGTCTTTCCAGCCCATTCTGATTTCGGTGCCTTCACTGCAGCCATGTCCGTATAAATCGGGTAACAGAATATTGTATCCCAGCATTCTGCTGTACAGATAACCTATGTGTAGCATACGTACGGCATTGTCTGTGTAGCCATGCACGATGACAGCAGTCTTAGAGGTGGGTTGCGCAGCTTTTACGTAAAGGGCGTGCAAGGTTATGCCTTGTTCATTTTTAAGGTAATAATCTCGGATGGCATTCTCTTGTTGCAGGCTGTCCAGCCAATAGGCTATGTGCGGATATTTTTCGCACATAGTAGTGTAAGACTGTGCGATGTTTCTGCTTCGCGTCACTAGTTCGGCAGGATTCAGGGCATATCCCAGCATATAATAACCGGCACAAGCTAAGACAGTTCCTATCAATAAGATGCAGAAGCATGTGTATTTGAAGATTTTTTTCATAAGCGTTTATTTGTTCCAGATTTCCCATGCTGCAAAAGCTTGCAGCAATAGCATTTCTAATCCATTTTTGGTGGCAGCTCCTTGCTCTGCTCCTTTTTTCAGAAATAAAGTCTGATCAGGGTTGTATATCAAATCGTATAGCAGATGATTGGCATTGAGCAGTTCGTACGGAATGTCCGGGCAATTGCTTTCATTGGGATACATTCCAACAGGGGTGCAGTTCACGATGACTGTATACTCTTTCATGATTTCCGGAGTAAGTTCCCGATAAGTCAGCAGTTCATCGCTATTTTTGCTGCGTGATACATAGGTAGCTGTCAGGCCTAATTTCTTCAATCCATGATATACGGCTTTGGAAGCTCCTCCGGTGCCTAATACCAATGCTTTTTGGTGATGCGGTTTTAATAATGGTTCGATGGATTGAGTGAATCCGATGATGTCAGAATTGTATCCTATCAATTTGATTTTACCTTTAGCCAGACGAACAAATTTGATGACGTTTACAGCACCGATTTTCACGGCGTCCTTGTCTAGTTCGTCCAGAAAGGGGATTACTTGTTCTTTGTAGGGTATGGTCACATTGAGTCCGTTTAGGTTAGTATTTTCCTCGATTACTTCCATAAAATCGTTGATGCCGGGTATTTCAAAGTTGATATATTCAGCATCAATGTGTTCGGCTTTGAATTTTTCATTGAAGTAGTCTTTTGAAAAAGAGTGTTTAAGCGGATAGCCTATCAAACCATATTTCTGCATCATCATTCTGTTCTTTAATATTTGCACGTAGGTTTATTTGGAAGCAATGTATAGAGTACAGATTCCGAAGGTGAGCCGTTGGAAGGTTACTTTGCTGAAGCCGGCTTTACGTATCACTTCTTGCATGATTTCTCCTTGTGGAAAGGCTCGTATGCTTTCCGGTAAGTAGGTGTAAGCACTTCGGTCTTTCGAAATCAGTTTTCCCAATAAGGGGATTACTGCTTTGGAGTACACGTTGAAGAGTTGTTTCATCGGAAAACGCTCTGGTGTGGTCAGTTCCAAGATTACCAGATGTCCTCCGGGTCTCAGTACTCTGCACATCTCCGACAGACCTTTATCCAGTCCTTCAAAGTTACGTATGCCAAAGGCTACGGTAATTGCATCAAAGGTGTCGTCGGCAAATGAGAGATTAGTACAATCCTCTCGGGCAAAGGTGATTTTGTCCGAGAGGTGCACTTGTTTTACTTTTTCACGTCCCACATTCATCATGCCTTCCGAGATGTCGGTACCTATCAGCGAGTCCGGCTGTAATTCCTGGCAGGCTAATATGGCAAAGTCGCCCGTGCCGGTGGCCACGTCCATCATTTTGCGTGGTCGAAACGGTCGCAATGTATTGATGGCTTTTTTTCGCCAGCGACGGTCTATGCCCATAGACAGCGTATGATTCAGTTTATCATAAGCAGGTGCAATGTTATCGAACATCTGTTCCACCTGTTCGCTTTTTTTTCCGTCTTTCTTATAAGGCTTGATGTTTTCCTGTGGGTAGTTCATAGACTGTTTATTTCAGATAATCAGTTACATTCTTTTCAATACGTGCAGCAATGTTGCTGGTATCTTCCTTTACAAACTTTTCACCGGTGATGTGTTCGTAGAGTTCGATATAGCGTTCGCTGATGCTGTTTACGATTTCATCGGTCATTTCAGGAACTTGTTGTCCTTCTTTTCCCTGGAAACCATTGTCCATCAGCCATTCACGTACGAATTCCTTGGAAAGTTGCTTCTGCGGTTCGCCTTTTTCGAAGCGTTCTTGATAGCCTTCGCTATAGAAGTAGCGGCTGGAGTCTGGTGTATGTATTTCATCCATCAGATAGATTGTTCCGTTGTGCTTGCCAAATTCGTATTTGGTATCCACCAGGATGAGGCCACGTTCGGCTGCAATTTCCGTACCGCGTTTGAAGAGGGCCAGTGTGTATTTCTCCAGCAGAGCATATTCTTCGGGTGTGGCCAGTCCTTTTGCCAAGATTTCCTCTTTAGAGATATCCGCATCATGTTCGCCGATTTCAGCTTTGGTAGTCGGAGTAATGATGGGTTCCGGGAATTTTTGGTTTTCCTTCATTCCTTCGGGCAGGCGTACACCGCAAATTTCGCGCACGCCGCTTTTATAGGCACGCCATGCGCTTCCGCAGAGGTAGCCGCGCACAATCATTTCTACCGGAAAACCTTCGCACATTACTCCTACAGTGACCATGGGGTCGGGAGTAGCCAGTTTCCAGTTGGGGCAAATGTCTGTAGTTGCGTCCAGAAATTTGGCTGCAATCTGGTTCAGCATTTGACCTTTGAAAGGTATTCCTTTCGGCAATACTACGTCGAAAGCCGAAATACGGTCGGTTGCTACCATAACAAGTTTTTCACCCTTGATGTTGTACACATCACGTACTTTTCCGTGGTACACGCTTTGTTGTTCGGGAAAGTTAAATTCAGTTGCTGTTAATGCTTTCATTGTCTTGAATTTATAAAATTTTGAGTTCTTTGATTTCTGCTTTTTTCTTTTCTTTTTCTGCTTTTTGTTCTTTGTCGAATTTTTCGTAGGCTTCTACTATCTGTGTCACCAGTTTATGCCGGACGATATCTTTTTTGTTCAGTTCTATAAAACTGATGCCTTTAACTCCTTTCAGAATCTTCATGGCTTGTACTAACCCCGATGTCTGCGAGGCAGGAAGGTCTATTTGCGTCATATCGCCCGTTATTATCATTTTGGTATTCATACCCATGCGTGTCAGGAACATCTTGATTTGCTGGGTAGTGGTGTTCTGGGCTTCATCCAGGATTACTACCGCATCGTTCAGTGTGCGTCCTCGCATAAAGGCCAGCGGTGCTATCTGGATGATGTTTAAATCCATATATTCCTTTAGTTTGGCCGCCGGAATCATGTCTTGCAGTGCATCGTATAGGGGTTGCAGATAAGGGTCTATTTTATCCTTCATGTCTCCGGGCAGGAATCCCAGTTTCTCTCCGGCTTCTACAGCCGGACGGCTCAAGATGATTTTTTTTATTTCTTTGTTTTTCAGGGCACGTACTGCCAGTGCTATGGCCGTATACGTCTTTCCGGAGCCGGCAGGTCCGATGGCGAATACCATGTCATTTTTTTGAAAGGATTCTACCAGTTTTTGTTGGTTTTCGCTACGGGGGATGATGGGTTTTCCGGTTACGCTGAACACGATGACGTTGCCACTTTTCTCGTTTTGCGGATTATTCCCCTTGATGATGTCTATAATCACTTCCTCTTTTAGAGAATTGTATTCCGTGCAGTATTTTTCCAGTTTTACGATGTTCTCTTCGAAGGCGCACATTTCCTCTTCATCTCCCAGCACTTTAATGACATTGCCGCGGGCCACAATGCGAAGCTTGGGATGTAAGGCCTTGATAAGTTGCATGTTGGTGTTGTTTACACCATAGAAGATTACAGGGTCTATGTCTTCTAGAACAATCAGTTTTTCTATCATTCAGTATGTTTTAATGCGTTAGCCTATCGGCATATATCTATTCTGGTCGCAAATTTAATGAATCGTTTGGAAACGTGCCAATTTCAAGCTGGAAATTGATAGAGATGTGGGCTAAAAACGTATCTTTGCCATTAAAACGGAGTATTCACTATTTATGGTATATCATTATGAAGCTATATAGCCTTGTGCAGCGTTTTTTGGGTGGCAGATTTGTGCATTATTTTGTGTTGTTTTTTATTACGATTTCCATCTTGGCAGTTATTGCCAGTTCATTTCGCGAGATGGCTCCTTATCGCATTCCGCTTTTTGCCGTCACTTATCTGTCTTCTTTTGTGTTCTTATTAGAGTTTGTGGCGCGCATTTTTGCGGCTCCTGCCCGTTTTCCGGGCAAATCGGTCGGCAAGGCTCGTCTGAGTTACACGTTTTCTTTTTATGGGCTTGTAGATTTTGTAGCCGTGCTTCCCTGCATCCTGGCCTATTTTTATTGGGATACTCCCACCGTGCATATCATTATTTTGCCGTATATATTCATCATCTTTAAGTTGATTCGCCATTCCAAGTCTTTCCGCCTGATTGGCAGAGCTTTGTCGTCTGTCCGTGAAGAGTTGACAACCGCCTATACGGCTTGTCTTATCATGGTATGCTTTTCTGCTATTCTGATGTATTATATCGAGCGCGATGCCCAGCCCGATGTCTTCCAAAATATCGGTGACAGTTTTTGGTGGGCCATTGTAGCATTTACCACCGTGGGGTATGGCGACATTTATCCCATTACCCCTTTGGGAAAAATCTTGAGTTGCATCATCAGCATGATAGGCATTGCCATGATTGCTATTCCTACCGGTATCATCAGTTCGGCATTTATCAATATCATCCAGAAAAAGGAACGCAGATTATGGGATGAAACGCACCCCGAAGATGAACCAATGTAGTACGGCGTAGGTTTAGATAAAGAGCGATTGTCGAAGCTTTGCGTAGTTTTTCCTATCTTTGCAAATGAAGCTATGCTTTGACAGGCAGAAAGTTTAACTTTATAACAGAGAAAGATGATAGATTCCGACAAGAGAGTATTGGTAGGTATGAGTGGTGGCATTGATAGTACAGCTACTTGTTTGATGTTGAGAGAACAAGGCTATGACATCGTAGGACTTACCATGTGGGTGTGGGGCGAAGAGCCTTGTGATGCACGCCAGCTGGCACAAAGTATGGGCATAGAGCATTACGTGGCCGATGAGCGAGCCTCCTTCAGGCAGATTATAGTACAGAATTTTATAGATGAATACCGTCAGGGGCGCACTCCCAATCCGTGTGTCATGTGCAATCCGCTGTTCAAATTTCGTATTTTGAAGGAATGGGCCGATAAGTTGGGATGTGCATGGATAGCCACCGGACATTATACTCGCCTGGAAGAACTAGACGGCAAAGTCTATATTGTGGCCGGAGATGATGACAAAAAAGACCAGTCGTATTTTTTATGGCGTTTAGGTCAGGACATACTTCGCCGCTGTATTTTCCCTTTAGGTAATTATACCAAGTTGCAGGTACGCGATTATCTGCGTCAGAAAGGTTACACCCTCAAGGCTGAGGAAGGAGAAAGCATGGAGGTTTGCTTCATTCAGGGCGATTACCGTGATTTCTTGCGTACCCATTCACCGGAGATTGACCGGGAAGTGGGGCCGGGGTGGTTTGTCAATGCTGCAGGTGTAAAGTTGGGCGAGCATAAAGGCTTTCCGTATTACACCATTGGTCAGCGCAAGGGATTGGAAATCGCTTTGGGAAAGCCGGCCTATGTGCTGAAAATCAACCCGCAGAAGAATACCGTTATGCTGGGCGATGCCGAGCAGCTGAAGACCTCGTATATGCTGGTAGAGCAGGAGCAGTTGTGGGATGAGGCCGAATGTATGCAGAGTGAACAACTCACCGTGCGGATTCGTTACCGTAGCAAGCCTATTCCCTGCACGCTTTCCCGCTTGGAGGACGGCCGCCTGATGGTGCATTTTCTGGAGCCAGCTTCCGCCATAGCACCCGGTCAGTCTGCCGTATTCTATGTAGGACGTAGGGTAGTGGGAGGCTCATTCATAGCTTCTCAGAGAGGTATCGGACAATTTATCAGTTGAATTTTTAATGAAGTATGTACAAGAAAAATAGTATATGGTTTAGTAAAGCACTTATCTTTTTGGTATGGGCCGGTTGCAGTATGTCGGCAGATGCACAGCCGGATACCTTGAAGTATCGTGTCACCTTGAAGGATAAATTGCTGACGGAATATTCGCTGAATCACCCGGAGGCCTTTTTATCTGAAAAGGCCCTTGCCCGTAGAAGAAAACAGCACTTGGCGGTCGATTCTACCGATTTGCCGGTTTGTGGGGCTTATATTCGGGCGATAGAGCAGTTGGGCGCCACGGTGTTGCACACGGGCAAGTGGGAAAATTTTGTCACCGTATCTGCTCGGGATACCCTGCTGGCATCGCGTATGGCAGCCCTCCCTTTTGTGCGGTCGGTCGTCAAGGTGTGGCAGACTCCCAAGGCCGAAGCCTGGAACATGGAGCGGGATTCCATACTCGACTTCTGGACAACCGATGAAAAAGAACCTTACGGTACAGGTGCTGCACAGATTCGCATGAGCAATGGAGATAAACTGCATACAGCCGGTTTTCGGGGCGAAAACATTTCCATAGCAGTGATAGATGCCGGCTTTCAGAACGTAGACCGGATGAAGTTGATGAGCAATCTGCATATCTTAGGCACACGTGACTTTGTGGGGAAGGACGATGAAATTTATGTAGCCAGTACACATGGCACCAATGTATTGTCGTGTATGGCCATGAACAGGCCGTCTGTAATGGTGGGCACAGCTCCGGAGGCTTCCTACTGGCTGATTCGTACAGAAGATGAAGTGTCTGAATATCCCGTAGAAGAAGATAACTGGGCGGCTGCCGTGGAATTTGCCGATAGTGTGGGAGTAGATATTATCAACACTTCGCTGGGATATTATAATTTTGACGACAAGTCGATGAATTATCGTCTGTGCGATTTGGATGGTAAGGTGTCTCTCATGTCGCGGCAGGCATCCCGGCTGGCTGATAAAGGCATTCTGCTGGTGTGCAGTGCCGGTAATTCCGGCATGGGGGTATGGAAGAAGATTACTCCGCCGGCCGATGCCGAGAATGTATTGGCTGTAGGTGCGGTAGACAAGCAGGGATTGCTGGCACCTTTCTCTTCGGTAGGCAATACAGCCGATGGAAGGGTGAAGCCCGATGTGATGGCGGTGGGGGTAATGGCCGATGTAATCCATACCAATGGTACACAGACAAAAGCCAACGGTACTTCCTTTGCCTCGCCGATTCTTTGCGGACTGGTGGCTTGTTTATGGCAGGCTTGTCCTACGCTCACTGCCAAGGAACTGATACAACTGGTACGTCAGTCGGGTAATCGTGCCGATTGTTGGGATAATATTTATGGTTATGGAGTGCCGGACGTGTGGAAGGCTTATCAACACTACCTGGCAAAGCAAGTACAGAAATAATGGAGCCTTTGTCTTTATACGAACTGAATGCTTTGGTGAAACGTAGTTTGGAGCAGTGTTTGCCCCAATCCTATTGGGTGCAGGCAGAACTGAGTGATGTTCGCACACATACCACCGGACATTGTTATCTGGAATTTGTGCAGAAAGATGCACGCAGCCAGTCGCTCATAGCCAAGGCACGAGGTACCATATGGAATCAGGTGTTTCGCCTGCTGAAGCCTTATTTCGAAGAAACTACCGGACAGGCATTTGTGGCCGGCATCAAGGTGCTGGTACAGGTAACGGTAAGTTTTCACGAACTCTATGGATACAGTCTCACCGTACAAGACATTGACCCTACATATACGCTGGGTGATATGGCGCTACGCCGGAAGGAGATTTTGCGTCAATTAGAGGCCGATGGGGTGTTGACACTCAACCGTGAACTTTCCCTGCCTATGTTGCCGCAGCGTATTGCCGTCATTTCCTCGGCCACAGCCGCTGGCTATGGAGATTTTTGCCACCAATTACAGCATAATGCCTATGGCTTTTATTTTTATACCGAACTGTTTCCGGCCTTGATGCAAGGCGAACGGGTGGAAGCTTCCCTGCTGGATGCCCTCGACCGTATCAATCAGCGGATTTCAGATTTCGATGTGGTGGTTATCATCCGTGGCGGAGGGGCTACTTCCGATTTGTCATGTTTCGATACCTACTTGCTGGCGGCAGCTTGTGCGCAGTTCCCCTTGCCTATTATTACCGGTATCGGGCATGAACGCGACGATACGGTACTCGACTCTGTGGCACATACACGTGTAAAGACTCCTACGGCAGCAGCAGAATACCTGATAGGCAAGATGGAAGAAACCGCGGCAACCTTGAACCGCCTTTCCGACCGTTTGCATCTGGCTACGCAGCGGATTCTGGAAGGGGAATATCGAAAACTACAGGGGTGGACTGCACGCATTCCTATAATGGCCACCCGGCAGATTACCGAGGGTAAATTCCGTTTGGTGTCCTTGTGCCATGCCTTGCAGCGGGGAGCTCATCAGCAACTCGCCCGCCAGCAACAGCAGTTGGCTCTTTGGTCACAGCATGTATCAGATGCCTCGCCCGACAAGTTGCTGGCTCGTGGCTATAGCATAACCTTGAAAGATGGCAAGGTGGTGAAAGATGCCACCTGTCTGCAGCCGGGCGACAACCTGATAACCCGCTTCCGGCAAGGAGAAGTGATTTCACAAGTAACGAACAATCAACCTGCATAATCATAGTATTATATGGCACCGAGAAAAAAAGAAACGTATTCACAGGCTATGGAACGCTTGGAAAAAATAGTTCGCCAGATAGATAATGGTGAACTGGAGATTGATGAACTGGCAGATAAAATACGCGAGGCAAATGAAATCATAGCCTTTTGCAGCGATAAGTTGACAAAAGCCAATCAAGAGATAGAAAAATTATTGGCCGAAAAGCAATTATCTGAATAATAAAAGTTATTTTTGTTGCAGAACAATTGTATGAAGTATGAGAATAACATATAACACAGATTCATATGAAAGAAATTGATTGGTCTAATCTGTCGTTCGGCTATATGAAGACAGATTATAACGTGAGAATTTATTATCGTAACGAACAATGGGGTGAGTTGGAAGTTTGCAGCGAAGAGACGATACCTTTGCATATGGCTGCCACCTGCCTGCACTATGGTCAGGAAGCTTTTGAGGGCTTGAAGGCTTTCCGTGGCAAAGACGGCAAGGTACGTATCTTCCGTTTAGAGGAGAATGCAGCCCGCTTGCAGTCCACCTGCCGGGGTATTCTGATGCCCGAGCTCTCTACAGAGCGTTTCAAGGAAGCTGTATTAAAGGTAGTGAAGCTGAACGAACGCTTCATCCCTCCGTATGAAAGCGGTGCTTCTCTCTACATCCGTCCTCTGCTTATCGGAACGGGTGCGCAGGTAGGTGTCCGTCCGGCTCAGGAATATTTGTTTGTCATCTTCGTTACGCCGGTAGGCCCGTATTTCAAAGGTGGTTTTGCTGCTACGCCGTATGTCATTACCCGTAAATACGACCGTGCCGCCCCGCTTGGTACCGGTATCTATAAGGTAGGTGGTAATTATGCTGCCAGTCTGCGTGCCAGTCAGGAAGCCCATGCTGCCGGCTATTCGGCAGAGTTCTATCTGGATGCCAAGGAAAAGAAGTATATGGACGAATGTGGAGCCGCTAATTTCTTTGGTATTAAAGACAATACCTACATCACTCCGCTGTCTTCCTCTATCTTGCCTTCCATTACAAACAAGAGTTTGATTCAGTTGGCCGAAGATATGGGCATGAAGGTAGAGCGTCGTCCGGTGCCCGAGGAAGAACTTGCCACTTTCGAGGAAGCCGGTGCTTGCGGTACAGCTGCTGTTATCAGTCCTATTCAGCGTATCGACGATCCCGAAAACAACCGTTCTTATGTGTTGGCTCCCGATGGAAAGCCGGGTCCCATCTGTACCAAGTTGTATAATAAGTTGCGTGCCATTCAGTATGGCGACGAACCCGATACGCATAACTGGGTAACCATTGTAGAATAATAACTGTTTCCTTCAAGTCAGGAATTATACTATATTCAGACGCAGATGATGTTTGGTTTCTCTCATCCTCTGCGTCTGTTTTCTTTGTATCGGACTATGCAACTAGCTGCATGCCCCGATGCACCTGGCTGCTATGGCCCATGCAGCTATCTGCATAGCCCCTAGCAGCCAGGTGCTGTTTTTTGCCGGCAGAAATATATGTCCTATTTTATTCCGTCGATGGTTTTTATCATATTCTCTGCGAACTTTTTATTACCTTTGCAGCAAACTAACTACGAGAACCTGATATGGGAAAAGGAAAATTAGCAAAGTTTGCCGATATGGCGAGTTATCCACACGTGTTCGAATATCCTTATTCGGCGGTAGAAAACGTACCGTTCGATATGAAAGGTCATTGGCATGAACGTTTCTTCAAGAACAATCACCCTATTGTATTGGAGTTGGGATGCGGACGAGGTGAATATACGGTAGGATTGGGAAAAATGTTTCCCGACAAGAACTTCATTGGCGTAGATATCAAGGGGGCCAGGATGTGGACAGGTGCCACAGACTCACTCCGTGAGGGGATGACCAATGTAGCTTTCTTACGCACCAATATCGAAATTATTGAGCGTTTCTTTGCTCCGGGCGAGGTCAGTGAAATATGGCTGACTTTTTCAGACCCTCAGATGAAGAAAGCTACCAAGCGGCTTACCTCTACCTATTTTATGGAGCGTTATCGTAAGTTCTTGAAAGACGAAGGCATTGTGCATCTGAAGACCGACAGTAATTTCATGTACACTTATACCAATTATATGGTGGAAGCCAATCAGTTGCCTGTAGATTTCAAGACAGATGACCTTTACCATTCCGGTTTGGCAGATGACATTCTGAGCATCCGCACGTATTATGAACAGCAGTGGCTGGATCGCGGCCTGAGTATCAAGTATCTGAAGTTCCGTCTTCCGCAAGCAGGAGAACTGAAAGAACCCGATGTGGAAATCGAACTCGATGAATACCGCAGTTATAATAGGAGTAAGCGTAGCGGATTACAAACCAGCAAATAGCAGATAAGTTTTTTAAAATAGATGTTATGACACTATATCCCAAATTGATTTTAGACGCATTGGCCACGGTGCGTTATCCGGGTAATGGAAAGAACCTGGTAGAGGCCGATATGGTGGCCGACAACTTGCGTATTGACGGTATGTCGGTCAGTTTTTCCCTGACTTTCGAGAAACCTACCGACCCTTTTATGAAGTCCATGGTAAAAGCTGCTGAGACAGCTATTCACACGTATGTATCTCCCGATGTGCAAGTTACCATTGCCACCGAAAGCCGTCAGGCGGCTCGTCCGGAAGTAGGTAAACTCTTGCCGCAAGTAAAGAATGTGATAGCCGTATCTTCCGGTAAGGGTGGAGTAGGGAAGTCTACAGTAGCTGCCAACTTGGCGGTGGCTCTATCCAAATTAGGCTATAAGGTGGGCTTGCTCGATGCCGATATTTTCGGCCCGTCGGTTCCTAAGATGTTTCAGGTAGAAGATGCGCAGCCTTACGCAGAGCGCATTGACGGACGCGATTTAATTATCCCCATCGAGAAATATGGTTTGAAGTTGCTCTCTATCGGATTTTTTGTAAAACCCGATCAGGCTACACTATGGCGGGGGGGTATGGCCAGCAATGCCTTGAAGCAACTGGTGGCTGATGCCAACTGGGGAGAACTGGATTATTTTATTTTGGATACCCCTCCGGGTACCAGTGATATTCACCTTACGCTGTTGCAGACGTTGGCCATTACGGGAGCAGTCATTGTGAGCACTCCTCAGCAAGTGGCTTTGGCCGATGCACGCAAGGGAGTGGATATGTACACCAACGATAAAGTCAATGTTCCTATTTTAGGTTTGGTGGAAAACATGGCATGGTTCACACCGGCCGAATTGCCTGAAAACAAATATTACCTCTTTGGCAAGGAAGGCTGCAAGCAGTTGGCAGCAGATTTGAATGTTCCTTTGTTGGGGCAGATTCCTATTGTGCAGAGCATTTGCGAAAGTGGTGATAAGGGTACCCCGGTAGCCTTGGATGAAACGACCGTTACAGGCCGTGCCTTCTTGCAGTTGGCTGCGGCTGTGGTGCGTCAGGTAGATAAGCGCAACCTGGAGTTGGCACCTACTCATATCGTAGAGGTGAAGAAGTAATCCGTTTGGTATAAGAAGATAAGCGGGCAGTGGCCTTCCGGTTGGGGAAGTCGCTGCCCGTTTGCTTTTCCGGTTATCCCAGGGCGTTGGGTACACGGAGTTGCCAGAATGCTACAGCCGCTGCGGCAGCTACGTTGAGTGAGTCTACCCCATGAGCCATTGGAATGCGTACCACGTAATCTGCCTCTGCTATTACATCGTGCCGTAGTCCGTCTCCTTCCGTTCCCATGATAATGGCTAATTTAGGTTCGGTTGTCAGCGATGGACTGTCTATCGGGATGGACTTTTCGGTAAGGGCCATGGCTGCCGTTCGGAATCCCCATTGGTGCAAGGTACTGACAGGTTGTTCCAGCCAAGTCCAGGGCACTAAAAAGACAGAGCCCATAGATACACGTACTGCCCTTCGGTTGAGTGGGTCGCAGGAAGTAGGGGTAAGTAATACGGCATCGATGTTCAAGGCTGCTGCCGACCGGAAGATGGCTCCTATATTGGTGGTGTCTACCACACCGTCTATTACTACGATGCGTCGCGCCTTTCTGCATATATCTTCCACGCTGGGTGGCTGAGGCCTGCGCATGGCGCAAAGTACTCCTCGCGTCAAGGTGTATCCGGTAAGGGTGGCCAGTAACTCTCTGGAACCTGTATATACCGGAATGTCTTCACACCGTTCCAGTATGGTAGCTGCATCACCCGCAATATGTTTTTGTTCGCACAGCATCGCTACCGGCTCATAGCCGGCATCCAGGGCTACGGAAATAACCTTGGGGCTTTCGGCTATAAAGATACCTTTGGCAGGTTCTATTCGGTTGCGTAATTGCGCTTCTGTCAGTGTGCTGAAAATTTCCACGCCGGGATAATTCAGTGAATCTATTTCAATAATGGGCATCATATTATCAAGTCTTTCATGCAAATGATAGGCAAAGGTACATCTTTTCTGGATTCTTTGGCTGTGCTGCAGGGCGTTTCTTACGCATTACTGTAGATAATGCGTAATCTTTCCGCTGATTTGTAATAAAGATATTTCACAAAGCTTGGTGTCATATTCTGCCGCCAGAATGCGTTCTTCTGCGTCGAGCAAGCTCTTTTGGGCTTCACGCATCTCTATACCGGAAAGGTCGCCCAGCATATAGCGTTCCATGGCAATGTCATGATTGTCTTTGGCCGCAATCAGATTCTGACGTTCCAGGTTCAGCATCTGCAGGTTATTTTGATAAGCTTGCCATAAGTTGCTGAGGTCGGCCCGCAGTGCCTGTTCCAGTTGTTCGCGCTCCAGCCGGGCATTCTTTACGGCAATGCTGGCATTTTTGCGTTGGCGTTTACGGTTGCCGTCGAACAGACGGAAGCCTACGGTCAGTCCTATGTTCAGTCCTAGATTGCTTCGTCGGCTGTTTGCCGAAATATCATATTTGTTCAATGTATAGCCATAGCCTGCATTCATCTTTAAGTAAGGATAGTCGCGGGCACATATTTTCTTGTAATCCAGTTCTGCCATCCGGTTGTTTTGCTCAGCTTTCAGCAGGTTGGCATTGATTTGCAAAGTGGCATTCCACAATTCTTCAAAGTTGAGCCACGCGTTTACATTGATTACACTGTCTTGAATAAGGATGGGTTGGTCTACATTGTCATTGGCCATCAGTTCATTCAGTTCAATGCGTGAGGTATGCAGCAATTCTTGCTGTTTCATATATTGGGCACTGTCGGCATTGAAGTCCACCTTGGCCTGCTGGTAGTCCAGCCGCGAAAAGTTTCCTATATGATAGCGTTCTTCTACGATGCGCAGCCGTTCTTTGGATAGGGAGACGGCATAGCGGAAGTTTTTCAGGCGAATCTTTTGCTGAATCAGGTTGTAATATTCAGCAGTGATGCTGGCTATCAGGTCTTCGATGGCAATGCGCGTATTGGTTCTGCCTTGTCGTTCCAGCTCTTTCAGTTGCTGGTAAGTAGTGGAAATATTGAATCCGTCAAACAAAGTCCAGTTGAGATTGACCCCGGCATTGACAGTCTGGTCAAACACACCGTTTGTCTGGGTCTTCTCTCCGGTAGCCCGCAATTTGGTTTCCGTATTGTTCAGATTGCCTGTATATCCGGCAGAGAGGTCTAGGGTAGGCAGATAACCGGCATTGGCTAGTGTAGCGTTGTTTTGACTGATTTTTTCTTCGTTGCGTACAATGTTCAGCGCATAGTTGTTGAGCAATCCTTGTTCCAGGCAGGATTTCAAGGTATAGGTAGGGATGGGTTGCGCCTGAAGGCCTATTCCCATACATACGAAGTAGGCTAAAATAATGTGTTTCATGTTTATTGAATCAGTTTACTGCGGTTAGTAGATACATAACTATAGATGGCCGGTACGATGTACATGGTGAGCAGGGTGGATATCAGCATACCGCCTACTACGGCCGTACCCATGGCAATACGTTGGTTGCAGCCTTCACCGGTGGCAAACGCCAGTGGTATCAGTCCTAAGATAGTAGAGGCACTGGTCATCAGAATGGGGCGCAGACGTTGCAAGGCTGCCTCTTGGATGGCTTGCAGTTTGTCGATTCCCATTTCTTGTTTCTGATTGGCAAACTCCACAATCAAGATACCGTTTTTGGCCACCAGACCAATCAGCATGATGATGCCAATCTGGCTGAATATGTTCATCGTAATGCCGTTGAAGTGCATGAATACCAGGGCACCGGCTATGGCCAGCGGCACGGTCAGCATGATGATGAGTGGGTCTTTGAAACTTTCGAACTGGGCTGCCAGAATTAAGTAAATCAGCAGGATGGCCAGGATAAAGGCAAACATCAGGCTGGAAGAACTTTCGCGATATTCTTTGGATTCGCCCGACAAGGCTGTACGGAAACTGTCGTCCAGTGTCTCTTTGGCTATGCGGTCCATCTCATCCAATCCTTGTCCGATGGTTTTTCCGTCAGCCAGTCCGGCCGAAATGGTGGCTGCCACGAAGCGGTTGTAGCGATACAGCTTGGGGGGAGCTATTCCGTTGGTCAGTTCTATCAGGTTGTCTAGCTGCACCATATCCCCTTTGTCGCTGCGGATATAAATTCCTTTCAGGTTGGCTGGCTTGTTACGTTGCTGGCGGTTGATTTCTCCCAAGATTTCATATTGTTTGCCGTTCATGTAGAAGTAGCCCATGCGTTGTCCGCTCAGTCCGTATTGCAGCGTTTGGGCAATATTTCGAGTGCTTACTCCCATGATGCTGGCCTTGTCACGATTGATGTTGATGCGAGCTTCTGGTTTGCTGAATTTCAGATTTACGTCCGCCATCTGAAAGACGGGGCTTTCATAGACTTTCATCATGAATTGCGGCAGCACTTTTTCCAGTTTTTCCAGATTCGTGGCTTGCAATACGTATTGTACGGGCATTCCCCCGCGTCGTCCGCCAAAGGAGGAAGACTGCTGTACGAAAGAGCGGGCCTTGGTCTTTTTCTGTACAACTTTCGACAGTTTTTCGGCCACTTCCATTTGGCTATAGTTTCGGTCGGCTAAATCTTTCAGCGTGATTTGGATATTTCCGCTTCCACTCCATACACGGGCAGTAATGGCTTCAGCATCGGGCACGATAGAGTCTACCAGCAGGTTGAGGTCTTCGGTATAATCGCGCATATATTCATAGGTTACTCCTTCAGCTCCCATGGTGTTGATACGGATTTGCGAACGGTCTTCCAGCGGAGCCATTTCGGCAGGGATGTAGTTCCACAGAAATCCGATGAGCAGGATGGTGAACGCAGTGAAGGGCAAGGCTATCCAGCGTTTGCGTAAGAAAGCGGCCAACGAAAGGCTGTAGTAGCGGTTCATCCCTTCAAAGAAGGGCTCGGTTTTCCGGTAGAACCAGCTTTGTTTCTCGCGCTTCACCAATAGCTTGGTAGCCAGCATCGGGGTAAATGTCAGTGCGGCAAACGAAGAAATGATGACCGAACCTGAAACTACGATACTGAATTCGCGGAAAAGCCGTCCGGTAGTGCCTTCCATGAACACGATGGGGAAGAACACAGCCACCAGCGTAATGGTGGTGGAGATAACGGCAAAGAAGATTTCCTTGGCACCCTCTATGCCTGCTTCTTTCGGGGGCATTCCCTTTTCTATGCGTACATAGATGTTTTCGGTCATCACGATGGCATCGTCCACCACCAGTCCTACCGCCAGTACTACTGCCAGCATGGAGAGTACATTGATAGAGAATCCGGCCAGGTACATCACGAAGAAGGCTCCGATGAGTGATACCGGAATCACGATGCAGGGCACCAGCGTGACGCGCCAGTCGCGCAGAAAGAGGAAGATGATGATGATAACCAGTACAAAAGCTTCGTACACCGTCTGTTTCACTTCATGGATAGAGGCACGGATAAACTTGGTATTATCGAATCCATAGCTGTAGTGTACATCTTCGGGCAAGTCTTTCTGCATACGCTCCATGCGCTCATATACGGCATTGGCTATTTCGATGTGGTTGGCACCCGGCTGGGGCACCACTACAATGCCAATCATAGGTACACCGTTCATTTTCATGTAGCTTTTGATATCGGCTGGCCCCAGTTCGGCACGACCGATATCGCTGAAGCGTACAATGCGGTTATTGTCTTCCTTCAATATCAGGTTATTGAATTCTTCTGCCGTGTGCATCAGTCCCAGGGTGCGGATGGTCAGTTCGGTGGTATTGCCTTCAATACTGCCGGAAGGGAGTTCTACGTTTTCTTTGTCTACGGCATTTTTCACGTCCATGGGGGTGATGCCGTAGCCCGACATCTTTACGGGATCCAGCCACAGACGCATGGAGTAGCGTTTTTCTCCCCAAATGCTCACGCTGCTCACATCGGCTATGGTCTGTAGCTGCTCTTTTACTGTGAGATCGGCTATTTCACTGAGTTCCAGCAAGGAGCGCTTGTCGCTCTGCAAAGCCACCATAAGGATGGGCATAGCATCGGCATCGGCTTTCGATACAGTAGGAGGGTCGCAGTCGCGTGGAAGATAACGCTGGGCACGCGAAACTTTATCGCGCACGTCATTGGCTGCGGTTTCCAGGTCGACCGACAGCTCGAATTCTACAGTAATGTACGAGCGACCTTGCTGGCTAACACTAGAGAGGGAGCGGATGCCTGGAATACCGTTGATATTCTGTTCGAGTGGTTCGGTAATCTGGTTTTCAATGACATCAGCATTGGCTCCTGGATAAGAGCAAGATACTGAAATGATGGGGTTGTCTACCGAGGGGTATTCACGTACCCCCAGGTAATTATATCCGATGAATCCGAAGAGTAGGATAATGATAGTCATTACGGTGGATAACACCGGTCTTCGTATACTAAGTTCTGAAATATTCATGTGTCTGTAGTTTGGCGGTTAGGTTTTTTATCAGTCTATGCGGTCCAATATGACAGGCAGTCCGGTGCGTAGCTGCAAGGTACCGGAAGTGAGGATGGTATCTCCCGCATTCAATCCTTTGATTACCTGTACTTCCGATTCTGTACGGATTCCGGTAATCAGTTCCACGGGTTCGGCTTTTCCGTTTTTGTAGAGGAAAATTTTATCTTTTCCCATTTCTGGTACAATGGCTTCGGTAGGTACGGCCAGTGCATCTTTTATTTCCTGTTTGTTGAGGCGTATGCTGGCATATCGTCCCGGCATGATAGAGCCGTTGGCGTTGGGATATAAAGCACGGATGGTCAGTGTATGGGTAGACATGTCTATTTGCGATTCACGGGCATATACTTCCGCGTGAAAGGTTTCCAGTTTTCCTTCCAGCGAGAAATCCAGTCCTGCACCGATTTTTACTTCGTTGGCGTAGCGTTCAGGTACGGCAAATTCTACTTTTAGCGGTGATACTTTGGTCAGTTTGGCTACAATGGTAGTAGGTGATGCAAAGGTGCCGATGCTAACTTGTCGCAGACCGATGATTCCGTCGAACGGTGCGCGCAGTTCTGTCTGCTGTATGTTGGCTTCTATCAGGTCGATGTCTGCATTGAGAGTAGCCAGTTCTGTTTTCACTTGTTCATAGGCTTCTTTGCTGACGGCATCTCGTTCCAGCAAGGCATTTTGGCGGAATACTCGGTCTTCTGCCAGTTTTAATTGAGATACCAGTCGTTGCAGTTGTGCCTGTAGTGGTCGGTCGTTGACTTTGGCCAGCAGTTGTCCTTTTTTGACATAGGTACCTTCTTCAAAATTGATTTCTATGATTTTTCCGGAAGTCTCGAACGAAAGGTTCACCTCCTCATCGGGCAGCAGTCGGCCACTGATAATGATTTCATCTTTAAGCAGTTGTGGGCGTATGATTTTAGCATTGACGTTCAGTGTCTTTTTCCCGTTGCGTCGTGTTGTCACCACCTTGTCGGCTATTGATAATTCTTCGTTTTCCTTGGGAAGTTGCGAATAGATTCCCCCTCCGATGATACCGGCACCTATCAGCGCGACGATGCCCCATTTTACTCTCTTATCCATGTTTTCGTATTAGCAGTGTTTATAATTTGTCTAAAAGACTTAGATAAACACTAGATGATAAGGTTTAATGGCAAGAGGTTAAATAGTGTTATTCTTAGTGTCCGCTACGGTATTTGCTTTCTTCCTTATCTTCCAGCATACTGAGGTAAGAGTTGTAGCGCGATTCGCTGATGAAATGTTGTTCTACAGCTTCACGCACGGCACATCCCGGTTCGTGCCGGTGGGTGCAATTTCCATAGCGACAGTTGGCCGAAGTCTGGAATATTTCCGGGAAATAATGGCCTATCTCTTCTTCTTCCATATCGAAGGTTCCGAATCCCTTGATACCCGGTGTATCAATGATATAACCGTTTCCTTCTACCGGGAACATTTCCGAGAAGGTGGTAGTATGCATCCCTTTGTGATGATAGGCAGATATTTCACCGGTTTTTGCACTGGCTTCGGGCAAGATGGCATTAATTAAAGTTGATTTTCCCACACCGGAGTGTCCGGAGAAGAGGGTAACCCGTTCTTTCAGTTCTTCTTTGATTTGGGCAATGCCAATCTGCTTTTGGGCAGATATTTGAAAACATGGGTAACCGATACTGGTATATAAATGAGTGAGTGCTTCCAGATAGCGTTGTTCATCTTCGTCGTAGAGGTCTATCTTGTTGAAGATGATTTTTACAGGCACACGATAAGCCTCTGCTGAGGCTAGAAAGCGGTCAATAAAGGTGGTAGAGGTTTCCGGATAATTGACAGTAACCACCAGCATACACTGGTCCAGGTTGGCAGCCAGGATATGCGATTGCTTTGAAAGGTTGGAAGCCCGGCGTATGATGTAGTTCTTGCGGTCTTCTATTTCGCTGATAAAGGCTGTTCCTTCCTGATTCAAGATAATCTGCACATAATCGCCTACCGCCACCGGGTTGGTGCTGCGAATTCCTTTCAGCCGGAAGTTTCCTTTGATTTTACATTCCACCAGGGCACCGTCGTTGGTTTTTACCAGATACCAGCTGCCTGTATTTTTAATGACCAGTCCTCTCAAAATGTTTGTTTTAGATTAGTGTAATGATGCGTAATTATTCGGAAGTGAAAGTGGCACTGAAAATGGAGATTAGCAGTTCTTTCTTCTACGTATCTCCATTTTCCATGCTTTAAAGTAGATGATCGTTTTATACGGTCATGATTTCTTTTTCTTTGGCCACCAGCATATCTTCTATCTGCTTGATGTACTTGTCGTGCACTTTCTGCAGTTTTTCCTCACCGCCTTTTTGTGCATCTTCTGCCAGACCTTCTTTGACCGATTTCTTCAAGGCATCGATGGCATCGCGGCGTGCATTGCGCACACTTACTTTAGCAGTTTCACCTTCGCCCTTACATTGTTTGGCCAGTTGTTTACGACGTTCCTCTGTCAGAGGCGGAATGCCGATGCGGATAATCTCACCGTTATTTTCGGGCATGATTCCTAGTGTAGAGTCGATAATGGCTTTTTCGATAATACGGAACATGCTTTTGTCCCAAGGTTTGATAGCGATGCTTCGTGCATCGGGAGTAGTGATGGCTGCCACATTATTGATGGGCACCATGCTGCCGTATGAGTCTACGCGGATACCATCCAGCAAACGTACATCTGCCTTGCCGGCGCGGATGTGTGCCAGAGCATCTTCCAGATACATCACAGCCATATCCATCTTTTCTTGTGCTTCGTTCAGAATCTCTTTAACTTCTTTCATATTATAGGTTCTTGTTTTAAAAAATATCTATTTTAGTGGTAAGCAAAAGTAGCGTATTTTTTGATTATCTGCAAGGTGCAGTTCTTCTTTTGCGCTTAATTATGAACCAATGTACCTATTTCTTCACCTGCCATGACTTTCTTCAGGTTACCCACGGTGTCCATGTCGAATACGATGATAGGTAGGTTGTTTTCCTTACACATACAGGTAGCGGTCAGGTCCATTACTTTTAGTCCGCGTTTCAGCACCTCATCATAGGTAATGTCGTGAAACTTGGTAGCTGTGGGGTCTTTTTCCGGGTCGGCTGTATAGATGCCGTCTACACGGGTACCTTTCAACATTACATCTGCTTCTATCTCGATACCGCGCAGGCTGCTACCCGTGTCGGTGGTGAAGAAGGGGTTGCCGGTTCCTGCCGACATGATTACCACTTCGTTGGCTTCCATGCACTCTATGGCGCGCCATTTGTTGTAGAATTCGCCGATGGGTTCCATGCGTACAGCCGTCAGTACCCGTGCTTTGACACCGGCTGCTACCAATGCCGAGCTGAGGGCCAAGCTGTTGATTACAGTGGCCAGCATGCCCATTTGGTCGCCTTTTACGCGATCGAAGCCTTTGGAGGCCCCGCTCAATCCGCGGAAGATGTTGCCGCCGCCGATGACGATACCGATTTGTACTCCCATTTCATGGATTTCCTTGATTTGTGCAGCATATTCAGCCAGGCGTTTTTCGTCGATGCCGTACTGCTTTTCACCCATCAGACTTTCGCCGCTGAGTTTCAGTAAGATTCGTTTGTATGTAGCCATATCCGATATAAGTTTTTTCGTTTGTAGGCAAAGATACAAATTATTCGCATTTACAAAGCAAAAAGTGAGGGTGTATCTGTAATTTTATCTCTTATACTATCAGCAGACTGCCGGCCATGATGGCCATGCCTAAGATGACTCCTGCCACTCCGTAGTGGTGATGACCGTATTTTTCTGTGCTTGGCAGTAGTTCGTCGAAAGAGATGTATACCATGATTCCTGAGACGAAGGCTAGTAGCAGGGCATTGATGGTAGGAGTCCAGAAAGGTAACAGAAACAAGTATCCCAGCAAGGCTCCTACGGGTTCTGACATACCAGAAAGAAACGATAGGGTAAAGGCTTTGCGACGGTTTCCGGTGGCATGGTAGATAGGCATGGACACGGCTATTCCTTCGGGTATATTATGAATAGCAATGGCGAAGACAATGGGAACTGCTATTTCCAGGTTGGTTAAAGCCGAGGTAAAGGTGGCCAGCCCCTCTGGAAAATTATGGATGCCGATGGCTAGTGCCATCAGAATTCCAGTGCGTTTCAGCTTTTGAGTGGAGGGCATTTCTGAATCCAAATGTATTTCGTGCGGATTTTCGTCTTCGGGCACTAGCCTGTCTATCAAGGCTATCAGCCCGATGCCGAAGAAGAAAGCCAGTAGCATGTAGCTGTCTGCTTGTTTGCCGGGATAGATTTCCTGTAGCTGGTGTACGGCTTCGGGCATCAGTTCCATAAAGGATACGTAGATCATTACGCCGGCAGATAACCCTAGCGAGGCTGAAAGAAACCGGGTGTTGGTCTTTTTGGTAAGCAAGGCTATCAGACTGCCGATGCCGGTAGAAAGGCCTGCTATGAGGGTTAGCCCAAAGGCAAGGAGGATATTTTCTGTTTCCATGGCGTAGTTTTAGATAGATTCGTGGATTGTAAATCCTGCCTGTTGCAGGTCTTTCCAGAAGTGTGGGTACGATTTGCTCACCACTTCGGGATGATGGATGCGCAGGTGGGGATACAACACCGAGGCAGGGGCAAAGGCCATGGCCATGCGGTGGTCTTCGTAGGTCTCGATGAGGGGGGAGCTTTCGGCCGTGCAACGCTCCCCTTTCCAGTAGAGAACGCTGTCCTTTTCGGATTGAATCGCATAGCCTAGCTTCCGCAGTTCGGTGATAAGGGCAGTAATGCGGTCGGTCTCCTTGATTTTCAGACTTTGCAGTCCGGTGAAGCGGAAGGGAAGGTTCATCAGACAACAAGTTACGACAAAGGTTTGTGCCAGGTCGGGTATGTCGGTCATATCCTCTTCCAGTTTGGTGACGGAGGCTGAGGTGGCAGTCAGTCGGACACCGCCGGCAATATATTCCGTATGCACGCCCAGGCGGTTAAAAAGTTCAGCTCCCCGGCTGTCGCCTTGGCAACTGTCAGGGAAGAGTCCTTGCAGCACGAGGCTGTGCGCGGTATCTGTATGTAAGGCCATCAGTGCCATCAGCTCATACCAATAAGAAGCACCGCTCCAATCGTTTTCTACCAAGAAGGGGGCATCGTGGTATTCTCCCGGCTCCACCTGTAAGGTATGCTCGTCTTTCCATTGGGCTGAGGCACCGTAGTGGTGCATCAGTGCCAGTGTGAGTTGGATGTAGGGGCGGGAAATAATGGTTCCCGTCAGCTTAATCCGTAATCCGTGCGGCAGTGTAGGGCCTATCATCAGCAAGGCGGAGATGTATTGCGAACTGATATGTCCGGGCAAGGTAACCTCACTGCCTGATAAGTCTTTGCCTGTGATACGAAGGGGCGGAAATCCCTCGGCACCGGCATATTCTATGTGGGCACCCAGACTGCGCAGCGCATCTACCAGAATGCGTATGGGGCGTTGCTGCATCCGCTGTGTGCCAGTGATGAGGTGAGTACCCGGGTTTACGCTAAGGTAGGCCGTGAGAAAGCGCATAGCTGTTCCGGCAGCCAGGATGTCAATGGTTTCCGGCCATTCCCGGAACGCTTGTATCATGACGCGTGTATCGTCGCAGTCGCTCAGGTTCTGCGGTACGGAATTTCCGTGGCTCAAGGCGTGTAAGATGAGTGCCCGGTTACTGATGCTTTTTGAAGCAGGCAGTGCAATGGTGGCACACAGTTGTTCGGGAGCAGTTAGTTGGTATTGCATTTGTTGTCTGTTGGTTTTTTAAGAATTTAATTTAATCAGTTGAATCAGGTAATTCCGTTGTAAGGAAAAAGAATTCCCTTCAGTCTGCACGGTGGTCAGGAGTTCCAGTCCGTTTTGCCGGAGTCGGGCCTGTAGCAGCAGATTTCCTTCGGTATCTTCGGCCATTTGCAGCATTTTCATGGCCGCCAGTTCCAGTTTATCCCATTGTTCGGCATCTTCCCGGTATAGATTTTTCAGTTCATCCGCCGATTTCAGGGCCAGTTCTTCTTCGGTTATTCCCAATACTTGCCGGATGATACCATCATATTCCTCTTTTTCCGAGTGGCGGAGCTTTTTCTTTTTCAGCAGCACTTCGGCCAAAGCGGTTATGATGGCTTGAATCATGCGTATGATGTAATCCTGCTTAATCATTATTTCATTCCTCTGGCTTTGTAGATGATTTCTTTGGCATTGTTGATTTCCTGGAATTTCTCTTCGGCGGCTTTCCGGATGTCTTCGCCCAAGGTAGCCACGCGGTCGGGGTGATGTTTCAGTGCCAGTTTACGATAGGCAGCACGCACTTCACTGTCGGTAGCTTGGGGCGATACCTCCAGTACCTTGTAGGCGGCTTCCAGGGAATTTCCGCCCAGGTTTAGCATGGATTCCACTTCGGCAGCCGAAAGGTTCATGCTCAGGGCCACTTCTTTCAGTGCTTCTATTTCGGCGCTGCACACATTTCCGTCGCTCTTGGCGATGTTGGCCAGGAAAGACAGCAACTGCAAGCGCTCCTCGTACGAGAGGTTGGCTGCAATCTGCCGTCCGCAGTCGTGAATGGTGTTTTTAAAGGCATACGGATTTTGTACATCCATCCGTTTGCGCTGCTCAAAGAGATTCAGCAGAATCTGTTGTCCTTCTTCCACGGCATCTTCACCGAAGTTGTTGCGCAGAAAGCGGCGTACATATTCCATTTCGCTGTGCATCACCTTGCCGTCGGCTTTGATGATGTACGAGGCCATTACCAGTAGTGAAAACAGGAAACTGTTGCGTTGGCCGTAGTTACAGCCTGTGTCTTTCGGTTCGGTGTAATAGCCGGTTTCCACGTTTCCTGTATTGTCGAATAAAGAGCCGATGGCATATCCAGCCAGTGCCCCCAGAGGTCCACCGGTCATAAAGCCGAGGATGCCTCCAATCCATTTTGCTTTCATCTTCTATTCTTTTTTATTGGTTCGTCTGCAAATATAATGCTTTTTTCCATAAACGGTTCTAAACCCGAACACAACTGTAACAGCTCCGTAACAAACCCGGATATAAGTACCTCTACATGGATTTGTTACGGAGCTGTTACGGGGGAGTAGCGGTTGAGATGCGCAGAAGACCCTTCTAAGAGGGGATGAAACGGCCTGCAATGCCTGGGCAGAAACTAAAAAGAGGGAAGCCTTCTGATGAAGACCTCCCTCTTTTTATCTAGAAATCTGAGCGGGCTATTAGCCGTTAACTCTTTTTTCTTTGATTCTGGCTTTCTTACCGGTAAGAGCACGCAGGTAGTACAATTTAGCACGACGAACTTTACCTACCTTGTTCACTTCGATGTGGTCGATAGCCGGAGATTCCAAGGGGAAAATACGTTCTACACCTACGGTACCAGACATTTTGCGTACAGTGAAACGCTTCTTGTCACCATGACCGGAGATTTTGATAACAACACCACGGTACAACTGTACGCGTTCTTTGTTACCTTCGACGATACGATATGCTACTGTTACAGTGTCACCAGCTTTGAAGCTAGGGTGTTGTTTGCCGGTAGCAAATGCTTCTTCTGCAATTTTAATGAAATCCATTGTTTTTATGATTAAATTGTTGATCGTTACAACGCAACATACCAGGCTTCTCTCTTTTGTCCTGACAGCGATTGCGCGAAAGCGCTGCAAAGGAACGAATTATTTATCAGATACACAAGTAAATTTGTGAAAGATGAAGTATATTTGTAGCAATTTTAAAGAAAAATGAGCGGATATGATAAATCGAAATGTATTTTCAGTGATTTTGTTAGGAGGACTGTTCTTGTTTTCCTCTTGTCGCACTACCTACCGGGTAACCCAGGTTACAGGTGGAAGAGTGGCGATGGATTCCACTTGGGATGAACGCCTTGATGCAGAGGCTGTAGCGTTGGTGGCGCCTTATAAGGCTCGCATTGATAGTGTCATGTCGAGGGTTATCGGACAGGCTGCACATTCCATGAATGCCGTAAGGCCGGAAAGCACGTTGTCTAATCTGGTGGCCGATGTGTTGCGTGAGGCAGCGGCCGATGTGCTGGGCCGTCCGGCAGATATGGGATTGGTCAATATGGGCGGGCTGCGTAGTGTGCTTACCCAGGGACCTGTAACGGTGGCTACAGCGTATGAAATTCTTCCGTTCGAGAATACCTTGTGCATACTTACCGTAAAAGGGAAGGTGCTGAAGCAACTCTTTCAGAATATAGCTGCACGCGGCGGTGAGGGAGTGAGCGGTGTGAAGCTTGTTATTACAGCCGATGGCAAACTGCTGAAAGGTATGGTGGGCGGCTCTGTAATAGATGACTCTAAATTATATACAGTGGCCACTATTGATTATCTGGCAGAAGGAAACGATGGTATGTCGGCTTTGGTGCAAGCAGAAAACAAAGTGTGTCCCGAGGATGGTACGTTGCGAAATCTCTTCATCCGCTATGTGGAAAAGCAAACGGCGGCAGGAAGGAAGGTTGCTTCGCAGATGGAGGGAAGAATTGCGGTAAAGTGACTCTTCTTCCGGGGTGTAGATAGATTTTATGAACTTTAATTATCAGTCTCAATGAAACGATTCTTTATACTGGCTTCGCTGGTTATTCTCTTGACCGGTCTGGCCAATGCACAGCAGAAACAGTTGTATATTCTTCAAACGAGTGACACGCACAGTCGCATCGAACCGATTGCTGCCACGGCAGCCGACAGGAATGCAGGTATGGGCGGAGTGGCGCGCAGAGCTGCGTTTGTAAAAGAATATCGCCAACAGCATCCGCAGGCTTTGCTGTTCGATTGCGGGGATATATCACAAGGTACTCCATATTATAATTTCTTCCAAGGAGAAGTAGAGGTTAAAGCCATGAACCTGATGAAATACGATGCTATGGCTTTAGGAAATCATGAATTTGATTTCGGAATGGATAATCTGGCCCACCTATGCCGACTGGCAGATTTCCCGGTGTTGAGTGCGAATTACGACGTGGCAGGTACCGTATTGGAAGGTTTGGTCAAGCCCTATGTGGTGCTGGAACGCGAAGGCTTGAAAATCGGTGTGTTTGGTATCAGTCCGCAACTGGAGGGGTTGGTACAGGCCGATAAATGTGCGGGTATCACTTACAAAGATCCGGTAGCTGCGGCGGTAGAAACGGTAAAGGTATTAAGGGAACAAGAACATTGCGAGGTGGTAATCTGCTTGTCGCACTTGGGCATAGTCCGCGAATCCGACCCTTCTCAATCCTATGACAACGAACTGGTGGCGCGGACGGAAGGTATCGATTTAATCTTGGGCGGCCATACGCACACCTTCATGGAGCAGCCGGCGATGTACCAGAATGCAGCCGGACAGGAAGTGCCCATCATGCATGTAGGAAAGAGTGGAGTATATGTGGGTGAAGTATGCCTCACCTTATCGGCCGAAGACTAATAGAAGATAAGCGTATGAAAAGATATGTATGGGCAGTGATGGGCATCTGGATGGCGGCCTTTGTCATGGCTGCCGAACCGGTTTTGCTTTCCTCTGTAAAAGAAGAGGCGCGATGTCGTCAGTGGGTAGATTCTGTAATGGCCAAGATGAGTCTGAAAGAACGTGTAGGGCAGCTGTTCATCTACACTATTGCTCCGGAAATGGAGGCTTCTAACCGGGCTTTGCTCCGCAAGGTGGTGGAAGAATATAAAATTGGCGGTCTGCTGTTTTCGGGTGGTTTGCTCGAGAATCAGGTTCGCCTCACCAATGAAGCTCAGAAGATGGCTAAGGTGCCTTTGATGATTACTTTCGACGGCGAATGGGGATTGGCGATGAGGCTGAAGAATACGCCCAAGTTTCCGCGCAACAAAGTGTTGGGAATGATTCAAGATGACAGCCTGATTTATGAATATGGGCGCGAAGTGGCCCGTCAGTGCAGGGAAATCGGAGTACAAGTAAATTTTGCTCCTGTGGCCGATGTGAATATCAATCCGAAGAATCCGGTGATTGGCACTCGTGCCTTTGGCGATGATCCGCAACTGGTGGCCCGGAAAGTCATCGCTTATTCGCGTGGATTAGAGGCGGGTGGTGTACTGGCTGTCTGCAAACATTTTCCAGGACATGGCGATACCGATGTAGATTCTCATAAAGCCTTGCCTTTACTTCCGTTTACCCGGGAGCGGCTGGACAGTATCGAACTCTATCCTTTCCGGCAAGCCATACAAGCCGGGGTGGGCGGTATGATGGTGGGACATTTGGAAGTGCCTGCCTTGGAGCCTCAGGCCGGACGACCTTCTTCCTTGTCGCGGAAGGTGGTACATGACTTGCTTCAAGAAGAACTGGGTTTCAAGGGACTGGTGTTTACCGATGCCTTGGCCATGAGAGGAGTGGGGACCGGACAGACTCTGTGCCTGCAGGCGCTGAAGGCGGGCAATGATCTCTTGCTGGTGCCGCGACGCCTGAAGGAAGAAGCGGAAGCTGTGCTGGCTGCTGTAAAGAGCGGTGAATTGCCGAAGTCGGTAATCGATGCCAAATGTCGCAAGGTGCTGACCTATAAGTATGCCTTGGGACTTACCCGTAAACCGTCGGTTCGGCTTTCTGGCTTGGAATTCCGAATCAATACGGAATATACGCGCCAGCTGATTCGTCGGTTAAACGATGCTGCAGAAAGGGGAAGGAGAGTCAGCAGCATGCCTCCGGCCTTGCGCCCGGAACAGTTGCGGAAACTCGATGAACTGGCACAAGAGGGTATCCGCGAAGGCGCCTACCCCGGATGTCAGATAGTAGTACTGAAAGATGGACGAACGGTGTACGATAAAGCATTTGGAACACATGGAGGGGAAAAATCATCCAAGGTAGCCCCTCTTAAAGTGCGTACGACTGATGTGTATGATTTGGCTTCGCTAACCAAGGTTACAGCTACCCTACTGGCTGTGATGAAACTGTATGATAAAGGTTTGTTGAATCTCAGTACGCATGTATCAGACTATCTTCCTTATCTGAAAGATACCGACAAGCAGCATATCACGGTGCGTGAATTGCTGTTGCATGAGTCAGGTCTGCCTTCCACGCTGTTGTTCTATCAAGAAGCCATTGATAAGGAAAGCTATACCGGTACCTTGTTTAAGGCGCGGGCAGATGCGGCACATCCAACACGTATCGGCAGCCGTACTTGGGCTAATCCCCGTTTCCGTTTTAATAGAGGACTGACATCGGCAGTACGCACCGATTCCTGCACGTTGCAGGTGGCTGGCAATCTTTGGATTCGTCCGGATTTTAAAGATATTTATTGCAAAAAGATTGCAGAAACTCCCTTGCGGGATAAGCGTTACCGCTACAGCTGTGTAGGCTTTATTGTCTTGCAGCAATTGGTGGAGCAAGTATCCGGCAAACCGCTGGATGAGTTTCTTCAGGAAGAATTCTATGGACCGATGCAACTGAAACGTACGGGATACCGTCCTTTGCGCAGTATTCCGCAGACCGAGATAGTGCCTTCATCACGAGACCCTTTCTTACGTAAAGAAACCTTGAGAGGGTATGTACACGATGAATCGGCAGCCTTTCAGGGAGGGGTGTCGGGCAATGCTGGACTGTTCTCTACGGCCGAAGAAGTGGCGCAGATTTGCCAGCTTTGGCTGAATGGCGGCACTTATGAGGGAAAACGTTACCTGAGTGAAGAAACCTGTCGCCTGTTTACTACTACGCTCTCCAAGAAGAGTCGGCGTGGATTGGGATTTGATAAGCCCGACCGTTTGAATCCGGCCAAAGGTCCTTGCGGTGAGTTAGCCCCCGCATCTGTATATGGACATACCGGCTTTACCGGAACTTGTGCTTGGGTAGATCCTGATAATCGGTTGGTTTTCGTGTTCTTATGTAACCGTCTTTATCCTGATGTATGGAATACTCAACTGATGCGGCTGGATATACGCACACGCATGCAGGATGCTCTGTATAATGCTTCGGTACGTTAATTTCATGCCCGGAGCAGTTTCTTCATACCCTTCTGCTGAACCTTTTGTCTGCAGGCTTGTTGTGTATCCACAAGCCTGAGGTACCAAGTGGCAGATAGATTAACTAAACCTAAACATGAATAAAAGTATGAAGAAATTTATTCCATTACTGTTGGCGGTCTTTGCACTGTCTTCTTGTGAGAAAGATCCCGACATGGATAAACTGGACAATGATTATCTGGTTTATACCAATTATGACAAGCAAACTGACTTTCAGTCCTTTGAAACGTATTATCTGCCGGATAGCATTTTGGTTATAGGTAATCGGAAAGAAACCGAGTACTGGAAAGATGCTCATGCGCAAGAGATACTAGCAGCTTATGAGAACTGCATGAATCAAAAGGGATATATCCGTGTAGATCAGCGAAAAGATGCCGATCTGGGACTACAGGTGAGCTATGTGAAGAGTTCTTATTATTTTACTAATTACACGAATCCGTATTGGTGGTGGGATTACCCAGGTTATTGGGGTGCTCCTTATTGGGGTAATTGGAGCGGTTGCTATTATCCCTATGCAGTAAGCTATAGTTACAGTACCGGATCGTTTATTGCAGAAATGTTGAATTTAAATGTTCCAGAAGGTAAGGCAGAAAAACTGCCGGTTATCTGGAGCAGCTATATGACTGGATTATTGAGCGGCTTTTCGGATGCCAATACTCGTTTGGCTGTGCGCGGGGTGAACCAATCTTTTGCTCAATCGGCTTATCTGAATCGTAATTAATGACTAATCTTTTTTAAATTCAACATGATGAAAAATGTTTCTTATCCATCTATCAAGGCTGTAGCCGTATGGGCAGTCTTGCTGTTTTTGGCTGTATCTGCCAATGCTCAAATGACCGACAATGGTTATGCCGCTATCGATTGGCAATATAATTTCCCGCTAAGCAATCATTTTACAGATAAAGGAAGTGGTTGGGGAATGAACTTCGAAGGCGGATATTACCTGACGGAGCATTGCTCTTTGGGTGCTTTCTTGGCTTATCACAGTAATCACGAATATGTAGGACGACAGACACTACCGGTAGGAGAAAGAGCGAGTCTGACTACCGATCAGCAGCATACCACTTTCCAGGTGCCGTTTGGTATCAGTGCCCGCTATACTTGTAATCGAGGTTCATCCTTACATCCTTATTTAGGTCTGAAATTGGGAACGCAATATGCACAGATGAAGTCGGACTTTAATGTGTTCGAAGAAAAAGATCATTCCTGGGGATTTTATTGTTCTCCGGAAATAGGGTGTTCTTTTTATCCTTGGGCATACGGTCCCGGTTTGCACATGGCCTTCTATTACAGTTATGCAACGAACAAGGGAGATGTACTGACTTATAGCCAGGATGGTATGAGTAATTTAGGTTTTAGAATTGGAGTGGCATTTTAATATGCTTCCTGTGTATGGCTGATTAGAGGGTATTCTTTCTGGTTGGTTGTAGGTATACGCTAGTATACACTATCTTTATGCACAAAGTCCCATTTTTCATAAATTGGGACTTTTGTGTATTAATATAACATATCTACGAAGGGGCTAACTGCAAGCTTCAATCGATTAAAAAAAGATAGTTTTCTAGTTTGTTGTTTCCAGATTGAACCAAGGTCTGATAGACCGGGATGCTTGTTGTCTTTGTTGTTGGTATCTGTGTTTATGTTGCATAAGTCCTAGGATGGGGGTAGAGGGGAGTTAAGATTAAAAGAAGTCTTTAAATAGCCTTTAATCAAACCGATTTAAGCAGGTTTACTGGGATTTAAATAGTGACTTTTGTAGTGACTATTGGGTGTAGTGACTAAAACGAAAAAAACTCCGAAATGCTTGATAATGAAGCATTTCGGAGTTTTGCTGGTGGTGCCACCAGGAATCGAACCGGGGACACAAGGATTTTCAGTCCTTTGCTCTACCAACTGAGCTATGGCACCTTTGTTTCTCGTTTGCGGGTGCAAAGATAGATTCTTTTTTTAGAATAACCAAATCTTTCGCAGAAAAAAATACTTTTAACGCAAAAAAAGAATGAAAAGCGCAGAATAATACCCTGGTCTAAGGAGAATGGTTAGGGTAAAATCTGCGCTTTCAACTAGTCAAACAAACAACTATATCAATTTAACTTAATCAATATTAGGATTGATGCTGTGCCATTGATCAATCGGAGGTAGTACTCCCATACCAATGACTTCATCACGAAGGTTGCAGAGATGCTGATAGCTTTCTTGTAACTTGGCTTCTTCTTCCGGAGTACCTTTCAGCTCTTTATAGTGTACGCCATTGCTGGAGATTTCCGTTTCCATAGCCATCATTATATGGTTGAATCCATGGCTGTGCACATAGGTACCTGCAGGCCAGCGGAATGGTTTGCCACCCATAGCTGCTGCTATCATTTCAATGGAGATATAGGCTGGGCTTTGGAAAGAAGAACGGCCGCGCAGCGCGATAATGTTTGCTCCTCCTTTGATAACTTTGGTTTGAATCTCAGCCCATTGTTCTTTACTCAGTGCCTGAGTTCCTATCAAGCTGCTCAAGGGAGTTCCGTCAACAGTAGCTGTAGAAGCATAGACAGCCATTTGCTCTCCATGTCCTCCATAGGTGCGGCAGTTGACAATCTTGTCCGGAGCCAGCTGGAAGTGTTTGGATAGCTCACTGCGAAGGCGCGTACTGTCGAGTGCTGCCAATGTGGTAACCTGAGAGGGTTTTAAGCCTGAGTAAAGCAAGGTGATGAGGCCTGTGATGTCGGCAGGGTTGAAGATAACAACCACGTGCTTCACATCGGGGCAATAGGCTTTTACGTTTTTACCAAACTCTTCGGCAATGGCTGCATTTCCTTTCAGCAAATCTTCGCGTGTCATGCCGGCTTTTCGTGCAGCACCTCCAGAAGACACCACGTAAGATGCTCCTGTCAGGGCTTCCTTTATGTCTGAGGTGAAAGTAAGGTTTAGTCCCTCAAAACCGCAGTGATACATTTCTTCGGCTACTCCTTCCAATCCTGGGCCATAGGGGTCGTATAGACAGATGTTTGGAGTAAGGTGCATCATGATGGCGGTTTGTGCCATGTTAGAGCCAATCATACCGGCTGCGCCGACGATGGTCAATTTGTCTGTTGTCAGAAATTCCATAATCTTAATTATTTAAAGGTGAATAATCTCTGTTCTTTTTTCAATAACAAAAGTAGGGGTTATTTAGATTACTTGTATATAGAAAAAAGTTATGCAGCTTTCTGAAAAGTTATGTATACTCTGCAGGCATCTGAAATATTTTTTATCTTTGTAGGCAAAATAGTATGCTATGAGTATTGAACTAGGAAAATTCAACAGATTGAAAGTGGTAAAGTCCGTGGATTTCGGCATGTATCTCGATGGTGGCGAAGAGGGTGAAATTTTGCTGCCTGCACGATATGTACCGGAAGGCTGTGAGATAGGTGATGAACTGAATGTGTTCCTCTATTTGGATAATGAGGAGCGTTTGGTGGCCACAACCTTGACTCCATTGGTTCAGGTAGGTGAGTTTGCTTATCTGGAAGTAGCTTGGGTAAATCAGTACGGTGCCTTTCTGAATTGGGGACTCATGAAAGATCTTTTCGTGCCTTTCCGTGAACAGAAGATGAAAATGCAGGTAGGGAAGAAATATGTGATTCATGCACACCTGGATGATGAAAGTTATCGTATTGTGGCGTCGGCCAAGGTGGATCGCTACTTGTCTAAGGAAAAAGCTCCGTATGCGTCTGGACAGGAAGTGGATGTATTAATCTGGCAGAAAACAGATTTGGGATTTAAGGCAATTATCAATAATGAGTATAGTGGACTGATTTATGAAAGTGAAGTGTTTCAGCCGCTGCATACTGGCATGCGTTTGAAGGCTTATGTGAAGCAGGTACGCGAAGATGGTAAGATTGACCTGATGATTCAAAGGCCTGGCATGGGTAAGGTAGAGGATTTCTCTAAGATTCTGTTGGATTATATCCGTGAGCAGGGAGGTTTTACTCCGATGAACGACAAGTCGCCGGCAGATGAAATTTATGCTTTGTTCGGAGTCAGCAAAAAGACTTTCAAAAAGGCTGTGGGGGATTTGTATAAAAAACGTCTTATCGTGTTAGAAAAGGACGGTATGCGAATGCTATAGACCTTTACCTGATTAGAAGAAATTAGATGCAACGCAGGGGATGGGATTCTTACCAAGGTATAAGAAGAATCACTATCCCCTGCGTTTGTTTTATCATTCTGCTTATTCTGACCAAGAAGCTGCTTATTTTTTATTCTTTTATTGCAAAGAATTGTTTTTGAGGACTTTCTCTGTGATGTTTAGAAGTGTATAGTAAGTTATGTGTAGATATACATTCTGGAGAGAGACCGAATACAATATCGGATAAAGCCAGAATAAAATGCTTTCTGAATAACAGCTAAAATAACTTCAAGCTAGTTGATAGGGATTCCGCGATAGAAATCTAAAATTTTACAACGGAACAGGTAATCATATTTGGCTTGCAATGCATCGCTTTGTGCCTTTAGTAAGTTCAGTTTGGCTTCGTTGTATTCTACAGCTGCTGCTTTGCCCTGCGTGTATTTTTCATTCATCAGTTCGAAAGAAGCAAGATTGGCCATCATGGCGCTGTGGCTGCTTCGGTATTTGCTTTCTGAAGCTACGGCATTATACCATGCTTGCTGTATTTCTTTGTAGAGTGTCTTTTTAACCTGCTCTAGCTCCAGTGCATAGTGACGTTGTTGAAGTTTGGCTGTACGAACCCGATTACGGGTGTTCAGACGGTTGAAAAGGGGCACACTGAGGCTCAAGCCAACATATTTACTGAAATTATCGTTCATCTGCTGATGGAAGGAGCGGTTGATAGTAGAGTAATAATTGGTACCTAGGCTTCCGTTTAGACTGAGTTGGGGGTAGTACCCGCTTTGGGCAATGCGGATGGCATGTTTACTCCCGGCCAATCTGTGCTGTGCAGCCTGCACTGCCGCTTTCTGATTAAGGGCTGTGTGGAAGATTTCATCGGCTGGAATCAGTGATACAGATTGTATTTCTTCAGTAGGCTTCTGTAGGCTAAGTCCTTCGGGTGAAGGCAATTCTATGAGCTGGCTGAGTTCTAGCAATGCTAAGCGATAGTTGTTATTTGCTTGTACGGCATTCATTTCATCTTGTGCCATGCGTGCTTTTGCTTCAGCTACTTCGGCGGGTGAAGCCTTGCCTAGCGATTCTAGCCGGATGATACGTTGGCATTGTTCGGTGCTCAGATCTACTTGTTGGTTGGATATTTCATGCAGTTCTTGATTGAATAGCACTTGTAGATACGCAGAAGCTACTTGGATAGCCATTTCTTCTTTGGCTTTTGCCAAATCAGACAAGGCTGCTTGTAGGTTTAGTTTAGCCAAGGCATACTGATGAGGAATCTCCAGTCCGGTGAATAAAGGAATGTTTGTGTTCAGATTCAAACTGGTGCTGTGACTGCTGCTGTTTACATAGACGGTAGAATAGTTGCCTGTATCTTCGTTCTTGACGGCTGTTTGTGTGCGTCCCCAGTTCCAGCTTTGTCCGGCATTTCCGTTTAGGTTAGGCAGACGGGCCCACTTAGCTGTATTTACAGCTACCTTGGTTTGTTCTACTTGATTAGCTCCTTGCTGGATGGCAATGTTGTGGTCAATGGCATGCTCTATGCATTGACGTAGGGTCCATGTCTGCTGAGCCTGCAATGAAAGGCAGGCAGAAAGCAGTGTCAGGATAGAAAGTCTTTTATTCATAATTATTCGTTTGCTTGTTTGATTTCACTTCCGCGTATTTTCTCATTGGTATGGATGCCATTGTTCACAGCAATGCGTATTCCGTCGCTCATGCCTATTTGAATGGTTTGTCTGCGGAATTGTTGCTGAGGTACACTGTCAGTCAGCACATATATATAGGTAGTATCTCCACTGAATTCCACGGCTTTTTCCGGAATGGTTAGCACTTGTTGGGCACGCTCTAGGACAATTTCTGCGTTGGCCGAATAGCCCGATCGGATGGTTATGCTATCAGGAGCTTGCAGGGCCGCTCTGATTTCAAACTGGTTGGCGCCATTTTCTTCCACTCCTTTTGGGGAGATATATTCCAATGTGGCTGGGAAGGACAGGTTTTGCAGGGCACCGATGGTTAGTTTTACCGGCATACCTTCATGTAACCTTCCTACCTCTGTCTCATCTATTTTACCTTTGAAAATCAAGTCGTTCATGTTGGCAATAGTGGCAATAGTTGTACCATCATTGAACGTGTTGCTCATAATTACTGAGTTTCCCACTTTGACGGGAACATCCAGAATTAACCCATCAATTGTAGATCGGATGAGTGTGCTGCTAAACGAGGCACTGCTTTGTGTGATACCTTCTTTAACTATTTGTAGATTATCCTGAGCTGTTTGTAGTTCTTCGCGTGCTTGTTTTACACTGATTTCTTCTTTTTCATATTCTTCACGGCTGATAAGTTTTTCATCAAACAATTGTTGGCTGCGTGAAAAATTAGTTTCAGCCTGTCGGGCATTGAGCGTTGCCAGTCGTAAACGACTTTCCGCAGCGTTGAGCGTTCCTAGTTCGGGTATTACTTTTACTTTGGCTATTACTTCGCCTTGTTTCACTTGTTCTCCTGCCTCTTTGTATACTTCCGAGATAATGCCTGATATTTGAGGCTTGATCAGTACTTCGTCTCTGGGTTCCACCTTTCCGGTAGCCACTGTGGTCTTTTCCAAGTCGGCGATTTCTGGTGTAATCAGTTCGTACACTACTGTCTGAGGCTGCGATTTCTGATAGAGGAACACAAAGGTCCAGATAAACAGGACAGTGATGCTTGTAATGAGGGCTAATTTAAAGAACTTCTTGCTTTTCATTGTTTCTTTCTTATTTTTAGTTTGATTATACTAACTTTATAGAGGAGGCAATCATATGCCTACTCATCACGGATGGCTTCGATGGGCTTAATGGTCATGGCTCGGAAGGCCGGAGCTATGCCGGCCGTGATGCCAAGTAAAACCACGAGGACTGCCGCTCCAACGGCCAATCCGAAATCTACTTGAAAACAGGCAGGTTTTCCACTGCTTTCCATTCCCATATCCATTAATTGCAGTATGCCTACAGAAAATGAGATGCCGCTCATTCCGGCTATTAACGTAAGGACCATACTCTCAGTGAGAATCTGTTCCATGATGAGGCGAGGTGTAGCTCCGATAGCTCGTCGGATTCCTATTTCTGTGGTACGTTCCTTTACGGTAACCATCATAATATTGGACACTCCGATAATGCCGCTGAGTAACGTGCCTATACCAATCAGCCATATCAGCAGGTTGATGCCTTGAAACAGAGAGTCTACCATCGAAAACATGGCTTCGGCATTCAGCATCATAATGGCTTGCCGGTCATTAGGGTGAATAAGGTGGTGCTTTTTCAATATACCTTCTATGTAGGGCTGTCTGTCTGTGACTCGGTAGCCCGGTTTCATGGTGACACACATCATTCCAATGTCATCGCCTATGTTGTAGGCAGTGGCAAAGGTGGTGAAAGGAATGCTGATAGACTCGTCGGCATTGCCATTCAGCTGAATGTTATTGTTGGAATCCTCCGACATGCCGATGACTTGATAGTAGATTCCATCCGACCGGATAAGCTTACCGCATGGATTGACGTCTTTGCCAAATAGATCTTCACTGACTTTTTTCCCCAGAAAGCATACTTTTCGTTTCTCTAAAACGTCAATGTCATTGATGAACCGGCCATATTTCACCCGTTGTTGTTCGATGTCGTTGTATGCCGGATACAATCCTTTTACAATGACACCTTCGCTTTTTTTGTCTTGATATACTGCAGTGGTTCCCCACCGGGTTTGCAGGCAGGTTACAACGTCTATTCCTTCTGTGTGGCGTATCCGATCCATATCCGCCTGTTCCAGATGCCACCAGCGTCCCTTGCGGAATCCTTTATAGGCCTCGCTGGTATTCTGTGGCCAGATGAAGACGGAATTTTGGGCGAATCCGCCAAAGGTATCATTCATCAATCCTCTAAAGCCATTGCCTCCACCCAGTAAGGTGACCAGCATGAAGATGCCCCAAAATACGCCGAATGCAGTGAGAAAGCTTCGCGTTTTGTTGCGTGTGATGGTGAGGATGATTTCTTGTAAAGTATCTGCGTCAAATTTCATGATGATGATGAGTTTCTTATGGTCATTATATGCGCTTATTCTGCTCTCAAGGCCTCGATGGGACGTGTGCGAACGGCTTTCAGTGCGGGAAATAGTCCGGCCAGTGTGCCAGCCACCATCAAGGTAACAGTAGCTTTGATGGCTACTCCGATATCGACGGTAGGATTCAGAAAAGTGGTGGCTTGCCCGAATCCCATATCCGTCACCTGTCTACCCGCCACGATGTTCATGTATTCGGTTACACCGATACCGGCCAGCATGCCCAGATATCCGAATAGGGCCGTGATGGCAATGCTTTCTGCTATTACCAGTTGAAGGATAGACAGTGGAGTGGCTCCCAATGCTTTACGGATGCCAAATTCCCGAGTACGTTCTTTTACGGTAATCAGCATGATATTTGATACGCCTACTACACCGCTGAGTAAAGTGAATAGTCCGATAATCCAGATAGCCATGCGGATATAGTTACTGCCTTCGTTCATCTGCAGCATTTGTGTAAAGCGGTTCCATATCCAGATAGCGCTATAGTCTTCTTTGTCGAATCGTTGATGGGCTCCGATAGCTGCCCGGTAGTCAGCTTCAAAAGCTTGGTTCTCTTCTTCTGTATTCAGGTCTTTGATAGATAGCAGAATGTTGTGCAGTTTATCTCCTTTGTTGTATATCAGCTGCAGTGTGCTGAACGGTAGAAATACGCTGCGTTCATAGCTGTTGCCCAAATCCTGATAAATACCTATTACTTGATACATGATGCCGCCTATGTTCAGCATCTTTCCCAGTGCCTGCTCCGGCTGTTTAAAAAGAATCTCTGCCGACAGTTTGTGAATGACAGCCACCTTTCTGCTTTCTTGGATGTCCAATGCGTTGATAAATCTCCCTTCCACTATTTTCGGGCGGTTTATTTCCAGGTAGTTTGGATGTACTCCCCGTAGGCTTTCATTGATGTATTCTGCTCCGAAGCTAATGTTTGTATTTCCTTGATACAGTATGGCTCCTGCAGTTATCACATGTTCTTTCATTCGACTACTGATTTCCAGGTCGCCGTTGTTCAATTGTATGCGTCGTCCCTGTTTCAGACCGTCGTAGGGCTTACTGGTCCATCCTGCGCCTATTTTCAGGGAATTCATGGCCAGTGATGACATTTGCTCGGTCTGTGCATTCAGCAGTCCGTTGCCTGCACCCAGCAGCACGATGAGAATAAAGATTCCCCATGCTACGGCACATCCGGTAAGCACCGTACGCAGTTTGTTGCGTCGTACAGTTCCGTATATTTCTTGCCAAAGGTCAATCATAATTGAGTGTGTTTTTTATTTCATCCATCCGTTTTGTCCAAATGGGCTGGCGTCATGCGACAGATTCTCTTCTATACTTTCTATTATGCCATCTTTTATATGAATGATTTTGTTAGTCTGGTTGGCCACTCCACTCTCGTGTGTCACCACTACGATGGTCATTCCTGTATCATGCAGTTCTTTTAGAATCTGCATCACTTCTACTGAAGTCTTGCTGTCGAGGGCTCCCGTAGGCTCGTCAGCCAGGATAATTTGCGGTTGGGTTATCAAGGCACGGGCAATGGCTACCCGCTGTTTTTGTCCGCCAGACATTTCGTTGGGCATATGGTGGGCCCATTCTTTCAGCCCCAATCGATCTAAATATTCCAATGCTAAGGCATTGCGCGCTTTTCGTCCTACGCCTTGATAAAATAAGGGAAGAGCTACGTTCTCTATCGCATTTTTAAAGGGTATCAAGTTGAACGATTGGAAGATGAAGCCTATCATTCGGTTGCGGTAGACGGCAGCTTGTGTTTCACTGAGATTCTTGATGAGTGTGTTGTTTAGTAGATATTCACCGGCATCGTAATTATCGAGTATACCCAATATGTTGAGCAAAGTAGATTTGCCCGATCCTGAGGCTCCCATAATGGATACGAATTCACCTTTTTCTATCCGTAAATCGATCCCCTTCAAAACATGTAGAGGGGCCCCATTGTGATAGGTCTTATGAATGTTTTTTAGTTGTATCACGTTATTAATATTTAAATAGAACCGATTTATATTTCATTAGACGATGGCTCGGATAAAAAAGTTGCATTTAAGATGAACTTTTTAGCAAAAGATTTTGCATTCTCATTTTTCTTTGTGACTTTTGTAACCATAATAATTAACTAACCCTTTAAACAAATTGATATCATGAATTCTAATATGGAGAAGCCCTATGTAGTGGGTATTGATATAGGCGGAACAAATACTGTCTTTGGTGTAGTGGATGCACGTGGAACAATCGTTTCTATGGGCTCTGTAAAGACTGGTGCTTATGCTGATGTCAACGAATATGTAGATGAAGTTTGTAAGAATCTGTTGCCGTTGATTATTGAAAACGGTGGTGTAGATAAAATTAAAGGTATCGGTGTAGGTGCGCCTAACGGTAATTACTATAACGGTACTATAGAGTTTGCTCCGAACTTGCCTTGGAAGGGAGTAATTCCTTTGGCAGCTATGTTTGAAGAGCGATTGGGAATTCCTACTGCACTGACGAATGATGCCAATGCGGCTGCTGTAGGTGAGATGACTTATGGTGCAGCGCGCGGTATGAAGGATTTCATCATGATTACACTAGGCACTGGTGTTGGTAGCGGTATTGTTATCAATGGTCAGGTGGTATACGGACATGATGGCTTTGCCGGTGAATTAGGACACACAATCATCCGTCGTGAAAATGGCCGCATCTGCGGATGTGGACGTAAGGGATGTCTGGAAACTTACTGCTCGGCTACGGGTGTGGCACGTACGGCTCGTGAATTCCTCACTGCGCGTACAGAAGAAAGTTTGCTCCGCGCTATTCCGGCAGAAAGCATTACTTCGAAGGATGTATACGATGCTGCAGTGAAGGGCGATGCATTGGCTAAGGATATCTTTGATTTTACCGGTACGATTTTGGGCGAAGCATTGGCAGACTTTATTGCTTTCTCTAGTCCGGAAGCTATCGTATTGTTTGGTGGCTTGGCAAAATCGGGTGAATATATCATGAAGCCTATTTTGAAAGCAGTGGATGAAAATATTCTGAATATCTATAAAGGAAAGACCAAATTGCTGATTTCAGAATTGAAAGATTCGGATGCTGCCGTATTAGGTGCCAGCGCACTGGGATGGGAGTTGAAGGATATTAAATAATACCTGATATATCTGCTACTTTATAGCATTATATCTGTAGGTAGAATAAGGTAAATCCCCAGTTTTAGAGATTTCTGCTTTGAGTAGAATTTTTCTAAAACTGGGGATATTCTTTTGTATCTATACATTTTATAGGTAACAAAAAAGAGAGAACGTATAAATTTTATACGTTCTCTCTTCTGTGATCCGCTTGGGGCTCGAACCCAAGACCCCAACATTAAAAGTGTTGTGCTCTACCTGCTGAGCTAGCGAATCAATCCTTATTTGCTGTTAGCGGGTGCAAAGATAGGTACTTTTTGTTAACTTGCAAACTTTTTCGGAGTTTTTTTTGCTTGTTTTTTGCTTGTTATTCGTTTGTTGGTTGATTATCAGCTGAATGCGTATTGCTTATTTTTTCACGCCGGATAATGAATCTATGATAGTATGATAACATCAAGGTGGTGAGTGGTAATGCAATAATCATACCGAGCATACCCATTAGCGAACCCCAGATTGAGAGTGAGAGTAGAATGATGGCAGGATTGAGCCCTGTAATCTTTCCCATGACTCTAGGGACAATGAAGCCGTCTTGTATCATCTGTACTATGGCAAATACGGCCATAGCCGAAGCCATGATAATCCAGAAATTACCACCCGTATCAGCTGCTTTAAGGATGGCTAGTACAATGGTAGGAATCATACCGATAATTTGCAGATAAGGTACCATGTTCAGTAGCCCGATAAACATTCCCAAGCCGATAGCTAGTGGAAAGTCTATAATTAGAAAGCCGATGCTGAATAGGATGCCTACACAGAGGGCTACTAGTGCCTGTCCGCGGAAATATCGGTTCATACCTTCTTTTACATCGTTGAACAGTCCTGTGGTGAAAGTGCGGTATTTCATCGGCACTAATTGAGCAAAGCCATCAGCGATGCTTTCATAATCGAGCAGAATGAATACAATGTAGAGCAAGATGATGAATACTGTGAAGATACTGAACAGAAGGTTGATGGATTCTGAAAGAAGCACCCATACTCGTGGCAACATATTTTTGATGGCCGACATCAGATCTTTTTCGTTGAACAATCGATCCAAAGTTTGCAAGTCGATGTTCTCGCGTAGAAATTCCGTCAGGGTGTGTGGCACATTGCTGTTATTGCCTCCGCTCGAGAAATACACCATCAATAAATCTTTCATTCGTCCGAATTCCTCTATCATAGGAGGTACCAATAGTAGAAAGCCGGCTGTGCCGATGGCCGTGAGCGTGCATAAGGCGCAGAAGATAGAAGCTACCCTATTCTTCAATTTAAGTTTGTACTGAAAGAACGTCACTAGCGGATAGATGAGATAAGCTATAAGCCACGCGATGAAGAAAGGCAGCAGCACACTGCTCAGTCGTTGTACCAGCATCAGCACACCGATAATGATGAGTCCGATGATGACTCCTCTTATAAAACTGTCGAATGTGATTTTCTTACGTTCCATGATTCAGTTTGTTCGTTAAGCTACATTTCCCCTTGTTCAGAGTTATCCTTTCCCTTGCTTAAAGCTATTCTTTCTATTGCTCCGAGTTATCCTTTTTGATAGCTCTTAAGTAACATTCCCGGCACAGAGGCTCATATTCTTCTGTTTCACCCAGCAGTACCTGTTTATCGTTCTTTACTGTGCGGTGTGAAAAAGAAGCCAACTGTCCGCATTTCACACAGATGGCATGCACCTTGGATACTTCATCGGCTATGGCGCACAGGGCAGGCATCGGGCCGAAAGGTTTGCCGCGGAAATCCATGTCCAATCCGGCTACGATAACCCGCACACCGTTATTGGCTAATTGGTTGCATACATCCACCAAGCCTTCATCAAAGAACTGGGCTTCGTCAATGCCTACTACGTCTACTTCCGAAGTGAATAACAAGATGCTGGCCGATGAATCGATGGGCGTAGAAGAGATGGTATGACCTTCGTGCGATACTACATCTTCTTCTGAATAGCGAGTATCGATAGCCGGTTTGTAGATTTCTACCCGTTGGCGGGCAAATTTAGCGCGTTTCAGGCGGCGGATAAGCTCCTCGGTTTTTCCGGAAAACATGGAGCCGCAAATCACTTCAATTCTTCCTCTTTGTCTGGTTTCCTGGATATGATCTTCTGAGAATAGTACCATGATATCTGTTCAACATTATATTTAGGCACAAAAGTAACACTTTTGTTGGCTTTGCAGCATTTTTTCATTATTTATTTCTACATTTGCGGAAGTAATGTGATAGAATAACCATGGGAAAATTATATGTGGTACCTACTCCAGTAGGCAATTTAGAAGACATGACTTTTCGAGCCATCCGCATCTTGAAGGAGGTGGATTTGGTGCTAGCAGAAGATACCCGTACTTCTGGTATTTTATTGAAGCATTTTGAGATAAAGAATGCCATGCAATCTCACCATAAATTTAATGAACATAAGATGGTGGAAAGTGTTGTTAATAGAATAAAGGGAGGAGAAACGGTAGCATTGGTATCCGATGCAGGTACCCCCGGTATTTCCGACCCCGGTTTTCTGGTGGTACGTGAGTGTGTACGAAACGGCATAGAAGTGCAATGTCTACCCGGTGCCACAGCCTTTGTACCGGCACTGGTTGCTTCGGGTTTGCCTAACGATCGCTTCTGCTTCGAAGGATTTCTGCCGCAGAAGAAGGGCAGGATGACACGGCTGAAAGCGCTGGTTGAAGAGCAGCGTACAATGGTGTTCTATGAATCTCCCCACAGGTTGGTTAAGGCCTTGACACAGTTTGCTGAATTTTTTGGTGAAGAACGTCAGGCTTCCGTATCCCGGGAAATATCCAAAATTCATGAGGAAACGGTACGTGGCACACTGGCTGAATTGATAGCTCATTTTACGGCCAATGAACCGCGGGGCGAAATTGTGATAGTAGTAGCAGGAATAGACGATTAAATAAAAACTTCATTAACTAAACGTAAAAACGAAAGCGTATGAAAAAGCTAGTTTTATTATGTGCATGTGCAGCTTTAGTAGCTTCATGTGACAGCTTTTCAGGAAGTAATAAAAACAAGTTGCAGGCTGAAAATGATTCCTTGATGATGGAACTTACTCAGCGCAATGCAGAGTTGGATGAAATGATGGGCACCTTCAATGAAATATCTGAAGGTTTCCGCTTAATTAATGCGGCAGAGAACCGGGTGGATTTGCAGCGCGGTGCCGTGGCCGAAGGGTCAAAGACTGCTAAGCAGAAGATAACTTCCGACATAGAGTTTATCCGTAAGCAGATGGAAGAAAATAAGGAGCAGATTGCCAAACTGCAGTCTATGCTGAAGAATAGCAAGTATAATTCTGCTCAGTTGAAAAAGGCAATTGATGCCTTGAATCAAGAATTGGTAGCTAAGGCCCAACGCATCGAAGAGTTGCAGACGGAATTGGCTTCCAAGAATATTCGTATACAGGAATTAGATGCAGCAGTTACCGATCTCACGGCTACCAAAGAACAACTGGTGTCCGAGAATGAAGCAAAATCAAAGACGGTAGCCGAGCAAGATAAGGCTTTGAATACGGCATGGTTTGTATTTGGCACTCGCAAGGAATTGAAGGATCAGAAGATTCTGAAGAATGGTGAAGTAATGAAAGAAGCCGATGTGAATAAGGACTATTTCACGAAAATTGATATTCGTACTACCAATGAAATCAAACTGTATTCTAAATCAGCCAAGTTGCTGACCAATCACCCTTCCGCATCTTATACCTTGGCAGAAGATGATAAAGGACAACTTTCTCTGAAGATTACTAACCCCAAGGAATTCTGGGGAGTATCTAAATACTTGGTTATTCAGGTAAGATAAACCTACTATACAGAATGGCGGAAAGCATGTAGATATGTGTACAGACCGCCTATTCTTCAGACGCTTCAAACGCGGATGATACAGACGATTATTCCGATTTGGTTATAAAAATCCTTCCTAATAATCCGTGTCATCCGCGTTTGCTATGTTTGAACGAAGTATATTGATAAACGTTTTTTCATATAATTAAGAGCATGCCATATAAGAATCTCTTTTTCGATCTGGATGATACATTGTGGGCGTTTTCGCAGAATGCACGCGACACTTTTGAGGAAATGTATCAAAAATACGGATACCATCGTTTTTTTCACTCATTCGAACATTTTTACCAACTCTATGAACGCCGTAATCGTGAATTATGGAGGGAGTATGGGCAGGGGCTGGTAGATAAGGACGAACTGAATCGCCAACGCTTTCTTTACCCTTTGCAGGAGGTAGGTGTGGTAGACGAGGCTTTATCCAGAGAATTTGCCCGTGATTTTTTTGAAGTAATTCCTACCAAACGTAAATTGATGCCTCATGCCCGTGAAGTTCTTCAAGAACTGTCGGGGCGGTATAATCTGTATATACTCTCCAATGGTTTTCAGGAGTTACAGTGCCATAAGATGCATTCGGCAGGTATCGACGCTTATTTCAAGAAAGTAATTTTGTCTGATGATATCGGAGTGTTGAAACCATGGCCGGAGATTTTTCATTTTGCCCTTTCAGCTACCCAGTCGCAGCTACACGAGTCGCTCATGATAGGCGACAGTTGGGAGAATGATGTGGCTGGAGCCGCCGGAGTAGGAATGCATCAGGTGTTTTATAATGTAAACGATATACCAACCACTCCTTTTCTACCCACCTTTCAGGTGAGAGACTTAAAAGAGTTGCTACAGTTCTTGTAGGAATGCCGAATATATTATGTACATTTGTCTGCGATTACACTCTTTTCAGGTGTTGCACTAAGTTAAATATCTAAATTTCTGCGTTATGGATACCTTGATACCTTTTGCATTGTTATGCTTCACTTCATTTTTTACGTTGACCAATCCGTTGGGCACTATGCCTGTATTTCTCACCATGACGCAAGGCATGAACGAGAAAGAACGCAAAGCCGTAATTACACGCGCCACGTGGGTAGCTTTTATCACCATCATGGTGTTTACCTTTGCCGGACAGTTTCTTTTCAAGTTCTTTGGCATATCCACCAATGGCTTTCGTATAGCCGGCGGATTCATCATCTTTAAGATTGGTTTTGATATGTTGCAGGCACGATACACCCCCATGAAACTGAAAGATGAAGAAATCAAAACGTATGCAGATGATATTTCCATTACTCCTCTGGGTATTCCTATGCTGTGTGGCCCAGGGGCTATAGCCAATGGTATTGTCTTGATGCAAGACGCTCATTCTTTCGAAATGAAAGGAGTGCTTATCGGTATGATAGCCTTTATCTATTTGCTTACCTATTTTATACTGCGTGCTTCCACTCGTCTGGTGAATTTTCTAGGTGAAGTGGGCAATAATGTTATGATGCGACTGATGGGGTTAATCTTGATGGTAATTGCTGTAGAATGTTTTGTAAGTGGTGTAAAGCCGATATTGATTGAAATAATAAAGACTGCTACAGTCTGATTGAAAAAGTAGCAGACATAGTAAAGGCGGTTGTATCCATTAGAGATACAACCGCCTTGTTTATTCTCAGATAGGTTTATCTTTCAACTTATCTCTGTGGCAGTGTATTGGCCCATTCGTTTTGTTCTACACCAAATCCGGAGTTGATTTCTGCATTTGGAATAGGAAATACCAACTTAGATATCTGGTAATCCTGGTAAGTAAACTGCACGTTTGGAGCTCCGGTAGCATATACTTCGGCTTTTTCATCCCAGCGTCTTAAGTCGTATAGGCGCATACCTTCCTGAAACAATTCACGGGCACGTTCATCTTTCAAGAATTTGATCAGCTCTTCTTTTTCGGCTGGCAGGTCGGCTACAGATTGGATGGCAGCATTTCGTTTGGCCACTGTAAGCAAGGCATTTTTAGCATGTTCCAGTGAGCCTTTGCTACTTTTCAGATTAGCTTCGGCCAAAATCAGAAACATTTCCGGTGCATTTACAATGTAATTTGTACCATAAGCAGCATTACCAGAGTCAAAGTGCGAGAATTTACCTCCAGCAAATATCGGAGTCTCTTGCGTAGATTTAGGACTCCAGTCAAAGATGGTAGTACGACAATCTTGTTCTCCGAAGAGTTTTTGCAGTTTGGGGCTCGGGCTGATATTATAAGTAGACCACAGCGTTCCGCTTGAATTGGCCGACCAGTTATTGGTCTGTGTAATGGCCAGTGCAAAGAAACTTTCTTTATTAGATGTGCTGTTGTTATAGAGCGACTTATATTCCTTTCCATATGTCAATGTGGAAATGTTTTTGGCTTTCAGCGCTTTATCAGCATAGCTGATGGCATTGTCCCAATCTTCCATGTAGAGATAAGTGCGTGCCAATAGTCCATATACAGCTGCTTTATTCAAATAGATAAGTGTTTCTCTATCTGCCTTGGCATTTTCAAAATGCTGGATGGCATTGGTAAAGTCGCCCACTACAGCTTCGTAGCTTTTTCCTACTGTGGTGCGGCTCACTTTGGAATGTGCCGGAATAGGCTTGTCTATCACTACGATGCCGGGCTCATCCGAAAAGTCCTGGCCGTTCACCTTGATTTGGTGCGCAAAGATATTGGTCAGCAACAGTTGGGCATATCCTCTCAAGGCGTAAGCCTCGGCCATGTAGATGTCCAGTTTCTTTTTATCAGCCTCATTGACCTTGTCATACAAGGCTTGAATACCTTCTATGATGCGGGCTGCATTGTCGGCAGTCTTATAGCCGTACTCCCAAATATCGTTCAGATAGACTTCTGTATCTGTAAACGTAAATGTGTAGATACGGTTAAAGTGTCCGGTTTTACCGTTCCAATAGCTGATATCTGTAGGAATATCGGCTATATTCAGCGCATAATTTCCTGCAAACTTATAATAGTACAAGTCGTAGTAGGTACCGTTTAGTGCAGTCGATATTTTTTCTACAGAAGTCAATCCGTTCTCCAAATCAGTTCCGTTATAGTAATCAGTGTTCAGGAAACTGTTTCCACAGCTAGAAAACCCCGCAGTCAGTGTCAGGGCCATCAACAGGTTTGCTATTTTTTTTCTCATGATGTAATGCTTGTTTAGTTAGACAATAGTTGTTGCATCTTTAGAAGGTAAGTTGAATACCTCCGATAAAGGTGCGTGCAGCCGGATATTGCCATGCAATGATACCGTTGGCAGATGTTTCCGGATTATATCCGATAAAATCACCGGCAGCAAAGGTATACAGGTTGTCCACTGAAATATAGGCACGCAATCTCTGTACGAAGATTTTTTCCATCCAGCTCTTAGGCAGGGTATATCCCAAGGTTACATTGCTGATGCGCAGGTAATTTCCGTTGTACAAGAAGCGGGAAGAATCTGCGGTAGAGTTATGCGGGTCGTTATAAATATACTGCGGGTATTTGGCATCTTTGTTTTGTTCTGTCCAGGAGTTGAGGGCTACTTCTTTCAGCGGCGTACGGAATGCCATGCCAAAACCTGTAAACGGAGCACCGGAATCATACACTTTTCCACCGATTCGATAGTTGAAGTTGAGGCTGAAGTCCAGGTCTTTCCAATTCAGGTTTGTACCGAATCCACCCAAGATTTTCGGGTCGGCACTTCCTAAATAGCGTTTGGCTGCTTTATTGTACTCCGAAGTAGTTTCGCTGCCTTCCTCATTAAGATACCACAGAGGTTTTCCTGTTTCACGGTCCACACCGGCATATTCCTTCATATAGAACTGGTTATACGGACGTCCCTGTTCTATGATTTGGAAAGTTGATTCGATGGGTTTATCAGTTGATAGCTTGATAACTTCGTTCTTGTTCCAAGTTAAGTTAGCAAACACATTCCAACTCCAATCCTTATTTTGTATCAGTGAAGCATTGGCCGAGAATTCAATACCGCGGTTTCGGATAGATCCAATGTTCATGAACGTGCTGGAAAGTCCTGAAGTCATAGAGAGCGGAATTTCAAAAAGAGCATCCGAAGTCTTTTCATTATAGAAGTCGAAAGTCAGATGAATGCGATTGATCAATGATAAATCAAAGCCAATATCAAACTTCTTGGATGTTTCCCAGGTAAGGTCGCGGTTGGTGATGCTGGTAGGAATCATGCCCGGACGTTGGTTGTAGTTATATCCGGTAGTATAAAGTCCTCGTGCAGCATACCAGTCAATATCTTGATTACCTACTGTACCGTAAGAAGCTCTAAGTGTAGCATTGGTAATTACCGGGTTATTGGCCAGGAATGATTCACCGGAAATACGCCACTTAGCACCTACCGACCAGAAGTTACCCCAGCGGTTGTTGCTTCCGAAAGCCGAAGAACCGTCACGGCGGAAGGAAGCCGACAAGTAGTACTTATCTGCATATGAGTAATGTAAATCGCTGAAATAAGAGGCCAGGCGAGCTTCTTTCTTGTAGTATTGGTTTCCTTGGTCTGTACCTGCTGTAGTCAGGTCACGCATGCCTGATCCGGCAAACGGAAAGTCTGACTTGGCATAATATTCAAAGAAATACGATTTCTTCTGCATTTCCTGTCCCAGCATCAAACCAATATTGTGCTTGTTGTCGAATGTATAGTTCCATCCGAATATGTTGTTCCAAGTCACTACGGTGTTACGGGAATTATGCTGTTGTCCCAAACCATTATAGCCCATTCCTTGTGGATTGTATAATGCACTCCAATACTGGTATTGGCGTAAGTCGTTGATGTTGACACCCAACGTAGTTTTAGCATAGATTCCCCATCCGAAATCAATCTGCAGATAGGGATTCAGATTAATCATCTGTGTTTTGTTTTCATTCAGGTCACCGGCTGTTTTATCCATAATAGCCAGCGGGTTGTAGTTGTTGATGTTGGCATAGCTTCCATCTTCTGTATAGAAGGGATTCATGGGGGTCATGCTAGAGATAGCTGCCGTAAGCGGGCTGCTCATAGAACCGTTGGTAGAAAGTGAGAATCCGTTTTGGGTAGAGTAGCTGTACGATGAATTCACACCGATGCGAGCCCAATTGAATTTGCTTTCCAAGTTGATACGTCCAGAGAAGCGTTCCATGTCAGAGCCGATAACCAAGCCTTCTGTATTCAGATACCCCATACCTACATAATAGCTGGTTTTGCCCATATTGCCTTGTACATTCAGGTTATAATCCTGATAATATCCCTTTCGAGTGATGGCATCCATCCAGTCGTAAGAAGATTTTCCATCCCAATTAAAGTAATCATTGGACAGAAACTTGTAGTTATCTTCCCACTTTCCCCCTTTGGCAGCAGTCAGACCGTCAGCGAAGAGGTTCATAGATTCCTGTGCATTGGCAAAGTCCATGTTGTTGTTGCCCATTGCTACAAATCCCTGCTTGATATCCAGGTTGATATTGAATTTGCCTTCTGCACCTTTTTTAGTAGTAATCACGATGACTCCATTGGCAGCCCGTGAACCATAGATGGCTGTTGCAGCTGCATCTTTCAGCACGGTGATATTTTCTATATCCGCCGGGTTGATAGACGACATCGGGTCCACCGAGTTGTTATTCTTGGCAGTCAGTCCATTCTCGTCTGTATCCGATGATATAGGCATGCCATCGATTACATACAGAGGCTGCGTACCAGAGTTCAGTGAGCCGCGTCCACGTACATAGATAGAGCCCCATACTCCCGGCATACTGCTGGAATTGTTCATTTGAATACCCGGTACGGCACCTTCCAGTGATTTTACAAAGTTGGCATCCGTCTTTTTGGCAATCACGTCTTTGCCCACCACGGCTGCAGCACCGGTAAAGGCCGCTTTACGTTGCACCCCGTAGCCTGTTACCACCACTTCGTCCAGCATTTCTGCATCCGATTTCATAAGAACCTTTACTTCCGGTTTAATAGCCACTTCTTGGGTTTGCATTCCAATATATGAAATAACCAAAGTTTTAGCACTGTTTGGTACATTAGAAAGTTCAAACTTGCCATCTATATCTGTGATAGCTCCTACTTGGGTGCCTTTTACCAATACGGAAGCACCGATTACCGTCTGCCCGTCTTCTTCCGATATCACAACACCTGTGACCTTTACGTCTTGGGCAGTTACCAGGCCGATACCTACACTTAGGAAGGCCAGAAATAACATCATTTTTCTTTTCATAAATTCTCTCTAAATTTTAAATCATCAACGAATAGTTTCTTGATTAAAGTCTAATGCAAAAGTAAGGTTTGAATTCTAAAATGTTACTATTTGCTAGAAAAATATTCTAATTTTGTCAAAATGTTACTTTGTTGTAGTTGGCTTATTGTGTTTTTTAGGATGCTTTTAGTCTAGTATAATATGAAAAATCCTTTTCTTTCCTGACATTTTGTTATAATAAGGAACCGAAATTTGCGAGTTTATACGTGGTTAAATCTGTAAAAACGTTAAAGATATAGGGCTGATTTCTATAAAAAAATAGAAGAACTAGGTTTTCTAGTTCTTCTAATACGTTCTTTTATATTTTATGAAATAGCAGCACATTTTGTGAAAAATCTTCTAGTATGTAAAATTAATTGCAGCTGCTATAAAGGTGTTTGCATAACATGAAAAACAGAGAATTTTTCTCTTTGGAGTTGCGTTTATTTTTACATACATGCCATTCTGATTCTTATTACAATTCATTTCATTCTACGAGGGTGAATGAAACTATGTGTATCTAACAACAGAAAAGAGAGAACGTATCATCCTATAATGCGTTCTCTCTTTCTTAATCAGCCTATTAATAACGGCTTTTTTATGTATTATTTTTGGCTAGACGGAAGTACAAGCATTTCCTGTGCTTCTCCGAATGAACCGGCTGCACAAGTAAACTTCAATACAAACAGGATGCCATTTTCTATCATTTGACCTGAACCTTCAGCGTATGATGCTCCGTATTGACCGTCTGTAAATACATTTTGTTTATCTACCGTGAATGTAGAACCGTCTCCTTTGATAATCATTGGCAGACCTTCTTCGTAAAGGTCATTCACGCGATACCATTCTGCATGGTCGGCTTTGTCTACCATAACGGGTATTTGTGCAGGTTGTCCTTCTTGGGCAAAGAAAGAGGAAATCCATACGCACTGTCCTATGCTGTTCCATTTAATACCAAAGAAAGACACGCTGGATGAGTGCTTCTCGTTTCCGCTTACTGCGACAGCAGTAATTGTGTTTTCGCCAAAGATGCCTGTTATTATTACATCTTGTGTCGATTCTCCTTGGATGCTCTGTAACTTTGTACCTTCTTTGATTACTTTATCTGCATAGGCGGCTTCTCCGTGTTCGGCTATATAAGCCTCTTTGGCCGAAGTCAGTTCTGTAAGGTAATAGGCTGATTCCGTACAGTTGTTGGTTACAAAGCGCACTCTTACGTCATTGTCTGCATTGTATCCTTCGCCGGGGTTATATGTATAAGCTATGATTGAAGGCATGGAGTCTCCTCCTATACTGGTACCTTCATCTGCCGAGCAAGCTGTCATAAAGAGAACAGCAACCAGCATTAGTAGGTTATATAATTTATTTTTCATAACGTGCTCTTTTTATATATGTAAATTAATTGTTTATGAAGACTTACCAAATGTATTCTTCCGAGTCAGCTGTAGGAGCTATCGGGGTCGGGTTGTTGGTACAAGCTGTATTGTTCATAGTCTCCGTTTCTACAATACATAAGTTCATCCAATCGGGAGGAGTCTGAACATTCCAGCGGAACGTTTCTAGATGGTTGGTGTTGGCATAACTGCGGATAATACCTTTGTTCAGACGTTTGATATCAAATGTAGCAAAGCCTTCTCCCCATAATTCCACACGACGTTGCCACCACACTTCATTTTGGAAAGCAGAAGTAGACTGATTGTAGTAGGTATCATGGTGCTTGCCGTATTCAAACTTTGAGTCGCGTGTTTTGGCAAAGGCCTCCAGCAATGTTTTCCCGCGGCTTTCATCCTGCATACCGGCTGCTTCTATCTCAATGAGCTGCATTTCTTCCACACGCATCAAAGGTACGGCACAATTGAAGCCGATGTACTGGTTAGAATGTCCTTCCGCACCGCCGGCAGCCCGGAATTTCAGAGAGAATCCGCCCACGGCTTTTGAGCCTACAGCTCCTGTCTTATTGGGGCCGCCCCCATAACCGGAGTAATACACATCGTCTGCATAGTCTGAATAAGCTTTGAGGGCTTCAATCTTGTCTTCCGGTGTGGCCAAACCGTCTATGGCAAAGTCTACGAAGCATTTCTTGCGGAAGTCTGTAGCCGGAATGGTTTCATACAAGTGGCGGTCGATGCTCAACTGATAGCCGTAGCTGGAAGCGTAACCACACTGGGAGCCGTTTACTTCCAGAAACATGAATGAACCCCAACTTCCGTCGGCATCGTTACTTACAAACACGTCGTCGGTAGCCTTGTGCTGCATGTACAGCATCCATGAATCGTTAGGCGTGTTAAAGGCAGTAGCTCTGTCCAGGTATTGCTGCTCGTTCATCGGGGTATATCCTTTCTGAGCCAGTTTGGCATAATTCTCGGCATTGGGCCAGTCTTCCATTACCTGATAAGCGCGGGCTTTTAGTCCGTATACCACTGAGAGGTCAGGCGTAGTCTTGTCCTTGCGTTCATAACCGGTTAGAAACTCTTCTGCCTTGTTCAGGTCTTCTATTATTTTTCCCCACATCACCTCGTTGGTAGCCCGCGGATTATTAGCCATTTCTGCAGGCGTGGTTTTGTCAGAGATATAAGGTACGGTTTCGGCATTTTTATCAAGCGCATAGGTCTTGCAGGCAAACATACGTGCCAAGTCCATGTAATAGAACGCACGCATGGCATAAGCGATGCCCACACCGGCTCTTTGAGCTTCCGAAGGGGTATCACCTGCCAATGAGATTACCGTATTGCAGTTCTTTATCCAACTGTAATAGATGGTCCAGGGATATTGGCAAATAGCATAGCGGGGTCCCAGACCGGTACTACAAGTGTACCATGTACTGAACCAGTGGCCGGCATCGTCTATGACTATATCCTGTCCCATTACATCACGCATCAGGAAGAAACTAGGGTAACCAAAATCAAAAGGATATTTGGAATTGTACAGAATTTTTCCAACCATGGTAGAGGTGATTCCGTCTACAAAGCCCTGGAATGAGTTGGGGGCTTCGGCAGCCTGGTCTTTAGACACATAGCTAGTCTGCGGAGAGAATTCTTTCATACAGCCGGTCATCAACGACATTCCTGCCGCTGCTACGGCTAATAAAAATATTTTATTCTTCATATATTTCTTGTTTTAAAATCATTAGAATGTAATTTGGAAGCCACCGGAAATATTGCGTGCCGGTGAATATGTGGCGATGCTCGAATTTCCGTCGTAAGAATAACGAGGATCCAGACCCTTGCGTGCCGACCAGAAGCAGAGGTTTTCACCAGCTACATAGATGCGCAGCTTGGAGAAGTATTTCGTCCATTTCTTGGGCAACGTATAGCCTACTGTAAACGACTGGAAGTTCAGGTAGCTGGCATCTGTCAAGAAGCGGTCTGATGCGGCAAATACCGTGAACTGGTCACCATACTGCCAACGCGGAATGTCGCTTCGTGTGTTGTTCGGGCTCCAGGATTTGATATAGTCTTTGTGGATGGCACCACCGGCACCATTCGAAGTTTCTTGCGGACTCATCATGCTGGCATAGCGGAAGTCTTGCACCTTACCGCCAATTTGATAGTCGAACGAAAGCGAGGCATCAAATCCGCCTACGCGCAAGGTAGTGCTGAAGCCACCGAATACTTTAGGCAATATACTTCCTTGTTTATAGTAGGTAGCTTCATTGGGGTTGGTGGTAGTAGAGGTTCGATTCTCACCGGGAGCACCAGGAAGTTTCAGATTGTCGTCCACCCAATAGAGTGCCTCACCCTTTTCGTTCACTCCGGCATACTCTATACAGTAGGCGTTATACAGTGGACCGCCCACTTCATACCAGTTACCGCCCATTCCGGTGCTGTTGGTCTCGTTGAAACCGCCCATGGCCGCAGTCTTTGCAGCGGGTAGGCTCAGAATTTCAGTCTTGTTGTGCGACAGGTTGGCCGATAGACTCCAGTCTACCAAGTTAGATTTGATGATGTTGCCCGTCAAAGCCACTTCCACACCTCTGTTGCGGATGTCGCCCACATTGCTGTAATAGCCTCGTGTACCCGATGATTCCGGTACTGACAGCCAGAACAGCAAGTCGCTAGTCTTCTTATTGTAGAAGTCAATGTTACCGGTAAGACGACCTTTCCAAAGGCCAAATTCCAAACCTACGTTGTAGTTAGTGGTAGTTTCCCATGTAATATCCGGGTTACCCATACGCATAAAGGTTGCACCCATAGAAGTATCGCCTGTGGGAGCCAGTCCATATAAATCGGTATAAGCATAGGCTCCAATGTTATCGTTACCCTGCTGTCCTACAGAAAATTTCAGTTTCAACATATCCAGCCAGTCGGATGTGCTTTCCATAAACTTTTCTTTTGTGATGATCCAAGCTGTACCTAATGACCAGAAATTACCCCAGCGGTTTTCCTTGGCAAAGTTGGATGATGCGTCGCGACGGAACGAAGCCGAAGCAAAATACTTGTCATCGTAATCATACTGTGCGCTTCCGAAGAAACCTTCCACATTATATTCGCTCTTATAAGAGGAGCCATCTATAACTTTAGCGAATGCATCGATTTCGGGCACTCCAGGTGAGTATCCGCCCTGTGCCATAGCTCCCAAGAACTTCGTTGTTGTGCGATAGTATTCATGACCGGCCATTACGCTTACGCTATGTTCGCCAAAATCTTGAAAATAGGTAAGTGTCTGCACGTGATTGGAGCGCAGAGCTGAAGTAGACTGCTTATTCAGTTCTCCGTTAACGCCCGTTTTGGAACCATAGAAGGGATTCCCGTAATTGTAGTAATTGGTTTCTCCCCAGATTACGGTGCTGGTAGCATTGGCTTTCAAAAAGCTGGTGATGTTCACGTCTGCTGTAAAGGTTCCGTTCAACTGGTTGCCGCCCGATTCTGTTACATCATATTGGTTGGCAGCCAATGGGTTGGCGGTAGCCATGAACGGACGGTTCAGACCGTAGCCACTGCCCGGACCGCCAAAGTCGTACATATCGCGGCCATTTTCGTCTTTCAGTATTACCACATTGCCATTTTCGTCGTATCCGCGTACATAAGCCGGATAGATGGGCGCAATACTTCCGGTGAAGTACATCATGTTCATACTGTTGGCCTGAGTACTTTGGTTCGGAATAGAGTGCTGCATGGAGTGGTTATAAGCCACATTGGCACCCAATTTCAGCCATTTTTTCACCTTATAGTCTGCACGGATGCGTGCGCTGAGGCGTTCATAGTCGGAGTTTACAATGATACCTTCATCATTTAAGTAGCCCAAGCTAGCATAGAAGGAAGAACGGTCATTTCCACCATTAACGCTTACGTTATATTCTTGTCTCAGTGAGTTACGGTATGCCAAGTCTTGCCAATCATCCGGAGTCAGGTAATAATCTTGTCCGTTATTACTGATTTTTCGTCCCAATGTTGCATTGGGGTTTAATTTGCCATCCATTCCAATCAGCATTTCACCTTCAGGCAATGTATATACGTTGTATCCCAAATGATTAAGCATGGTCTTGTTTGCATACGCATTCGCTGCAGAAGCCGTGTTGCCTTGGCCATAGAAAGCGTAGTTATACAATTGTGAATAGTACGCTTCATAATACTCACCCGGATCGGTAATTACATCATAATCTTGTACGGCGCGTGAGTTTACACCCCATTTCATATCCACGTTTACTACAGCATCTTGAGTCTGGCCTTTCTTGGTGGTTACAATGATAACACCAGCAGCACCACGGGCACCATACAGTGCAGCAGAAGCGGCATCTTTCAGTACCGAGATAGATTCGATGTCACCTTGCGGAATGTTTGAAAGGCTGGCTGTGTAAGGAGCACCGTCTACAATGACCAGCGGGTCTGTACTGGCGTACATAGAGGCAATACCACGGATGTTGATTTTGTTATTGTTGTCGCCCGGTGCACCAGAATTGCCGCGGATTTGCAAGCCCGCAACCGAACCTACCAATGCATCCGATACATTTGTAGTGATGCGTTTAGATAACTCTTCGTTTCCTACCACTGCTGCAGAACCGGTAAAAGCCGATTTCTTAGCAGTACCGAAAGCCACTACCATTACTTCATCCAACACCTCCGTATCCGATTTCATCATTACTTTTACATTCGGCTTGATAGCCACTTCCTGTGTTTGCATACCGATGTAAGAAACTTGTAGAGTTTTTGCCGAACTTGGTACATTGGGTAAGTTGAACTTACCGTCCACATCGGTAATTGTACCCAGTTGCGTACCTTTTACCAATACAGAAGCACCAATCACTGGCTGCCCGTCTTCTTCGGAAATCACGATACCCGTGACTTTCTGAGTCTGGGCAGTTACTAAGCCTATGCTCATAAAAAGACAGGCCAATAACAGCATTAATTTTCTTTCCATAAATTCTCTCTTAAAGTTTAACTATATATATTAAAATTCTCTCTACTCTAACAAAAGTGCAAATATATTAATAAATATGAAATATACAACAATCGCAAAGAATAAATCATACTATTACTTTCATTTTGATATTAAAGTATTCGTTTTTATGTTTTATAGCAGATGATTTCAAATCTAGTAGTCATATGTCCATTATAAAAATAATCAAAAAGGCAAAATAAAAATATCTATCTTTAGTTATCAGATTTAAAAATTAACATTTCAATCTGTTAATTTTAATACTAAGAAGCTTTTTGTAACGAGATTTCCTAAAGCATACAATATATGTATGCTAAATTGTTTCTGCCACCATTTACGTTTCTATTAAATAATCAACTCATATCATCATAGTTTTGTAATAAACTAGAAGAACTTTATAGATTCATCTTATATATTATGTATCGGTTACATTTAAGTTTTAATAGATATGAATCGTATTGTATTTAAAATTGTATGCTTATGTAAAAGCAGAGTCTCATATGCGTATTTAACAGTTTGCAAGCGTAAACGAGAAAAAGATGATTTTCTCTCTTTTTTTTCTCATGAGATAGAATTAGCATCCATTAAATCTAGCACAAAAAGGAATCACTTCACCACGTGGAATCTTCTGCAAACCTTTCAGTCCTCCATTGCTTTTGCAGAGTTAACTTTTGATTTTCTCACTCGTTTTGACTATTTCATGCAGAACCAAGGCCTTCATACCAATACTATTGCCAAGCATATGAAGCAATTAAAGCGTTATGTAAATTTAGCTGTGCATAAAGGATATATTTCATGGGAACAGTATCCTTTTAGACATTATAAAATCAAGGCTGTAGACTCTCATCATACATTTCTCATGCCTGATGAACTGTATAAATTAGAAAAGTTAGAGTTGGCAGGTAAACACCTAAACCTGCAAAAGACATTGGATGCCTTTTTATTTTGTTGCTATACTGGCATGAGGTATTCTGATTTTACCCACCTCAGCTACTCTAATTTAAAAGAAGGCAATTGGCTGGAATATACATCTGTAAAGACAGGTGCATGTGTTCGTTTACCTCTTTCTTTGCTGTTTCATGGAAAGCCAATGTGTATATTAGAAAAATATAGAATAGATTTGAATTCATTTTTTTGCCTGAAAGATAATTCCAATGTAAATAAAGAACTGAATCGAATTGCGAGACTGGCAGGATTGCACACGACAGTTACTTTTCATACGGCCAGACATACCAATGCTACCTTATTAATATATATAGGTGTAAACATCACTACTGTGCAGAAATTATTGGGGCATAAAAGTATAAAAACCACCCAGCTATATTCTGCAATATTGGACCAAACAATTATCCATGATTTGGGGAAGTGCTTCACCGGAAAGATTGATTGAGAATAAACTGATAGCAATAGGATAAAGTTCTTTATATTATCGGTAATATTCGAGAATACATATATAAACTATAAACGGCATCGCCGTTTTTACAAACGGCACTGTCGTTTATACAAACAGCGGCGTCGTTTATATAAACGGCGATGCCGTTTATAGTTTTCACAGGATAGCCATGAGTTTTATAAGCAACATGGTAAGTTCAACTTACCCAATGTACCAAGTTCGGCAAAAACTCTGCAAGTTTCCTACATCGGAATGCAAACACAGGAAGTAGTCATCAAGCCGAATGTAAAAGTAATGATGAAATCAGACTCTGAAATGCTGGACGAAGTAATGGTAGTGGCTTTCGGTACCGCTAAGAAATCGGCTTTTACCGGTTCTGCTAAGGTAGTGGGCTCTGAAAAGCTGGAGCAGTCGCAGGTGACTAGCGTTACTGAAGCACTGGCTGGTGCTGTGCCGGGTGTTACCATGACTTCAAGCAACGGTGCTCCGGGTGCTACCTCTTCTATAAAGATTCGTGGTTTCAGCTCTTTGAATGCTGGTAACGACCCCTTGATTGTGGTGGATGGTTCTCCTTACAGTGGGGATATCAATAATATCAACCCTAACGACGTGGAGTCTATGACTGTTTTGAAAGATGCTGCTTCCAATGCATTGTATGGTGCACGTGGTGCCAATGGTGTAATTATCATTACTACGAAAAAGGCTAACTCTCGTGGCGAAGCGGTCGTTAAGTTTGATGCCAAGTGGGGTGCTAATACCCGTGCTTTGCAGAAATACGATGTCATCGACAATCCGGGTGAATTTTACGAAATGCACTATAGAGCCATGAACAATTACTATATGAATGGTAAGGGTATGAGCGCTCAGGATGCTTGGATGGAAGCCAACAAGAATCTGTGTGGTGCCAACGGTGGTTTGGGTTACAATGTATATACCGTTCCTGAAGGACAGTATCTGATTGGTTTGAACGGTCGTTTGAATCCGGCTGCTACGTTGGGTAGAGTGGTTAATTATAAGGGACGCGATTATTTGCTGACTCCCGATGATTGGGAAGATGTAGGTACTCGTACCGGTATGCGTCAGGAATACAACTTCTCTGTAAGTGCTGCCAATGAAAAATCTTCATTCTATGCTTCATTAGGTTACTTGGAAAATGAAGGTATTACCTATGGTTCTGACCTGAAACGTCTGACTGCCCGCTTGAGAGCAGACTATCAGGCTAAGAAATGGATGAAAGTGGGTGGTACAATCTCTTACGCTCGTTTTGATACGAACTCTTTGAGCGAAAATGGTAACAGCTCTTCTACAGCCAATGTATGGGCCTTTACTTCTCAGATGGCTCCTATCTATCCGGCTTTCGTACGTAATGCCGACGGTAGCATCATGCTGGATAAGAACGGTCTTGAAATGATGGACTACGGTAGTGGTATCAATGCGGGTATGATTCGTCCTTTTATCTCGGATGCTAACCCGATTCAGGATAACCGCTTGAATACGAACAACGCAGAAGGTAATGCCTTCAACGTAAACGGTTTTGTAGACATCACTCCGATTGAAGGCTTGAAGATTACTATCAACGGTGCATTCAACCTGGATGAAACACGTTTCACTATTGTACACAATCCTTATTATGGTCAGTTTGATTCAACCGGTGGTACAGTAAGTAAGGAACATCAACGTACCTATGACTACAACTTGCAACAGTTGATTTCGTATGCTCGTTCATTTGGCAATAACAATTTTGACATCTTGCTGGGTCACGAATATTATGATAACCGTGGTTATGTATTAGGTGGTAGCAAGTCTAACATGTTCTCACAGGATAACAAGGAATTGGATGGTGCCGTAATCGATGGTAAACGCGCTTATTCTAACATCAAACGTGTTAACAACGAAGGTTATTTCGGACGTTTGCAATATAATTATGATGAGCGCATCTTCGGTTCTGCTTCTTTGCGTCGTGATGCATCGTCTCGCTTCCATCCGGATCACCGTTGGGGTACGTTCTGGTCAGTAGGTGGTGCTTGGCTGATCAACAAGGAAAGCTGGTTTGATGCCGATTGGGTACAAGAACTGAAAGTGAAAGCTTCTGTGGGTTCTCAAGGTAACGATAATATCGGTAACTTCCGTTACACAGATGTGTTCAACATTGTGAACTCTGATAACCACATCGGTACTTCCTTTGCAGCCAAGGGTACAAAAGACATCACTTGGGAAACCAACACCAACTTCAATATCGGTGCTGAATTCCAGTTGTGGAACCGCGTAACCGGTAGCATTGAATATTATTACCGCAAGACTTCTGATATGTTGTTCTCCTTCTCGGTAGCTCCTTCTTTAGGTTACGCTTCTTATCTGGACAACGTAGGTAGCATGATTAATACTGGTGTTGAAATGGATGTCAATATTAACCTTTTCGACAAACGCAACTTTACATGGGATGTGAACTTGAACATGTCAACACTGAAGAACAGACTGAAAACGTTGGACAATGATAAAAAGGTTTCTACCGAATATACCGCTGACGGAAAGGCTTATAAAGGCTACTCCAGTGGTTCGTTCTTTATCGCAGAAGACCTTTCTATGTACACTTGGCGTTTGAAAGATTATGCCGGTGTGAATGAAAACGGTGAATCTATGTGGTACATCAACAAGAAAGATGAAGCAGGTAATATCATCGGTCGTGAAACGACAACCAACTGGAGTAAAGCTGACTATTACATTACAGAAGAATCCAGTATTCCAAAAGTATTTGGTGGTTTCGGTACTAAATTGAAAGTGTATGGCATCGACTTCGGTATCAACTTTACTTATCAGCTTGGTGGTAAATCGGTAGACGGTACGTATGCTTACTTCATGTCTTCTCCATCAGGTACACCGGGCTCTAACTACCACAAGGACTTGTATAAGGCGTGGACTCCGGATAATCCGAACAGCAACATTCCTCGTTTCCAGATGAATGACCAATATTCGGCAGCTACCTCTACTCGCTTCTTGACAAATGCCAGCTACCTGAATATCCAGAACATCAATGTAGGTTATACATTGCCTTCTAAGTGGACAAAGAAACTGGCCATCAACGCACTGCGTGTTTATATGTCGGCTGAAAATGTCTTCTATTGGTCTAAGCGTAAGGGATTTGACCCGCGTCAGTCTTATGACGCTGCATCCAATGCAACTAATTATTCACCGATGCGTACCATCTCCGGTGGTGTGTCATTTGAATTCTAAACCTATACAAAGCATATAATCGTATGAAAAAGAATATAGTAAAACTCCTTTCTTTAGCAGCTGCATCGACATTTATGTTCTCCAGTTGTATTGAAGAAGTAATTCCAGAAAGTTCACAGGCAACTTCTGAGCAAATTGGTGCTTCGGCTACGGCGCTCGAAGCAGCCGTAAACGGTATGCCTTCTCAAATGGTGCAAGGATATCTGGTTTACGGAAAACAGACACATGAAACAGACCTGGCTTATCCTTCCCTGATGCTGGCACAGACTCAATTATTGGGTGATATAGTAGCTCAGGATTATGGTTACGACTGGTGGTGGCCCTTTAGTGCTAATCTTCAGATGGCTGATAACAGCTACGCATCGTTCTTGCCTTATTTTACCTTGTATAAATTCATCAAATCAGCCAATGACGTGATTGCAGCAGTGGATGTAACCGATCCGTCTATCTCATCGGATATGCGGGGATATGGCGGTATGGCACATGCATTCCGTGCATTCAATTACTACAATTTGATGGTGCTGTTCGAACCGATGGAAAACATCTATACAGACTGTAGCAAGGTGATGGGGCTTACTGTTCCTAAGGTAACGGAAGAGACTACTAATGATATAGCTAAGAATAATCCGCGCCTCCCTCATGATGAGATGGTGAAGTTCATTCTGGAAGATTTGGCGAAAGCTGAAATCGGGCTGGAAGATTTTACACCGGCTACCAAGAATTTCCCCAGCTTGGCTGTGGTTTATGGCTTGATGGCCAAAGTACATCTGTGGGACAAGAATTATGCAGAAGCTGCTAAATTTGCCCGTAAGGCAATTGAAACATCAGGGGCAACTCCGATGACTCAACAGGAATGGCTAGACCCGACTACCGGTTTCAACACGGCCACTTCTGCCTGGATGTGGTATCTGCATCCCACAGAAGCCAATATGGGTAACCTGGCTAATTTTACTGGTCATATATCAAGTGAAGCTGACTGGGGATATAGCTCTTTGTCGAAATTGCAGATTGCCCGCAATCTGTATGACATGATTCCCAAAACAGACTTCCGTAAATATGCTTTCTTAGATCCGGATAGAAGTTTTTATAACTATGAATCGGTTAAAGGGCAAGACTGGCTGGATGAACAGCCCGATTATCTGTCGCTGAAATTCCGTTGTGCCGGTGGTGATTATAAGACATTCCAGGCTGGCGCAGCAGTAGATATTCCAGTGATGCGTGTAGAAGAAATGTATTTGATTGAAGCCGAAGCGGTAGGAGCAAGTCAGGGTCTGGATGCCGGTAAGAAACTGCTGACCGACTTTATAAAACAGTATCGCCAGAAAGATTATAATTGCTTGTCTCCTAGTCTGGAAACTTTCCAGCTGGAAGTACTGAAGCAGATGCGTATCGAATTCTGGGGTGAAGGAGTTGCTTTCCCCACCGCTAAACGTCTGAAACCGGATGTGATTCAGAATTATGAAGGCACTAACTACAAGGAAGATATCTTGAAGATTAACTGCAAAGGTGGCAAGCCCAACTGGACATTGGTAATTCCCAAAGATGAGGTGGACTCTAACGTAGCTCTGCAAGGTATGAATAACCCCGACCCGTCGGGTGCCATTCCGGTACGTCCAACTCCGATCGGTGAATTTGCTCCGGGTAATTAATTTATTTCAATTATAGCCTCCTGCTTCAGGAGGCTAGCTATAGACAATTTTTAGAATGTAATGAGTATGAAGAATATAGTTAAATGGATGATGGCGCTGATGTGCCTGTCCGTATTCAATTTAGGAGTTCTCACTTCATGTTCGGATGATGATTATACTCCCGGGCCTCAGGCTGAAGGAGCAGGAATTTATTTCTCTTCTTCACAGAGTGCCAACATCACATTGGATGAAACTGATGGTACTTTTAGTCTTGATGTGTACCGTTCAAATGTAACTGACAACAATCAGGCTGAATTGACCGTGAGCTTGGGAGAAGGTGCCGCAGGATTGTTCACTGTTCCTACCACAGTTACTTTCAAAGAGGGTCAAAATAAGACAACTTTGGTTGTTTCCTATCAGAATTTGGAACGTGACGTAGAATATCAAGTATCGATTGCTGCCAAGGAAAGTACTCCTTATGCGGTTTCTTCTCAGTCGTTCATCGTGGTTTGTCCGCTTATCTGGAATGTAGTCAGCGAAAACGCCACTTTGATTGATAATATGTTCGAACCTTTTGGTCGTGCAGGTATTCCGCTCGAAGGCATCAAACTGGAGAAGCATCCGGAAAAAAATCTTTATCGCTTCTTGTGTCCTTATACAAATGAATATTTGAATGGGTTGTTTGGCACACCGGTGATACCTGACGGATTTGAAACACCTTATGTTTATCTGGATGGTGAAAAGTATCCGGGATTCTATTTCGTTCCGATGGTGAAAACTGGTTGGAAGATGGTCAATGGTAAGGGTCCGGCTGCTGATGTAGAATGGGATACATTCGGCTCTGTATACGGCAACTTCCAGATAGAACAAACCAAATATCCGTTAGGAACCTACAATGAAGATTCCAAGACTTTCGATCTCGGTAAATTGGTACACATGATTGACAATGATGGAAAACCGATGACTTATGTCATGAATGCCAAGACTTTATTGCAAGTAAACAATTAATATAGTTTATTTTCTGATATTAAAAAGGGTGTGTCACAGACGCACCCTTTTTTTATTTCTCTATAGCCTTATCTTTGCTGATAAATCCTTATATTTGCCCCCTATAAAAACAGATTAGAATTTAAGAAGGTATAGAATTTATGGCAATGAAAGAATTTGTAATTTCCGAAGCACAGGTGGAAACGGCGGTATTGGTAGGTTTGATTACGAAGACACAGGATGAGCGTAAGACCAATGAATACCTCGATGAACTGGCTTTCCTGGCTGAGACAGCCGGGGCGGAAGTAGTGAAGAGATTTACCCAAAGGTTGGACCAGGCGAACTCGGTGACCTATGTGGGTAAAGGTAAACTGGAAGAAATAAAGCAATATATCAAGGATGAAGAAGAGGCTGAACGTGAAGTGGGTATGGTGATTTTTGATGATGAACTTTCGGCCAAGCAAATCCGCAATATTGAGGCTGAACTGAAAATAAAGATCTTAGACCGTACGTCACTGATTCTGGATATCTTTGCCATGCGTGCGCAAACGGCCAATGCCAAAACGCAGGTGGAATTGGCTCAATATAAATACATGCTTCCGCGTTTGCAGCGTCTTTGGACACACTTGGAACGTCAGGGCGGTGGTTCGGGTGCCGGCGGTGGTAAAGGTTCCGTAGGTCTGCGTGGACCGGGTGAAACGCAGCTGGAAATGGACCGTCGTATTATCCTGAATCGTATGTCGCTGCTGAAGGAACGTCTGGCTGAAATTGATAAGCAGAAATCCACTCAGCGTAAGAATCGGGGCCGCTTGATTCGTGTGGCATTGGTGGGGTATACCAATGTGGGTAAATCTACTTTGATGACGTTACTTTCCAAGAGTGAAGTATTTGCAGAAAACAAACTTTTTGCTACGTTGGATACCACCGTGAGAAAAGTAATTATCGAGAATTTGCCTTTCTTGCTTTCGGATACAGTAGGATTTATACGTAAATTGCCTACCGACCTGGTGGACTCTTTTAAATCTACGCTGGATGAGGTGCGCGAAGCCGATTTGCTGTTGCATGTAGTAGACATCTCACATCCGGATTTTGAAGAACAGATAGAAGTAGTGAACAAGACATTGGCTGATATCGGTGCGGCCGGTAAACCCATGGTGCTTGTATTCAATAAAATAGACGCTTATACCTATGTGGAAAAAGCGGCTGATGACCTTACCCCCAGAACCAAGGAAAACTTAACACTCGAAGAACTGATGAAGACGTGGATGGCGAAAATGGAGGATAATTGCCTCTTTATCTCTGCCCGCGAGCGACTGAATATGGAAGAATTCAAGAATGAGGTGTATAAACGCATTCGTGAACTGCATGTACAGAAGTATCCCTATAATGATTTTCTTTATCAGACTTACGATGAAAATGGTGAATATTGATTCAGGAAGGGCATGAGTGTGCATAGCCTGAATCTGGATTATAGGTTATTGAACTAATTTTAAGGTTATGGATTACAGACATTTAACAGAAGACGAAGTGCTTCAGTTAAAAAGTCAGTCGTGTTTGGCTGATGACTGGAGAAAGGTTTGGGTAGCAGAAAAGTTTACTACTGAATATGTGCATCATACACGCTTTTCTGGGGAAGTGAGGTTAGGTGTATTTGAAACCGAATTTCTGTTGCCGGGAGGTATACGAAAGCATGCCGGACTGCGTCATGTAACGCTGCATCATGTAACGGTGGGTGATAATTGCTGCATTGAAAATGTGCAGAATTACATTGCCAATTATGAAATAGGCCACGACACATTTATCGAAAATGTGGATATTATGCTGGTGGACGGTATCTCTAAATTTGGCAATGGCGTAGAGGTAGCGGTACTGAATGAAACGGGGGGAAGAGAGGTCTTGATTAATGATAAGCTTTCTGCCCACCTGGCTTATATTACTACACTTTATCGTCATCGTCCGGATTTAATTGCCCGCATAAAGGCTATTACGGATTTTTACTCCAATAAGCATGCTTCTGCAGTGGGTACGGTGGGCAGTCATGTAATGATTCTAAATACCGGTTCTATCAAAAATGTGCGTGTGGGTGATTACTGTCGTATCAGTGGCACCTGCAGGCTCTACAACGGTAGTATCAACAGTAATGAGGAGGCTCCGGTACACATCGGTGATGGGGTGATATGTGATGATTTTATTATCTCATCCGGTTCATCGGTAGACGATGGAGCCATGCTTACACGGTGTTTTATAGGGCAGGCTTGTAAGTTGGGGCATAACTATTCTGCTTCCGATTCCTTGTTTTTCAGCAATTGCCAAGGTGAAAATGGAGAAGCTTGTGCCATCTTTGCCGGACCGTTTACGGTGACCCACCATAAATCTACGCTGCTGATTGCGGGTATGTTTTCTTTTATGAATGCTGGTTCGGGTTCTAATCAAAGTAACCACATGTATAAATTAGGTCCTATCCATCAGGGTACACTGGAGCGTGGTGCCAAGACTACTTCAGATTCTTATATTCTGTGGCCGGCGCGTGTAGGAGCTTTTTCTTTGGTTATGGGGCGCCATGTGAATCATTCAGATACTTCGAATCTTCCATTCTCGTACTTGATTGAACAGAATAATACCACATTCCTGGTACCAGGAGTTAATCTGCGTAGTGTGGGTACGATACGTGATGCCCAGAAGTGGCCGAAAAGAGATAACCGGAAAGATTCTAACCGTTTGGATTTTATCAATTATAATCTGCTGAGCCCCTACACTGTGCAGAAGATGTTCAAGGGACGTGAAATACTTTGGAGTCTTCGTCGTGCTTCGGGTGAACTATCTGATATCTATTCTTTCCACAGTGCTAAAATTCGGAATTCGGCCTTGAAGAAAGGCATTGGATTCTATGAAACAGCCATTCATAAGTTCTTGGGTAATTCAGTTATCAAACGTCTGGAAGAGATTGATTTCCATACTGATGAAGATATTCGTGAACGCTTGAAGCCTGATACTTCCGTAGGAACAGGCGAATGGGTGGATATTTCGGGACTGATTGCTCCGAAGAGTGAGGTGGATGCACTGATAGAACGTATAGAATCGGGAGAAATAAACCGATTGAAGTCTATCAATGCCGAGTTCGAGCGGATGCACCAGAACTATTATACGTATGAGTGGACGTGGGCGTATGAAAAGTTGGAAGAATATTACGGCGTACATCCTTCGGAAATGACGGCAGCGGATATCATTCACATCGTTGAACAGTGGAAAATGGCCGTAGTAGGACTGGATCGTATGGTGTATGAAGATGCCAAAAAAGAATTTTCACTGGCTTCTATGACCGGATTCGGGGCAGACGGCTCTCGCATAGAGAAAGAACAGGATTTTGAGCAAGTAAGGGGAGATTTTGAGAGTAATCCGTTTGTAACAGCGGTGCTGAAGCATATTGAGGTGAAGACGGCTTTGGGCGATGAATTGATAGCACGAATGCAGAAAGTGAACAAGGTATAATTTTGTAGCTTTTTCTTTTGTGTCTATTCCCTTTATGCTTATTTTTGTACTAAATAAATCTTTAAACAATCTATAAACAAGTAATTATGGCAACAATACCTCCGTTTAAGTATCAGCCTATGTTTGAACATGGAGCAGATAAGACCGAGTATTATCTGCTTACTAAAGACTATGTGTCTGTAAGCGAGTTTGAGGGAAAACCTATCCTGAAAATTGAAAAAGAGGGCTTGACGGCTATGGCCAATGCGGCTTTTCGTGATGTTTCCTTCTTGTTGCGCCGTGCTCACAATGAGCAGGTAGCTAAGATTCTGACTGACCCGGAAGCAAGTGATAATGATAAATACGTGGCTTTGACTTTCTTGCGTAATGCGGAAGTTTCTGCAAAGGGCAAATTGCCATTGTGCCAGGATACGGGTACTGCTATCATTCATGGTGAAAAAGGTCAGCAGGTATGGACCGGCTATTGCGATGAAGAAGCTCTGTCATTGGGAGTATATAAGACATATACAGAAGAAAATCTGCGCTATTCTCAGAATGCACCGTTGACGATGTATGAAGAGGTAAATACAAAGTGTAACTTGCCGGCTCAGATTGACCTGGAGGCTACGGAAGGAATGGAGTATCGCTTCTTGTGTGTGACTAAGGGTGGAGGTTCTGCCAATAAGACTTACTTATATCAGGAAACCAAGGCTGTGTTGAATCCGGATACATTGGTGCCGTTCCTGGTAGAGAAGATGAAGTCGCTGGGTACTGCGGCTTGTCCTCCGTATCACATTGCATTCGTTATCGGGGGTACTTCGGCTGAAAAGAACCTGCTGACTGTGAAACTGGCTTCTACGCATTATTACGATGAACTGCCTACTACAGGTAATGAATATGGCCGTGCATTCCGTGATGTGGAATTGGAAAAGAAAGTATTGGAAGAAGCGTATAACATTGGTTTGGGTGCTCAGTTTGGTGGTAAATACATGGCTCATGATGTACGTATCATCCGTTTGCCGCGCCACGGTGCTTCTTGCCCGATTGGTTTAGGCGTATCTTGCTCTGCCGACCGTAATATCAAGTGTAAGATTAATAAGGATGGTATCTGGATTGAGAAGATGGATGATAAACCGGGTGAGCTGATTCCGGCAGAACTTCGCGAAGCAGGCGAAGGCGATGCTGTGAAGATTGACCTGAATCAGCCGATGTCTGAAATCTTGAAGGAACTGACCAAATATCCGGTGGCTACCCGTCTGTCATTGAACGGTACCATTATCGTAGGTCGTGATATTGCGCACGCCAAACTGAAAGAGCGTTTGGACCGTGGTGAAGAATTGCCGCAATATATCAAGGATCATCCTATCTATTACGCAGGTCCGGCTAAGACTCCGGCTGGTATGGCGTGTGGCTCTATGGGCCCCACTACAGCAGGACGTATGGACCCGTATGTAGACTTGTTCCAAAGTCATGGTGGCAGTATGATTATGTTGGCCAAGGGTAATCGTAGCCAGCAGGTAACGGATGCTTGTAAAAAGCATGGTGGCTTCTATTTGGGTTCCATTGGTGGTCCGGCTGCTATTCTGGCACAGAATAATATCAAGAGCATTGAATGCGTGGAATACCCGGAATTGGGTATGGAAGCCATCTGGAAAATCGAGGTGGAAGATTTCCCGGCATTTATCTTGGTGGATGACAAGGGTAACGACTTCTTCAAACAGCTGAAACCGCGTAATTGCTGTAAGTAATCCCTATTCATAGTATACTGAAAAGGCAGGAAGCGTTTTGCTTATCCTGCCTTTTTTTTATGGGTTATATAGTATGGGGCTTACTCGCTCTTTAAACTCAATACCGGATTTTCATTGGCTATCTTCCAGGCTTTGATTATGACTGTACCTACGATGAGGAGCAGGATGATGCATAGCAGAATGAGGAACCAAAAGACAGACGGCAGGGTACTTTCGGGAAATTGTTCCATCCAGATGCCGGATACGTAGTAGGCACTGCCAATACCCAGCACTACGGCACCCATGGCTACTTTTAGAATATCCTTGCTCAGCAGGCGCAGGATGTCGGTTGCTTCAGCTCCGTTTACCTTGCGGATGGCTATTTCCTTGCTGCGGCGTTGGGTCTCATTGCTCACATAGCCTATCAATCCCATCAGTACGATGAAGAAGATGCAGAGCGAAGTTACGCTCACGATGTTGCGGAAGCGCGATACGCTTTCGTTTTGTTCGCGGCGGATGTCTTTGTAGCTTAGGAACGTTAGTCCCAACTGCGGGTAGGTGTCTTTCACATACTGGTTGAGGCGCATCAGGTTGTCGCTGTCGGGTGTCTTGAGGCGCACGTGGAAGGTGGCGGAAAGATAGGGTCTGAGGATATAGGCCACGCTATATATGGGATTAAAGAACCCCATGTTGCGCACATCGCGGATGACACCTGCCACCCGGACATTCCCATAGGAGGGTGAATCCTGAAGAATCGGTATACCTTCCATTTCCCGTCCTACCACCTGGTCACCCCAATTCATTTCTTTTACGAGGTGTTCGGTAACCACTGCCTCGCCTATGTGTTCCGGCCAGCGGCCTTCTACTAGTTCCATACCCACCGCTTGCGGAAAACCTTTGGCAAAATATTGGTGATGTACTATGCAGAAAGCTTCGCTGCCCGGGATGCGTAAGGGGCGGGTGCTGTAGTGGCTCAGCAGGTTCTGCTCGCTTACACCCACTTCTTCCACAAAGGGTTGGCGGCGCAGGTCATCGGCCACACGCTGTGCTCCTTCTGCAAACTCGGTGCCGTATTGTCCGAATCCGGCAACGGCAGTACCTACGGTCAGGCGTTCTGTATGGAAACCTACGTCCAAGGTCATCAGCCGATGGAACTGCCAGGCGGAGGTCAGGAGTAATCCCAAGATAAACGATACCCCGATGAACTGCACGAAGAGCAGGCCGCGCTTCCAGCTGCGTTTGTCGTCGGTGTAGCGGCGGAATACCTGGGTCACGGGGATGCGGGCAAACATCCGGCCAGGCAATACGCCTGCCAGCAGGAAAAGCACTAGCACGGTGGTCAGCGGCACCCACAAAGTCTGCCAGGTGAAGAGTTCACTCAAGCGGTAGATGCCGGTGAGGTCTTCTATCTGTTCGCTGAACAGGTACAGCAGTCCGACACAGCCCAGCAGGGCCAGCATCAGCAGCAGTCCGGTTTCCGTGAGAAACATTCCGAAGATATGGCCGGTTTCGGCACCGCAGCATTTATGTACACCCACCATTTTGGCGCGGCGGCCCAGGGTGGCGATGGCAGCCAGCACATAGTTCATACCTGATACAAAGAAGATGGAGAATCCCAATACAAACAGGATGACCAGGCGTTGCACGTTGGATGGGTGGGAGAGGTAGTAATCGGTGGCCGGCAAGAGTTTCCCTTCCAGGGTAGAGCCGTCCCAGCGTTCCTTTACTGCCGTATATCTTCCTAAAATATCCGGCATCCGGGCATTGATGCGGTCAATGGCATTGGCTTCGCGCAGGCGGACATATATCATATACATATCATTGCTGTCCCAGGTGCCTTGTCCGTAGCCTTCTTCAAAAGTCGGCAGGGAAATGACTACGTTGTGGCGGAACAGCACGTTGCCGGGGATGTCTTCATAGATACCCCGCACGGTCAGCTTCTGGCGTTTATTCATATTCAGGGTTTTCCCGATAGGGCTTTCATCGCCAAACCATTCCCGCGCCTTGCTTTGACTGAGAAATATATTGCCACTCTGTGCCAGGTACTGCGGATCGCCCTGCAGCAAGTCGATGCCCATCGTGCGGAAGTACAGCGTGTCTCCGAAAAGTACTTCCGTATCTTCCAGCTTGTTGTCATTCTTATAGATATCCGGTTGTATGAACATGATGAAGGGAGTGGCACATTCCACCTCTTCGGGCAGTGACTCCATGAGGGCTGCCGCTGCCGGGCGGAAAGTGTCGTAATCCCAGTGGGTGATTTCGCCGGTTTTCTTTATCATGCGGGTGCCGAACATCGCCAGCTTCTCATGCTCTTTATAAAAAGTATCGTAGTGAAGCTCGTAGGCTATCTGCGAGAAAAGCAGCACGCCCACGGTGAGACCCAGCGTCAGCGAGATAAGCTTCACTACGTTGCCGCCTTTCCCCCGTAAGAGTGTCTGTAGGATATAGTGGAATTGTCTCATAACTGCTGCATTAAATTACTGTTCACATTGGCCACGATGCTGCCGTCGAAGAGGTGGATGGTGCGGTGGGCATACGAGGCATCGTGCTGTGAGTGCGTCACCATCAGAATGGTGGTACCTTCCTTGTTCAGCTCGGTAAGCAGCTCCATCACTTCCTTGCCGTTCTTGGAGTCGAGGTTACCGGTAGGTTCGTCGGCCAGAATCAGTTTGGGATGCGTAATCAGGGCGCGGGCAATAGCCACCCGTTGCTGCTGACCACCGGAGAGCTGTTGCGGCATATGCTTGGCACGGTGGCTGATGTTCATCCGTTTCAGTATTTCATTTACCCGCTCCTTGCGTTCGCTGGCCGAAACACCCAGATAAGTAAGTGGCAGTTCCACATTCTCAAATACATTCAGTTCGTCGATGAGGTTGAAACTTTGGAACACGAAGCCCAGCTTGCCCTTGCGCATCCGGGTACGCTCCTTTTCCTGTAACTGTGCTACTTCCTGACCCAAGAGCCGATAGCTGCCTTCTGTGGGATTATCCAGCAGACCGAGGATGTTGAGCAGGGTGGATTTACCGCACCCTGAGGGCCCCATGATGGCTACAAATTCTCCTTCTTTCACTTCCAGGTTGACACGGTTTAACGCTACGGTTTCTACTTCTGAAGTACGAAACACTTTACTGAGGTTGTTGATTTCAATCATATCGTTTGTTTTTTAATGTTTTTATTCACTCTTCAAGCTGAGTACCGGGTTTTCGTTGGCTATCTTCCAGGCTTGCACCACCACGCAGGCGATAATCAATCCCCATATCATGAGGGCACTCAGCAGGTAGTAGGCAGTGAGGTAATCCACCTGCACGGCAAACTGCTCCATCCAGAGTTTGCCCACATACCAGGCGGCAACGGCCCCCAGGATGACGGCAGGCAGTGAAATGCGGCTGATGTCTCTGGAGAACATTTCCAGAATGTGCGAAGCTTCGGCCCCGTTCACCTTGCGGATGGCTATTTCCTTGCTGCGGCGTTGCATCTCATCATTGATGTAGCCGATGAGGCCCATCAAGGTGATGAAAAGGATGCAGACAGTAGCTACCAAAGTTGCGTTTCGGAACACCCTTACGCTGTTGTAGTTTTCAGCCATCAGCTTTTCCATGCTTTCAAATTCCACCGTCTGTCCGCTGAAAGCCTCGGCAGCTTCTTTGTTCAGCCGTTGCAGATTTTCGGCAAAAGGCTCTTTCAGCCGGATGGAAAGCTGATAGGCTAATTGGGGCATATAGTGCAATACGTAGGGCAGGGGACCACTGTGGAAGCTGCCTATCTGGAAATTTTTCAGCAGACCCACCACTTTTACCTTACCGCCTTCGGACGAGAAGGTGCGTCCCAGCACGTCATCGCCCCAATGCATGAGGCGGGCAAATTCCTCGTTCACCAATACTTCATTCTTTTCGCGTTGCGGGCGGCCTTGAAGAATCGTCATACCCATCACTTTGGTATAATTCTCGCAGCCATAATCATAGCGGGTAGAGAACAGATTGTTGCCGGCTTCATCGGGAATCATTTCGCCGCTGTAGCCGCCGCAGGGATACTGCAAAGAAGAAGTGATTTCTTCCACGTAGGGCAGGGGCGTGTAGAACGTGCGGATTTTCTCTGCTTCGTCCCAATTTCTTACCTCGTGGTAATTCATTACGATGCGCTCGGGATTGTAGCCCGTGTCTTTGTTCATCACATATTGGTATTGCAGCCACACGGTGCAGAGCAACCCAAGGACGAAGGTAACGCCGGCAAACTGAATGAAAAGCAGCGGCCGTTTCCAGCCCTGTTTGCCCTCGGTGTAGCGGCGGAATACCAGCGATACGGGGATGCGGGCAAAGAGGCGGCCGGGCAAGACGGTACTGATGAGGAAAAGCACGGCGAGTACCGTAACAGGCACCCAAAGAAGGTCTGTCGTGAAGATACTGTCCAACTTGGCCGCGATGGTATCTTCCACAAAATCCCGGAAGGCATAGAGCAAGGCTGCGCTGAGCAGCAGGGCGGCAGCAAAGAGGAATACGGTTTCCCAGACAAACATACCGAACACAGTGCCAGCCTCGGCACCGCTACACTTGTGTACACCGATGGCTTTGGCGCGCCGGCTGAGCGAGGAAATCGAAATAAGTACATAGTTCAAGGCGGTGATGAAGAGGATGGCCGCCGCCAGAATAAAGAGGATGCGGCTCATACGTTGCACGTACTCATGGCTGCGGTAGGTATCGCGCAGGGGGGCAATGAAAGCACCTACTTCTATGCCATTGCCGGGCGGCATCCGTTCTGCCAGTAACTGTCCGATGCGTCGGTTGATGGTTTCCAGGTCGGGAGCATCGGCTTTCAGCCGCATATACGAGGGCCAACTGTCACCCCCTTGCAGACTGTAATATCCTATGCCTCGGCTCCACACCGAAGGCATGGAAACCACGGCTTCGGGCCGTACGGTGGCATTTTCGGGAATATCGGCGTAGATGCCGCGTACAGTCAGGGGAATCTGTTTGTTGTACTGCACCACTTGGCCGATGGGATTTTCATCGCCGAATATCTTCCGGGCCAGCCGTTCGCTGAGGTAGATAACATCCTTCTGTGCCAAGTCTTGTACGGCATTGCCTTTCAGTACATCAATGCCCATGGTCTGAAAGAAGAGCGAGTCGGCCGTTATTTTGAGGTCGTTGAAGCGTACATTCCCCCGGTAAAGGGGGGCATTGAACATCCAATAACCGATGGTAGTGGCCCCTTCGAATACATCGGGCATGGCTTCATACAGGGTGCCGGCCAATTTGCCTACACACTGTTCTTGTTTGTCGCTCTTTTGTTGGTTCACCGTCCACTGCATCCATAGTTGCATCAGGCGGTCGTTCTCGCGGAAGCAGGTATCAAAACTCTGTTCGTAGGCCACACGGCTGAAAAGGAGTACACTCATCGTGATGCCCAGGGCTATGGAAATCACTTTGATGACATTCGAACTGCATCGGTGCAGCAAGGTTTTAAAGGCGTAATGAATGGATTGCATAGTTGTTCGTTTTTTATTTTTCTACTGAAAAACAGTATGCCAAAACCGTGCCATTCTATATAATGGCTTGATTCATATAGAATTATCAATTATACCCATTGGCAGAAGTGTCTAAAAAATAGACACCTCTGTCTAATCTTTAGACAAACTTTTCAATAAATGTATATCTTTCTTTGCCAATAGACTATTTTACCTACCTTTGCTGTGTATAAACAACAAACCGGTTATGGCTAGAAAAACGCTTAAAATACTGATAGTAGACGATAATCGGGGCGTGCTTGCAGCCCTGCAACTCTTATTGAAGCCTTACTTCCAGGAAATCAGGTTGCTGGCTTCGCCTGTCACCTTGCCCAGTGTGTTGCGCGAGGAAAGCTGGCACGTTCTGCTGCTCGATATGAATTTCACTTCGGGTATCAATACAGGCAATGAGGGAATCTATTGGCTGCATGAGGTAAAGAAATACCAACCCCACTTACCCGTAGTGCTTTTCACTGCGTATGGCGACATAGATTTGGCAGTAAGGGGGATGAAAGAAGGGGCGGTAGATTTTATAGTGAAGCCGTGGGATAACGGGAAACTGGTGGAGACCCTGCTGCGTGCCGCCCGGAATGTGTCGGGCACTCCCGGAAACCACCCGGAAGAAGCGGGCGGAAAAAGCGGGATGTATTGGGGCACCAGTGCGGCCATGCAACGCTTACGTTTGCTGGTAGAAAAGGTAGCAGTAACGGATGCCAACGTATTGATTACCGGAGAAAATGGTACAGGCAAGGAAATGCTGGCACGTGAGATACATACCTTGTCGCGCCGTAGGGAAGAAGAGATGGTGAGTGTAGATATGGGAGCCGTGCCCGAAAGTCTTTTTGAAAGCGAATTGTTCGGCCATGTAAAAGGGGCGTTTACCGATGCCCGTGCCGACCGGGCCGGAAAATTCGAAACAGCCCAGCATTCCACTCTTTTTTTGGATGAAATAGGGAATCTGCCTTATCATCAGCAGGCCAAACTGCTGACGGCCTTGCAGCGGCGCAGCGTCGTACGGGTAGGGAGCAACCGGCCTGTTCCGGTGGATATCCGGCTGATTTGTGCCACCAACCGTAATCTGCAAGAGATGGTGCAGCGTGGAGAGTTTCGGGAAGATTTGCTGTATCGCATCAATACCATTCATCTGGAGATTCCGCCTTTGAGGAATCGCACGGAAGATATTCTGCCGTTGGCAGAACTTTTTATCGCCCGCTTCTGTAAGCAGTACGACAAACCGTTGGTGGAACTGACTCCGCAGGCTGCAACCGCTTTGCAGCATCATTCCTGGCCGGGCAACATCCGCGAACTGGAGCATATCATCGAGAAAGCGGTCATCATTTGCGACGGGCCTTCCTTGCCTGCCGAATTGTTTGCCCTTCCAGCCGTTTCTGTTCCCGCATCCGGCGGAGAGGTGTCCACCCTGGAAGAAATGGAACGGGATATGATAGGCAAGGCTTTGCACTCTTGTCGGGGCAATCTGTCGGCGGTTGCGGCACAGTTGGGTATCACCCGGCAGACTTTATATAATAAAATGAAGAAATACGGTTTGTAAAAAGAGGGGGTATGAAAGATATTCGGATGTGTTACGGGTTCCGTCTCAGCCTGTGCCTGCTGGCAGTGGCAGCAACTGTTTACTGTTGGTGCATGGGTTATGTGTTAGGAGCGGTGTTGCTGGCCGTTCTAGTTGTTTGGCTGGTCATCTGGCAGCATCGGTTGTACGAAAATAACCTCCGGAATGTGCTGTTTCTGCTGGAGGCCATTGAAAACAATGATACTTCCATTCATTTTTCCGAAGAAATGAAGGGCAGCAATCAGTTTCTGGTGAACCGTGCCCTGAACAAGGTAGCTCATATCCTGCACCAGGCTAAGCACGACACCATGCAGCGTGAAAAGTATTATGAACTGATATTGGATTGCGTCAATACCGGTATCATAGTGCTCAATGACCAGGGAGCGGTCTATCAGAAGAACGGGGAAGCCTTGCGTCTGTTGGGCTTGGAGGTGTTTACGCACGTACACCAATTGCGGCGAGTAGATGCCTCGTTGGCTGCCATGCTGGAAGGCTGTAGGGTAGGAGATAAGTTGCAGATGAATTTCCAGAATGAACGGGGCACGGTGCATCTGTCGGTCAGAGTCAGCGATATCCGTATTCACGAAGAGCATCTTCGCATTGTGGCCTTGAATGACATCAACAGCGAACTCGATGAGAAAGAAATAGATTCCTGGATAAGGCTTACCCGGGTGCTGACGCATGAGATTATGAACTCGGTTACTCCCATCACCTCGTTGAGCGATACGCTACAGGGGTTGATGCAGCACAGCGGTCAGGAAGCGGAAGTGCGCAAAGGCCTTCAAACCATCAGTTCTACCGGAAAGGGATTGCTGGCTTTTGTAGAGAACTATCGTAAATTTACCCGGATTCCTACCCCGGAACCTACCTTATTCTATGTGAAGGGTTTCTTGCAGCGGATGGTGGCACTGGCCAGGCATCAATACCCCGAAGCCGGCATTGATTTTCAGGTAGCAGTAACTCCCGGCGACCTGATTCTTCATGCAGACGAGAATCTGATAGGGCAGGTAGTGATCAACCTGTTGAAAAATGCCATTCAAGCCATAGAATCCGAACCTTCTTCCCAGCCGGGAGTCATTCGTATACAAGCCTTTTGCAACGAAGCCGAATCGGTACTGATCAGTATCAGCAACAACGGGCCTGCCATACCTAAAGAAGTGGCCGACCACATCTTCATTCCTTTCTTTACTACCAAAGAAGGAGGAAGCGGGATCGGCCTGAGTGTATCTCGTCAAATCATGCGACTTTCAGACGGCAGCCTGTCCTTACAGACGGGTAAGGAGACCACCTTTGTGATGCAGTTCAACTGACGGGAAGTTATCGCAGGAACTCATAATGTCCCTGTCCACCTTCGAACGACAGAATGCCGTCTTCTGCACTGACATACTGGTATGGAATAAGAACTTTTCCGTCTTTCTTCACCTGCCAGGTGCCCGGTTTCATATCCGTAAGGATAAACCGGAACGTACCTTTTTCTTTCACCTCCAGGGTGGCCTGTCCGGTAACAGTATTTCCCGTGTTGCTGAATGTCACAATGCGGTTGTTGATAACGGCTCCCGTCATTTGAGAACCTTTGATTAACTGTACGTTATGCAGTTTCTTGCATTGGTTGTCCGATACCTGGATGACATTCAGGAAATAATCCTCGGCAGCAGGTTGCTTGGGAGAAAGTTCCACTCTCCATTCTCCA
>Garnier_p2__coassemble_976_pt1 | contig 48932 bp, 39 predicted proteins | sample Garnier_p2__metabat2_low_PE_024 | metagenome-assembled genome bin Garnier_p2
GCAGCATCACCAATATTACCAGTAACTCTACCATCAGAAAATTTACATCCATGACTTTGTGCACAGTCTTCAATTAACTTCAAATTATACTTTTTACATAATTCACCAATTTTTTCAGTATAAGCAATTCGGCCGTATAAATGAACAATGGCAATAGCCTTTGTTTTAAGAGTAATAGCTGCTTCTATCAAAGCATCATCAATTTCAAGTGTATTTGGCTTTGGCTCAACCAATACTGGAACCAGATTATTCTCTGTAATAGCCAATACTGTAGCAATATATGTATTGGCAGGTACAATTACTTCATCACCAGCTTTCATGATGCCCATTTCGATATAGGCACGAAAAATCCAAATTAGAGCATCTAAACCGTTTGCACAACCAATCGTATGCTTGCAACCAATAAATTCGGAATAATGATGTTCAAACTGTTCATTCTCCTTACCTTGAAGATACCAGCCATTATTGACGACCCGAGTTACAGCCTCATTAATTTCTACTCCATGAAGAGCAGTAACGTCTTTTAAAGACAAAAATGGAATATTTTTCATATCGTTAATTATTTATTAAACATTGTTTTTAGAAGAGACAAAAGCATTTGTTTTTCATTCCTTTGTATACCAACAAGCCATATTGAAACAATAGTCCAACAAACTCCAATTATCATAAATCCTATCGTTTGCATAATTGAATGTCCCCAAAATAAACGCAAAGCAAACAAAGGAATCACAGCTACAATTAATGTAGAAAATGAAGGTATTATTGATTTCTGACAATAATATATAAAACTGAATTTTGTTTGCCTCTTCATGATATACACTTGAAATAATCTAGTTGCAAACGAAAGAATTGGTAGTATTATTACATTTATATAAGGAGGAAAATTTAACTTATACAATATATATATTATCGGTAAAAGTGCAAGATTAATAATACCATAGCCAATTTCGTTACCTCTAATACTACCTGTTGATTGAATACAAGGATCAAAGCCAGAACCAAGAACCATTACAAAACCATTTACCAGCATCCATGAAGCAAAGATGGTTGTATACTCAGGAACATCTTTAAGCCATATCTCAAGTATATCATCCATACAAAACAAAATAGGAATTACCATAACTAAAAAAATCAATGTTGATATACGCGTAATTGCATATACAATATTCAAAGAACGTTCATGATTTCCACTCCCATAGCTTTTCATTATTTGAGGAACTGCAGCTTGATTTAAACTATTAGTAAATGTAATAACATACCTGTTTACTTGTGAAGCCAGTCCAAAAGCAGCATTTAAGGTTGTACCAAAAAAGAAATTCATAATCATAGCGGTCCCTTGTTCTTTAGCTATAACTGCAATTGCCCCAAACAATGACCACCAAGCGAATGAAAATATTTCTTTATAATCTTTCCAACATTTGTTAAAATGCCATTTGATAATTGAACATTCATTTCTACGACAATAAATCATATAAGAGACTCTAGTTACTAGTGTAATAGCGGCCATAATAAGTGCAAAAGCACGAAGTCTGTTACCCAAATAATAACCAAGAAAAATAACCAATCCCAACTTTATTATTGCAACTCCAATTTCTGTTAGCGATGTAAATAAGAACTTCTCTTTGGCAATAATTAGACCATTATCAGGAACACTCATTAGTGAAATAGCAGTAGTAAATAAACTAATATGAAGCACAAATTGAGCATCTGCTACTTTGTCGACCGCAACATTAAGAATGTTATTAACATAATATATTCCTAGAGTTTCTCCTATTACAATCAAACATACTGCTAAAACAAGATGAATCAAATAAACCGTATTATATACTTTATTTGCATTACCATCAATTCCTTTCCCTAATTCTACAGCCAGATATCTATACGATACAGAAACCATAGTAGTACCAATTACATTAAGAAAAGTTACTATACCTCCAACTACAGAATATAACCCATAATCGCTGGTTCCTAAAGCATTAAGTATTATTCGCGAACTAACAAGACCTATGATTGTAGTTAGAATTAGCTTCAGATACAAGACTCCCGTATTTAGAACTATTTTTTTATTAGCATTCATTCAGTGAAAAATTACATACATTTTAAACAACAGACAGTAAATATAATACAGACCTATGAATCAATTTTACAAACTAAATTGTTGTATTTATCACTAAGATGATAGAAGAACTAAATAGTTTTTTTTACAGCACTTATATCAAGCATCTTACCCAAAGAATAATCATAAGAAGCAGGTTCAAATGCATAAAATCCACTGTCATGATAAAAAGTAGTTTCTCCAAAATATACTTTACCATTTATCAAATATAAATCTACGCGTAAAAAAGGTATATTCTGAGATAATCGTTTGGCAATAGAAATCATTTCTTCAAAACGCTCTATTTTTACATGTTTTACGCCACTACTTCTATACCCAACATTATTAAATGGTAACAAATCACAATTCATATCATAAAAATCAAATATTGGTGCTTCATTGTTATCATTAAACCTATCTGCAGCAATAAAGAAAAACTTTGGATCGCCATTAAAACAGAAAAACTTATAATCGATTAAAGGTTTTCCTGCATTTTCCATATATTGTTCTACAAGTATTCTAGGAGGAATATCTTTATAAACCCATTCTCCCATAATACTGTAAATGTCAATTTTAAGTGAATCTTCTAATTTTTCTTTTGTACTTATCATATTTAAAGTATTTTTATCATGACATATTATCACTCCTGAACCTCCTCCTCCATTTGTACTTTTTATTACAAATTGGTTGGGAAGTTCCTCAAAATTAATATCTTCAAAATTATCCCAAACACCAATAGTTGGGATGATATATTCTTCACCTATAATATCTGCAACATATTTTTTCACTTCATATTTATCAACCATTTTATGATATAGTGGATTATGGTCATTTAGTTTTAACCACTGTATTTTTTCAGTAAATGTTTGAGGGGTGGATAAATTCAAATTTTTCCCAATCATTAATCTGTATAATGCCTTTATAAGCATTTTTTGATTACCTGTTATATGAGCTAAACGCAACTGAATACCAATAATCAAACGTTCTGGACGATTTATTATCCTTTTTATTCTATTAATCATCTTTTCACTTCTGTTATAATAGTATTATAGATAGATATTAATGTTTTTTCTAAAGTTTCTGGATTATGTCTGCATCTTGCAGTTTTTCTAGCATGAAGTGAAAAACTCTGAGCTAATTCGTCTGATTCAAAAATTTGGGTTAAATATTCAGCCAACATATTAGGTTCATTGTAGCAATATAAAAATCCATCTTTCTTATGTTCAAGCATATCCATATTTCCTCCCACATAAGTAGCTATAGTTGGAGTACCAACAATTTCTCCTTCAGCTAAAGAATTAGGTGCATTTTCTATAGAGGAAGGTATTACTAGTGCATGTATCTTAGTCAGCTTTTTAGCTAACTGTTCAGCTGACAAAAAGCCTGTATACTCAATAATATCATTCAACTCATATGTCTTAATCAAATATTTAAGATATTGCGCATAACCACTCGGTAATAGCTTTCTAATCACACGTTTTGGATGTAATATATCATTACCAGCAATATATAATTTTAATTTTGGATACTGTTTTTTCATTTTAGCTATTGCTTCAAAAACAAAATGCAGCCCTTTTATTGGATAATTTCCCTGATGTACCAATATTGAATAACGCTCAATAGTATTTATATCCCATTCTTCATTATAAAAAGGTTCACGAATTAAACGAGGACAATAATAATATTTCAACTGAGGATTGATATTTTTCGCAGATACACGATCCCAAGTTGAACGCCCCTCTACTCGATTCGCCATTTTTAATATTTTTTTTTCAAATACAGATTGCTTTATAAAACTATTTCTCCCATTAAAAAAGCCACTAGACGACAGTATATCACCTAATGTTGTAAAACGAAGCATCATAGTAAAATCTATCCCCGCATAATAATGGTGTTGATATTCAGTTAAAATTCCCTGTAATGATACAAGAATTGGAATTTCAGGATGATTCTTTAATAGCAAATAATTATGTTTACTTTCAGTTCCATATGCATGAACTATGTCGGGCTGAAACTTTTTAATTATTTCACTCCAATAATCTATTCTTTCACAATCTCCTTTAGGGAAAATATAATAGGTAATATTATCGATTTCTATTTCTTTTACTTCTGAACAAGTATCTAAAGGACATGCAATAGCAAGTTTTGTATCATTCCTAAACCTTAATCGACTACTCATCGCATCCACCCAAGAAATAGCATGTTCTGTTGTTATGCCTAGAATCTTAGCCACACCAGGCATAAGTACATTTACAGTCCAAAGTATTCTCATAGTTTTTTTATTTTTCTAAAATCTAAAAATTCTTCGTAATCTCTAATATAATCTTCTTTCTGATAAACCTCTGATGCAAGTACCATACAAACTGCACCCGATGAAAAATCATCTAAATCTCTCCACATGCCAGGCTTTACATACAAACCTTGGTAAGGTCTATTTAAAAAGAATGAACGTTTACATACTCCATCATCTAAAGTCACTTTAAACGATCCAGAAGCAGCAACAATAAATTGTTCAAGATTCTTATGCGCATGTGCTCCTCTAGATTCTCCACCTGGAACATCATAAAGATAATATACTCTTTTTACATCAAAAGGAAGTGTTTGACCATTTTCAATAACAGTAAGATTACCTTTCCGTTCGCTATGATGCTTATCTAATTCAACCATAGTACAATCAAATACACTATTATGATGATTTGGTAATTTTTCTTCTGTTTTATATTCAAAAAGAAGAGAACTAGAGCTTACATTTAGAGTAGAAGAATATCTTTTAAATTCATCGAAATCTCTAATATAATCATTTATGTCATAAGCTATACTTCCAAATTCAAGAGCTAACGCATTTGTAGAAAAATTACCAATTTCTCTCCATAAGCCTTTAGGTATATATAAACCATAATATGAACGATTAAGAGTAAAAGTTTTCTCTTGAAAGCCGTCATTTACACAAATATCAAACGCTCCAGACATAGCTATAATAAGTTCTTCATTATTTATTTCGGCATGTCCACCTCTATTAACTCCTCCTGGAACATCATAAAGCCAATAGGTACGTTTAATACTAAAAGGAATTTGAGTATTATTTTGCACAAATGACAAATTACCTCTTGCATCAAGAAACTTTGGCAATTCTATTATTTTACAATCATTTACTGTCATTATTAATCAAGTTTATGTGAATAGTATAACTATACTTTAGAAGCATACATATTATCATAATAAGTTTGATAATCACCCGAAGTTACATTATCCATCCACTCCTGGTTTTCTAAGTACCACTTCACAGTCTTTTCAATACCTTCCTCAAACTGCAGGCTAGGCTCCCATCCCAGTTCTTTCTGAAGTTTAGTTGAATTGATAGCATAACGGGCATCATGGCCAAGACGGTCGGTTACATAGGTAATCAGATCCATATCTTCGCCTTCTTTTCTGCCAAGCAGACGGTCTACGGTATGGATGACTACCTTGATAATATCAATATTCTTCCATTCATTGAAACCACCGATGTTATAGGTGTCAGCTATTTTACCATTATGAAAAATCACATCAATGGCACGGGCATGATCTTCTACGAACAGCCAGTCGCGTACGTTTTCGCCCTTACCATATACCGGCAGCGGCTTTCTATGACGGATGTTGTTGATAAAGAGCGGAATCAGTTTTTCCGGGAACTGATACGGACCGTAATTGTTGGAGCAGTTGGTTACAATAGTCGGCATGCCGTAGGTATCATGGTAAGCACGCATAAAATGGTCGCTGCTGGCCTTGCTGGCTGAATACGGACTGTGCGGATTGTACTTGGTCGTTTCATAGAAGAAGTCATCGCCATAAGCCAAGTGATGTTCTGCGGATGAAGCAGTGGTAGTAAACGGAGGTTCAATGCCTTCCGGATGGTTCATCGTCAGGGCACCGTATACTTCATCGGTTGAGATGTGATAGAAACGTTTGCCTTCGTATTTTTCCGGCAGACTTTCCCAATACAACTTGGCAGCCTGGAGCAGAGCCAGCGTACCCATTACATTGGTTTGAGCGAAGGTAAACGGATCCTTGATACTGCGGTCTACATGAGATTCTGCAGCCAAGTGAATGATACCATCAATCTGTTCATCCTGCATCAACTGATAGAATGCTTTAAAATCACAGATATCCATCTTGACAAACTTATAATTCGGTTTGTCTTCGATGTCTTTCAGATTGGCCAAGTTGCCGGCATAGGTCAGCTTGTCCAAGTTGATAATATTATACTCGGGATATTTGTTGACGAACAAACGCACAACATGAGAACCGATGAAGCCTGCTCCACCGGTAATTACTATATTCTTCATTTTTTTACGTCTATAAATTTAATTTTTTCTATTCCTATTCTCTGATTATCATGCGTAATAAAACCTGTGACCAAAGAAGATTCATAAAGAGCCATTTGAAGTGCCCTTACGATGAACTCTAATTCTTCACCAGATTTAGTTTGAACAATAACTCTTTTGTTCAAGAATAAGGCTTCTATCTCTTTTGTAGAATGACACAATAACTTCTCAAATGTCATATTATTCTAAATTGGGTTTGCCTGTTTCTTTCAATTCATCAATAACTTTCAGCAAATACTGGCCATATTGGTTCTTCAACATGGGCTTAGCCAACTTGCGCATGCGCTCTTCGGTAATCCATCCCTGACGGTAAGCAATACCTTCTAAGCAAGCCACTTTCAGACCCTGACGTTTCTCCAATACTTCAATGTAGGTAGAAGCTTCGCTCAGGGAGTCGTGCGTACCAGTATCCAACCACGCAAAGCCGCGACCCAAAGTCTGTACTTTCAGTTCGCCGTCATTCAGGAATTCCTGGTTGACGGTAGTGATTTCATATTCACCACGGGCAGAAGGCTGGATATGCTTGGCTACGTCTACCACCTTGTTCGGGTAGAAATACAAACCTACCACGGCATAGTTACTCTTCGGGTGTTCGGGTTTCTCTTCAATGCTCAAGCAGTTACCGTCGTTATCAAATTCCGCTACGCCGTAGCGTTCAGGATCATTGACCCAATAGCCAAAGACGGTAGCTTTCTTCTCTTCATCGGCGGTACGTACGGCTTCTTTTAGCATTTTGGTGAAGCCGGCACCGTGGAAGATATTATCTCCTAGTACCAGACAAGCACTGTCATCTCCAATAAAATCCGCACCAATGGTAAAGGCTTGTGCCAACCCATCGGGAGACGGCTGTTCAGCATAAGTGAAGTGTACTCCATAATCAGAACCGTCGCCAAGCAGTCTCTGGAAGCCAGGAAGGTCATACGGAGTAGAGATAATCAGGATGTCCCGAATACCTGCCAACATTAATACGCTGATGGGATAATACACCATCGGTTTATCATAAATCGGCATCAATTGCTTGGAGATGCCTTTGGTGATGGGGTACAAACGGGTACCCGAACCACCTGCTAAGACGATTCCTTTCATGTTATTTCGTTTTTAAAGAGATTATGTTATTTAAAGAGTAATCATTCAATTTAGGACATACCCCTTCGAAAGGGCACTTTTCAGTGCCCTAAACCGAGTTTTGTTAATTAATTAGTTTTAAATTTAACATTGGCTGGTAGCCAAAATGATTTTGTCAGGAACCATGTTGACATAATCCCTGCACCAGCATGACTTTTATAATCTGCTATTACAAATACGCAGCATAATCCGCAAATATTAATTTCATTTTTTCTTTCCATTCCGCTGGTACATCATCCCAAGATTTCCAATTATTAACATACTTATATGCCTTATATGGCTTGTCAGAAGAGGGTGCGCTATAACCCAGTTCGTCTTCAATACAATTATGCATCATAAGTCGTCTTGAATGTTCATTATTAAGTGCTTCTAAAATAGGTGTATTGAATCTTTCTGCGCCAGCAGTTGTTGAATCCTCATCATGAACCACAAACAGGTCAACATTTAATGCTTTCAAATATTTTATAAATGAAATCATAGTAGCCTTTCCTGTAGCCTTAATAATTTGATAATCTGATTCAATTTTCTTCCTAACATTTTCAGGCATCAAAGAAATAGTTTTCTTGAATACTATATTTTCTGTATCTCCTTCTACCATAATTACTTTTTGCGCAAAGAATACTCGTGATACATAATCATCAATTTTCTGCACCATCTTAACTCGAACTTTATCATCCAGCTGTATTGCATTAAAAGCATCAGAGATATTGAAGGCTGTAATGTCTGTAAACTCTTTATCAATTGATATATAACTGTTTAACACCTGTCTAGGCTTCTGAGACAAGTCAATCATATAAGGAGAATGAGTAGTAGCTACAATCTGAGAATCAGAACTGGCTAGTTCATAAATTACCTTTCTCATGTTTTCAGCAGCATTGGGATGAAGAAATAATTCAGGCTCTTCAAAACCAATAATTAATCCTCCAACCCCTTCACCACTTTTAATTACATAATTTTTATGATAAAAGCGTAGCAGAGCAAAAACTGCAGAACGAATTAATCCGGTACCTTGATTAACCACTTCAGTAGAGACATTACTGCTCATAGTAACTCCAAAGATTGGTTTTAAAGAGTCTGCACTTGAAAGATTCGTATCGATATTGATAGAGGCATTTGGAAATACTTCATTTACTACTTGATTTAAATTATTCATCAACTTTCCAAATGCGCCATCTTCATCGGTAGGATCCATTTCTTTACTTAGCATTTCCAATGCTTGTAATGCTTTTTGGTAATTCTCGGATTCCTGACGAACACTATCGAAAATCAATGACAACAGTTTATGCAGTGTTCCTGATTTAGAAGCTTCAATTTCATCAGCCAAAACATTCGCTTCTATTTTCAAGAATTTAGGCAATTTGCTCAAAACATTTCCTGCAATACCACCTGGATTAACAAACCATGATGTTTCTTGGTTTACTTGACATAACATAGGATAGTTCTCTGGCAATGCTGCAAGTTCACTTGAAGATAGTCTTTTATTCAATGTCTTATCTTCAAACAATGAAGAATCAGCTCCTTTATCAATAAAATCTTGCCATTTATGACAACTTTCATACTCACTTTTTAATTTTTGAGTATGCATTTCCATCTCTATATAGTTCTTGCCATCGATTCCTAAGCGAATTCTATATCTAAATGAATATGTGACATTACCATTCGCATCGATATGTTGCTGTAGCCGCTCCGAATTAAAGCCACGTTCAGATAACATACTCTCACTTACTTCTGTAAATAAGCCACATATAATTACATCCTCATTAACAGACTCCTCTACTCCAGTTTCATTAATATATTTGGAACGATGATTATCCGTCAACTTTGAACCAGAAAGAAGAAGTTCAATAGCTTCTAAAGTACTTGTCTTTCCAGCATTATTCGCACCAATCAGAAAGGTTGCATCACCTAGTGCGACTTTTACATCATGTAATTTTCTAAAATTTTTAATTTCAATCTCCGCTAGTTTCATAGAAGAAAATTTAAATCTTGCTTACATCTTTAGATTTGAAGCAGGTGGAGGAATCGAACCTCTTTCTACCTGTACACCTACTTATCAATATTCTTACTTATAGAATTCCTTATACCATTCCGCAAACTTTCTCAAGCCTTCTCTCAAAGATGTATGCGGGCGGAAGCCGAAGTCTTCTTCCAACGGTGTGGTATCGGCAAAAGTGACCGGTACATCCCCCGGTTGCATAGGTACTAGTTGCTTGTGAGCTTCGAAATCATAATCTTGCGGAAGCACACCGGCACGAATCAGTTCTTCTTGCAGAATCTGCACGAAATCCAGCAGGTTCTCGGGGCTGCTGTTACCGATGTTATAGACCTTATACGGAGGAATGGGCAGACCGTCTTCGCCGTTCTGTTTTTCCGGTGCATGCTGCATGATGCGCACTACCCCTTCTACAATGTCGTCTACAAAGGTGAAGTCACGTTTGCAGTTACCGTAGTTGAAAATCTGAATGGTGTCGCCTTTCAATAGCTTGTTGGTAAAGCCAAAGTAAGCCATGTCGGGACGGCCACAGGGTCCGTATACCGTAAAGAAGCGGAGTCCGGTGCTCGGAATATTATAGAGTTTGCTGTAGGCATGCGCCATCAGCTCGTTGCTCTTCTTGGTAGCGGCATAGAGCGATACGGGGTTGTCTACTTTATCATCTGTACTATAAGGTACCTTTTTGTTGGAACCATAGACGGATGAAGAAGATGCATATACCAAGTGTTCTACCCCGTGATGACGACAGACTTCCAGAATGTTATAGAAACCAATCAGATTGCTTTCAATGTAGGCATCGGGATTGGTGATGCTGTAACGTACACCGGCCTGGGCTGCGAGGTTGACTACTACCTGCGGTTGGTATTGAGAGAATATATCCTCAATGGCTGCCTTGTTGGCAATGTTGTCTTTCACAAAGATGAAGCGTTCACCGTAACGGTTCAGTTCGTCCAGACGTTCTTGCTTTAAGCGTACATCGTAATAGTCCGTGATGCTGTCGATGCCGATTACTTTCACCGTAGCAAAGTCGTTCAACAGACGCTTGGCCAGATTCGCACCGATAAAGCCTGCAGCGCCGGTTACCAGTACGGTTTTATTCTCTAGAGTTACATTATAGGTTACCATAGTCTATATTTGTCTAAATTAGTCTCTTTGGAAAATGTCACGGGTATATACTTTGTCTTTCACGTCGTCCAGGCAAGCGTCGTAACGGTTGGCGATGATAGCCTGGCTCTGTGCCTTGAATTGGGCAAGGTCGTTCACTACCTTACTTCCGAAGAAGGTTTCACCGTCTTGCAGGGTGGGTTCGTAGATTACTACTTCTGCACCTTTAGCCTTGATACGCTTCATTATACCTTGGATGGCACTCTGACGGAAGTTATCGGAATTGGACTTCATCGTCAGGCGGTACACACCAATCACGCAGTTCTTTTCCTTAGATGCATCCCATTCGCCGTTTTCGCTGTAGTAGCCGGCTTTCTTCAGCACGGCATCAGCGATGTAGTCTTTGCGGGTGCTGTTGCTTTCTACAATGGCACTCATCATATTCTGCGGTACGTCCTGATAGTTAGCCAGTAATTGCTTGGTATCTTTGGGTAAGCAGTAGCCGCCGTAACCGAAGCTGGGGTTGTTGTAATGAGTACCGATACGGGGGTCCAAACCTACGCCGCTGATGATGGCTTGGGTATCAAGTCCCTTTACTTCTGCATAGGTATCCAGCTCATTGAAATAGCTGACACGCAGAGCCAAATAGGTATTGGCAAACAACTTCACTGCTTCGGCTTCTTTCATGCCCATGAACAAGGTCGGGATGTCTTCCTTGATGGCTCCTTCTTGCAGCAAGCCTGCAAAGGTGCGAGCAAATTCTTCGGCCTTGGGATTACCAATGGCATTAATGGCGGCATTTTCTTCGTCGAATTCCTTGCCTGCTATCAGCTTGGGATAGCCCACGATGATGCGGCTGGGATAGAGATTATCGTAAAGGGCTTTGCTCTCGCGCAGGAACTCGGGAGAGAAAAGCAGGTTGAATTTCTTGTCTTTCAGTTCGGGTTTCAGCAGGAACTGCAGGGCGTATTTCTTATAGAGGGAGCGGGTATAGCCTACCGGAATGGTGGATTTGATAATCATCACGGCATCCGGGTTGACGCTCAGTACCAAATCAATCACGTCTTCTATGTGATGGGTATCGAAGAAGTTCTTCTGGGGGTCGTAGTTGGTGGGAGCTGCAATGATAACATAGTCTGCATTCTTATAGGCAGCTGCACCGTCCAGCGTAGCAGTCAGGTTCAGTTCTTTCTCTGCAAAGAATTTTTCAATGTATTCGTCCTGAATGGGAGAAATACGCTGATTAATCTTTTCTACTTTCTCGGGTACTACATCGACAGCAGTAACTTGATGATGTTGCGCCAACAGTGTGGCCATAGAAAGTCCTACGTAACCGGTACCGGCTACGGCAATTTTAATTTCTGACATGATTATATTGATTTAGAGATTTATTTCGTTGTTTTATAATGAGCATCCTTATACATTCCTCAAACTCTTATGCTCCGAGGTATAGTAGTCGCCCACCACGTAGGGGCTTTCGTTCAGCTCCGGAGTGATGTACGAGGTGGTATAGATGAGTTGATAGCTCTCGTCGGGGTATTCCTTCAACTTCTCTATCAGGGTTTTCTGAAAGTGCTGGGCGCGGGGTGTCTCGATTCCTTTGTCTTCCATGTTGTCGGCAAAGATGAAGCGGGGGAACCGCATCCAGGGCAGCTCCAGCGAGGCGAAGAACAGCGAGAAGCGTGTCACCAGCTTCAGGAAGAAGGTGGACGAGGCGCTGTACTTGGTGTGTTCGCTTTGCAGATAGGTGATGTTCTGCGTGAAGTTCACAAAGAATTCTTCAGTACGGGCCAGGGTAAAGGCTTGCTCTCGCTGAAGGTCGTGGTGCAGAAAGTACACGGCAAAGCGGCGGATGGCTGCCAGCACGGCTTCGCGGTGTTCTTCCTGACCTTTCTGCTTGGCGAGGATAAAGCGTTCGGTCCGGTCTTTGTCGGCTTCCAGCTCTTGCTGTTTGGCTTTCAGGCGTTCGTAGTAGAGGGCGCTTTCCAGCAGGGTCTGGTATTGCAGCAGTTCGCCCTGCACTTGTCCTTTCCGGTAATAGAGGTCTTCCAGTTGGCGGTCGGCGGTGCCGGTCACGTCTTTCAGCAGGCGATCCAACTGCCGCTGGGCGGTGCGTAGCCGGGTGCGCAGGCGAAGCACTTTCGTATGGGTTTCTGCATGGCTCTTTTCGTCGTTGGCCAGGATCTCTTCGGATTCGGTCAGCTGGAAGCTGATTTCGGAGAGGAGCCGGCGGACGTGGGTGAGGTCGGACTCGTGTTCCGTGGGGTACATGGTCGGGCAGCGGGTTGAGGCATTCGGGGCAATAGGTGAGCCGCAGGGTGCCCATGAGTTGCCGGGTGCTGAGGGTCTGGCGCAGGGCGGCCTGCTTGCGGCGCAGTTCGTTCAGAAAGAATTGGGTGTCGGTGATGCTCTGCCCCAGGCCGATTTCCTGCTCTTCTGCCTTTTGCAGTTCCAGGGTCAGCTGCTGTACTTCTTTTTTCTGTTCGTTGATTTGTGGTTTGATTTTGAGGTCGGTTTGCTGGCCTGCGCGAAGCTGCTGCACGGCCAGATCGTACTTTTCTTCTTCCCGGAGGAGCCGGTCTATCTCTCCCTGCAGAAAGACCGAGGAGCGTTGCTCCTTGGTGAGGAGTTTCTCCAGCGAACGCAGGTTGTTTTTGGTGTCTTGGATGAGGCTCTCCACCTCGTTCAGATGGATTTTGGCCTGGTAGAGGGCTTCGTCGAAGATGCCCATCAGGAGTTCGGCTACGGTTTCGCGGGTCTGCTGGCTATCAAACTGTTCGTAGTAGAAGAGCGACGAGGTGGGCGACTCCTGATCGATGTAGAGCAGGCGCAATAGCTGGTGCAGGGTGAGGTTGCTGTCGGCCTGTGCCTGGGGGATGTCCAAGGCTTCGAAGAGTACGGACGAGAAGCTGCGCCGGTGAGGGGTGTGCTTGTAGCCGTAGGTTTGCCCTTGTTCGGGGTGTGCCAGGGCTTCGTCGAGCGTACACCAGTAGAGGGTCATGCCCTGCTGCTTCTGGATGTGTCCGTGGTCGTCTTTCCGCAACAGGCGTTGCAGGGTGAGGGTGGCACCGCTGATGCAGGTCTGTACCCACACTTCCGAGCAGTGCTGGGCCTGGCGCACAAAGCGGGTGTAGTCGCCGCCCAAGCCGTAGAACAGCAGGTGGGTGATGGTGGACTTGCCGCTGCCGTTTTCGCCCCGGATGATGTTCACGCCGGGGTGGAAGCGTTCGTCGTAGGCCACCTGCCCCGATTCGGTGAGCACGTAGAGGCGTTCTATCTTCAAGTTAGCATCCATCGTATTTATATTCCAAGAGGTTGGTGCGTTGTTTCAGTCCGTCGGTGCCCCGCAGGGGGGTGAGGCGGAAGCTGAGGCTGAGCCAGCTCAGCACGTTCTGTTCTTCTTCGGACAGCGGTTCGGTGTGGCGAATCAGTTCGTTTATCTGTTCGGGCTGCGTCAGGCGGATGCGGTGTTCGCACAGGCTCTGGGGGCAGAGCAGGCCGTAGGCAGCCAGGTGGTTCAGGGCTATCAGCTGGTAGGTGTGTATGCGGGCATAGAGCCGGCGGTTCTGTATATAGGGGTTGTACGGGTTGCTCCGTCTTTTCACGTATTTCGTGCGCAGGGTACGGAGGTCGGTTTCGTCGGCCTTCAGGTGGATGGCGTAGGTCCGCTCCGGAAACAGCAGGTAGAAGTCGAAGATGCAGACGCGATCCACTTCCACGCTCTCGTCGCCCTGAAAACGGGTGAGGATGTGGAGCAGCCGGTAGATGGCATGAAAGGGGTCGAAAGCCGGTACGTACATGGTTCGTATAGGGTTATTCGTAGTCTTTCCAGTTGATGAAGCACTTGCCGGTGAGGTAGTAGACCATTCCGTAGAGGTGGTCGGCGGTGTAGTGCAGCAGGGTGTCGTAGGGGCCGCAGGTGTTCAGCTCGGCCAGTACGGGGCTGATGACTTTCTCTTGTACCAGTTGGCGCACAGTGCCCAGGGATTCGCCTCGTTCAATGGCGGGCAGGGCATAGGTGTTGAAGGCATAGAGCAGCTGGGCCAGCAGATAGGCATCGATGCGCTGGGCGGATTCGTAATATTGGTATTGCGTGGCGCGCTTCACGTAGGCTTGCTTGCTGCGGGTGGCCTGGCTGATGCCCGATTCCTTGAAGCCGCCGTCTTGCAGCTTGACTTTCAGTCCGGGGGTGTGGCGCAGCTTGGTGCGGTAGCGTTTCAGGTCGTCGAGTACTTGCTGCAGTTGCTCGTTTTGCTGAAATTCCCGTTCCAGTTGCTGGAATAAGGCTTCCAGGCGGCTGGTCTGTGCGGGTAGCTGCTGGTGGTACACCTGAATGCCCATCTGGGCCTGGGGGAGTACCTGGTTGTTGCCGCCGGTAATCTGCGTGGTGGATGTTTCTGTCATAATCCGTATCTTTTTATGCAACCGGCTGCATGAGCCGATGCAAGCGGTTGCAAGTGCGGATGCAACCGCTTGCTAGGACTGGTGCAACTGCTTGCTTCTGCGCAGGGCTTCTTGCCGCTTTTCCAGGGCGTTGTTGATGGCGGTGCGCAGGTTGCTGATGGATTTGCCTTTGTTTACCCGGTTCAGGAAGGGCTGCAGCGTTTCGATGAAGGCTTGCTGCACGATGACCTGGTCGTTCAGTGACGGGGTCTTTTGGCCTTGTTCTACCACGGCCCGTCCTGCTTCGGCTGCGGTGGTGCAGCTTTGCAGGGTGTGGAGGAAGGCGGTGAGCTGTTCTTCCTTATTTATATAGAGGGCGAGTCGTTCGCGGGCCTGCTGTTCTGCCGAGGTAGGCTCCGGGGCAGGGGTGACGCAGTCGCTGCCTGCGGCTGGCGGGGCATCGGTCTGCGGCTGCGGGCGGTATTCGTCGCCGTAGAAATTCTGTATGCCTTGGGTGGCGTTGGGAAGTATCTGATTGTTCCCTCCATGGATGTTGATGGTGACTTCGCTCATGGTTTTTGAATGGTTTTGCAACGGTTTTTGAACGATTTTTGAACGGCTTTGAACGGGCTTGGCCACGGCTGAAAGGCGTTCTATATTTGCAGTGCAATCACCGATAAAGGGGTTGCAGAGAGTTTATTCACTTATTTTATGTAACTGTGTCGGGCAACGGCAGTAATCTTGGAACTGCCGGATATACAAAGTCCCATACCGACGATGGGCAATTGTATGATTAATTATTCAGTGTATTTGATGAAGAATCCTCAGAAGCCTGAAGATGAAGTAAAGGCGTATGCCAGAAATCAGGTTTCAGAAGTATGGAACATGGACAAGTTTGCCAAGCACATTGCCGACCACAACGGGGTGTACAGCCGAGGTACCGTGAAGGGGGTAATCTGCGACATGTGCGAGTGTCTGGTGGAGCAGTTGCTCAACGGCAACAAGATTGTGCTGGGCGAACTGGGTTCGTTTGTGGCTTCCATCAGCAGCGTGGGGGCGGCCAGCATTCCGGAGTTCACGACAAAGAACATCAAGGCGGTGAACATTGTGTTCAAGCCGGGTCCGGACTTTGAGAACTTGCTGGGCCGGTCGGACTTCAATCCGGTGGCCAGCCGCATAGCGCAGGCAGCTACCCTGAAGGCCGAGAAGGCGGGCGAAACGACCGTAGACCTGGCGGCTGCCAAGGGCGGAAGTACGACGGATACGCCGACCGGTCCGGGCAACGAAGGCGAGGACGGCGGTGGCGGTATGCTGGGCTAAGCACGGATGCATGGACGTTATTCTTTGAGTAACTGAATGTATTCGGGTTCTACCAGGATGGCGGCTGAGATGAAACCGGCCAGGTCGATGATGATGCGTTTGTGCCTGGAGCCGCGTTTGCTCAGCAGCCTTCCTTCGAATCCGTTGAGGCGGCCGCCGATGATGCGGATCTGCTTGCCGTAGAGTTGGGGCGAAACTTCGTCCAGGGTGTAGTATTCTACTTTCTCGGTCTGACTGACGGCTTCGATGAAGCGGGCCATGTCGGTGTGACGCACTTTCATGGGGTCGTGTTGCCGGCAGCCTTTCACAAAGCGGTATTGCAGCGTAGGGATGGAGTCGATGATGGGGTCGAGTTGCTTCCGCTCTTCGTGTACAAAGAGGAGGTCGGGCATGTAGGGTACGTCCTTGATGACTTTTTTCCCGAACTGGGTGTAGACGCGCTGGGTAAGCGGCACAAACAATTTGTCCTTCAGGTGGTATTTTTCTTCTTGAAGCACTTTGTAGGCCGGGTCTTTGGCGTTCTGCCGTTTCAGGTCGCGCAGTACGTACCAGTAGGTTTCTACCTCGTTCGATTCGGTTTCCATACGTTACTCGGAGGGGCTGTCGGTTTGAGTTCAGACAATTAGCTTAAATCCTGCCTATTCGTTCAAATGGTTGATGAACAGGTAGTTAGGATTAGTTTTCGGATAAGTTGGCATCGTGACATTGGGTCTGTTTGGTTTGGTTTTTGCCATCTTGCCTTTCATACATTCGTTTTTATTACGCTGGTGAAGTGTGGCTTTCTTTATAAGAGAAATATATATAAAGTAGAGAGTCTTATAATCAACGAGTTATCGGCCTAGAAATATAAAAGACGTCCTAAAATCCATGTCATTATTCTGGATTTCAGGACGTTTTTTCGTAACTCTTCCAAGAGAGCGGGCTAATAATAAATGGTTAATTTCTAGTAAAATTGAGAAATAATTTATACATTTGTCCCGTGAATCGTCGTTTTCTTATAAAGAGAACGACGAGCGAGAAGAACTAGCGGGCGGAGGAAGTGTGCAGACACATTCTCTGCTTTTTTTGTATCCGAAGGAGGGGAGAAAAAGAAAAGGGCGTATCGCCGAGAAGCGATGCGCCCTTTGTCTCTTTTTTGGTTTGCTACGAGTAAGTAGATTACTTACGCAAGCCGAGTTCTTTGATGATGGCACGGTAGCGGTTGATGTCGCGGTCGTACAAATAGTCGAGCAAAGCGCGACGCTTACCTACCAACATAGTCAAAGCTCTTTCAGTGCTATAATCCTTTCTGTTGAGCTTCAGGTGCTCAGTCAGATGAGCAATACGGTATGAAAACAAAGCAATCTGAGATTCTGCTGATCCAGTATCAGTGTTAGACTTTCCGTACTTGCCGAAGATTTCTTGCTTTTTAGCAGCGTCTAAATACATAATGTTTTAATGAATAAATGTTAGTAAATAGTCCCATTCGGGGCCGCAAAGATAGGTATAATCTTTTATATGGCAATGATTTTCAGTAAAAAAATACGTTCCACTGCGCATATCTAATCCAAAATCACTAACTTTGCATCCAAATAAGTAGGTATTATATGCAAAACATCAGAAACATTGCGATCATTGCCCATGTGGACCATGGCAAGACAACGCTCGTAGACAAGATGCTGCTGGCCGGAAATCTGTTCCGTAGTAACCAGAGCACAGGTGAATTAATGTTGGATAACAATGACCTGGAACGGGAAAGAGGAATCACGATTCTCTCGAAAAATGTTTCCATCAATTACAAGGACACTAAAATCAATATTATCGATACTCCGGGACACAGCGACTTCGGTGGAGAAGTGGAACGTGTGCTGAATATGGCAGACGGCTGTATCTTGTTGGTGGATGCGTTCGAGGGACCCATGCCGCAGACACGCTTTGTGCTGCAGAAGGCGCTGGAAATCGGATTGAAGCCGATTGTGGTGGTGAATAAGGTAGATAAACCGAACTGCCGCCCGGAAGAGGTGTATGAAATGGTGTTCGACTTGATGTTCAGTCTGAATGCTACCGAGGAGCAGCTGGATTTCCCGGTAATCTATGGCTCGGCCAAGAACAACTGGATGAGTACGGACTGGCAGCAGCCTACTGAAAATATTTATCCGCTGCTGGATTGTATCCTGGAGAATATTCCGGCTCCGGAACAGCTGGAGGGTACGCCGCAGATGCTGGTGACTTCGCTGGATTATTCATCGTACACGGGACGTATTGCCATAGGCCGTGTGCACCGCGGTACGCTGCGTGAGGGCATGAATGTGTGCCTGGCCAAGCGCGACGGCAGCATGGTGAAGACGAAAATCAAGGAATTGCATACGTTCGAGGGCATGGGCCGCGTGAAGGTGCAGGAGGTGTCGTCGGGCGATATCTGTGCACTGGTGGGTATCGAGGGTTTTGAAATCGGGGATACGATCTGTGACTTCGAGAATCCGGAGGCGCTGCCGCCGATTGCCATCGATGAGCCGACCATGAGCATGCTGTTTACCATCAATGATTCTCCGTTCTTCGGCAAGGAGGGTAAGTTTGTGACATCGCGCCACATTCACGACCGCCTGGTGAAGGAGCTGGATAAGAACCTGGCGCTGCGGGTGCGCAAGAGCGAGGAGGATGGTAAGTGGATTGTGTCGGGCCGTGGTGTGCTGCATCTCTCGGTACTGATTGAAACCATGCGCCGTGAGGGGTATGAGTTGCAGGTGGGACAGCCGCAGGTAATCTTTAAGGAGATAGACGGTGTGCGTTGCGAGCCGATAGAGGAACTGACCATCAACGTGCCGGAAGAGTATGCCAGCAAGATGATTGATATGGTGACGCGCCGCAAGGGGGAAATGGTGAAGATGGAATCGGCCGGCGACCGGGTGAACCTGGAGTTTGACATGCCGTCGCGCGGTATCATCGGTCTGCGTACCAATGTGCTGACAGCCAGCGCAGGTGAGGCGATCATGGCACACCGCTTCAAGGAGTATCAGCCGTATAAGGGCGAGATAGAACGTCGTACCAACGGTTCGATGATTGCCATGGAGAACGGTACGGCTTTTGCGTATGCCATCGATAAGCTGCAAGACCGCGGTAAGTTCTTTATCTTCCCGCAAGAGGAGGTGTATGCCGGTCAGGTGGTGGGTGAGCACTCGCACGACAATGACTTGGTGATTAATGTGACGAAATCGAAGAAACTGACGAATATGCGTGCCAGTGGTTCGGATGAGAAGGCTCGCCTGATTCCGCCGGTGCAGTTCTCGCTGGAGGAGGCATTGGAGTATATCAAGGAGGATGAGTACGTGGAAGTAACGCCGAAGTCCATGCGTATGCGTAAGGTGATTCTGGATGAGATAGAGCGGAAGCGTGCCAACAAGAATGCGTAAGCGGCAGCTGACGGAATATAAAAGAAAATGGAGCGGTCTTGAAAAAGATGCGCTCCATTTTTTTTCATGTTATCAGTCTTCCAGTCCTTCCATGAAGCCTTCGATGGCTTTGCCGGCTTTCTTCATGGTGCTTTCGCTGCTCTTCTTCAGCTGCACGCCCAGGTATTTGGCTTTGGCCTTGGCCAGCTGGGCTGCTTCTTCGGCACTCCAGTCTTCCAGTTCATCGGCCTGGCGGCAGAATTCTTCGAATTTTTCATTGGCTTTCTCCCATTGCTTTTCGGTGTATTCGGCTCCTTCTTCATCGATGGTTTCTATCAGGTTGTCGATATCGGCCAGGACACCTTCCTTGGTTTGCTGGCAGGAAGTGAACAGCAGGGCCAGAGCCAGGGCACATACGTAGGATAGTTTTTTCATAAGTTCTTCTGTTTTTAGTGAATGAATCGTTTATCGGGGACAAAGCTACAAAAAAAAGACGGCTTCCGCCAAACGGAAGCCGTCTTTGTGTATAGGGGTAAGCAGAGAAAGGGAAACTCCCTTTCGGCTGCATTAGAGTGCAGGACCTGCAGCAACCAATGCCTTACCTGCTTCGTTGCCAGTGAACTTAGCGAAGTTCTTGATGAAGCGGCCAGCCAAATCTTTAGCTTTTTCTTCCCATTGGCAAGCGCATTCGTAAGTATCACGCGGGTCGAGGATCTTCGGATCTACACCCGGCAATTCAGTAGGAACTACGAAGTTGAAGAAAGGAATTACCTTGGTCGGAGCCTTGTCGATAGAACCGTCGAGGATAGCGTCGATGATACCACGAGTGTCGCGGATAGAGATACGCTTGCCTGTACCGTTCCAGCCAGTGTTTACCAAGTATGCCTTAGCACCAACTTTTTCCATCTTCTTAACCAGCTCTTCTGCGTATTTAGTAGGATGCAAGCTCAAGAAAGCAGCACCGAAGCAAGCAGAGAAGGTAGGAGTGGGTTCAGTGATACCACGTTCTGTACCAGCCAACTTAGCAGTAAAGCCTGACAGGAAGTAGTACTGAGCCTGTTCGGGGTTCAGGATAGATACCGGAGGCAATACACCGAAGGCATCAGCCGACAGGAAGATTACCTGGTGAGCGTGAGGACCCTTAGAAATAGGCTTCACGATGTTTTCGATGTGGTAGATAGGATAAGATACACGAGTGTTTTCTGTAACGCTCTTGTCTGCGAAGTTGATCTTACCATCAGCAGCTACGGTTACGTTTTCCAACAGAGCGTCGCGCTTGATAGCAGCGTAGATATCGGGTTCGCTTTCTTTATCCAGGTTGATAACCTTAGCGTAGCAACCACCTTCGTAGTTGAATACACCTTCGTCGTCCCATCCGTGTTCGTCGTCACCGATCAACTTACGTTTCGGGTCGGTAGACAAAGTAGTCTTACCTGTACCAGACAGACCGAAGAAGATAGCTGAGTCTGTACCTTCCATGTTGGTGTTGGCAGAGCAGTGCATAGAAGCGATGCCACGCAACGGGTTCAGGTAGTTCATGATAGAGAAGATACCTTTCTTCATTTCACCACCGTACCAAGTGTTCAGGATAACCTGTTCGTTGGTCTTCAGGTTGAATACAGTAGCTGTTTCTGAGTTCAGACCCAGTTCCTTGTAGTTGTCAACCTTAGCTTTGGCAGCGTTGAAGGATACGAAATCGGGTTCACCGTAGTTAGCCAGTTCTTCTTCGGTAGGACGGATGAACATATTCTTAACGAAGTGAGCCTGCCAAGCTACTTCCATGATGAAACGCACTTTCAGACGAGTAGCAGCGTTAGCACCGCAGAAAGTATCCATCACGAACAGACGTTTGCCGCTCAATTCTTTTACTGCTTTAGACTTCAGGTCAGCCCAAGCTTCTTCAGAACAAGGCTTGTTGTCGTTCTTGTATTCTTCTGAAGTCCACCATACAGTGTCTTTGCTGGCTTCGTTCATTACGAAGAATTTATCTTTAGGAGAACGTCCGGTGTAGATACCAGTCATTACGTTGACTGCATCCAGTTCTGTTACCTGACCTTTTTCGAAGCCTTCCAAACCAGCTTTGGTCTCTTCAGCGAACAATACTTCGTATGACGGGTTGTGGAGAATTTCCTTCACGTCAACGATACCGTACTTGCTTAAATCTAAATTTGCCATTTCTTTTAAGATTTTAAAATTGGTATTTGGTTGATAATCTCTTACTGTGTAAATATTTCTTTTTACCTTATTTTGCGACTACAAAAGTACGATTTTCTTCGGAAAGTATAGTACGATTGGAGAAATTTTTCTTTAATTGGATTTCTTTTATGACTTACTAACAATATCTGCTAACTGAATGTTGCAAATCGATTGAAATTTACTTCCTTTGTAGCTTTGAAACCAAACTATCTGACGAATATGAAGATTGTCAATTTTGCTGAAACGAATTCGGTGCTGAATCAGTATATGGCCGAGATTCGGGATGTAAACGTGCAGGGAGACAGGATGCGCTTCCGCCGCAATATAGAGCGCATCGGTGAACTGATGGCGTATGAAATGAGTAAGGAACTGAACTATTCGGTGAAGCAGGTGCAGACACCGCTGGGGGTGGCACCGGTGAGTACGCCGGATGATGAGGTGGTGATAGCTACGGTGTTCAGGGCCGGACTGCCGCTGCACACGGGTTTCCTGAATGTGTTCGACAAGGCGGGGAATTCGTTTGTATCGGCTTACCGCTATTATACGGATAAGGAGCACCGCTCGGTGGATGTGCATATAGAGTATATCGCTACGCCGGACTTGAATAGGAAGACGCTGATGATTGTGGATCCGATGCTGGCCACGGGCGAGAGCATGGAGCTGGCATGGAAGGCGTTCATTACAAGGGGAATTCCGGGCAAACTGATGATAGCGTGTGTGATTGCCAGCCAGCAGGGGGTGGAGCACTTGCAGAAGCTGTTCCCGGAGGATAACGTGACGCTGTGGTGCGGAGCTATCGACCCGACACTGGATGAACATAAGTATATTGTGCCGGGACTGGGAGATGCCGGTGACCTGGCGTATGGTGATAAGGTGTGATTTTGAGGAGGAGTTAGGAGGAGTTAGAGGGAGTTAGAGGGAGTTAGAGGAGTTAACTCCCCTAACTCCTTAACTTATAAATTCGGATTGAGAATGGCATCTTCGTAGGGGTAGGGGGCATACATCTTGCTGTCGTCCCAGGTGCCGGTAACGGTTACTTTTTCCTTGCGCTTGATGCCGGGGGCTACTTCTATTTCGGGGTTCTGCTTGCGGTATTCAAAGTGGTCTTTGAAGCGGTATAGGCGGAACATGTCGCGGGAACGGGTGGCAAAGCCGCTCCAGTAGTAGCCGGCCATTTCCCAACCGTGTTCGTTGTAGGCGGCTTCGGCCAGTTCTTCGGCACTCAGAGAGGTGGTGTAGAGGTTGGTGGCTTTGCCGTCGGCGCGGTTGCGCACGCGGTTCAGGATATCTACGGCTTTCTGGGTGACTTGTCCGCTGCGGGCGGTGGCTTCGGCAAACCAGCAGTATACCTGGGCCAGGCGGATGACTTGGACGGTCTTTTCGCCATTGGCGGGCAGGGGAGTGGGGTCGGTATAGTCGAAGTCTTGTCCACGGGTGGCAGATTCTATGGTTTTCATAAAGATGGGGGCTACTACTTCGCGCTGTCCGTTGGGGTCGTCCCACCAGTCGTGCAGTTGTCCGTCGGCCAAGATCAGTTTGGGCAGGTAGGTGGCGTCTTTACGCGGCCCGGCGGGAAATTCTTTCCAGAACTTGATTTCGCCGTTGGTGTCGCCCCAACCGTTCTGTATGGCATCCAGCGGGAGGTCGGTTACCGGAATGGAGTTGGGGGTGCGGTCGCGGTTGTAATAGATGCCGAGCAGCACTTCGGGGTTGTTGTAGTTATAGCTGATGGAGTGTATCTGCTTGAACTCATCCAACAGTTTGTAGTAATAGGTGTGCTTGTCGGCGGCATCAATCACTTCTTCGGCTTTGGCTGCAGCCAGCTTGTAGGTTTCGGCTCCTTTATTGAGCGGCCATCCGGCCATGCACATATAGACGTAGGAAAGGGTGGCTTTGGCTGCGCCCTGGCTCACGGCTACGTTGATGCCGCTCCGGCCGAAGGGGGCTTCGGTATAGAGCACGGGCAGGTGTTCTTCGGCAAACTTCAAATCGTCCAGTATCAGTTCATAGATCTTTTCTTCGGTCTCCAGCGGAGCGTTATAGTCTATCTTCTCTTCCAGCATCACGGGTACTTTGCCCCAGGTGGTGACCAGATAGAAGTAGGAGTAGGCGCGCCAGTAGCGGGCCTGGGCGATGGCTATGTTGATGTCGTCCTGGCTGACTCCCTGGGTGCGGCCGGCATTGTTGATGATGAAGTTGGCGGCTTTGATGACTTTGAACCGCTGTTCCCAGAGGGTCACCATCCAGGTGTTGTTGTCGGTAGCGTTGTACTGGTCGAACTCGCGCAGCGACTGTTTGTTGCTGGCAGGGTGGGTGGAGATGTCGTCGCCGGCCAGGAAGTTGGTGCCTACGCAGTTGTTACTGGCTTGCGAGGTGGCTATCACGGAATAAAGGGCGTGAAGCGAGGCGTTGAGTTCTTCTTTGTTGTTGAAGAAGTCTTCTTTGTTGAGCTGTCCGTTGGGGTGCTCGTCCAGGAAGTCGCTGCAACTCTGGAGGTGCAGGCCCATGCTGAGGGTCAGTGCCAGGGTGCAGAAGCGGATTATTCTAGTATTCATATTTTTATTCTTTTTAATTGGGTTAGGGGGTTAGAATCTCAGTTTCACGCCGAAGGTGAAGGTGCGCGGGATGGGGTAGGCACCGTAGTCCAGTCCGTCGAAGGCGTTGTAGACTTCCGGATCCATTCCTTTGTACTTGGTCAGGGTGAAGAGGTCTTGTGCGCTGACAGAGAGCTGGATGCCTGCAAACTTGGCCACACGGCGGGGGATGTTGTACGACAGGCTGATGTTCTTCAACTTGATGAAGGAGGCATCTTCCAGCCAACGGTCGGAGTTGGCATAGTTCTTATTGTCGGTATTGGTCAGGCTAGGATATTGGGCATCGGCCTTGTCGCTCACCTTGTCCCATCCTTTGTAATAGGCATCGCGCAGGGTGATGAAGCGGGAGACTCCGTTCATCGAGGCGGTGGTGTAGTGGCTGATGTTGAGGCGTTCTACACCGGCTGCGGCATTGAAGAAGAGGTTCAGGGTCCAGTTCTTCCAGCTGATGGTGTTGTTCCAGCCGAAGGTCCACTTGGGGTTGGCCTGGCCTTTGATGACAAGGTCTTCCGAGGTGGGGGTGGTGGTGAGGCTGCCGTCGGCTTTCTGGTAGAGGTTGGCGCCGTGGTCGTCGAAGCCTTTCCACTGGTATACGTAGAAGGAGCCGAGGGGATGTCCGGGCTTCATGATTTGCATGGAGCCGCCCAGGTCGCTGTAGGTGGCGGTCAGGGCAAAGTCGTTGCCGGCCAGGTCTTCAATCTTGTTTTTTACGTAGGCGGCGTTGAACGTGGTTTCCCATACCACGGTGCTCTTGAGCGGGAAGGCGCTGACCGAGAATTCGAAACCGGTGTTGCTCAGCTTGCCTTGGTTTACCCAGTAGGTGCCGCCGCCGTTGTAGCGGGGAATCTGTTTCTGGAACAGCAGGTCTTCGGTGCGCTTCTTGAACCAGTCGAAGGTGATGTCTACGCCGAAGAGGCTGAGGTCCAGACCGACGTCGAACTGGCTGGTTTTCTCCCAGGTGAGCTCGGGGGTGGAGAACTGGTTGGCCCAGTAGCCGGAGAAGCCGGTAGAGGTGCCCCAACCGTAGAGGGTGTTGGTGAGCATACCCAGGGTGCTGTAGGCGTTGATGGCCTGGTTACCGGTAACACCGAAGCTGGAGCGCAGCTTCAACTGTTGCAGTACGTGCTGATGTTCCATGAAGCTTTCTTTGGCAATGTCCCAAGCCAGGGCGGCAGAGGGGAACCATCCCCAGCGGTGGCCTTTCTGGAATTTGGACGAACCGTCGGCACGGATAGCGGCAGTGAGGAAGTATTTCTTCTTATAGTCGTAGCTGGCGCGTACGATGCCGGAGGCCAGTGATGATTCGGTATAAGAGTTGCTTTCGGTGCGGGTGGCGGCGTTGCTGATGTTCCAGTAGCCCACGGCTTCGTTGTTGAGGTTGCTGCCGCCGGCTTGCAGGCCGGTGTCGAAGGTGCGGCTGATTTCCCATACAGCGGTGGCTGCCAGGGTGTGGTCGCCGAATTCGCCACGGTAGGTCAGGTTATTGGTGTTCTGCCAATAGCGGTGCAGGTTACTGGTGTTGTTCATGCTGTTGATGGCTCCGGGAGCTACCAGCTTCGATGTGAAGGAGTACGAGGGGCTGTGGTCGTAGTCGTAGCCTCCCTGTACGGTGAAGGTCAGTCCTTTGGTCAGCTTGAACAGCAGTGAGAGGTTGGCATTGACGTTGTAGCTATAGCTGTCGCTGTAGTTTTCGGTGAGCAGGGCATAGGGGTTGGTACCGCCGATGTTATAGGGGTCGGTATTGTAGATGCCGGTTTCGGGGTTGCGCAGCTCCATGGTGGGAGAATAGTTGATGACCTGGAACCAGTTGGGGGCGCCGTTTTCCTGGTGGATGATGGCGGTGCTCAGCTTGGCAGATACGGTGAGCCAGGGGCGCACGTCGGCATCGACATTGGCCCGGAAGCCGTAGCGTTTATACTTGGAGTTGATGGTGACGGCTTCCTGGTCGAGCACGTTGCCCGAGAGCAGGTATTTCACTTTCTCGCTGCCGCCCGAGATGCCCAGGCTGTAGTCTTGGCTCAGGGCGGTGCGGGTCATCAGGTCTACCCAGTCGATGCCTTTGCTTCCGTTCTGGTAGGCGGCCATATCGGTGCTGCTGATGGTGCCTTCGCCGCGGATGTCGTTCAGGGCTTGGGCATATTCGTAGGCATTGAGCAGGTCGTAGTCTTTCCGTACTTGCGACAGGCCTATCTTGGCATCGAAGTGGATGCGGGGACGTCCGGTCTCGCCGTTGCGGGTGGTGACCAGGATGACACCGTTGGCTCCGCGGGAACCGTAGATGGCGGTAGAGGAGGCGTCTTTCAAGACTTCCATCGACTGGATGTCTTGTGGGTTGAGGCCGTCGAGTCCGCTGGTGGAGATGATACCGTCGATGACATAGAGCGGGTCGCTGCTCTTGTTGATGGAGGTGGTACCGCGTACACGCACACGGGCGCCGGCACCGGGCATACCGCTGCTGGTGGTGACTTCTACACCGGGGGTGCGCCCTTGCAGAATCTGTGAAACGCTCTTCACGGGCTGGCTTTCGAAGCTGCGCTTACCTACGGTGGATACCGAACCGGTGAGATCGCTCTTTTTCACAGTGCCGTAGCCCACTACCACTACTTCATCGAGCATCTGGTTGTCTTCTTTCAGTACGATGTTGTAGGTGTGGATGCGGCGGTTGACCCGGGTCTCCTGGGTGTTATAACCGATGTAGGAGATTACCAGGACGCTCTTGGGAGGAACTTTCAGTAGGAATTTTCCGTCGATGTCGGTCACTACGCCGTTTTCGGGACGTCCTTTTTCTATCACGGTGGCTCCGATAATGGTTTCTCCGTTGAGGTCGGTCACGATACCGTCTACGGTGAGTGAGTCGGTGGTCCATTCATCTTCTGTCTCTACCGATTCGGGCAGGGTGCCTGTGGCTGCGGCGGACAGGGAAAGGGGAAGCAGGAGCATGAGTAGCCGGATGCCGATGCTTACCCGGAAAGGAAGGTTGTTTTTCTGTTTCATATGCAAGTCTATTTGAGTTTTCAATCGATCTTAATCTATACAGGTATGACTCAAAAAGAATGCCAAAGGAACGGAAATAATCAGTGCTTTGCGGACGCGCTGATTATGAGTGGATTATCGTGGAGTGGAGGAGGGGAAAGACTGTGGAGTGTGGAAACTATTGTGGCGGAGGTGTGGAATTATTCCTCACGCTTTCCGGGCTCGCTGCAGGGAATAAAAAAACTTCAGTTGCAGCGGTGTGCAACTGAAGTTTAGCTGGAGAAAGGGAAGGGCTATTTCATTTCCCACGTATCGTTGGTCATCAGCAGTTCTTCGAAGGTGTGGTATTTCTTCTTGTTGCTGACTTCTTCGAGCTGGGCATAAACGGCCTCGTCGTAGGTGGGGGCTTCTACATCGCGAATCACACCGAGGGCAATGGGGAAGTCGGGACCTTCCATCAGGGCCAGCTTCAGTTGCAGGGTGTTGTCTTCGCAGTGGGCATCGTGTACCAGGATGTCTTTTTCGGTGATGCCGTTTTCACCAATCTTCACTACTTTCAGTCCGAAGCCTTCCTGCACGAGTCCGAATTCATGGTTTTCGCCAAAAATCATGGGCTTGCCATGTTCCAGGTAGATGGCGTGCTTGGCGCGGTCTTCTTTCTTGGCCACGGCGTCGTGGGTACCGTTATTGAAGATGACACAGTTCTGAAGGATTTCGCATACGGAAGCACCTTTGTGGGCATGGGCCGCTTTGAGGATTTCTATCGTACCGGCTGCATCGGTGGCTACGGCACGGGCAAAGAAGTGTCCGCGGGCACCGAAGCAGAGCTCTGCCGGGTGGAAGGGGTCTTCTACTGTTCCGTAGGGAGAGGATTTGCTGACAAATCCGCGTGGGGAGGTAGGAGAGTATTGTCCCTTGGTCAGACCGTAGATACGATTGTTCAGCAGAATCATATTGAGATTGATGTTGCGGCGATTGGCATGGATGAAATGGTTACCGCCGATGGCCAGACCGTCGCCGTCGCCGCTGATTTGCCAAACCGACAGGTTCGGGTTGGCTACCTTGCAGCCGGTGGCAATGGCGGCAGCACGTCCGTGAATGGTGTTCATACCATAGGTGTTCATATAGTGAGGCAAACGGCTGGAACATCCGATACCGGAAATCACGGCTATATCGTGCGGTGCAACACCGATTTCGGCCATGGCCTTGTGGAGAGAAGCCAAAAAGAAGTGGTCGCCACAACCCGGACACCAACGGGGTTGTCCTTTCTTATAATCTTTTGCTGTATATTCCATTTTTCTTGAGTTTTTAAGGTTTGTAGATTACTTCTCCATAATTTCGGTGAAGGCGTTCACCAGTTCGTTGACGCGGAAGGGCTGGCCTTTTACCTGATTGAACTGGTAGGGCACAAATCCATCTACTTTCATGCGCAGATAGGCGGCAAACTGTCCCATGTTCTGTTCGGCTACTACCACTTTCGGGTAGCGTTTCATTACCTCGGCTGTGTTCTTGGGCAGCGGATTGATGAATTTGAAATGAGCCAGGGCTACTTTCTTGCCTTGTTCGCGAAGTTCGTCCATGGCTGCGTGCAGGTGGCCGTAGGTACCGCCAAAGCCTACAATCAGCAATTCTGCATCGTCGGCATCGCCCATCACTTCTACATCGGGCACGTCGATTTTAGCAATCTTTTCGGCACGCAGGCGTGTCATCAAATCATGATTCTCGGGGTCGGTAGAGATGGCACCTGTCTGGTTGTCTTTCTCCAGACCGCCCAGGATGTGGGTGAAGCCCTCGGTACCGGGGATGGCCCAATAACGTACACCGGTTTCCGGATTGCGCTGGTAGGGTGTCCAGCTGTCTTTCATTTCGGGGCGTACGTAGGGCGGGTTGATGGCCGGGTATTCTTCCAGTTTCGGGAGTTTCCAGGAGCCGGAACCGTTGGCTACAAAGGCATCGGTAAGCAGCACTACCGGGGTCATGTGTTCCAAGGCAATCTTGGATGCCTGGTAGGCGCATTCGAAGCAGTCGGTTGGTGAAGTGGCAGCCAGTACAGGCATGGGGCTTTCGCCGTTGCGGCCGAAAAGTACTTGCAACAGGTCGGTCTGTTCGGATTTGGTGGGCAGACCGGTGGCAGGACCACCGCGCTGCACGTCGAGTACCACCAGCGGCAGTTCCATGATGACGGCCAGGTTCATGGCTTCCGACTTGAGGCAGATACCTGGACCGGAGGTGGAGGTAACAGCCAGGGCACCGGCAAAGGAGGCTCCTACAGCCGAGGCACAGCCTGAAATCTCGTCTTCGCATTGTACGGTTATCACACCCAAGGATTTGTGCTTGGAGAGTTCGTGCAATACGTCGGTAGCTGGTGTGATGGGGTAGGAACCCAGATATAGACGAAGACCGGCTTTTTCGGCTGCTGCTATGAAGCCATAGGCGGTGGCTTTGTTGCCGGTGATATCCATGTAACGTCCGGGGACGGTGTGCTTGCTTTCTATGCGGTATGTATTGGGTACGCTGCAGTGTGTGTTGTGTCCGTAGTCGTAGCCGGCGTGGATGACGCGGATGTTGGCTTCGGCAATGGCTGGCTTCTTGGCGAATTTCTCGTGGATGAAGTCTTCTACCATTTTCAGGTCGCGGTTGAACAGCCAGCACACCAGTCCCACTGCAAACATATTGCGGCATTTCAGGATGGATTTGTTGTCCATCTCGGTATCTGCCAAGCAGTCTTTAACCATTTGTGAGATAGGAGCGGCTATGACATCTTGCTTGATGCCCATCTCCTTGATCGGATTATCGGTCTTGAAAGCTGCTTTCTCCAAGTCTGATTTCTGGAAGGCATCGGTATCGATGTGATGCAGGCTGTGGGCTTGGCGAATTTATATTGTGTTTTCAGGGCGGCGGCATTCATGGCTATCAGGACATCGCATAAATCGCCAGGTGTATAGACCTTGTCTGCACCAATGTGTACCTGGAAACCTGAAACGCCCGTTAGTGAACCTTGCGGAGCGCGAATGTCTGCCGGATAGTCGGGGAACGTACTGATATCGTTGCCTACTGTAGCCGAAACTGTAGAAAAAATATTGCCGGCGAGTTGCATTCCATCGCCAGAGTCACCGGAAAAGCGGACTACCACTTGATCCAGCTCTTTGACAATCATTTCGTTTGCCATAATGTAGATTTAATGTGAATGAATATTTGATGGATTACTTTCTGTAATCGTCAACGGCAAATTTCGCAAAGTTAATCGGATTAACAAAACTTTTCTTCGGAAAATCAATAGAATACATTATCTTTGCAACTCGTAATTAGAATCTTTGCATTTTCTGTGCAAAAGGGCCTTGTAGTTCAACGGATAGAATAGAAGTTTCCTAAACTTTAGATAGGGGTTCGATTCCCCTCGGGGCTACAGAGAATGGAGGGGTGAAAACACCCATTTAAAAAGAGTTACCCTTGTTACAGCTGTCTGTAGCAGGGGTAACTCTTTTTTTTGAGTATTCGGTATGCCTCTTCGATTAGTGCTGCTTTGCTTGGCAGGAGAATAAAATAAGGAGGACCTATGTTCATAGGCCCTCCTTATCTATTGTGTCTGTCTGTAGACTTGTTTATTTGTTTTCTTCGGGTTCGTTGTTCTTCTTAATCAGCATGTATGCTATCGGAGAAGCAATGAACAGTGAAGACAGGGTACCAAATACGACACCCAGAATCATGGCGAATGCAAAACTGCGGATAGAATCACCACCTAAAATAAAGATACACAGCAATACAATCAAGGTACTCAGTGAAGTGTTGATGGTACGAGCCAGTGTAGTGTTCAGTGAATCGTTGAACAGTTGCAACTTGTTGCGCTTCGGATACAGACCAAAGAACTCACGTACACGGTCGAAGATTACCACCTTATCGTTGATAGAGTAACCGATGGCTGTCAGGATAGCACCGATGAAGGTCTGGTCGATTTCCAAAGAGAATGGAACGATGCCCCACCACATAGAGTACATACCCAGAATCATGACGGTATCGCATGCCAGAGCAGCTACCGAACCGATACTGTAGGCGATGTTGCGGAAACGCAACAAGATGTACAGACCAATGGCAATCAGAGCCAATACCACTGACCAGATAGCAGATACCTTGATGTCGTCGGCAATGCTCGGACCTACTTTCTGTGAACTGATGATACTACCACCTGTATGGTTCTCACGGTCGATGAATGTCTCTAAAGAGATATTCTGAGTGAGCAGCGGTTTCAGCGTTTCATACAGATAGGCTTCGATTTCAGAGTCTACGTTGTTGCCTTCTTCTTCGATGCGGTAGTTTGTGCTGATACGTACCGTCTTCTTATCGGTACCGATAGCGATTACGCTTACGTTGGCATCGCCAAATTTGCTGGCAATCAGTGTGCGAACTTGTTCGGGCTCGGTTTCTTTCTCGAACTGTACCTTGAAGTTACGTCCACCGGTGAAGTCGATGCTTTGGCTCAGTCCGCGTGTCATCAGGAAGCCGATAAAGATTACCAAAGCAGCACCTGTAATGCTCATCCAAACCTTGTTGCGACCCATGAAATCGAAGTGGGTATTGGCCATCAGGTTCTTGGAGATGCCGGTGCTGAAAGTAAGGTTCAGCAATTTGTCTTTGCTCATGAAGTGCTCGTAGAACAAGCGGGTCATGAACACGGCTGTAAAGAATGAAATCAAGATACCGATAATCAGGGTGGTGGCAAAACCACGGATAGGTCCTGTACCGAAGTTGAACAGGATGATACCGGTGATGATAGAAGTCAAGTTAGAGTCGAAGATGGCAGAGAAGGCGTTGGAGTAACCATCGGCCAAGGCTTTCTTCACACCCTTGCCGGCACGAAGTTCTTCTTTGGTACGTTCATAAATCAACACGTTGGCATCCACAGCCATACCCAGTGACAATACCATACCGGCAATACCGGACATCGTCAAAGCAGCCTGGAAGGAAGAAAGAATACCCAGCGTGAAGAACAGGTTCAGAATCAAAGCTCCGTTGGCTACCATGCCCGGGATGAAACCGTACATAGAGCACATGTAAATCATCAGCAATACCAATGCTACGATGAAGGATACGATACCGGCATTGATAGATGCCTGACCGAGTGACGGACCTACGATGTCTTCCTGTACGATGTGGGCCGGGGCCGGCATCTTACCTGATTTCAATACGTTGGCCAAGTCTTTGGCTTCTTCCGGAGTAAAGTGACCGGTAATCTGTGAACGACCGCCTGTAATCTCATTGCTTACGTTGGGAGCAGAGTATACATAGCCATCCAATACGATAGCGATGTTGCGGCCAATGTTCTGCTTGGTGAGTTGAGCCCAGCGGCGAGCACCATCGGTATTCATCACCATGCTTACAGCCGGATGACCGTATTGGTCGAATTCGTCGGTAGCATCCACTACTACGTCGCCTTCCAGCGGAGCTTTGCCGTTGCGTTCGGTAGAACGGATGGCATATAATTCAAAGGTTTGAGCTTTCGGGTCGAAAGATACCGGAGCTACCCCCCATTTCAAGCGTAAGTCTTTCGGCATGTCTGCTTGTACCTCTTTCATTTGGAGGTATTTGTTGACTTCAGCTGTATCTTTATGGTTGGCGTAGCCTACTACCGGACCTCCGTTGGGGTTTACCTGCAGGATAGCCAGCAAAGGATGTTCTTTCTTGATTTGAGCCAGCGTAGCTGCATCATCCTGACTTTGACCTTTCAGAGCAGCTGCAATGCTGTCGGCAGAGCTTACGACTTTCTTGTCTTCAGTAGCTTTTTCTGCTTCAGCTTCAGGCTCGTTGGCAGCCAAGAGTGTGCGAAGCTTAGCGTCAACTGATTGCATGTAAGGAGCGATGTCTTTGGAACTGTAAGTTTCCCAGAATTCCAGGTTAGCAGAACCTTGGAGTAATTTTCTTACACGCTCGGGTTCCTTGATACCCGGAAGTTCCACCATGATGCGGCCCATCTTGTCTTCCAGGCTCTGGATATTGGGCTGAACCACACCGAAACGGTCGATACGAGTGCGGAGCACGTTGTAAGAGTTGTCGACTGCTGCCTTTACTTCTTCACGAAGTACTTTTTCTACTTCAGCGTCGGTAGACTTCTGGTTGATTTTGTCTTTCAACTGTTGGGTAGCAAACAACTGGGCCAATGTAGCATCAGGAGCCAGTTTGTGATATTCGTTGATAAACAGCGTGATGACGTCTTGTTGGCTGGTAGTAGCCAGACGGGCTGCTTCGGCCAATGCTTTGTTGAAAGCTTCATCTGGTTTGTTGTCAGCCAAGGCCTTAATGACATCCGGTACAGAAACCTCGAGGATGACGTTCATACCACCCTTTAAGTCCAGACCTAAACTGATTTCCATCTCACGACATTGTTTCAGCGTCCAGTTCCACAACCATACTTTCTCGTTGGATAACGAGTCCAGATAGTCTTGTGCCACTTTCTCATCTCCGTTAGCCAGCTCGTATGCCTTACTTGTATAATGGCGAGTGACAAAAGAGAAGGAGAGGTAGAAGATGCACACAAGTGTGAGCAGTAACGCAAAAACCTTTACAAATCCTTTGTTTTGCATGTTAGTTTTTAGTTTATTATTATTACTTTTTTAATGAATTCCAAATCCATACAAGGCTGCAAATATAGTTTTTTTTTCACATTTGGAAGTAAAAGGTAGTCAAATATTTGCATTCTTATTTCATTCCGCGGTTTTTTAACATCGGCTCTAATTGAGGCTCTGCTCCACGGAAGTTGCGGTAAAGTGTCATGGCTTCTTCGCTGTCTCCTTTTTCCAAAATGTTGCGACGGAAGAGGCTGGCAGTGTTCGGGTCGAAGATGCCGTGTTCTTTGAAAGCTTCGAACGCATCGCTGTCTAATACATTGGCCCACAGATAGCTGTAGTATCCAGCTGCATATCCGCCGATGATGTGGCTAAAGTAAGTAGTGCGGTAGCGTGGAGCGATTTGTGGTATCAGCCCCAATTTGTCCATGGCTTCTTTTTCGTAGGCTACTACATCCAAGCCTTGTGTATCGGTCAGGTTGTGCAGATTCATATCCAGAATAGCGGCTGCCATCAGTTCGGTGGTGATGAAGCCCTGATTGAAAGTCTTCTGTTTACGGATTTTTTCAATCAGTTCATCGGGTATGGTGTTGCCTGTCTGATAGTGGCGGGCATACATTTTCAATACCTGAGGTTCTGTGGCCCAATGTTCGTTGATTTGTGAGGGAAGCTCTACGAAGTCGCGCACCACATTGGTTCCTGATGTGCCTTTGTATTGGCATTTGGTAAGCAGTCCGTGCAGTCCATGACCGAATTCATGGAAGAGAGTTTCTACTTCGTCCAAGGTCAGCAGTGACGGAGTGTCGCCTACCGGTTTGGTAAAGCTGGCCACATTGCATACCAACGGACGGATGTCTCCTTGCTGTTCACGGTAGTTGCTCATCCAGGCACCTCCACTTTTGCCGGCACGCGGGAAGTAGTCTACATAGAAGATACCAAGATGTGATCCGTCGGCATCTTTCACTTCGAACACTTCTACGTCGGGGTGATAGACCGGGATGTTGTGTAGCGGTGTCAGGGTGATGCCATACAGCTTGTTGGCCACGGCAAAGGCTCCTTCGCGCACATTTTCCAATTTGAAGTAGGGCTTGAGTTCTTCTTCATCCAAATCGTATTTAGCTTTCCGTAGTTTTTCGGTATAATACCACCAGTCCCATGCTTCCAGTTTTTCACCTTTACCTTCTTTGTCCATCAGTTCTTGTAGTTCTCGGGCTTCGGCCTTGGCTTTGGGCAGGGCATATTGCCAAAGGTTGTGCAAGAAGTCCATGACAGTTTCAGAATTCTTGGCCATGGTATTGTCCAACACAAAGTTGGAATAGCAGTCAAAACCTAAAAGTTTGGCTTTTTCCAGGCGTAGGTTTACAATGTCACGGATGATTTTCTTGTTATCATTCTTGTCGTTGTTGTTTCCACGCTGGATGTATGCTTTGTATATTTGTTTGCGCAGGTCTCTGTTGTCGGCATATTGCAGCAGCGGCAGGCGGCTGGCATTGTGTAGGGTAAACAACCATTTGCCTTCTTGGCCGGCAGCCTGCGCTTCGGCAGCTGCGCTTTGCTTGAACCATTCCGGCAGTCCGCTCAATTCGGATTCTTGATCTACCAGTAGTTGGAATTCATTGTTTTCGTTCAAGATGTGGTTATCGAATTCCAGGCCCAGCGTAGACAGTTGTTTGTTGATTTCGCGCAGGCGTGCTTGCTGCTCAGCATTGAGGTTGGCGCCGGAGCGTACGAAATCTTTGTAGGTGTTTTCCAGCAAGCGACGTTGCTCTCGGGTTAGCTGGATGCTGTCTTTTTGCAGATAGACGGTTTTTACTTTCTGAAACAATTGGCTGTTCAGTTGGATATTGTCGCTGTGTTCCGACATCAGAGGAGCCAGTTTGATGGAGAGAGCGGTCAGTTCATCGTTGGTTTCGGCGGAAGTGAGGTTATAGAATACACCACCCACACGGTCCAGGATAGGAGAACTGTTGTCTAAAGCTTGAATGACATTCTGGAAGGTTGGTGCTTCCGTGTTTTGCACGATGGCATCAATCAGCTTGTTTTGTTCTTCTATACCTTTTAAGAAGGCAGGTTCGTAGTGTTCCATCTTGATTTGGTCGAATGGTGGAACGCCAAATGGTGTTTGGTACTCACTTAAAAACGGATTTTGTTCCGTGGACGTTGTGCAGGAATACATCATACAACTTGCTGCTAACATTAAAAAACTTTTTCTCAACATGATATAAGATTAATGGTAATTCTTATTAAGATTAGTAAATGAAGGCTCTGTCAACGCTTGCTGGCATCGAACAGGCTCTTTTTCTCTTCCGAAGTAAGGCTTTCATACCCGGATTTCTTCAGTTTGTCCAAAATACGGTCTATTTCATCATTTTGGGCTTTTTTATGACTGTTGTAATCGTAGTCGTTCCGACGTTTTCCGCCACTCTTTATATTCATCTTTGTGTGGTAGCGTTTCTTTTTAAAGAGTGAGGTCAGCCCGTCAATACATCGGTTGATGAGGAGGCTCAGGTCGGTGCCTTTATCCAATGTCCGTGCAAAAGCCAGTCCGGCCAAAGCACCTCCTACGTGTGCTATGTGTCCGCCGGCATTGCTGGAGGTGAGAAATAAAAAGTCGAGTCCAATGACAATGAGTGCCAGATACTTTAAAGGAAGGGTACCCAGTAATAACAACCGGATGGGCACATTGGGGGCTCTATAGGCCGTGGCTGCCACGATGGCCAGTACCGAAGCGGATGCTCCCAGCAGGTAGGAATACGAAATCATGGGGGCGAAATAGGGAAAGATATTATATGCCAGCAAATATAGTAGCCCTCCGCATATTCCTCCTAGTATATATAAGCCGCGTAGATGCTTGGATGAGAAGAACTGTAGAAACAGTTCGCCAAACCAATACAGCCACAGCATATTGAAGAGTATGTGTAGCAGGCCTGCATGCATGAACATATACGTAATCAGTGTCCAAGGTTGGCAGAGGAATTGACTGATAGATGCCGGCATCTCCAACCATTGCAACAAATAGTCGACAGGGCAGTTGAACAACTGTAAGACAACTGCCAATAGGGCGGTTAGTACAAATACGCCAACATTAATGAATATCAGACGGATGTGAGTGTTCCCGTTCTGATACGTTCTTTTTAAATCAGTTATAATAGTAGCCATGGTTCTTGTTCTTGTTTCTCCAATAGAGTATGATGATAAATCCGAAAATCATGCCGCCCAAGTGGGCAAAATGAGCCACGTTGTCACCGGGGTTGTTGGCCAGTCCGGAGAAGAGTTCTATCAAGGCATAGCCGATGACGAAATATTTGGCTTTGATGGGCATGGGGAGGGGAAAGACAAACATGGGTTGGTTAGGGAAAGTCATACCAAAGGCCAATAAAATGGCATAAACGGCTCCAGAGGCCCCTACAGTAAATCCGTTTAAGGTAGCGTTGAGGCTGCCTAAGGTGGGATCTGTATAGTTCATGCTCCGTTGTAGGATGTTAGCACCCTCTTGCTGTATTTGGGTCACTACGTCGGCAGGCAGGCCCGACTGCAGGGTGTAGTAACTGATACCTGTAACCAACTCCTGGATAAGACCGGCGCCGATTCCGCAGACCATGTAATAGAACAAGAAGCGTTCTGAGCCCCATACTTGTTCCAGAATTCGCCCGAACATCCATACTGCAAACATGTTGAAAAACAGATGGCTGAAGCTGCCATGCATGAACATGTAGGTGATGAGTTGAGACAAATTGAAGTGATCTGAAAGGATGAAGTGTAACCCCAAAAACTGATTGAGGTCGTATTGATAACTTTCGGCTACAATCATGCCCATAAACATCAGTGTATTGATGATGAGCAGATTCTTGGTAACAGGTGGAATATGATTCATAAGCATTTATTTTTCAATCAATAAGTTGCAAAAATACGAATTAATTCCTTGTTTCTATAGAAAATAGACTGACTATTCTCCAAAAAAGTTTGTAAAGGGCTGTTTTTTTACTGTTTTTATTTGATATTCAGAAATATTGCCTTGCTTTTGCCGGGCGGTGTGATAGATTGTTATCTTGTGGGTAAGTTTATATGGACTTGCTGGTAGGTCTTAGTACATTCTCTGTATCAGAATGTTTGCTGTAAGTAAGCTGCAATCTTGCCATAAAGCAGCGGATTGAGATTTTAGACAAAATAAATGTAAAGTTCAAGGCTGGCTCTGATTTGGCAATTGATTGATTTATCGGGGCTTCAAGGAATGTACATCCCTCTGGAATAAGTTGTCTTTTTTTCGGTTTTCCGAAGAAAAGACAATTTTTTTATGTTACCTTTGCAGTCTAAGAATATACTTATTAATCATGAATATAGAACAGAAATTGCTCTCTTCCGTTACAAACGGATTGAAGGCACTTTACGGTCAGGAAGTTCCGGCCGCACAGGTGCAGTTGCAAAAGACCAAAAAAGAGTTTGAAGGCCATCTGACGCTGGTTGTTTTCCCTTTTTTGCGCATGTCGAAAAAAGGACCTGAACAGACCGCACAGGAGATTGGCGAGTATTTGAAAGCCAATGAGCCGATGGTGGCTGCTTTCAATGTAATCAAGGGTTTCTTGAATCTTACTATCGCCTCTTCTGCCTGGATTGAATTACTGAATGATATCCATGCGGATGCGCACTATGGTATCATCGCAGCCGACGAACATTCTCCGCTGGTAATGATTGAATACTCTTCTCCGAATACCAATAAACCGCTTCACTTGGGGCACGTGCGTAACAATCTGTTGGGTAATGCCCTGGCCAATATCGTGGCGGCTAATGGTAATAAGGTGGTGAAAACCAATATTGTAAACGACCGCGGTATCCATATCTGTAAGTCGATGTTGGCTTGGCTGAAATATGGTGAAGGTGAAACACCTGAATCGTCGGGTAAGAAGGGTGACCATCTGATAGGCGATTACTACGTGGCCTTCGACAAGCACTACAAGGCAGAAGTGAAGGAACTGATGCAGCAATATCAGGCGGCTGGCATGAATGAGGAAGAGGCTAAGGCGAAGGCTGAAGCAGAATCGCCTCTGATGAAGGAAGCTCGAGAGATGTTGGTGAAGTGGGAGGCTAACGATCCTGAAGTACGTGCTCTGTGGAAACGTATGAATGATTGGGTGTATGCCGGTTTCGATGAGACCTACCGTATGATGGGGGTATCGTTTGATAAGATTTATTATGAATCCGAAACTTATCTGGAAGGTAAGGAGAAGGTGATGGAAGGTTTGGAGAAAGGTTTCTTTTATCGCAAAGAGGATGGCTCGGTTTGGGCTGATTTGACCGGTGAAGGACTTGACCATAAATTGCTGTTGCGTGCTGACGGTACTTCGGTTTATATGACGCAGGATATCGGTACGGCTAAATTACGTTTTGCAGATTATCCCATCGATAAGATGATTTATGTGGTAGGTAATGAGCAGAATTATCACTTCCAGGTACTCTCTATCTTGCTCGACAAACTGGGCTTTGAATGGGGTAAGAGTCTGGTGCATTTTTCTTATGGAATGGTGGAACTTCCGGAGGGAAAGATGAAGAGTCGCGAAGGTACGGTAGTGGATGCCGACGATTTGATGGCAGAGATGATTGGTACAGCCAAAGAAACGTCGGGCGAATTAGGTAAACTCGATGGACTGACTCAGGCTGAAGCTGATAACATTGCCCGGATAGTAGGTTTGGGTGCTTTGAAATACTTCATCTTGAAGGTGGATGCTCGTAAGAACATGACCTTTAATCCGAAGGAATCAATCGATTTCAACGGGAATACCGGTCCGTTTATTCAATATACGTATGCCCGTATACAGTCGGTACTTCGTAAGGCAAAGGAAGCGGGTATCGACGTGCCGCAGCAGTTGCATGCTGGCATCGAACTGAGCGAGAAAGAAGAGGGATTGATTCAGATGCTGGCCGATTTCTCAGCTGTGGTGAAGCAGGCTGGTACAGACTACAGTCCGTCGGTGATTGCTAATTACTGTTATGATTTAGTGAAGGAATATAATCAGTTCTATCACGACTTCAGCATTCTGCGTGAAGAAAATGAAGCTGTGAAGGTATTCCGCCTAGCTCTTTCTGAGAATGTGGCCAAGGTGGTTCGTCTAGGTATGGGACTGTTGGGTATCGAAGTTCCGGAACGTATGTAATTCTTGGAATGATTTCCTCCAAAAAGAGAGAGCGCACTTACCGGTGCGCTCTCTCTTTTTGGAGGAATCTGTATCTTTATGCTGGCAATCAGCTCTTCTTTTTTGTATATCGGCCCCGTTTGGTTTTGCTGGCTCCTTTTTCTTCTTGCAGCTTAATCAGATCCAGACATGCCTGCAGACTTAAGTCTTGTGGAACAATGTCTTTGGGGATGCGATAATTATTGCCCTTGTAAGCAATATAAGGGCCGTAACGTCCGTTTAAGATTTCAAGTTCTGGCTCTTCTTCGAATTTCTTAAGATGTTTTTGAGCTTCTGCGGCTTCTTTGGCTTGTATCAGTTGAATGGCTGTATCCAACGTGATAGCTAGCGGGTCTTCTTCCTTGGGTAGAGATACATACAATTTATTGTAATGAATGTAAGGACCAAAACGACCGGCACCTACTGTTACGGGATAACCTTCATGTTCTCCCAAGGTGCGTGGCAGCTTGAATAAATCAAGAACTTCTGCCAGAGTTACCGTTTCGATGGACATCTCTTTCTTCAGCTGTGCAAATCTAGGTTTCTCTTCGTCATCGGCTGTGCCAATCTGTGCCACGGGGCCGAATCGGCCGATTTTTACAGATACCTGTTTGCCTGTGCCGGGTTCTTCTCCCAAGACTCTCTCACCTGCTTTATGGGTGCTTTTGGTAGCCAAAGTGTTTTCTACCGACGGGTGGAATTTCTTATAGAAATCAGCCAAGATAGAGGTCCATAGTTTTTCTCCTTCAGCTATTTCGTCGAACTGCTTTTCCACGTTGGCTGTGAAGTTGTAGTCCATGATGTTCGGGAAATACTCCAGTAAGAAATCATTTACCACCATTCCTGTATCTGTGGGGAACAGTTTGGATTTTTCGGCTCCTGCCATCTCTGTACGTAAGGTCTCGTCGATGCGTCCATCGTGCAAAGTCAGTATATTGTATTTCCGCTCTTCTCCTTGTTTGTCTCCTTTCTCTACGTATTCACGTTGCTGAATGGTAGAAATGGTAGGTGCATAGGTAGAAGGGCGGCCGATACCCAACTCTTCGAGTTTACGCACCAGGCTGGCTTCTGTATAGCGGGCCGGATGCTGGGTGAACCGTTCGGTAGCCACAATTTCCTGATGAGTCAGGGTCTGTCCTTTTTGTAAGGGGGGCAACAGGCGTGTTTCGTCTTCCTGTTCTGTGTCATCGTCGTAGGATTCACGGTATACTCGCAGAAAACCGTCGAATTTCACTACTTCGCCCACTGCACTAAAGGTTTCGGATTCATGGCTTATCTGAATGGTTACCGTAGTTTTTTCTACCTCGGCATCTGCCATTTGTGAGGCGATGGTCCGTTTCCAGATTAAGTCGTATAATCTTTTTTCTTGTGGAGTACCTTCAATCTTGGTGTTGCCCATATTGGTGGGGCGGATAGCTTCGTGTGCTTCCTGCGCACCTTTGGTTTTGGTAGCATAATGGCGGGTTTTTACGTAATTCTCGCCCATCAGTTCCGTAATGGCTTCCCTACAGGAATGGATGGCAAACTCAGAGAGATTCACTGAGTCTGTACGCATGTAGGTGATGTTTCCTGATTCATACAGCCGTTGGGCTACCATCATGGTTTGTGCCACGGTAAATCCGAGTTTCCGTGCCGCTTCTTGCTGAAGCGTAGAGGTGGTGAAGGGGGCTGCCGGACTCTTCTTTAACGGACGAGTATTGATGTCTCCGATAGTAAAGGAGGCTTTCAGACAGTTGTTTAAGAATTGTCTGGCTTCTTCTTGAGTTTTGAAGCGTTTAGATAATTCTGCTTTCAGTTCCACTTCTTTTCCGTCGGCATCTGGTACGGTAAAGGTGGCTGTCACCCGGTAGGCTGCTTCTGTCTGGAAAGCGTGTATTTCTCGTTCACGTTCCACAATGAGTCGCACAGCTACTGATTGTACGCGGCCTGCCGAAAGAGCAGGTTTTACTTTTTTCCACAATACGGGAGACAGCTCAAATCCTACTATACGGTCCAGTATGCGTCGAGCTTGTTGGGCATCTACTAGGTTGATGTCTATTTGGCGTGGGTGTTCTATAGCATTCAAGATAGCACCTTTGGTGATTTCATGGAACACGATACGCTTAGTATGTTCCGGTTGCAGCTGCAACACCTCTGATAAGTGCCAGGCAATGGCTTCTCCTTCGCGGTCCTCATCGGAAGCTAACCATACCATTTCGGCCTTTTCTGCTTCTTTCTTCAGTTCGGATACCACTTTCTGTTTGTCTGCCGGAATCTCGTAGTTAGGCGTAAAGTTATTGGCTACGTCTATGCTGAATTCTTTTTTCTTCAAGTCTCGTATATGTCCGTAGCTGGAAAGTACTTTGAAGTCTTTACCCAAAAATTTTTCAATGGTTTTAGCCTTTGCCGGAGATTCGACAATCACAAGGTTTTTCTGCATATTGTTTATTATTAAGAAGTCCCGTTAATGATTTAGTGCGCAAAAGTAGGAAAAAACCTATGTTTCACCTTATAATATAAATAGATTTTAGTAAAATAAACATTCTTAGAACTGGAAACATACCCCACCTATGAAGTTGAGTCCCATGGCTTGGCATCCCCAGTGATGAGCATAGTTTTGATTCAGTAGATTCTGGATGCGGGCATATACATTCATGAATTTAAACACTTGGTAGTGTCCTTCGGCATAGAGATTACTTACATCATCTAGTTTCTCTCCTTGTACTTTTTCACGGGTTATGTATTGATAGCCTACCTGAATCAGCAGGGGGGTGATGGGGCGTATGCCTGCTTCCACGTTGGCCTCTAATGTAGGTTTGAAACAAAGGGCCTCTTCTGCGTCTTTGTCTGTGCTCCAGTTGCGGTATACGCCTTTGGCTGTGAGATAGAATCGGTCTTTATAAGCATAACGGCTTTCCAGTCCTGCATATAGGTTTTCTGTATCTTGAGTTTCCCACAGTTGTCCTTCAATGAGGTCGTTTTTCAGATTCTGGTAGCCTCCGAAGACGTGAATCCACCATCCGGCTAGTGGGCTTGATCTAAAACCGATAGCAGCATTGAGCTGTTCATAGGTGGCGTCGGTCTGATGATTCAGCAGGCTGTAGGGAGAAAGATGTTCCAGTCTGCGGAAATCATTCAGAATTTTACCTCCTGTGGCTTGAGTATAAAACACATAGTTATTACCTATAGTTACTTGTGCTTTTACATCGGGGGCTACACGGAGTTTTTTGCCATACCCGAAGGCTGGGTCTACGTGGGCTCCTAGACGGATGTTCCAGTCGTCGTTCTGCCAGAGAAAATATGGGTTCAACTGCAGGGAGGTTTGATTTTTTAAGTTACCGTGTTGATAGAACTGATTGTCCATTTGTAAGAACAAGCCTACTCTGTACTGCTCATTAATGGGAGCGTTGACTTCCGCTTCTGTACGAAGGATGCTCTCTTGCAACTTTTGGTCCAGAACGTCATGTTGCCGTTGATACATAAGTAGGTTGGTAGCTGCTCGGAATTGGATGGGCTGTTCTGCGGCAGAGGCTACTCCTACGTGGAAGGCTCCGGAAGTAAATTTCTGTTTACCCACCAGAGAGATTGGCTCAAAATTGAAATTGCTCAGCCCGAAATCACCGGCTACATTCAATGCAAATTGTGAAAAGAGGTGAGTCCAATCTGCAGCAGCCTGTGTGCGGTAGAAACGAGAATCCCATTTGCCAGCCTCTTTGTCCATCTGTTCTCTTCGGCCGTCTTGTCCGGTCATCCCGAAGCGTATATTCACTCGGTCGCGGTCTGAACATTGCAGCCGGTAAGCGGCTAAGGCTTCCAGATTGCCATGGCTGCCATAGCCTAGCTTTACCTTTCCCGGAGCTACTTTTTCCGGCTTTTCTGTAGCCGTAAAAGCCTGCATATACTGATTGTTTACTTGGCCGGCAGGGCTGGCTTCCAATACATAGTTTACTGTTCTTTTAGGAGCAGTTAGTGGGGATACTGCCGGGATTACATTAATTTTGTTAGCGTCGGTAATTACCGGATTATACTCCTGTTCCACTACTACCATCCGGTTTAAGGTAGTGTCGTTGGGTTGTGTCTGGGCCCCTAAGGGTAGCCAGCAGGCAGCTGTACAAGCTGCTATCATGATTCTCCAGTTCATTCTTTTATGGTATTAAGTTTTTTCAATCTTTCTTCTATCATTCCGGCTATTTCGTCATCGGCCTGGTAGTTCTGTTGCAGGCTGAGCAGATATTGTCGGGCTTCCAGTCGCTTATTCATGGCTACATAGACATCTGATAGAAGCACGAAGCTGCGTGCCAGCCAATAGGCATGCGGAGTGCTTTGGTCGATAAAGTGAAGTATTTCTTTTTCGGCTGTTGCATAGTCTTTCTTGTCATAGTACTGTTCAGCCAGTAAGAATTTAGCTTCAGCTCCGTAACGCGTGCGAGTGTCTTTGGCCAGTTCTGTCAAGTCGTTCATGGCTTTTGCTGCTGCTTGTTGGTTCAGGTAGGCTTTAGCCCGGTCATAGAGTGCTTCGTTGCGTAGTTCCGGTGTCAGTTTGCTCTCTGTAAGCAGGGTAGTGGCAGCTTGAATGATTTCCAAGTCTTCTTTCAGCAAGGTAGCGCAGCGCAGCACTCCGACCATACCCAACTGCCTTCTTTCTGCCGTGGTCGCCTTGGCTTGCAGTTGCTTGTAGTCGGCCATAGCTTCTGCATATTGTTGTCGGTTGAAGAGAATTTCTCCGTGCATCAGCAGGGCTTCTTCCGAGTAAGGATTGTTCGGGTATTCCAGCAGTTTTCCGGTTTGTTCTAATACTGTTTCTTCATCCTTTTGTTCCTTGGCAATGATACTGATATAGTACCGTGCATTGAGGTTGAAGGCTCCGTCGGGATAGCTTTGCAGATAGCGTGTAAAACTCTGTCGGGCTGTCTGGTTCTCCCCTTTCATATAGATTCTTTCAGCTGCAATATAGGTCAGCGAGTCTTGTTCGTTGGGTTCAAAGCGGATGCCTCCGGGTAATTGGTTTACCAGGGCTGCGAATTCGTCTACTTGGTTAGTGTCTACATAAATAGATTTTAGGTCGCGCATGGCTAGTCGCGCCTCTGCACTTCCCGGATAGTGAGTTACCACGTATTTATAGGCTTCAATGGCTTGGTTATACTGATCTTGCTGGTAATAGAGAAGGCCGATTTCAGCAGCTGCTTTGCGGCTGAGCGGGCTATCTGGGTATTTCTTCAATAGTTCCCGGAAGGTGGCGATAGCTGCCTGATTTTGATTACCCTGTACTTGCGACCTGCCTTTCTCATAGAGTGCATTGACGGCATACGGTGAGTGGGGATATTTGGCAGACAGTTGGTTGAGTAATTCTACCTTACCGGTATAATTTTTCTGCAAACCTGCAACCAATGCTAGTTGATAATAGGCATAATCACCTGCCGGTGTATGGTAATTTTCGGCGCGTGTATAGTAGCTGCGTGCTTCGTCAAACTGCCGTTTGTTCAGGTAGCAGTCTCCCAATCGGTTACAGGCATCGGCCAGTAATGTGAGGTTATTTTCTTTTTGCGTCTGCAGATAACGCTGGAATTGGAGTTGCGAAGCGGCATAGTTTTTTTGGTGGAAAGCGATGTATCCCAGGTTATAGTGAGCCAGTGCATTCATTTCTCCACTGCCTTGGGGCATCCATGCCAGAAAGTTGCGAAAGTCTCTTTCAGCTTCATTCATACGGTTCAGCCGATAATAGGATTCGCCTCTCCAGTAGCTGGCGTTGGCTTTGGTGGCTAGGTTATAGTTGCCCAATGCCATGCTTTGGCTGAAATACTCAACGGCCTGCTCGAACAGGGTGTTGGCAAAGGCTTGCGTACCCAGTTGGAAGAGGATTTTTTGTTTGGCTTCCAAAATAGTACTGCTAGGCTGAGCAATGCGTTCAATGGATTTTAGGGCAGCTTCATAGCTGCGGGTAGTCATATAGACTTCCACCAAATAATTGCTAGCTTGGTCGGCATAGCGTGATTGAGGAAATTCATTCAGGAATTTTTCGAATACGGTTACAGATTCGCCGAAAGCAGAGTATGAGGTTTCATGCACGCAGAGGGCATGGTTATAGGCAGCTTGTTCTTTGATAGTGGGGTTGGCATTCGAGGCTGCTGCTTGTTCGAAAGCCATGCGGGCTTTGTTTCTGTCGGCCAACTGCAGAGAAGCCAGTCCGATGTGGTACCAGGCATTCTGTGTTAGTGCATCAGCTTCTGTAGTTACCTGTCCCAGCAGTTCGGATACTTGCGTATAAGCTTTACAGTGGTAGCAAGCCATACCATACCGATAGAGAGCATCTCTTCGAGGGGTGTCTTCGGTAAGCTGGTTTACATATTTGCTGAAGTGGTTCATGGCTTCCAAGTATTGTCCTTGCTCATATTCTGCTGATGCCCAGATACGATACATCTCTGCGTGGTGTTCTTGCTGAGATCGTTTAGCTAGGTAGTGTTCTGCGGTTTGTGCCGCCAGGGCATATTGTTGCTGTTGCAGAAAGATTTCGGCTATATAATAGGGTGCTAGCGACTGATACTTTGGATGGTGCTGCAGGGCCTGAAATCCTTTCAGTGCTTCCGTATAGTTGTGTTGGGTGTATTGTATATAAGCCAGGTAGTATGTACAGTCGGCTTTGTACTTATTACTGATTTCTTGTAGCGTTTCCAGCCAAGCTGCCGCTTCAGGAAGGTTTCCGGTTTTCAGATAGCAGAGAGCCATTCGGTAGGTCATGTCATCCCGTTCATAATCGGGTAGTACTTCCAATCTTGCATTATTGAAAAGCAGGAGTGCTGTTTCGTAGGCTCCGTTGAAGAAGTTAGTAGAAGCCGCCAGTGCATACAGTCGGTCGGCATGGGGCGTATCTGGGTATTTGTCCAGATAGGCTTTAATCAGTTGTTCACTGTGAGGGTTGTTTCCTTCCACTTCCAGACAAACCTGCTGGTATTCCTTTTCCATTTGGCTACCGATGGAAGCCGGTTGCTGTGCTGTGGCCAGGAGCGGTGTGCAGCAAAGTACTGTGCACACCATTCTTGCTATTTTTCTGTTCATTTTCTGTCGTTTAGAATCGCTAATCGACAAAAATACGCTTTTTAGTCCGATATTGGGCTATTTGTTTTGTATTTTTAATGAAGGAAGCGTTTAAGTCCTTCTCGGATAGAACCTAATCCGAATTCTTCCGGATGAATGTTTTCTAGAGGTAAGAAATACAGTTCGGCTGCATCATCCATGGCCTGCAGGTGCAGATAGTTGTTTACTTGGCAACGGAAGAATAGGTCTACAGTATGTACGGTAAAGTCGGAGTAGATATAGCGGTTAGGCAGTGAAAATAGATAGTTGCATCGAATTACGTCCAAGCCTGTTTCTTCTTTTACTTCTCTGGCTACCCCCTCTTCGGCAGTTTCGTTCATGTCGATGAAGCCGCCAGGAAGGTCTAGTGTGCCTTTAGCGGGTTCTTTGGCTCGGCGGCATACTAGCAGTTCGTTTTGGTCGTTAATAATCAGGGCTACGGTGGCTGTTGCTGGATTAAAATAATACACAAAGCCACAGTCGACGCATTTTTTTGATTTTTCGTCGTGAATCTCAAAGTGATGTGACCCGCATTTGGGGCAATAGTGGAATTGGGTAAATGGGTGATTCATATGGGGCAGTTTTTGGCAAAGATACTTCTTTTTTGTGTGAAAGGATAGGGTAGGACTCTAAAAAATAGCTGTAGCTTTATGAAAATATCTCTCAGCTTTGTCTGGGGTATAGCTATGCTTTATGAGGTCTAAAGCTTGGTGTTTTGGATGGGATAGTAGAGCTTATTCTTGCTGGGTTGTGGGGTGGCTGGTGTCATTCTGTTGAGAGACTAGAAATCGGCCCAAGCCAGGGTGAGTATACTGATGTGTATGCCTTTTACTGATCGGAATGTATCGGCGCAGGCAGTTAATGTAGCTCCGGTGGTCAGTACATCGTCGATTAGAAGAATGTGTCGGTTGGTGAATCGCTCGGGGCAAGTAAGGGAAAATACGTTAGATACATTGATCCATCTTTCATCGGCAGACTTATGGGTTTGGGTATCCGTGAAATGCAGGCGTACCACCGATTGATGGTCTATGGGAATGCCGGTGACTTCAGATATCCCTTGTGCCAGGCAATAACTTTGGTTGTAGCCGCGTATTCTTTCCTTTTGTGGATGCAGGGGGATGGGAATCAGCACATCCACTCCCTGAAAGAATCCATATGGAATTAATTCTGCAGCCATCTGACGGCCGAAAGATATGCCTAGGTCTTTTCTGCCGTAGTATTTCAACTGATGAAGCACCTGACAGAAGGTGTCTCCTTTGCGGTAATAGCAGTAGGATGATACTTTTCCCAATGGCAGCTTGCCCCAAAATAGACGTTCCATTTTAGACCCTTCTTGTCCGTGGAGACCGGTAAATGGTAATTTCATGCTGCAGTGTAGGCAGATGCCTGTGGCCCCTTTGGGGAGTATAGAGCCGCATAGCACGCATCTTTTCGGGAAAAATATATCGACTGCAGACAAGAAGTGGTTTAAGAAGTGTTGGGCAATTGCTTTCATATCATAATATATATAAGGGTGCAGGTGTTGGGGATGTGTTCTTTTGAGTATATGGGGAAAACAAAAAAGCCAGCTAATTAGCTGGCTTTTATCGCTCTTCGTCTTGGACTTGAACCAAGGACCCTCTGATTAACAGTCAGATGCTCTA
>Garnier_p2__coassemble_1192_pt1 | contig 30029 bp, 21 predicted proteins | sample Garnier_p2__metabat2_low_PE_024 | metagenome-assembled genome bin Garnier_p2
CTATCTTTGCACCGCATTTGAGAAATCAAAGCAACATGGTGGCTGTAGTTCAGTTGGTTAGAGCGTCAGATTGTGGTTCTGAATGTCGTGGGTTCGAGTCCCATCTGCCACCCAAAGCAAGAGAGGAAGTTCTGAAAAGAATTTCCTCTCTTGCTTTTTATGCATGGATTTTATTCAAAATATTTGGCTAATTCGAACGAATATACTATCTTTGCACCGCATTTGAGAAATCAAAGCAACATGGTGGCTGTAGTTCAGTTGGTTAGAGCGTCAGATTGTGGTTCTGAATGTCGTGGGTTCGAGTCCCATCTGCCACCCCAAAGCAAAAGAGGAAGTTCTGAAAAGAATTTCCTCTTTTTGTTTTTATCACCGCATAGTTTTACCGTAAAAAACACTACCTTTGAATCAACTAATTCACCTAACTTAATACCATACTTCATGGAAAAGATTTCGAACTCAACGCTCACCATTGGCATTGCTGCTCACGGAGCCGAACTGCAGAGCATTCAAAAAGAAGGCAAAGAATATTTATGGCAGGGTGACGCCCGTTTTTGGGGAAGACGCTCACCGGTATTGTTTCCCAACGTAGGACGCGTGTGGAACAACCAATACCGCCACAACGGACAAACCTACGAAATAGGGCAGCACGGCTTTGCCCGCGATATGGACTTCCAACTAATACACCAAAGCGAAGACGAAGTAAGATACTGCCTGGAAAGCACACCGGAAACACTGGCCAAATTCCCCTTCCCGTTCCGTCTGGAAATAGGTTACCAACTCACCGACAACCGAATCCTGGTGAAATGGAGCGTAGAGAATACCGGTAAGGAAGAAATGCCTTTCCAAATCGGTGCGCATCCGGCTTTCTACTTTCCTAATTTTCAACCGGAAGAAGAGCTTAAGGGTTATTTCTCTTTCGACCAGACCGATGGACTGGAATACATCAGTCCGCTGGAAAAAGGTTGCGCTTCGCCCGAACGTCGTATGCTTACCTTGAATGAAGAAGGGCTGATGCCGCTCCACCGCCATACGTTCGACTGCGATACGTATATCATCGACCGCCACCAGCTAAAGAAGGTAACTCTGCTCTCTACCGAAAAGAAACCGATAGTGAGCCTGGAATTCAATACGCCACTGGTAGCTTTATGGTCGCCTACCGTAGCTCATCCCGACTGCCCGTTTATCTGCATCGAACCGTGGTACGGACGCTGCGACACCGTAGGCTACGAAGGAGAATGGAAAGACCGTGAATGGATGCAAACAGTAGCCCCCGGTGAAACCTTCCACGGCACTTATAGCATCCTCATCGAAGATTGATAAAGCCTCAACATCCCCTACCCTTCACCGGGTGAAAGGTCTCACTTTTCATCCTCCGCCCAGTGAAGAGTTCACCCATTTCACTCTGATAATCAGCGGGTGAAGGGTGAAAGGTGAAAGGTAAATCACTCAAAAGATTATACTGCAGATTTCCTAAAAACAAGCTGAACTCTAGGAACACAAACCTATAGCTTTTCATTCAGAAACCAGCAGCTTGTCTGCAGAACACATGAAGACAGACTTTTCAATCCATGGATTCGTCATCCTAAATCCATGGATTGAGTTTCCTGAATCCATGGAGATACTTTTGCAACTCCATGGAATGAAATCTAAGCCAAATTCACTCCATAGCCCCAACAACAAAAAGACATCACACACCCCGGAAGAAACAGGTAGCTGTACAACATAAAAATATCTTTTTGACAGAGCAAAAAGACACAAAAACTACAAATATCCGCTTGCACACAAGGAATTAAATCATTTTTCCAACCTCCTACCCTAATTTACAAAACGCTAGCAAAACAACCATTATCCAATCTGAGAAACAGTATCTGACATAAAGTTTTTTTCACTTTTCAATTTTGGTGTGCTATAAATAAAACCTATCTTTGTATTTCATAATATATAAAAGCGGAACGAATATGGAATCACTAATCACCATCAAAGCACTAATCAGTCAAGGTGAGGTGGAACAGGCTATCAGCTTGTTGGACCATTATCTACAGACAGACTCGCCCCACCACGACGAGGCTTTCTACCTGCGCGGCAATGCATACCGCAAACAAGGCAATTGGCAGCAGGCCCTGAACAACTACCGCTATGCCATAGACCTGAATCCGCAAAGCCCTGCCAAGGAAGCTCACCGCATGATGATGGACATCTTAAACTTCTACAACAAAGACATGTTTAATCAATAACATAAAAGAACGTAATTATGGCAAAAATCAAAGGAGCAATCGTAGTGGACACAGAGCGTTGCAAAGGATGCAACCTGTGTGCCGTGGCTTGTCCTCTCCACGTCATAGCCCTCGCCAAAGAGGTGAACGTGAAGGGATATAACTATGCCCAACAGATATTGGAAGATACTTGCAACGGATGCTCATCGTGCGCAACGGTGTGCCCGGATGGCTGTATCTCAGTGTACAAAGTAAAAGTAGAATAAAAAAATCAAGAAGAAATATGGCAGAAGAAGTTGTATTAATGAAAGGAAACGAAGCCATCGCCCATGCAGCCATCCGCTGCGGAGCCGACGGATATTTCGGTTATCCTATTACTCCGCAATCGGAGGTTCTGGAAACATTGGCCGAACTGAAGCCTTGGGAAACTACCGGTATGGTGGTGCTGCAGGCAGAAAGTGAAGTGGCAGCTATCAATATGGTATATGGCGGTGCCGGAAGCGGTAAGATGGTGATGACTTCCTCGTCGAGCCCCGGTGTGAGCTTGAAACAGGAAGGTATCTCCTACATCGCCGGTGCTGAACTGCCGTGTCTGATTGTCAACGTGATGCGTGGCGGACCGGGACTGGGTACCATCCAGCCTAGCCAGGCGGACTATTTCCAGACGGTAAAAGGTGGCGGTCATGGCGACTACCGGCTCATAGCGCTGGCTCCTGCTTCTGTACAGGAAATGGCCGACTTCGTATCGCTGGGATTTGAACTGGCCTTCAAATACCGTAATCCGGCCATCATCCTGGCCGACGGAGTGATTGGGCAGATGATGGAGAAGGTGGTACTGCCTGCACAGAAACCCCGCCGCACCGAAGAGGAAGTCATAGCACAATGCCCGTGGGCTTCTACCGGTAAGACGAAAGGCCGCAAGCCCAATATCATCACTTCGCTGGAACTGAAGCCGGAAGAGATGGAGAAAAACAACATCCGCTTCCAGGCTAAATATAAGGAAATAGAAGAAAACGAGGTTCGCTTCGAAGAAATCAACTGTGAAGATGCCGACTATCTGATTATTGCTTTTGGCTCTATGGCCCGCATCGGACAGAAAGCCATGGAACTGGCGCGCGAAGAAGGTATCAAGGTGGGCATCCTGCGCCCCATTACTCTGTGGCCGTTCCCCTCGAAAGCCATTGCTGCCTATGCCGACAAGGTGAAAGGTATGTTGGTAACCGAGCTGAATGCCGGACAAATGATAGAAGATGTGAAACTGGCTGTAAACGGTAAGGTGAAGGTGGAACACTTCGGCCGACTGGGCGGCATCGTGCCCGACCCGGACGAAATCGTAGCAGCACTGAAAGAAAAATTGATTTAAACAATGAATCCTGATAAACTAAGAAACGTACTGAATATTCTGTTCATGATATTGGCATTGGCTGCCTTTATCACCTATTTTGTGGCCAAAGATGATTTCAAGCTCTTCCTCTATGTATGCGGAGCCGCTATCTTTGTCAAGATGATGGAGTTTTTCGTACGATTCAACAACAGATAAGGAGAAGTGATTATGACAAAAGAAGATATTATCAAGCCTGAGAACCTGGTTTACAAGAAACCGACTCTGATGAACGACAATCCCATGCACTATTGCCCGGGATGCAGCCACGGTGTGGTTCACAAACTGATAGCCGAGGTTATCGAAGAGATGGGTATGGAAGATAAAGCCATCGGCATCTCTCCCGTGGGTTGTGCGGTGTTCATCTATAATTATCTGGATATTGACTGGCAAGAGGCTGCACACGGACGTGCGCCTGCCTTGGCCACGGCCATCAAACGTCTGTGGCCCGACCGCCTGGTGTTTACTTACCAGGGCGACGGCGACTTGGCTTGTATCGGTACGGCCGAGACCATTCATGCACTGAATCGTGGCGAAAATATCACCATCATCTTCATCAACAATGCCATTTACGGTATGACGGGCGGACAGATGGCGCCTACCACGCTGGTAGGCATGCCTACATCGACTTGTCCCTACGGACGCGACCCGCAACTGCACGGCTATCCGCTGAAGATGGCCGATATAGCTGCCCAGCTGGAAGGTACAGCCTACGTAACCCGCCAGAGCGTACAGTCGGTACCGGCTATCCGTAAGGCCAAAAAGGCCATCCGCAAGGCGTTCGAAAACTCCATGGCCGGCAAAGGCAGCAACCTGGTAGAAATCGTTTCTACCTGTAACTCGGGCTGGAAGATGACACCGGAAAAAGCCAATAAGTGGATGGAAGAACACATGTTCCCCTTCTACCCGCTGGGTGACTTGAAAGATAAATAACGGACCAAAAACTTCAACGCAATGGAAAAAAATGAAATTATCATAGCAGGTTTCGGCGGACAGGGCGTATTGTCCATGGGAAAGATTCTGGCTTATTCCGGACTGATGGAAGGCAAGGAAGTGACCTGGATGCCCGCTTACGGACCGGAACAACGAGGCGGTACGGCCAACGTGACCGTGATTGTGAGTGATGAGAAGATTTCTTCTCCGATTTTAAGCAAGTATGATGCAGCCATCATCCTGAACCAGCCCTCACTGGAGAAGTTTGAGAGCAAGGTGAAACCGGGCGGCATCTTGATTTATGATGGCTACGGCATCATAAATCCGCCTACGCGAAAGGACATCAAGGTGTATCGCATCGATGCCATGGATGCAGCCAACGAAATGAACAATGCCAAGGCTTTCAATATGATTGTACTGGGCGGCTTGCTGAAACTGCGCCCCATGGTGACGCTGGAAAGCGTACTGAAAGGCTTGAAGAAGACCCTGCCCGAACGCCATCATCACCTCATTCCGATGAATGAGGAAGCCATCAAGAAAGGCATGGAACTGATTCAAGAGGTATAATGCCAACAAACATACCCTAAAACAGTAAAGGGAGTGAACGATTATTCACTCCCTTTACTGTTTATATACCAGAACAGAGGATTATTGCTCGTATTCCAAAGATACCGTTATCACATTCTTTTCATCTCCCTGCTTGGTCCATTTCCGGTTCTTGATTTCAAAATGATAGCCTAAATCGGGCTTACCTTCGGAAATCAACTGGTCACCTACATGGATTTCATAGCTTTCTTCGCCATATTCATACCATCGCTCGCCTGTAAACTTCCGGAGTACCTGATTGGCATCGAACGTGTACACCAATGGCAATACATCATAAGGCAATTCTTTGAATTTGATACGCTTATAGGCTTTTTTTATCACTTTGTTCGGTTCCATGTAAGGTGTGTTATCTACAGGAAAATCGTCTTCATCATCTATAGGTGCAGCTTCCATCAAACAATCGGACATTTTACCGGTGAGTCCTACCATACTGAACAGGTTCATAAAGTCGTCATCGGCCAGGTCGAAAAGTCCGTTCAAATCCAAATTAACCGTCGTTACCGGATAGCGGTGAGGATACAGTATATCCGTCGGAATTTCCCAGGTTTCCACTTCCTCTCCATCTTCACATTCCTGCCAAGACACCAGCAAGCCATCCTGATAACGGAAATTGGATTCCCAATATCCGGCACCCCCTTCTTCCTGTACTGAAATCTTCTGCAAACGATGGTCGGCGGTGTAAGTCAAGTTGAAGACTTCCTTATCTCCACTCGAAGAATTCCCCTCGTATATTTCATAAATCCGGGTGGGGCAGCCATACTCATTCATAAAGAGTTGGTATCGATAGGACCAATTGGAACCCGGCGAATCATACCCTTGCATGATTACCTCCACCTCTTGAGGGCTGGTATAATGGAACGTATAGGTTTCCTTATCCATATAGTCATCATCCGAATAGTCTTGCACCACCTTTGCCACGCGGCCTTGATTATCGTAGGTAAAATACATCACATCATTATCGTTGCCATCTCCATACACCTCCTGATACGCAGCTCCACACACTTCCTGCATCCGGATGGATTGGATGCGCAGCAACTTTTCACCATCCTGCTTGTCTGCTTTCTGCTCTACGATAATGGTAATCAACGTATCGCCACAAACAATCCGGATTTCCGCCTTACGGTTCTGGCCGGTAAAGTTTTGCTTCAAGGTTATCGTCAGGGTGTATTCACCGGCTTTATCGCCTTCATACTGGCTCAATGTCAGCCAATCCACTTGAGAGCCTTCGGCACGCGTGGCCACAGCTCTTACCTCTGCCTTCCACGGACCTACTGTAGTAAACTTGATACCCTCGTTCTTCACCGTTTCATCGGCAAACACCGTCTGGTTGGTGCTGATACCTTTATCCAGCACTACCTCATTCTTTCCGAGAATAATGTCGTCCTTTTCATCATCGCTCGAGCAAGCACTCAGCAGGCACAGCGACAGACACAGGGCACTAACATAAGCATACACTTTTTTCATAACAACCTCCAATTTCAAATGATAAAAATCAGGTGTAAAAGAAGTTATCGCTACGCTAGAAGTTAAAAAGCGAAGTGATAACTTCTTTTACACCTTTAACTTCTTAACTCCTGATTGGCATAAATGATTAATAACGGAAACTCAGGTAGAATCTCGGTCCTTTGCTTTTCACATTCACTTTATAAGACTCGTAATCCCCATCTTCAAAATCAAATTCAGTTTTTCCCCAACGCTGCTCCACGCCCAGAGAAATCACCTTATACGCTACCGATACACCATACGTAAAGAACGTGGCATATTTTCCTTTGAACTCATCATCGTAATACGCAGCTGAATAGCTGGGTGCCACACGGAAATAGGCAGCCACCTTCAAATGACTGATGGGATTGATAGTAATCGAAGGACCGAACTGCATGCCCACTTCGCCTTTATACAAAGTTTCTTCGTAGACATCATAACCATCGTCTTCTTGTACTTTGAATGAACCCACATTCAAATCCAAAAACGACCAGTCCAATCCAAACTTAATCATCCCGACCAGAGGACGTTTATGCAGATAGTAGGTATGTCCGAATGCAACAGCTGCAGCCCAATCACTTTTCAGTTTAAAAAACTCCTCGCCATCTTCCTCGAAGGTCAAATCCTGCTTGCCATACATAAAATTGGAATAACCCTTACGGTCTTTCCACACTTTGCGGTAACGCTCACTCTGCGTAAAGTCAAGCTGCGCCGAGCTGCCTCCCGATTCGGCTACCTCGGTTGTAGTGACTGTTTGTACGGTTGTCGTCGGGTTATTTGCATCCTGTGCCCAGGTTACAGAGCCCCACGCACACATCATTCCTACCCATAGGAGTGTAATCTTTTTCATCTTGTTTTAATTCTAGTAATTATTAAATATTCAGTTCATTGAAGTGCTTACTTCTGATAATTGATTATATACACTTGGTTGGAAGCACTATGATGTCCTCCATGGTTGTTATCCACTTCTATCTTGGTGACATACCCTTCAGCATCCTTGGTATAGGTATAGCTATATACTTCTGATTCAGATGGATTCGGATAAAAAGCTTTCTCGGTTATCTTTAAGTTCTTGCTGCGTTTGCCCAGTAAACCGGCTAGTTTCACTCCAAAACCACCGTCTTCACCAAAACAATCATACCATTCGGTGTTGGCACAGAGAAAGTTCAAGTCGATAGACACTTCCGGACGGTTCGGTTCATCCCCGTAGATGATTGCAGAATAATAGCCACTTTCAGGGCCGGACAATACCTTGATCAGATTACCATCCTTCCAGACCATTTTATCCATAAAAGTATCACTTTCCGACGACTGATAAGAAGAAGAGATAATCCGACCGTTTTCATAAGTATGGTAATAAGTTTCCCAACTACCACTGCTCACATATTTGCTTTCAGATACATATCCTTCGTCATTCAACGTCAGCACAGCTTCGGTTTGGCTCATCTTATCAAACTTTTCGTCCATCTCCTTGATATGCAGTTTCACGGTTTTTCCCTCGTATACAAATTCAGAAGACCATTCGAAGCCTTCTTCTCTTTCATCCGGTTCCAACACATTGTTTTCATTGAAATCACCGTAGGAAGCCATTAAACGAAGCGTGGCATCCGGATTATAAGAAAATTCCACAATTTCTTGTCGCCAATCACCCGGAGAATCTTCCCATTTATAGATAACACTATTCACAAAACGCTTTATTTGCACGTCCGGCTTCTGCCCGTCGGCCTTGGTACCCTTCTGCTCTACGCGGATGCGGATGACCGTATCGCCGCAGGTAATCACGATTTCAGCCATGCGGTCTTCCCCCGTGAGGTTGGGCAGCAAGGTCAGCTGCAAGGTATACTCACCGGCTTCACCGCCATACAGATTCAGTTTCAACCATTCCACCTCACTGGCGCGCGTTTGGGCATCTACCGCTTTCACTTCTGCCTTCCACGGAGCGGTAGCCACAAACTTGATACCTTCCGATTGATGGGTATCATCGGCATACACCGTTTGATGAGTAGATGTACCTTCAACCAATTCGATAGACTTCGCCGCATCATCGTCACTGCTACAAGCTCCCAATAAACAAAGCGATACACAACATGCTCCTGCTAAATAAGAAATCTTTTTCATACACATATTTATTAAAATGCAATCTCTGAAATTCGATAAAATAGCCGGCGTCCCACTACAGAGCCACTTTCGGAAAATCCAGTCAAGAACGTATCGGAATAATGCCCCTGGATATGGCAATGACCACCAAATCCACAACGTTTCTAGCATCCAATTTTTCCATCAGATGCCTACGGTGCGTATCCACCGTATTGGCCGACACACACAATTCCTGCGCTATCTCTTGTGTGCTTTTTCCTTCAGAAAGAAGTTTCAGCACATCCAGTTCGCGCAAGGTCAGTTCGTTTTTAAAGCTTTTCTCCTGCGACCTCAATTGCATGCGCACACGTTCCACATACGGGCAGAAATACTTTTTACCCTGCAATACGGCATGAACCGCATCTATCACTTGGCGGGAATCAATGGATTTAAACAGAATGGCATCGGGATTACATTGCAACAGGCTGCGCACGAACCAGATTTCCTCGTGCATGGTATTCACCATGATGCGGGCTTTCGGCTGTTTTTTACGAATGGATGCTATCAAGTCAATACCCGATATATCGGGCAGTTCAACGTCTAGCAAGAACAGTTCGAACGGTTGAATATCGATAAGCGACAACGCCTCTTTTCCGGAAGAAGCCTTACAAATCATTTTTATTTCAGGCACGGCAAATTCCAATATCCGCTTCAGTCCCTGAAGTACCAAATCATGATCATCTACCAATAATACACGTATTTGTCTGTTCTCTTTCATCCAACTGCTTTTACATACTAAATTCTATGCAAAGAAAAAAAGTTTAAGATTAATTCACATCACCAAAAACAATGATTTTTCAGACATTTATCCTGATTTTCCATTAAGAAAAGGGCGACGAAAGTTCAAAAATCTGTTTTCCGTCGCGATGAGTCAAGGAGAGAGTACCTCCGATACTTTTCACCCGTTCTTGTATCGTAGCCAATCCGATTCCTTTACCTGAAAAGTTCTCCGACAGGAAAGACTCGCCCTCATTAGTAATCACTAATTTTAACAAGCCGGCATGCAAAGAAAGACAGATATCCACCTGCGAAGCATGGGTATGTTTCCATACATTAGACAGCCACTCCTGCATGACACGATACACCGCATAGGATACCGATTCGGGAAGAGAATTCCAATCATCGGTTTCATCATACCTGAAGCAGTATTTTCTGGATTCCGACTGTGGCAACCTATCCAGATAGGCTGTTACGGCCTGTATCAGCGTAAGATGCTTGAACTGAGGAGGCATCAGTTCGTGAGAGATGGCACGTACCTCTTGGCGTACACGCTCCAGTAACTGCAGCACTTCTTGCTTGGAAGCCTCATCCGGCTGTAAGAAAGACACCTGCATACCGATACCCAGCAAATCGTTGCACACACCATCGTGCAAATCTTTGGCCAACCGGCTTCTTTCCTTTTCCAACCCTTCGATGTAGCTCTTCGCCACTTGCAATTCGGCCTCTTTCTTCTGCTGCTTCCGGCGAATCATCCCCGCAAGAATAATCAGAAGCAAGATAAACACCACAATAACCGCTACCATGCTTCCCAGCAAGATACGGGTTTGCTGTTCCAATTGCTGCTGCCGCAGACGGGCTATCTCCATCTCTTTTTCCTGCGTCTGATACTTCACCGTCCACTCCGAAAGCTGTTGTTCCAAGGCTGCCTGCTTCAAGCTGTCGGCCAGCACCCGTGCCTTCTCATAGGCTGCCGATGCCCGGGAAAAATCTTTCAAAGCGGCATAATTCTGAGCCATCCGGTAATAAAGTTCATCGGGAGCCACCTGCGCATTCTCGCTAGGCTCCTGCAACAATTTTTGTTGTACTTCCAGGCTTTCACGGTATTTCCCTAAATAAGTGAGCAACTGAAACTGAGTTTCCCGAAAGCCTTGTACTTCGGCACAATCCTGCGGCAACGAATCGGCCACTTGCCCGGCTCTATGGAGGTAGTCTTTGATAGAATAGGGCTTATTCATTTTCTGAAACATACCCAGCAGATACGTCATTCCTTTCAGCACAAAGCGGGGTTTCTGTTCTTTTTCACCGCGGTGTATCACCTGCTGCAGATACATCGCTGCCAGGTCGTATTGCTTCAGATGCCCCAGAATCACCCCTGCTGTGGAACAGGCATACATCACCATATCTAAATCCTGACAGTGCTCTACCTGTTCCATGGCTTTTTCTATATAGTACCGTCCTTCTTCCATCCGCTTCATATTGGCATATAAGATAGCAATATTGGTAAGCAGATAGCTCTTTTCATCCGGCATGTCTACCGTTTCCAAGGCCTGAAGGGCCTGCGTGTAACACACCAAAGCAGAATCGGGCATGGCCTGACGACGATAAATCACGCCCAAGGAACTGAGAGCAGTCACCTGGTATTCCACATCAGCCTGTAGTTGGTCCACCTCACGGCAGGCAAAGCGGAAACGACGGACCGCTTCGTCCAATTCCCCCTTTGCAAAGTAAGTCTCGGCTACATTTATTAATAAGGTGCAATATAAAGAAACATCCGCACGGCGCACGTGATTCAAGCCCTTTTCAAAATAACAACGCGCACTGTCTGAATTACGGTAGGCATAATACTCTCCCAAATGACAATAGGCGGCTGCCAGACTGTCGCGATGGTTCAGCTGCAAAGCACTCTTCAATGCATGCCGGCAAGCATCCAAAGTTAATTCCTGGGCGAAGAGCGAACTTATCGTCAACGCACAAAACACGATAACAGATAGTAGTTTCATAAGGCACAAAGGTATCACATCGTTTTTGAAAAACAAGTAATCAACTCTGAAAATGACGCAAAAACACAGGAATTTGAGGAGGCAATTATTTTTTATTGTATCTTTGCGCCTAATTATGAGAAGAAACCTACTGACATATATCGTGTTGCTGTTCCTGACAGGATGGGCAACCAACGTTTCGGCACAGATGCCCGTCAACCGGTTTAACCCTGCTATGGGAAACCGCGATGAATTTGGCAATCAGGTAGACCCCAACTCGCTGCCAGACAACTTGGAAGACACTACCGGAGTGGAAATAAAAAGTCTGCCGCCTAAACTCTTCATGTGGACACTGAACGAAAAACTGGGAGAGCGAACCCTCATCCCCGTGGACAGTGCTGCACTCAACTTTCAAAACAGCAACCTGGTGGAAGGTATGACCGGACACTACAACTACCTGGGCAACTTAGGTTCGCCCAGACAGTCGCGTTTGTTCTTCGAACGCAAAGAGATGGAACCGACTCTTTTCCTGGAGCCCTTCTCCAGCTTCTTTGTCCGCCCCGACCAGATTCGCTTTACCAACAGTAACATACCGTTCAGCAACCTGACGTATTACAAGGCCGGAAACAAAGTAAACGGTGAGGAGCGATTCAAATCTTACTTTTCGGTCAACGTAAACAAAAGACTGGCCTTTGGCTTTAATATCGATTATCTGTATGGCCGTGGTTACTATGCCAACCAGTCGACTGCACACTTCAACGCAGGCTTATTTGCCAGTTACATCGGCGACAAGTACCAGATGCAGGCCATCTATAACAACTTCTTCCTGAAAATGAACGAAAACGGCGGTATAGCCGACGACCAGTACATCACCCGGCCGGAAAACATGGCAGAAGGCAAAAAAGAATATGAATCGACCAATATCCCGGTACGGCTGGAACAAACTTCCAACCGCAACCATAATTTCTATGTATACCTGACTCACCGCTACCGGCTGGGCTTTGAACGCGAAACGGTGAAACTGGAAGAAAAGAAGCCGGAAAAGGCATCGCGGAAACAACACATAGAACCTGAAACCGTACAAGATTCTATTCCGACTCCGGTACAGATGGATACCATCGTTACCAAAGAGTTTGTGCCCGTAACCAGCTTTATACACACGGTAAAGGTGGAACGCTCCAGTCACCGATTCCGGGCAGGGGCTGAACCTGAGAATTATTATGCCGATACGTATTACCAGGCAGGAGGAAGCAATGACTCCACCTTGGCACTGAGCGTAAAAAATACATTCGGAGTAGCTTTGCTGGAAGGATTCAACAAATATGCCAAGGCCGGACTGACGGCGTACATCTCTCATAAACTGAGCCGCTACGACTTGATGGGCAATCCGGAAGAGGCCGACCCGCGTCCGCGCAAACGCTATACCGAGCAAGAAGTGTTTGTAGGAGGTGAACTGGCCAAACGACAAGGCCAGACACTGCATTACAAAGTAGACGGAGAAGTGGGTATCCTGAAAGAGGCACTCGGACAATTCCGGGTACACGCAGATGCCGACCTGAACCTGAAACTCTGGAACGATACGGTAAACTTTTATGCGCGCGGGTATATTACCAATACCCTCCCCTCTTTCTATATGCGACATTACCACTCCAATCACTTCTATTGGGATAATGATAACCTGGAGAAAGAATTCCGCACCCGGGTGGAAGGAGAATTGAACATTGCCCGCTGGGGAACCAACCTGCGGGTAGGTGTGGAAAATCTGAAACATTACACGTACTTTAACCAGCAGGCCTTGCCTGAACAGCATAGCGGTAATATACAAGTACTGGATGCTACCCTGAAGCAAAACTTCAAACTGGGTATCTTCCATCTGGATAATGAAGTAACCTGGCAAAAATCCAGCAACGAAACGGTGCTGCCACTGCCCGACTTGTCGCTGTACCATAATTTCTATATCCTGACGAAGATAGCCAAAAAAGTGCTGACCGTACAATTGGGGGCAGACGTGCGCTATTTCACCGAATACCACGCACCTGCCTATATGCCCGCCATCCAGCAGTTCCATCTGCAACCCGAAAACGACCAGGTGAAAATCGGCGGATACCCTATTGTAAATGCCTACGTCAACCTGCACCTGAAGCGGACACGCATCTTTGCCATGATGTATCATATCAATGCCGGCATGGGCAACAGGAACTCCTTCCTGGTTCCCCATCATCCCATCAATCCGCGACTGTTCAAGATTGGGGTATCGTGGAATTTTTATGATTAACCCTCTGCTTTGCAACTATGAAAACACACACCGTACTGAAATATCTGCTGCTGGGCACACTGGCAACTCTCATCGCTACCTTTTACCTGCCCGGTAAGGAGGAGGCGGTATCTGCGTATCCCCCACGCGACTTTGCCCAGATTCGGCAAGACAGCCTTATCCGCATTGCCACGGAATACCATTCCATCGGTTTTCATGTAGACTCTGACAGCTTGGCATTATCGGGGTTTCATTACGAGCTGATGAAAGAATTTGCACAGCACTATCGCCTGAAGATTGAGTTGAGTACTGCAATGAATTTTGAAGAACAACTGAAAGGACTGTCGGAAGGCAAGTACGACCTGCTGGCCAACAGCATCCACATGACCAGCGAGCTGAAAGATTCACTGCTACTGACGCATCCGCTGCTCATCAGCCGGGAAGTACTGGTACAACGCAAGCCACGCTCTAAAGAAGATTCTACCCGCTTCATCCGCCAGCAGCTCGACCTGGCAGGCAAAACCATCCATCTATCCAAAGGTTCTCCTACCATCTACCGCCTTCGTAATCTGGGCAGCGAGATAGCTGATACCATATATATAAAAGAGGTGGAAAAATACGGACCGGAACAGCTGATAGCCATGGTGGCTCACGGCGACATTGAATATACGGTATGCGATGCCAGCACAGCACGGATAGCTGCCGACAGCTTACCGCAGATAGACGTACAGACCGCCATCAGCTTCAAGCAATTCTACTCTTGGGCGGTAAGCAAACATGCCCCCGTATTGCTGGACAGCCTCAACACCTGGCTGGACGACTACGTAAAAAGCAAAAAATACCGCTTGCTCTACAAACGGTATTTTTCATTCAACTAAAGAGTGTCTTTCTTATAACTGCTCCACTTCGCGCAGCCAGGAAGCCGACGATGCATCGCTCGGCATGCGCCAGTCGCCTCGTGGACTGATAGAGATACAGCCCACCTTAGGGCCGTCGGGCAGACAAGAACGCTTGAACTGCTGATTGAAGAAGCGACGGCAGAATACCGACAGCCACTTCTTGATAACTGCCTCTTCATGACAACCCTTAAATGCCTGACAAGCCAGGAAATAAATCTTGGCAGGACGGAAACCGTAATTCAAGAAATAATAAAGGAAGAAATCATGCAACTCATAAGGGCCTACCAAATCTTCTGTAACCTGCTTGATGTTTCCATCGGCATCTGCCGGAATCAGTTCCGGACTGATGGGAGTATCTACAATGTCCAATAAAGTGGTCCGTGACAGTTCGTCCACATCATGGGCAGCCACCCAGGCAACCAGGTGCTTCACCAGCGTCTTCGGCACACCGGCATTTACCCCATACATAGACATGTGGTCGCCGTTGTAGGTAGCCCATCCCAACGCCAATTCTGACAAGTCGCCGGTACCTACCACCATTCCCCAAGTCTGGTTGGCAATATCCATCAGAATCTGTGTACGCTCTCTGGCCTGAGAATTTTCGTACACCACATCGTGCTGTGCCGGATCATGTTCTATATCCTTGAAATGTTGCAGACACGCCTCCTTGATAGAAATTTCGCGCACAGTTACCCCCAGTGATTTCATCAACTGCATAGCATTGGTATACGTGCGGTCGGTCGTACCAAAGCCCGGCATGGTAACTGCCACAATCCCCTGCCTGGACCATCCCAGCTTATCGAACGTACGCACGCATACCAGCAAGGCCAAGGTAGAATCCAGCCCACCTGAAATACCGATTACGGCAGTCTTGGCCTGCGTATGCAGCAACCGCTGCGCCAAACCGGCTACCTGAATGGAAAAGATTTCCTGGCAATAGTCATCCAACTGTTCATCCTGCGGCACGAATGGATAAGGATGATAAGTACGTGTCAGCGCACAATCGCTGCGATTGGAATATTCAGTTTGAATGCGTTCCAGCAGTGGCAGATGCATCGACGCACGGCAGGAGGCAAAGGTAGTGTTCACCCTGCGCTGGCTGCGTATGTATTCTACATCGATTTCGCTCACCACTACCTGCGCATCCATCGAGAAGCGTTCACTAGCTGCCAGCAGCGTACCGTTTTCATAAATCAAGCCATTGCCTGCAAACACCACATCGGTAGTAGATTCTCCGAAACCGGCCGAACTAAACACATATCCGGCTATGCAACGTGCTGACTGCTGACTGAGCAAAGAATGAAGATAGGCATGCTTTCCACTCACCTCGGTATCGGCTGACATATTGAAGATAATCTCTGCACCCTGCATGGCCAGCAATGAACTGGGAGGAACAGGGGCCCACAAATCCTCACATATTTCAATACCGAACGTAGTGTCGGAAGTTTCGAACAACAGATGAGAACTCATCGGAACCAATTGTCCGCAAAGACGCACGCTGGTATCGCCTACCTCAGTGGCCGAAGTAAACCAGCGTTTTTCGCAAAACTCCTTATAGTTGGGCAGATACGTTTTGGGCACTACTCCCAGAATCTTACCTTTCTGAAATACGACCGCCGTATTCATCAACGCACCGCAAACCGGCACCGGCATACCTACTATGGAAATGATGTCCAACTGACGGGTATTGTTCAGAATCTGAATCAGCCCCATTTCGGCCTCATCCAGCAGTAGCTGTTGGGCAAAAAGGTCACCACACGTGTACCCCGTAATACTCAGCTCGGGAAAGACGATAATCTGCACGCCTTTTCCTTCAGCAATGATAATCTCTTTTTCAATCTCATCGGCATTGAATTTGCAGTCTGCCACCTTTAGGCGGGGCACAGCTGCTGCCACTTTTACATATCCGTAATTCATAGGCTACCTATATATAAATAATCTCTGTTGACAAGCAAGCGGTTGCAAGTGCCCATGCAACTGCCTGCATGGGCACTTGCAACCGCTTGCGTTGACTCATGCAGCTGCTTGCGCGGAACAATGCAGCTGTATACCCCCTATATACTATATAAAGGTGTGCGCAAAATTACGCATTTGTTTTAGAATCTATTCCACCAATACGACAAATTCTTAAAAAAATGGCAAAGAGAACGTCTTTACGATAAATATGCAACAATCATACAGTTTTATACAAATAACGTACTATTTGATTTATTTAACTATCCTGCAAATGTATTCCAAAACTCTACTAAAACGACCTTTCAAACCCAAAACAAAGAAAAAATAAGCTAAAAACGCGGTATTTGGCTAGCAAAAAGGAAGTTTATTCCTATAAAATGCAAACAAATACATCCTTTATTACCTTACAAAAATTAAGAAAATACAAAAGATTTAGGTATATTTGTGCGATTTTTTAATCTAAATGCAATTATGAGCACCTTGACAGAACAAATTAAAAGCACATTTTTTGACATAATATTAACAGTTAAGAGAAACGTTAAACGAAGAGACGATATGAAACAAGCGTGTTCATAGCGCAATTTATTTATGAATATACATATATAATAGAAAAACTGGCAGAGAAACTTTTTTAAAACAATTCAATTATATCATTAACTTAAAAAACAGAGATGAAAAGAGGATTTCTTTTGTTCGTCTCTCTTGCCGTAATAGCGGTCCAATCGCTTATTGCCCAAAACTTTACAGTGAAGGGTACGGTCATTGAAGCAGAAACCAATGAACCGCTGATTGGTGTAGCCATTATGCAAGAGGGTACTAATAATGGAGTTATTACCGATATCGATGGTAACTACTCCATTGAGATCAAAGGCGCTGCTCAAGCTACACTGGTGTTCTCATACATCGGTATGCAACAACAGCAGCACGTAGTGACTCCACAGACACAAAAGCTGGACATCACGCTGAAAAGCGATGCACAGCTGGTGGATGAAGTAGTGGTAGTGGCCTACGGAGTTCGTAAAAAAGGAACGGTAACCGGTTCTGTTTCTACAGTGAAGTCTGAGAAACTGGAAAGCGTTCCGGCTGCAGGTTTCGACCAGGCACTGCAGGGTCAGACACCCGGCTTGATGGTGATGTCCAATTCGGGTGAGCCCAGCAAGGCGGCAGCTTTCCAGATTCGTGGTACCAACTCTATCAACTCCGGTACTTCTCCGTTGTTTATTCTCGACGGTGTGCCCATCTCGAGCAGCGATTTCAACACCATTAGCCCGAGCGACATCGAAAGCATTTCCGTATTGAAGGATGCTTCTTCTACGTCTATCTACGGTGCCCGCGCGGCCAACGGTGTAGTGGTAATTACAACCAAGCGTGGTAGAGCTATGGACAAGGCTCACATCACTCTGCGCACACAATGGGGTATTTCTCAGCTGGCCAAGGGTGAATGGAACCTGATGAACACTGCTGAACGCATTCAGTTTGAAAAAGAAGTAGGACTGGACGCCGGACAGAACTACGATATACTGAGCCAGACGGATGTAAACTGGAGAGACATGGTGTTCAACGACAAGGCCATGTTGCAGAACTACGACCTCTCTATCAGCCGCGCTACCGAAAAATTGAATTACTTTGTATCGGGAAGTTTCTACGACCAAGACGGTATTGCACAGGGTTCTACCTTTGCCCGTTATTCTGTACGTGCCAACGCTGAGGTAAAAGCCAGCAACTGGCTGAAGGTGGGTACCAACTCGATGGTAACCTATGAAGAGGTAGAACAGGCCGATGCGGGTTCATACAGCTTGTCTTCGCCCATTTCGGCTTGCCGCTTTATGTTGCCCTACTGGAATCCTTATAACCCGGACGGCTCTTTGGCTACCAATGCCAACGGCGGATGGACAGGTACCACGGTAAACCCCATCGAATGGATGGACAACAACCCCGTAACCAATAAGAAATACAAGGTGATGAGCGTACTCTTTGCCGAAGTAACTCCGATAGAGAACCTTACTTACCGCGTACAGTTTGGTGCAGACTTCACGCACTCCACCGGATTTATGCAGTCGTTCCCCAGCTACCAGCTGAACAACGGGCTGGGTGTGGCAGGACGTCAGTCTAACGATATTCTGAACCTCACTGTTACCAATACGGTGAACTATCGCTTCGATATCAACCGCGACCATCACTTCAATGTGATGTTGGCTCAGGAAGGCGTGGACTATCGCGCAGAAGGATTCAACGTAACTACCCGTAATCAGAACAATGACTATCTGACCAATGTAACTTCGGGTACGCGTGCTTCCAGCTGGCAAGACAACAGCGCTGCCTACTCTTTCCTGTCTTTCTTCGGCCGTGCCGAATATAACTACGACGACCGTTACTACGTAGACCTGAGCCTCCGTACCGATGCTTCTTCACGTTTCGGTAAAGACCACCGCTGGGGTCAGTTCTGGTCATTGGGTTTGATGTGGAACGCCAAGAAAGAAAAATTCCTGCAGAATCTGAACTGGCTGCACAATGCACAGGTATCGTTCAGTACAGGTACATCGGGTAACTCTGAAATTCCTTACTTCGACCACCTGGCACTGGTAAGCGGCGGCTGGAGATACATGGATGTGGCCGGTATCGCACCGCAACAGAAAGGTAACGAAAAGCTGAGCTGGGAAACTACCTGGACCACCAACCTGGGATTCCACCTGGGATTCTTCGACCGTCTGAACGTAGACTTGGAACTCTATCACAAGCGCACCAGCGACATCTTGATGGAAGTACCCCAGTCTTACTCTGAAGGCAACAACGGTTATCGTTGGGACAACATCGGTGTGATGACCAACATGGGTGTGGAACTGGCCGTAAATGCCGACGTGCTGCGCCTGAAAGACTTCGTATGGAATGTCAATGCCAACGTATCGTACAACAAGAACGAAATCAAAGAATTGTATAACGGTGTACAAGAATATGAATTGCCCAACACTTCTACCAAATGGGTAGTAGGCCGTCCTTACGGTGAATTCTACATCAACCGCTATGCCGGTGTAAACCCCGTGAACGGTGACCCGCTGTGGTACGACAAAGACGGCAACATCACCAACGAATTCCGCGAGTCGGACAAAGTGATGGTGGGCAAAAACTACCTGGCCCCCTGGCAAGGAGGTTTCGGTACTACCCTCACCTGGAAAGGCATTTCTGTAAATGCACAGTTCAGCTGGGTGGCCGACCGTTGGATGTTCAACAACGACCGCTTCTTTGAAGAAAGCAACGGACTCTATACCGGCTTCAACCAATCCAAGCGTCTGCTCTACGACCGCTGGAAGAAACCGGGCGACGTGACCGACATCCCCCGTTGGGGCGTAACGCCGCAGATGGACTCTCGCTTCCTGGAAGATGCTTCCTTCCTGCGTCTGAAGAATTTGATGATCAGCTACATGCTGCCGCAAAGCTGGCTGAAAAAGACGAATTTCTTCACCAACGCACGCATCTATGCACAAGGACAGAACCTGCTGACCTTCACGAAGTTTAGCGGACTCGATCCGGAAGCGTTCACCAACATGTATCAGGCACAATATCCGATGTCTCGCCAATACTCGTTCGGTGTAGAACTCTCTTTCTAAAACTAAATACTAACGATATCAATGAAAATGAAAAATATAAAAACCTATCTGCTCATGGCTGCTGTGGCATTCAGCACCACCTCTTGTCTGGACAAGTATCCGGATGACATGGTGCCGTCTGACCAAGCCATCACCACCGTGGATGAAGTAGACCAGGCCGTTATCGGTATCTATTCTTCCTGGCTGAACGGAGCGTTGTACAGCGGTTACCTCACCCTGCTGCCCGATATACAGGCAGACTTGGCTTATGCGGTAAACGGCTACTCCAACCAATTTGGTAACACCTGGCGCTGGAACATTCTTTCTACCGAACCTGAATACGAATCGGTATATGCCGGACTGTACAATGTAATTACTCGCTGTAACTTCATGTTGGACAACGTAGACCGCGTACGCCAGAACACCACCAACGATGAAGACCTGGACCGTCTGGACCAGTATTGCGGCGAAGCCTACTTTGCCCGTGCATTGGCGTATTCAGAACTCATCAAGCTGTTCTGCAAGGCTTACGACCCCGCTACGGCTGCCGATGAACTGGGTGTGGTACTGAAATCTCACTACGACGGTGATGAACCTACCCGCCGCTCTTCACTGGAAGCTTCTTACCAGTTTGTATTGGACGATCTGGACAGAGCTGCCTACTATCTGAAACTGGAAGAAGATTTCAACGGCCAGCTCTACAGCACTCCGTATTTCTGCGAATTCACCGTATATGCACTGCGCGCTCGCGTAGCTCTGTACATGCAGAATTGGAAAGATGCCGAGAAGTATGCAACGAAGGTGATTGAAAGCAATCACTACCGCCTGTCGAACGTAAACCAGATGATTACCAGTAACCAGAATGCCTACCAGTACATGTGGTCGAACGACGAAAGTACTGAAATCATCTGGAAAGTAGGTATGACGATAAGCAGTTCCGGAGGTGCATTGGGTCAGATTTTCTTCAACTACGACTTCCAGAGCTTCAAGCCCGACTATGTACCGGCTACTTGGGTACTGAACTTGTATACCGAACAAGACCTGCGCTTCCAGGCCAACTTCGTAAGTCAGCCTACAGGTTATCCGCACGGATTGCAGTGGCCGCTGGTAGCTAAATACTTCGGTAACGAACAATTCATGGCTCAGAACATGCTCCATGTATGTATGCCGAAAGTATTCCGTCTGTCGGAACAGTACTTGATTCGTGCCGAAGCTCGTGCCAACCAAGACAACATGGGCGGTGCCAGCAAAGACCTTAGCGACCTGCGCAAGGCTCGCTTCCAAGGCGGCAACGGTGCCATCTCGGTAACCAAACAAAACTGGCTGGAAATTATCGAAGAAGAACGTGTACGCGAACTCTATATGGAAGGTTTCCGTCTACAAGACTTGAAACGCTGGCACAAAGGCTTCGAACGCAAACCGCAGCAACAGTCATTGGCTAACGGTAGCTCGCTGAAAATCGAAGCAGACGACGTGCGCTTCGTATGGCCCATCCCGAAACATGAATTGGATTCACCGGGCAGCGAGATTCAGCCCAATGAAAGCAACAAATAAGAATAACTTCATTAATAATAAAGCATAAGTATAACAATGAGAAAGATAAACTACGGACTGATGGCCATGCTGGCCGTGCTGCTGTTTGCCACAAGCAGCTGTGGGGACGCAGATCGCCAGACCTACGACGGTCCCAATTATGTCCTGTTCTCGGATACGCTGACAGTGCTGGCGGTGCAAAATAACGAGGAAGTCTTCGACATCCCCGTAGCTGCCACCCAAGCCTGTGACTATGACCGCACCATGGCTGTGGAGGTAATAGAGAAGAAAAGCAATGCCATCGAGGGCAAGCACTATACCATTGAATCAAACACCATCACCATCAAGGCTGGTGAACGCTCTGCCAACGTGCGCATCCGCGGTAACTACGATGCCATTGCAGTAACCGACTCACTGGGACTGACTCTGCGCCTGCTCACAGAGAAAGAGAACCAATGGAATATGTATGATAACAACTACGAGGCGAAAGTAGTGCTGCAAAAGTGCTGTCCGTTCGACATCAACCTGTTCAACGGTTATGCCGTACTGACTTCTACCTACATGCAGGAATTCATGGCCAACGTAGACAACCGACTGGTTAAGACAGTGATCGATACGGAAGAAGAAAATACCATCATCATGAAGGATTTCTTCTACGACGGCTACGACGTGAAAATCCGCTTCACGACAAACGATATTCTGAATCCGCTGATTGAGATGGACGAACAGGTTTTTGCCTCTACGGCCGAAGCTTTCGGTACCAACTACGGCGATGGTTACATCCACCTGTATCAGCCTAAGAGCGGCTTATCTTACTACAGTGCCTGCGAAAAATTCATCTTCCAGTACTTCACGCTGTATGTACCGGGCATGGCAGGAAACAACGTAGTAGGTACCTTTGCCAGCGCCATTGAATGGGTAAGCGCAGACGAAGCCAAGAGACTTTATCTGGAAGGCAGCATGCTGGTATCTGAATCTGTAAAAACAGACTTTGAAAAGAAATAATTTACAAGAAACAAAAAAAATTAGAATAAGATGAAAAAGAACAAATTTACGTTGGGATGGTTCTTCATCAGTCTGTTGATGGCTTTCGCCGTAACAGCATGCGACGATGACGATAACGACGTGGTAAACGTTACTTTCCCTGAAAAGCAAACAATTGGCGGTGCTGTAAACGAAACAAAGAGCTTGACATTTGATGCAGTGGCCGACTGGACCTTGACTTCTTCCACCACTTGGTGCTACTTCATTACGGAAGAAACTCCGGCTGCCAAGGCTGCAGAAGGTGTAAAAGAATACGCTATCTCAGGTAAAGCAGGCAAGCAAACCGTAACTATCGGTATCTCTGAAGAAGGTCAGGAATACGATCAGGCTACCGTAGCTTCTATCATCATCCGCATGAACGGTCAGGAAGCTGTATTGGCTGAGGTAACTCGCAACGCTGCCGGACGTACGTTCAAACTCTATAAGAAAGGCGAAGGCGATGCTTGGGTAGAAGTTTCTGCTGAAGAAGGTATCGAAGCTGGCTACGACAACTTCATCCAATACAAAGCTGAAGCTAACTTCCGCTTTGCAGCTACCAACCGTCCGGAATGGCTGAGCATCGAAGGCGGTTCTATCGTGGGTACTGCCAACAAAGAAGTGCTGTTCGGTATTAAGGTAATCGATAACCGCCCCGACTTCAGCAAATATGCTCAGAAAGGTAACCTCAACTTCCAGGATGAAGAAGGTAAGAGCGTATATACGTATGCTGTAGACTACAAGGGTATGAACCCCGAAGCTATGAGCTACGAAGGACCGAAACAATGGAACTGGACAGTAGCTAAAGATGGTAAGACCTACTATCAGACCAACTCAGGTATATCTGGAACAGAAGAAACTATTAGTGAATATCGCAAATTCGTGGAGTTTACTATCACTGCAAAGGATGATGAGTTCGAACCGATTTTCGTAGAAGAATACCAAGAGTCAGGCATGACGATGTACCGCCTCAGCGTATGTCCGGAAGATAATGTAAACTGGATGCATGTTACTAAGTACGAAAATGGTAAAGTGCGTGTTACGGTAGATGAAAGCGAAGAAGAACGCACCGGATACGTGTTCGTATTCCCAAAAGCACTCTATAATAAAATAGCAGATAAACCATTCGGTGAAAACGGATTGTTTGAACTGAATCCGGAAACTACCATGCAACAGCTGAAATATGAATATACAGAAAATAATCTGCTGATGAACTTCGTACAAAAAGATATGAGCGGTTCAGCAGATGCAGCTCCGCTGGAAGTAACAGACAACCAAAACAAGAAAATCGAACTGACTAAGGTCACAGAAGAAGGCATCATCAGCGAATATGGTACAGACAAGATTTACTCGGTTCCATCTAGCAGTGCAAACTCTTTCTTCATCAAACCGAATTTATCAGGTGCCTGGGAATACTCAGCATGGATGGGCGATAAAGAAGTTACAGACCTCGGTGAAATGGCTGAAGACAAACTGAGCTTCTGGATTGGAGACAATCTGCCCTTGGAAAAAGATATTCATGTAGTCTTCAAGCAAAACTACCAGAACAAAATGGTACTTGTAATTAAGAAATAAACATAATTACGCAATTGAATTAAAATCGAATGAAAATAAATAAATTATTCCACTTCATCCCCTTTGTCATCGGTTTGCTGCTGATGACAACGGTATTCACCGGTTGCGACGATGACGACGATGAATTGCAGCAGACAGCCTTCGGCTACGTGCAGTTCAAACTCTACAAGAGCGCATCGGCTGCTACCAAGGGAGCAGAAACTAGAGGCATCGACATGCTGGACAAGCTGGGTGATGCCAAGAAAATCAAGGTGGTGATGATCTATGACGGAAGCACCATCGAACAAACCTTGATGCTCAACAGCTACAATGCTGAAAACGCTGAATTTGGTCTGCGCAGTGACAAACTGGAACTGCTGGCAGGTAATTATAAACTGATTGGTTTTTATCTGTACGATAAGCTGGATGAACAGATTTATGCAGGAACTCCGGGCGACTATAAATTTGATATAGTAGCCGGCGGTCTGAAGGTACAAGACCTCTTTGCAGACGCTGTGCCTCGCGGTATGGTAAACTTCAAGCTGATTAAGCACGGATTGCCGAAAGCAGAAGCTGCTTCTCGTGCAGGTAGCGGCTTCGAAGATTATCCGTTCTCTAACATCAAAGGGGTGAACATCATCGTAAAAAACCTCTTCACACAAGAACTGGATACCATCAAGAAGGTATCTGTGAAGTATGTGGAAAATCTGAAAGACGGCTATGCCATCTGCGATACTACAGCTTGGCTGAAGGCTGGAAGCTACCAGATCAGCGCTTACGAAACTTATTCTGATAAGAAATGCGAAACCAGCAGACTGCTGGAAATTGCAAAGGTGCCTGCTTCGGAAACTTTCTTCGTGAAAGATAACCAAGTAACGGAAGCTAAAGTGCCCATCCAGTTGAGTGCCACTGCTGAATACCTCAAAGACTACATAGCACTGAAAGCTATTTGGGAAGCATTGGATGGTCCGAACTGGAAATACCACGGCGAGGCTGCTCCGATGGGATGTAACTGGAATTTCGACAAGGAAATTGACATGTGGGGTGACCAGCCGGGCGTACAGTTGCTGGAAAACGGCCGTGTGGCTTCACTCGTCATCTCGGGCTTCGGTGCCAGAGGTGTGGTGCCCGATGCTATCGGACAGCTGACTGAACTGCGCATCTTGAACCTGGGTGCTCACGATGAACTCATCGGCGGACACTTGTTCGAAGGCGTAGGTGCATTCATGACACCGGAACAACGGAAGAGAATCCGTATGGACTACGAACAGAAGTTCCTCTATAAAGATATCCGCGAGAACCTTTCACAGATTCTGATTGACGGTATCAACGCTAACCCGAACTTCAAGCCTATCAAGAAGAGCAACCGCATTGATAAGAAGGACGTACAGTTCGGTAACCTGACCAACGAGATTACAGGTATCTCTAAAGCATTGATGCGTTGTACACAACTGGAAAACTTCTTCATTGCCAACTCTCCTATCAAGGTAGATAACTTCTGCGAAAATCTGGTAGACGGACCGGAATCTGCTTACCGCAAGCAGTTTGAAGAAGAAGAAAACGACTGGAGCTGGAACAACTTCAAGATGCTGACAGATATGGAAATCTATAACTGTAAGGATCTGACTTCACTGCCGATGAACATGTTGACCGAACTGCCTGAACTGCAGATGCTGAACGTGGCTTGCAACCAGAACATTACTGGCGAAAAGCTGCTGGAAAACTGGGAAGAGTTTATCGAAGGAAAGAGTGGTGAAAAGATTCAGGTACTGTACCTGGGCTACAACAAGCTGAAAGCCATGCCTGAATACGAGAAACTGAAGAAGATGGTGAAACTGGGCTTGATTGACCTGACCAATAACTACATCACCAAGGCCAATGCGTTCGGTAAGGAAATCAACCTGACAAAGGTATATCTGGACTACAACCAAATTACTGAAATCGAAGCTGTAGACGGTTATTTCTGCGGATACTACGACATGGAAGCATTTACTTGTACGTATAACAAGCTGACAGAAATGCCCGACATCTTCAACGCTGCGTCTAAGTACGTAATCGGTTCTATCAGTTTTGCACACAACCAAATTACCGGTATGCAAAACGGTGACAACCACCGCGGTGTGAATACCAATAACCTGGATTTATCGTACAACCACCTGGAAAAATTCCCGGCAGTTCTCATCAAGAAGGGTTCGCCGCTGGGTATCCTGATTCTGCAGGCTAACGGAATGACCACCATCAAAGAAGGTGACCTGGTAGGTAAGAACTCTCACCTGCTGACCAGTTTGGACTTCCAGTTCAATAAGCTGAAAGAAATTCCTTTCGAGGATTTCGTTCCGGAAAATATGCCGTACATCTACGGTATCGAGTTTAGCTACAATCAGTTTGCTGAATTCCCGGTAGCTCCGCTGAACTGTAAGAGCCTTACAGTATTCGGTATCCGCCATCAACGCGATGACGATGGTAACCGCTGCTTGAGCCAATGGCCTACGGGACTGTACACTTGCCCCAGCTTGATGGCATTCTTCATCGGTTCTAACGACTTGCGCAGGATTGAAGATAAGATTTCACCGTTTATCCGTATCTTCGAGATCAAGGACAATCCGAATATCTCTATCGACTTGAGCATGGTATGCCCATATATCCAAGCCGGCCAATACCAGCTGATTTATGACAAGACGCAAAACATTCAGGGTTGCGATATGTTGTTGGATTAATTAGAATAAACCAGGAAAATGAAACATTTACTTAAAATAGCATTAGGATTGGTCCTCTGTCTGGGCGTATTCACCGCATGCGATGACGACGACGACAATGCTGCCATCAGCGGCTTCAGCCTGAGTACAACTGAAGTGGCTGCCAATGCAGAAGGAGGCAAAGAAACAGTCACCGTTAGCTCGGAAGGAGAATGGGTGGCTAAATCATCCGAACCGTGGCTGAGCATCTCGCCAGCCAACGGTTTTGGCAACACAGAGTGCGTCATCAGCATCGACGAGGCACTGAAGAACGAGGTGCGTGAAGCAGAAATTCGCTTCATGCCGAAAGGTCAGACTCCGCAGGTGATTACCGTAACACAGCTGGGTTATGGCAAAATGATTTATGTAAAAGAAACAAAAGTTGACCTGAAGGCTTCTGACTTGTATAACAAACGTCACTTCGAAGCTGTTATCACAGCCAACGTACCTTTTAAAATTGTCTATGAATGGCTTACTGAAAAGCAGCCGGAAGTAGCAGAAGCGGAAGAGGACAACAAGCTGAAAGACTGGCTTTGGGTGGAAAAGAAAAACGAACCGGTATTCAACCTGGAAAGCGCCCGCCCGAAAACATACAAAGTACGCTTCGAATGGAAGATGAATCCGGAATGGATAGAACGCCAGGCTAAAATCAACTTCGAACCCTTGAAGGAGGGATTGAAAGCTGACGAAGAGGTAACTATCACTCCGATTCTAGTAACACAGGCTGCTTCGCCCGTAATTACAGACGACCGTGCCGGTGACTCTTTGGCTATTCAGACCATCCACGAACGCCTGCAGTCGGACATCGCTTTCAACTTCAGCGAAAACATGATGTATTGGGAAAATGTAACTTTGTGGAAACGGACAGACAAGGGTTTGCCCTCTGCTGAGGCAGTAGGCCGCGTACGCTCAGTAAACTTCGGTACCGTTACTACCAAGGAATCACTTCCGCAGGAAGTAAAATACCTGAAGTACCTGGAAACTTTCCAAGTATACGGTAATGCCAATACCATGTTGCTGAACATTGCACTGGAAAACCATATCTGCGAACTGAAATACTTGAAGAACTTGCAGATTGGCGGCTACGGTCTGGTATCGTTGCCGGAAGATTTCAAGAAGTTGGGCCAAACATTGGTATCACTGGATTTGAGTGCCAACAACTTTACCGGTGTACCGGCTGTATTGACCAAAGAGAACTTCCCTGCACTGAGAAAGTTGATGCTGAACGGTAACCGCCGCTGGACAGTGAACAGCCTGAAGGACACTCAGTACAACAAAGATACAGAACTGGGCTTCCACATCAATATGAACGAGGATCCGAGAGAAATCGACCAACTGTTCTTGTGGGATACATTGGAAGAACTGGTATTGTCGTACAACTACCTGGAAGGTTCATTGCCTACCTATGAAGACAGATCTGAAGTTCCTGTATGGAAGGGAGATGAATTACCCAAGGATACCCTGTCTTTCCTGAAAGACAAGAATATCCCGAAGATTCTGCCGAATGCCAAGAGACTGACGCTGAACCTGAACTACTTTACCGGCGAACTGCCTAAATGGTTACTGTATCATCCGCATCTGCTGGATTGGTTCCCCGAAGTACTGATCTTTAACCAACAGGAAATGGGTCGCGACTCAAAGGGAGCACCGGTACAATTCAGCAACGCACCGACCAACTTTGAATACTACTTCAAAGCCTACCCGCTTTACAAAGGAAAATACGAAGTATCAGGTGACGATGAAATTATAAAACCAGAATAACAAAAGAAATAACCTATGAAGAAAGTATATATTTATGCACTTGCATGCGCCCTGACGGCGGTTTCTTGCCAGGACAACGATTGGGTGGCTGATAATGCCACCTCACAGGTTCCTGAAATAGAAATCCCGATGGGAGCAGCAGACGGCGAACTGCTCATCAAGTTCGTCCCTGAAATGAGTGATATCCTGGACCAGACGCTGACACGCGCTGGCGGGGTATCTACCCGTTCGGGTATTCCTTCTACCGACGAGGTACTCAGCATTCTGGGTGCTTATCACTTTGAAAGAGTGTTCCCGGTAGACCCGAAAACAGAAGCTCGCACCCGTGAAGCCGGTATGCACCTGTGGTACATCGTACGCTTTGATAAAAACACCGACTTGAAGGAAGCTGCCCGTCAGCTGAGAAAGTTGGGTGAAATCTCCAAGATTCAGAGCAACCCCACCATTCAGCGCGCCTACGACCCGAAAAAGAAACCGCTGTATCTTTCGGCTAACGACTTGCAATACGTGACACGTACTGATGAAGGACTGACATTCAACGATCCGGGTCTGAAGCACCAATGGCACTACCAAAACAAAGGTAGCTACGCCTTCGTAAAAGAAGGCCGTGCCGAAGCCATCGCCGGTTCCGATGTGAACTGCGTAGAAGCTTGGAAATCCTGCAAGGGCGACCCTTCTATCATCGTAGCAGTGCTCGATGAAGGCGTTATGTGGAGCCACCCCGACCTGAAAGCCAACATGTGGACCAATGAATCGGAAGAAATCGGTTCTACGGAAGACAAAGATGGCAACGGCTACAAGGGCGACCGCTATGGTTATAACTTCGTAAAGAACACGGGCGTTATCAGCTGGACATCGGCAGAAGATACCGGTCACGGCACACACGTAGCAGGTACCATCGCTGCAGTAAACGGTAACGGAACAGGTGTAAGCGGTATCGCCGGCGGCGACGGTACCGAGAACAGCGGTGTGAAGATCATGACTTGCCAATTGTTCGACGGCCAGTATGGAGCTACCCTGGCAGCAGAAGCCAAAGCCATCAAATATGCTGCCGACAACGGTGCGGTTATCCTGCAATGTAGCTGGGGTTATAACTCACCCGATGCTAACGAAGCACTGGGATATATACCCGGACCGAAAAATGAACAAGACTGGGAAAACCAATATCCATTGGAAAAAGAAGCACTGGATTATTTCATCCACAACGCAGGTTCGCCCAACGGCGTGATAGACGGCGGTCTGGCCATCTTCGCATCGGGTAACGAATATGCTCCTTCTTCTTC
>Garnier_p2__coassemble_1428_pt1 | contig 22797 bp, 11 predicted proteins | sample Garnier_p2__metabat2_low_PE_024 | metagenome-assembled genome bin Garnier_p2
GTTCAAATGCTTCGCGGAAGTCGGCCGGCATGTGAGCCAAAGCAGTGCGATAGAGCCGGAAGAGTTCTCCGTTCAGATAGAGATCGGGGTCTTCGAACGCTTCTTGAAAATTATCGATGATTTCCTGATGCACCTTTCTTCGTATATCTTGCCGGGTAAGCAGATTTAGCGATTTATTCTTTACCATGGTAAACAGCAGGCTTTTAATCGACAAATCGGGGTTGATTGTTTCTTTATTTTCCCAAATCCACATCATGGTATCTTGTACGATTTCTTCTGCTTCGGCAAGGGATACATATTGAGAACTAAAGGCGCACAAACCTTTATAATAGAATCTGTAAAGTCTTTCAAAAGAACTTTGATCCCCAGCTTTTATTGCATGAATAGTATAAGCGTTATTCTCCATGGGCAATGTTATGATACAAAATTAGGCATTTTATTTTAATTCCAAAGTTATTTGGCTTTAAAAAGGTTTCTGTGATATTGTTTTTTTTACTTATCTTTGTGTCCATGACACCTGATACAGATTTTCTATGCTGTAGGCCGGTGGTGGATAAACGGGAAGGCTACTGAAGAAAAAAATGTTAAATGTGTTCTTTTTACAATTATTCTTTAGTATGTTCATCCTTTCAGTTGTATTTATATATGGTATGACGTAAGAAAGTCATACGATATAGGTAAAAGTAAACACAGGTATTAGGAATTGATATGGATGAAGCACAGTTATTGGCTTACTTGAATGGAGAACTTTCCCCGCACGATGAGGAAGAGGTGGAAATTTGGGTGGCTCAGGCAGAAGAAAACCGACATCGTCTGGAACAAATTTATTATACGTCTCATTTGGCAAACTCTTTTGAAGCTTATGAAGAAGCAGATACGGAAGCTGCGTTAAGAAAATTCCGTAGTTCGGTGGATTCTGAAAAAATGGGCTCCTTGCAGCGGATCACTGTATCGAATCCACACCGTTCGTGGTGGAAGCGCTATGGTTATGTGGCTGCTGCTTTTCTCTCTGGTTTGATGTTGGCTTCTGGCATCTGGCTGGCTACGATGAGCGGTTCGTCTGTCTATGAGGTAAGCACATTGCCCAAGCAGCGTGCCCGCGTAATCTTGCCAGACGGTACGGCGGTATGGCTGAATTCTTCTACAGAACTTACTTATAAAGGTGGAAGTTTGTTTGGTGAGCGCGAGGCTTACTTGAAAGGTGAGGCTTACTTTGAAGTAAAGAAGAACACCCTTCGTCCGTTTGTAGTGAATGCACGGGGTGTGCGTACCAAGGTGTTAGGCACTAAATTTAATGTACGAGCTCGCAGCAGTGAAAAACAGGTAGTCACCACTTTGTTTCAAGGTAGTGTACAGATGTATCATCACTCCAATGATGAGCAAGGCACTCTTTTGTCTCCCGGACAGACTTTTTGTTTGGATGTAAAGTCGGGTAATAGTGGTATATATGCATTTAATCAACCCGAAGATGTGTTACTATGGATAAAGGGTGAGTTGCGCTTTACCGATGAGCCGTTGGCTAAGATTATGGACTGCTTGTCGAAAGTATATAATGTGAAGATAAGTTTCGCAGATTCATCTTTGAAAGAGCAGCGTTTTACATGCTTGTTTAAGACAGATAATTCATTGGAAGAAATATTAAGTACCTTATCGCTTACGCATCATTTTGACTATGAGGTGAGGGATGAAGGGGTACAGATTCGTTCCATGGAATGATTTTCTGGGTTAGAGTATAAATGTTTAAAGTAATAGACTGGCAAGCTGTAGGTGTAATAGAAGGCACCTGCAGCTTTTTTTGTATGGTGGCAAAAAAAAGTGGTTGATTGGTTTAGTATATGTTTCCCTTGCATTGTATACTTATTGTACAGCAATCAAAAATGCATTTTATTGTTAACTTAATGTGAAACGAATATTAAAATCTAACTAAGAAATGAAGCAATCACTGAAAAACAAATGCCTTTGTTTTCTGCTCTTTATGTTAGCTTTGCCTATGTCTATAATGGCATTTGCTCAGGAACAAAGAGTGAGCTTGGAGTATTCTAACGCTCCTTTAACCAAGGTCTTGGATGAAATCGGACGGCAGACTGCCATGTCCGTAGTCTATAATGTATCGGATATTGCCGACGTTAGTCAAGTGACAGTGTTGGCTAAAGACGAGAAGGTAGAAAATGTGCTGGCCCGTATGCTGAAAGGTACCTCTGTCTCGTATTCCATAGCCAATGGTCATATTGTGTTGTCTAAACAGAAAGGAAATGCTGCTTCTCCCAAGCAAACTGGCGCTACAGTTAATGTGACCGGTAATGTGAAAGATGCGGCTGGTGAACCGCTGATTGGTGTAAGTATCTTAGTGAAAGGTACTACCAATGGAGCTGTGACCGATATCGACGGAAACTTCACCTTGCAAGCTGCTAAGGGAGCTACTTTGGAAATCAGCTACATTGGTTATGCTACTCAGACTATTACTGTAACAGGTGCTCCGCTGAACATTGTAATGAAAGAAGACAGTGAACAGCTGGAAGAAGTAGTAGTTACCGCTTTGGGTATCAAGCGTTCTGAAAAGGCTTTGTCTTATAATGTTCAGCAGGTGGGCGGTGATAAACTGACGGGTATCAAGGATGCTAACTTTATGAATAGTTTGAACGGTAAGGTAGCCGGTGTTACCATTAATTCCTCCAGTACGGCCGGTGGTGCATCTCGCGTGGTGATGCGTGGTGTGAAGTCTATTACATCCAACAACTTGGCCTTGTATGTAATCGATGGTGTGCCCATGTTTAATATGATGAACGGCGGCGACCAGGCATCTATCTACAGTACTCAGCCCGGTACGGATGGTGTAGCCGATATCAACCCTGAAGACATTGAGTCAATCTCTATGTTGACCGGTCCTTCTGCAGCTGCTTTGTATGGTAATGCAGCTGCTTCTGGTGTGGTGTTGATTACTACTAAGAAAGGTGCTGTGGGAAAGACTTCTGTTACGGTATCCAATAACACCACCTTCTCTAAAGTTTCTATGTTACCCGAAATGCAGAGTAAATATGGTAACGTTCCTAATAGCAGCTCTAGCTGGGGGGAAATTGTGAATAGTAGTTATGATCCGAAAGACTTTTTCAGAACTGGTGCCAATATTATCAACAATGTGTCGCTTTCTACTGGTAATCAGAAAAATCAGACTTACTTCTCGGCTTCTACTACCAATACTACCAACATTCTGCCGAACAGTGGCTATAACCGCTATAACTTTACGTTGCGCAACACCACCAGCTTCCTGAACGACAAAATGACGCTCGATATGGGTGCCAGCTATATCATTCAGAACGATAAGAACATGGTATCTCAAGGATATTACAACAATCCGTTGCCTGCCGTTTACCGTTTCCCACGTAGTGAGAATTTTGATGATGTGCGTATGTATGAGCGCTATAACAGTTTGTATGACTTAATGGAGCAATACTGGCCTTACGGTGAAACCTCCAGCGGTTTGGCCAACCCTTACTGGATTCAGAACCGTCAGATCCGTGAGAACCACAAGACTCGTTACATGATTAATACTTCTCTGAAGTATAAGATTTTGGATTGGTTCGATGTTACCGGACGTGTGAAGATTGATAATTACGAGAATCGTTATACTTATAAAGCGTATGCTTCTACCGGTCAGTTGAGCAGTGGTGACCGTGGTTCTTATACTGATATTTGGTCTCAGTCAAAGAATATCTATGCCGACGTTATCGGTACGGTAAACAAGCGCATCAATGACTGGTCTATCAACGTCAACATGGGTGCATCTCTAAATGACAGTCGTTATGAAACCATTGGATACGACGGTGGTTTGAAGCAAGCCAACTTCTTTGCTGTACACAACATTAATTTCAAGGAAGCCTGGAAAGCCAAGCAATCCGGCTGGCATGATCAGACTAGAGCTTTATTTGTAAGTGCTGAATTGGGGTGGAAATCTATGCTATACCTTACTGCAACCGGTCGTAACGACTGGGATTCCAGATTGGCATTCTCAGATTACAAGAGTTTCTTTTATCCTTCTGTAGGTCTGTCTGCTATTCTTTCCGAAGCTATTTCCATGCCTAAATGGATTACTTATTTAAAAGTGCGTGGTTCTTATACCGAAGTAGGTAACGCTTATAGCCGTTTCATGACTACGGTGACGTATCCGTATGATGAACAATCTCAGTCTTGGAACAGTCTGGCTCGCTATCCGAACCTGAAACTGAAGCCCGAACGCACCAAATCCTGGGAAGTGGGTGTGGATGCCCGTTTCTTCAACGACTTCAGTGCCAACTTGACATACTATCGTTCCAATACTTATAACCAGACGTTTAATGCATCCTTGTCTGCTTCTTCCGGTTACTCCAGCATTCCTTTGCAGAGCGGTAACATCATGAATGAAGGTATAGAAATGACGTTGGGATATGACAAGCAATGGAAAGATTTCTCATTCAATACATCATACACCCTGACTTGGAACCGTAATGAAATCAAGGGTCTGGCAGATAATGTATTTAACTATGCAACGGGCACTTTGCTCAACTTCGACCAGTTGGAAGTGGCTGGCTACGGTAAGACCGACGCTCGCCTTATCTTGAAGGTGGGTGGCACCATGGGTGATGTATATGCCAGCCACTTGCTGAAACGCGACCTGAACGGTTACATTCTGAATGACCCGGATACCGGTCTGGATATCGAAAAGCAGAAAGAAGATTTCTATTTAGGTTCTATCCTGCCCAAGGTAAATATGGGTTGGAATCTGGGATTCGGTTACAAGGGTCTGAACTTGGGATTGACTTTCACAGCTCGTCTAGGCGGTATCGTAATCAGCGAAACGCAGTCTAACCTCGATGCAGTAGGTGTGTCTAAAGTAACAGCCGATGCCCGTGATGCCGGTGGTGTGCCCATCAACCAGACCCTGGTAGATGCCAAGGAATACTATACCACTGTTTCCGGTAATGCTTACTACTATACTTACAGTGCCGACAATGTGCGTTTGGGTGAATTGAGTTTGAACTATACACTTCCTAAGAAATGGTTTAATAATAAGCTGAACATGACCGTAGGTTTTGTAGGCAAGAACCTTTGGATGATTTATTGCAAGGCACCGTTCGATCCCGAACTGACCACTTCTGCAGGCTCTAATTTCTACCAGGGATTTGATGCCTATATGCTGCCAAGTACCAGAAACTTCGGTTTCAATGTTAAATTTCAATTTTAATTAGACAGAGATATGAAACTTACAAAATATATGGGCGTAGGTGCAGCTGTGATGCTGATGGCTAGCTGTACTACCAAGTTCGAAGAATACAATACCAATCCTTATGAGCCTGCTGCCATTCCGGCTGTCAGTCTGTTGTCTACCATGTTTCAGGTATATGCTTCTCCTCAGCAGAACGATTGTCAGATGAATAACACCATGTGGGCGTGTCACAGTGGTCAGGTGACGACTCCTACAGATTGGAAAAAAGGTGATCAGCTTTTTGCCTATTATAATCCGGTGGAAGCTTTCAATGGTGCCAGTTGGGGAACTTATTACGGAAAAATCTACACCAATCTTTTCCGTATTGAGACCTTAACCAAAAAGAAGGGGGTGATATATGCCATTGCGCAGATTACTCGTGTGTTTGCCATGATGCGTGTAGCTTGCTTGCAGGGTCCGCTGCCTTATACGCAGGTGAAACAGGGTGCTACCGAAGCTCCGTATGATGATGAACCTACGGCATGGCATGCCATGTTCGATGATTTGGATGCCAGCATCGCTTTGCTGAAAGAGGCCGGCGGTATAGTGCTTCCCGACTTGCTGAACGAAGACCAGTTCTTTGCCGGAAACACCGGTAAGTGGTTGCGTTTTGCCAATACCTTGAAGTTGCGCATGGCCATCCGTATTTCGGGTATTGAACCTGAGTTTGCCAAACAGAAAGCGGAAGAAGCCGTGCGCGACGGTGTGATGGAAACTGTGTCCGACAGTTCTTGGGACACCAACAACAGCAACCTGGGTGTGAATGGCTTCAACGTGGTGGACAGTTGGGGTGAAGTGAAAGCCAATGCCTGTCTGGTATCTTATATGAACGGATACAAAGATCCGCGTCGTGACAAATATTTCACCGCACAGTCGGTGAATAAAGACGGTGGATTTATCGGTGTTCGTTCCGGTAGTACGGAATTGCCCAACACGCAGGCTTATGCCAAGTATAGCGGTCTGCTAATCGCTACCAACAAGGCGGCTCCCCAGCCAGTGATGTATGCAGCCGAAGCCTATTTCCTGCGTGCCGAAGGTGCTTTGAAAGGTTGGAATATGCAGGGTACTCCCAAAGATTTATATGAGCAAGGTGTCCGCGTTAGCTTCGAAGAATTCAAGTCTTCCGGGGTAGATGCTTACTTGGCTGACGCTACTTCTGTGCCGGGTAACTACAAAGATCCCAGCGGAAAAACAGGAGATGACTATACTAACCTGTCCACTATCACTATCAAATGGAATGAAGGCGATTCTAACGCACAGAAGTTGGAACGAATCCTTACACAGAAGTGGATAGCCTGCTTCCTGGATCCAATGATGGGCTGGGCCGACTACCGCCGTACGGGTTATCCGCAGATTTTCCCGGCCACACACTCTGCCAACAGCACGTGTTCACCGGTTCGCGGACAACGCCGTCTGCATTTCGCTGAAAGTGAATATAACACCAATAAGGCTAATACCGAAGCTGCTGTGAAGTTCATCAACGGAGGTGCCGATACCAACGGAGCCGATTTGTGGTGGGCGATGAAAGCTAACGGACAATATTGATTATTTTAAAAAAGAAAGTATATGAAAGGATTATTATATGCAGCAGGGGCAGCATTGGGCATCATGATGTTTTCTCAATGCAGCGACTGGACAGAGATGGAAAACAAATTCGAGGATCCCTACAATAACAAGGGGGAAGCCTATTATCAGCAATTGCGCGCCTATAAGCAGTCTGAACATCCTGTGATGTTCGGCTGGTTCAGCGGATGGACCGGTGAAGGTGCTAATATGTACAACATGTTGCGCGGCATGCCCGACTCCATGGATATCGTTTCTTTGTGGGGCGGTTCTTTCAATCTTACCAAGGCTAAGTTGGAAGACTTGCGTGAAGTGCGTGAGGTGAAAGGTACGCGCATCTTGTATTGCCAGCACATCACAGACATAGGTCGCAGTGTTACTCCAGAAGAGGTGGAGAAAGACCACATTGTCAACGGTCAGCAATATGGCTCCCGTGAAGAGGCCTTGGCTGCTTATTGGGGTTGGTATGGCCAGTATGGCGATACATCTGCCGAAGGTGTGGAAGCTGCAATCCGCAAATATGCCCGTGTGATAGTAGATTCTATCAACAAGTACGATTACGATGGCTTTGATATAGACTATGAGCCCAACTTCGGTTACGGTGGTAACATCAGTAGTCATGCCGGACGCATGCACATTCTGCTCGATGAGCTCTCTAATTACCTGGGTCCTAAATCCGGTACTGGACGTATTCTGATGGTAGATGGCGAACCCCAGACCTTGAACTCTGAATCAGGTCCGCTGCTCGATTACTACACCATTCAGGCATATTACTGTACAGGAGATAATGATTTGGATAACCGTTTCCAAAAGTTGATTAATACATTTGCTGCTGTAACTCCGGGTGAAACCCCGCAGGAAAAGGAAGCCAATATCTTGAAGAAAACCATTTGGTGTGAGGATTTTGAGAAGCATAAAAGTGATGGTGGACCGAAGTTTACTTCTCGAGATAAAGTTCAGACTTATTCTTTGAAAGGTATGGCTATGTATTACCGTCCGGGTATTGACGCCCGCATCGGCGGTGCAGGAGCTTACCGTTTCGACCTTTGTCGTCCAGTAAACGATTATGCCATCATTCGGGAAGTAATCCAAACCATGAATCCCGCCCAGGCTCAACAATAATTGGTTAATCTTAAAAATGAATTGATAATTATGAAACTGAAATATTTTTCTTCTTGTTTGGCATTGGGGGCATTGGCATTCTTGGCTACTGCTTGCAACGATGCTGAATATACCGAGATAGACAACGGACTATACATAGCGGAAGCAAGTCCGATGAATGCTTTCAATCAGCAGATTGAAATGCAGTTGGTAGACGATTCTAACATAGAACGCAAATATACCGTGCGCATGGCTCGGCCAGTAGGCGAGGATGTAACGGTGAAGTTGGAGTTCGATGAATCAATGATTACGGCTTATAATGCCAAACATGCGACCGATTATCAGATGCTGCCGCAACAGTTCTTGGAAATGAACACGATGGAAGCCGTGATTCCTGCCGGAGAAACAGCAGCCGCCAGTTTGTTGCTTACCATTAAGCCGTATACCACTCCAAACCAAGAGCAATATGCAGTGCCTGTGAAAATTGCATCGGTATCGGGACCGATAGCCGTGACCGGACGTGGCGACCGCTTGCTGCTGTTGCTCACCATGCCCAACAAGCAAAAGAGTGTGGTATTGAAGAGCCCGCATCAGACAGTAACCACTTTCAAAGGTAATTATGCGCTTAACGAATGGACTTTTGAATATTGGCTGAAAGTAAACAATAAGACCAACAATCCTACTGATCCCTGGTATGGAGCTGGTGATGGTGTGAAGGATCATGACAAGAATATCTGGAAGAGACGTATGATATTCTCTGACGGCGCTGCACCCATCTATCTGGGTGGTACCGAAACAATGTTGTTGAGATACTGGGCCGATGGTGCCAAATGCTATGCACCTACGTTGCAATGTCAGTTGGATGGTGCATACTTCGATAGCGAAGAGTTTTGGTATCCAGATACTTGGTTCCATATCACCTACACGTATGATGGTTCAAAAATGATATTATACAAAGACGGCGTGAAGAACAAAGAGTTGGAAGTAAGCAAGAAATTTACTTTCAAACAACTGGTTTTGGCCGACAACATGGCAGGTACCATGGAAATTGAACTGGCTCAGATTCGTTTGTGGAACAAGTGCTTGCCTCCATCTTCTATTACAGAAGGCATGTCTCGTCAGTTGCCGGACGGTACAGACGGTTTGGTAGGCTACTGGCCGTGCGATGAGGGCGAAGGTACTGTATTGAAAGACCATAGTGGTAAGGGTAACGACATCGATTTCGGTGCCAAAACTCCGAATTGGAGCGAAACAGTCTATAATTTCGCTCATCCGAACGGCAAATAATCGGAATACAGAAGTAATTTTATTCTAATTTAAATAAAACGCCTCTGTCGCTGGCTTAGTGGCGGAGGCGTTTTTTTAATACCCTATTTATCATGCGTAAACACATTCCTCTTCTTTCTTTTTTATGCTACCTGTTCTGTGTGGCATGTTCTTCGGGGCCTGCCGTAGGCACAGCGCAGGCCGACTTTCAGGTGGTGCCTTTGCCTAAACAAATAGACACTTTAGGACAAGGTTATTTTGAACTGACCGAACAGACCCGAATAGTCTATCCAGAAGGCAATGCTGAATTGCAGCGCAATGCTGAATTACTGGCTTGCTACATCCGCCAGCAAACCCAACTGGAACTACAGGTAACAGATGAGCCTAGTTCTATTTCGGATATTGTTTTGAATACTACGTTGGTTACCGATTCGAAAGAAGCCTATGAACTGAAGGTAACTCCGCATCAACTATCTATTAATGGCGCTTCAGGTAATGGATTGTTTTATGGAGTACAGACATTGAGAAAGGCTTTGCCTATACAGTCCACTGCGCGGATAGACATTCCGCTCGTAGAAGTAAAAGATACACCACGTTTTGCTTATCGGGGGGCTCATTTGGATGTTTCGCGCCATTTTTTTGCGGTAGACTCCATTAAACGTTATATTGATATGCTGGCTTTGCATCATATCAATCGCTTTCACTGGCATCTGACGGATGATCAAGGTTGGCGCATTGAAATCAAGTCTCATCCCAAACTGACAGAAATTGGGGCTTGGCGAACGGGTACTGTGGTAGGCCGTAACAGTGGAAAGTATGAGGAATCGCGCTATGGCGGTTACTATACTCAAGCAGAGATTCGTGATATTGTGCATTATGCGGCTCAACGTTACGTTACCATTATCCCGGAGATAGACCTTCCGGGACATATGCAGGCTGCATTGGCCGCTTACCCCGAGTTGGGCTGTACGGGCGGACCGTATGAGGTGTGGCGACAATGGGGCGTATCAGAAGACGTGCTATGTGCCGGTAACGACCAAGTTTATGCATTCCTTCAGGATGTATTGACCGAAGTGGTAGAATTGTTTCCCTCTGACTATATTCATATTGGTGGAGACGAATGCCCGAAAGTGCGTTGGGAAAAGTGTCCGAAGTGCCAGCAACGTATTCGTGAGCTGGGGTTGCAGGCCGATGGAAAGCACACAGCTGGACAGCGATTGCAGAGTTACGTTATTCATCGGGCAGAAGAAATGCTGAGTCGCATGGGGCGTAAGATGATAGGTTGGGACGAGACGTTGGAAGGTGGATTGGCTCCTCATGCCACGGTGATGTCATGGCGAGGCACAGAAGGTGCGGTGGAGGCTGCCCGTCTGGGTCATGATGCTATTATGACTCCCACTGCATTTATGTATTTTGATTATTACCAAACCTTGGATGTAAATGATGAACCGTTGGCTATCGGAGGATACGTGCCGTTGGAAAAGGTTTATAGCTTTGAACCCGTTCCCGATGGTTTGTCGCCAGAAGAGGCTGCCCATATCATTGGTGTGCAGGCCAATCTTTGGACAGAATACATTCCTACTTATCGTCAGGTGGAATATATGGAACTGCCTCGTATGGCTGCTTTGGCCGAGGTGCAGTGGAGACAACCTAATCAAAAGGATTATACTGATTTTCAAAAACGTTTGTCTGGTTTATTGCCTCTTTACAATTTGAACGGTTATAATTATGCACGCCATATTTATGATGTGACGCCTACTTATCAGGTAGATACATTGTCTCATACCATTCGAGTGACGCTTTCCACTTTCGATGAGGCTCCTATCTATTATACTTTGGACGGTAGTATACCCGATATTCATGCCACACGTTATCAAGAACCGTTACAGTTGAAAGAAAGTGCAGTATTGAAGGCTGTGGCCATTCGTAAAATCGGTAAGAGTCGTATGCTGGTGGAGCCCGTTACTTTCAACAAAGCCACAGCTAAACCTTTGACAGTGATTCAGCCGGTTTATGAAAAATACAAGTTTGGAGGCGTTAATACATTGGTAGACGGACTGAACGGTACGTTGAATTACCGTACCGGCCGTTGGATTGCTTTCTACAAGAATGACTTGGAAATTGTGGCAGATTTAAAGAAGCAGACTTCTATCCAGAAGGCATGGGTGCGTAATTATGTGGAAATCGGTGAAGAAATCTTGGATGCCAGAAAGTTTACATTTTTAGTATCTGAGGATGGACAACACTTCCGAGAAGTGAAATCGGCAGATTATCCACCTGTGACGCAGTCGGATACCAACGGTGCTTATCTGCATGAATTGACTTTTGAGCCTTTAGAAACTCGGTATGTGAAGTGGGTGGTAGCACCGGAATATCAGATTCCGTCCTGGCATTGGGGAAAAGGACGACCTGCTTTTATCTTTGTGGATGAAATAGGCGTAGAATAGCAGCAGTGCTTGGGGTTGTGGAGAAATTCCCCTATATTTGTATGCAATAGGAATCTTTCACAGCCTGTTTTATTATGATAATATTATTTGTAAACCAACAGAAAAATAGAGAATGAAGCAATTTTTCTTAACTAAGTGTGTTCATTTGGCCAAACTCTTACTGGCCAGTCTGATATTAGGTGGATATGTACCGTCTGTATTGGCTGCCGAAGGCAGCACATTGCCGTATTGGCGCGATGTACAGGTTACTTCAGTGAATACGATACCTCCGCACGCTGCTTATATGACGTATGCCAATCGTGCGCAGGCATTGTCTGGTCGCTATGAAAACAGCTCGTACTACCAACTGTTGAATGGTACCTGGAAATTCTGGTATGCAGATTCTGAAGAACAGTTGCCGGCAGATGCAGTAGCAGCACAGGCCGATCTTAGCCGTTGGTCTGATATACAAGTACCTGGAAATTGGGAGATGCAGGGCTTCGGTACAGCCATTTATACCAACCAAAGTTATGAGTTCATGCCGCATGACCCTCAGCCTCCTTTACTGCCCGATCAGACACCGGTTGGAGTGTATCGCCGGGAACTTATCATTCCAGATGATTGGAAAGGAAGGGATTTGGTATTGCATATCGCAGGAGCCAAATCGGGTTGTTATGTGTATATCAACGGAAAAGAAGTAGGATACAGTGAAGATTCCAAGAATCCGGCAGAATATCTTATCAATGATTTTCTGAAGCCGGGTAAGAATGAATTAGCATTGAAAATCTTTCGCTGGAGTACAGGTTCATATTTGGAATGTCAAGACTTCTGGCGACTGAGCGGTATAGAACGCGATGTGTTTATCTATGCCCTACCCAAGGCTTCTATACAGGATTTTCGCATAACTTCCACATTGGATGATACGTACCGGAATGGTCTGTTTCATTTAGCTGTAGATTTGCGTAATCATCAGGTGGACGACGCAGCCTTACAGGTGCAATACGAATTATTGGATGCTGCCGGTAAACCGGTCATTACCGACCGTCAAGAGATAGTCGTAGAGCCCGGTAGAAAGCAGACGGTGGCATTCGATGCCGAGTTGCCCGATGTGCGCACCTGGACTTCTGAATCTCCACAATTGTATCAGTTACTGATGACGGTGTATCGCCAGGGTGGGGTGAGTGAAGTGATTCCTTATAAAGTAGGGTTCCGTCGCATAGAAATCAAGGAAGTAGACCAAAAAGGCCCCGACGGCAGGAACTATGTGTTGCTGCTGATCAATGGGAAACCCTTAAAGTTGAAAGGGGTGAATATTCATGAACACGATCCTAAAACCGGACATTATGTATCGGAAGAACTGATGCGGCGCGACTTTGAACTGATGAAGCGCGCTAATATTAATACGGTGCGTCTTTGTCATTATCCGCAAGACCGTCGTTTTTATGAGCTGTGCGATGAATACGGCTTCTATGTGTATGATGAGGCCAATATCGAATCGCACGGTATGTATTATAATCTGCGTAAGGGCGGTACGTTGGGCAACAATCCGGAGTGGCTGAAACCTCACTTGTATCGTACAATGAATATGTTTGAGCGCAACAAGAACTATCCTTCCCTGACTTTCTGGTCATTGGGCAATGAAGGCGGTAACGGCTATAATTTTTATCAGACTTATTTATGGCTGAAGCAGGCAGATAAAGAAGTGATGAATCGTCCGGTGAATTATGAACGTGCCGAGTGGGAGTGGAACACGGATATGATTGTGCCTCAGTACCCCAGTGCCCGTTGGCTGGAATCTATCGGTAAGAAGGGTAGCGACCGTCCGGTGGTGCCTTCGGAATATGCACATGCCATGGGAAATTCTACGGGTGGATTGAAACTGCAATGGGATGCCATTTATACTTATCCCAATCTTCAAGGAGGATACATTTGGGATTGGGTAGATCAAGGTATTCTGACGCAGGATGAGCAGGGCCGTCCGTTTTGGGCATACGGCGGCGACTTCGGTACAGATATGCCTAGCGACGGAAATTTCTGTTGCAACGGTATTGTGAATCCCGATCGCGTACCTCATCCAGCTTACAGTGAGGTGAAATACGTTCATCAGAATGTAGCCTTTGAAACTGTAGATGCATTGGCCGGGCAATTTAAGGTGACCAATCGCTTTTATTTCAAGAGCCTGAAGAATTATCAGATACATTATGCAGTGAAAGCTAATGAAAGAGTGATACGTAGTGGAAAATTGTCTATGGATATTGCTCCGCAGTGTAGTGATACGTTGCAAATCAAGGTGGCAGGACTGAAGCCTACGTCCGGTATAGAATATTTTGTGGATTTCAGCGTATTGAATATGGAAGAAGATCCACTGATACCTCAGGGGTATGAAGTGGCCAGAGAACAGATTCGCTTGCCGATTGAATCCTTGCCGCGGAGCTTCAAGACCAACGGACCGGCTTTAACCTGTAGAGAGGAGGGAGATTTATTGACGATACAGTCTTCCTGGGTAGACTTTGTTTTTAATAAGCTTACCGGTGTGGTAGAATCTTACCGTTATCGAGGTACTGAATACTTTAAAGACGGTTTTGGTATTCAGCCTAACTTTTGGCGTGCGCCCAATGACAATGATTACGGCAGTCGTATGCCGTTGCGGTTACAAGTGTGGAAGCAGGCCAGTCGTGATTTTCGGGTGACGGATGCCCACTTGGCCATGGATGGAAAGGATGCGCTGCTTACGATACAGTATGCTTTACCCGCCGGAAATGCCTACGAAGTGACTTATCGCATTCATCCTTCCGGTATCGTAGAGGCAGGATACCTCTTCACTCCGGTAGCTGGAGATTATCAGGCTGACCAAGCTCGTCTTCAAGTGCCGCGTGTAGGCATCCGTTTCCGTATGCCCGCCCCGATGAATCAAGTGTCTTATTTCGGTCGTGGGCCAGAGGAAAACTATACGGACCGGAATGCCGGAGTAGTGGTGGATGGCTTCCATACAACCGCTGACGCTTTATACTATCCGTATGTACGTCCGCAGGAAAACGGACATCACACCGATACCCGTTGGTTGTCTGTCAGTCAGAAAAACGGCAAGGGGCTGACAATTTATGCTGAGGATGTGATGGAATTTTCAGCGTTGCGTAATGCTGTGGAAGATTTCGATGCGGAAGAAGCTGTTCATAGAGACTACCAGTGGAACAACCGCAATGCGGAGGAGCGGAAACACGACGTAAGCACTGCGTATAATATCAAACCGCGGCATACACATATCAATGATATAACTCCGCGCGATTTTGTAGAGGTATGCATAGATGCCCGTCAGATGGGAGTAGGCGGTTATGACAGCTGGGGTTCCATGCCGGATGAACGTTATTTGTTGCCCGCTACTCAAAGCTATCGCCTGCAGTTGACGATAGTTCCAGATTAACAGCTATTCAGCGCCGACAAAGAATAGCTTGGCAAGGAAAAAAAGCATGGCTCGTAAGTGAAAAGTGGTAACTCGCTTTAGCTTCCGAGCCATTTTTATTTCAGCATTTCCATTCGAAATTCAAAGCCTGGCATGTTAATTGTTTGCCATAACTTCGTGGAAGGATTGGATAAGAATAGGCAGCAGCGGCAGATAATCTTTCAATTCTTCTTTCAGTAATTCCAGTGTCTTTTGCTTGTAGCGGTTGACCGATTTAACACTGACATTCAATTCTTCTGCTATCTCGGCATGTGTTTTCCCGTTCAGACAACTCTCTATGAATACTTTGCGATAATTATCGGGTAGTTGCTGCAGAGTACTGTATAGCATCTGATAAAGTTCTTCCAAGGTATACACACTATCGGGTTCAGTTTCATAGACTGGAGCTTTTTGCTGGATATGTTCGGCATAGCTCCGTTCATACTCCTGATGCTTTAGATAATTCAGGCAACTGTTCTTGACGCACATCTTTATATATCCCACTGCTGTGCTGGAAAGGGGGTCGAAAGAGTTTTGATTCCATAGGCTGGCAAAGACATCAGATACGATGTCCTCACAGACATCTTTATCCTCAATGTATCTTCCGGCATATAAGCAAAAAGGTGCGTAATAGACTTCGAACAGCTGTTTGAAGTCTTTCTCCTTGCTATTGCTGAATAAAGATTTAATCATAGTCTATGGGGTTCTTTGTTCTTTTGGCAGAACAAAGATGCAAAATTCTTATTATTTTTCCACCATCCTTTTAATAAAAACATTTTTTTTCAAAAAAAAGTGTCTATGCCTGTCCCTTTTCAATCGGAGAATTGTATTATCTATGTAACGCAAGTTTTAAACAGGTTTTAGTACAGGTACAGAGATTGTAAGAGATATGGAAAAATTAGAGATAGGAAGATTGCTTCGCAAAGCCCAAGTATTGACTGATGATGTCCGAGAGATGGAGTCGGTTGATGTGGAGAAGGCTTTTGAACGGATGCGCAAGAAAGCGAAAGCTGGTCAGCGAAAACAGCAGATGGAACAATTGATGCGCTATGCTGCTATGTTGGCTTTGCCGCTGCTGCTTACTACCTTGACCTTTGGCTATCTCTATTTTCATCAGCCGGAAGTACCGGTGCAGTATGCAGAAGTAACTGCATCGGCAGGTTCGGTAATACGTTACGAACTGCCCGACCGTTCGGTAGTGTGGCTCAATGCAGGTACTACTTTGCGTTATCCTACTACGTTCCGTGCGGAGAGCAGAGATGTGGAACTGAATGGAGAAGCTTTTTTTGAAGTGACGGCCGATAAGGAACATCCGTTCTATGTAGCTACTCCTGACGGCCCTACGGTATATGTGCATGGCACTCGATTCAACGTTTCGGCCTATGCCGATGATGCTTCGGTCTGCACGGTACTGGAGCGAGGAAAAGTTAATGTACAGATGTCAGCGCAAGAATCGGTAGCCTTGCATCCCGGAGAGCAGTTGGTGTACGAGAAAGCCGATGGCCGATGGACCAAGAATGAAGTGGATGTCTATGAAAAGATAGCGTGGAAAGACGGTAAACTTATTTTCCGCAATGCTACGCTGGAAGAAGTATTCAAACGTCTGTCCAGGCATTTCAATGTAGAAATTGATTTCCGCAACAGACAGAATAAAGAATTAAGATACCGAGCCACTTTCCGGCAAGAGACCTTGCCCCTGATATTGGATTACCTTTCCAAATCGGGCAATTTGAAGTGGCATGTAGAAGAGTCCGTTCAGCAAGAGGACGGCACACTTAGTAAGACGAAATATATAGTAGATTTATATTAATAACTTAAAAAAATAGATAGCCTATGAGATAATACCAGAAGAAAAACAAAAAAGGAAGAAAGCCGTCCCCACAGCCTCCTTCCAGAGAAAAACACTTATTTTCCCGATGATGAGTCTACCAAACTGAAAATCGGGAGAAAGTCAACCTAGTTCATTATAGTAATAAACTTTAGTTAACCGCAAATGTATGAAAAATAATCATTCATTTAATGCATTATGCCTTAAATATACCTTAAAATTAAAATTGCCTTTACCCATGAGGATAAGTCTGATACTATTATTTGCTGTCTTCTTGCAGTTGTCTGCTAATGACAGTTTTGCTCAGCGTGTGCGTACTTCTTTAGGTATTTCCAAAGCTACCGTAGAGCAAGTGTTGAATAAAATCGAATCTACTTCCGATTATGTGTTCCTTTACAATGACAATACCATTCAGACCGACAGAATGGTGACATTGAATGCCGCTTCTACCAAGATTACGGACATCCTGAACGAAGTGTTTGCTGGTACCAATGTGACGTATGCTATTGTAGATAAACAAATTATTTTGTCTACCAAAAAAGCAGCTCCTGAACAGAGTCAGCAAAAGGTGACCGGAAAGGTAAAAGACGCCAACGGTGAACCTTTAATCGGTGTAAGTATCTTGGTGAAAGGTACTACTAACGGTACTGTAACGGATATAGACGGTAACTTCTCATTGCAGGCCGACAAGGGAGCAGTGTTGGAAGTCAGCTATATCGGTTATGCCACTCAAACTGTTACCGTGACTGGTGCTCCGCTGAATCTAGTGATGAAAGAAGACAGTGAACAACTGGAAGAAGTGGTAGTAACAGCCCTCGGTATCAAACGTGCCGAAAAAGCTTTGAGCTACAATGTTCAGAAAGTAGGTCAGGATGAATTGGTGCGCGTGAAAGATGCCAACTTTGTAAATTCGCTGAACGGTAAAATTGCCGGTGTAAGTATCAATAAGAGTGCAACAGGAACAGGTGGTGCTTCTCGTGTAGTGATGCGTGGAGCCAAATCCATTGAAGGAGACAATAATGTACTTTATGTGATTGATGGTATGCCCTTATTCAATTATAGTAGAGGTACAGATAGTGGTATTATGGGAGAAGGAAGTGCCGGAACAGAAGGTATTGCCGATTTTAATCCAGAAGATATTGAAAGTATTTCAGTATTGGCAGGACCTTCTGCTGCGGCTTTGTATGGTAGTAATGCAGCTAATGGTGCCATTTTAATAACCACAAAGAAAGGAAAGGAAGGAAAATTACAGATTACATTTTCTTCTACAGCAGAATTCAGCAAACCTTTTATGATGCCTGAATTCCAAAACACTTATGGTAACAAGCCAGGCGAATATGCCAGCTGGGGGGCCAAGCTTACTAATCCAAGCAATTATGATCCGAAAGACGATTTTTTTAATACTGGTACCAACTTTATCAATTCACTAACTTTAACTACAGGTAATCAGTATAATCAGACTTTTGCATCTATTGCTTCTACTAATTCTAATGGTATTGTTCCCAATAATACTTACGACCGTTTCAATTTTACTATTCGTAATACTTCCAAATTCTTTAATGATAAAGTGCAATTGGATTTGGGTGCTTCTTACGTAAAGCAGAAAGATAACAATATGATTTCTCAGGGCCGTTATTATAATCCTATTGTAGCGGCTTACTTGTTCCCTCGTGGTGAAAATTTTGAAGCCATTAAAACTTTTGAAACTTTTGATGCCTCTAGAAATTTTGCCACACAATATTGGCCGGTATCAGAAGGGACATTTGCAAATCAGAATCCTTATTGGGTAGCTTATCGTAATTTGTTCCCTAATAAGAAAGATCGCTATATGTTTAATGCAGGTCTGTCTTATCAGATATTGGATTGGTTGAGTGTATCTAGCCGTGTTCGTTTTGATAAATCATACGTAACCAGCGAACGTAAGTTCTATGCTTCATCGGCTCAAGTATTTGCTGGGCCGAACGGCAAATATGTCTATGATGAATATAAAGATTACCAAACCTATGTGGATGCTATGGTTAATATCAACAAAACTTTTGGTGATTTTAACTTGGATGCTCACCTTGGATATAGCTATTCTGATTATGCTTCTATCAGTCGTGGATATGGAGGTAATTTGGCTTCTACCGGTATTCCTAATGGTTTTTTCATACAGAATATTGCTTCTGGTGATGGGTTTGTATCAGAAACAGGCGGCGAAACAAAAGTGCGCAATGCTGCTATCTTTGCTAGTGCAGAACTAGGATGGAAAAGTATGTTGTATCTGACGTTGACAGGCCGTAACGACTGGAACTCCCGTTTGGTAAATTCTAAGGAAGAATCTTTCTTCTATCCTTCTGTTGGTTTGTCAGCCATTGTTTCAGAAATGGTAAATCTGCCACAATGGTTCTCTTATTTGAAAGTTCGTGGATCTTATACTGAAGTGGGTTCTCCGTTGAGATATTCTGGCATGACTCCCGGAACATTTACTACACCGGTGATAGGCGGTGTCTTGAAACCTACCGGTATCTATCCATATTCTGATTACAAGGCTGAACGTACTAAATCATATGAATTAGGTTTAACAGCCCGTTTCTTTGGGAAATTAAATTTTGATTTCACATGGTATAAGTCTAATACGTATAATCAAACTTTTATTGGTGAACTTCCTGAAAGTTCTGGTTATAAACAGGTGTATTTGCAAGCTGGTAATGTGGAAAACCGAGGTGTGGAAATGAGTTTGAACTATACGGATAAATTTGGAGACTTTGGTCTTTCTTCTACTTTGACATTCACTAAAAATGTGAATGAAATTAAGGAAATGGTTGAAAATTATCAGCATCCGTTAAGTCCTGATCCTATTAATATTTCTGAAGTGTTGAAAGATAAAGGTCGCGTCATCCTGAAAGTAGGTGGTAGTATCAATGATATTTATGCCAATAAATTTTTAGCTAAGGACCATCAAGGATTTGTCAATGTGAATAATAAAGGAGAAATAGCTTTGGAAACAGCTGAAGAACCGGTCTATTTAGGCAAAACAACTCCAGATTTCACTATGGGCTGGAACAATTCGTTCTCTTGGAAGAATTTTGGATTGAGTTTTTTGGTTAATGCACGTTTTGGTGGTGTAGTAACTTCCTCTACACAAGCTATTCTTGATCAGTTTGGTGTGTCTAAGGCTTCTGCCGTAGCTCGCGATCAAGGCGGTGTAATGATTCCGAATCAAGGCCTTTATGATGCCAAGAAGTATTATACTTTGATAGGTACTGGTGATGCGGATTTAGCTGGATACTATACTTATAGTGCTACTAATATTCGTTTGCAGGAATTGACTCTAAGTTATACATTCCCATCCTTGTTTAATAATATACTGAAAGACCTGACTCTTTCATTCATTGCTACCAATCCTTGGATGATTTATTGCAAGGCACCTTACGATCCTGAGTTGACTCCTTCTACAGGAACTTATGGTCAAGGTAATGATTACTTTATGCAACCTAGTTTGAGAAGTTTTGGTTTTGGTGTTAAAGTTAAATTCTAATAGTTATGAAATTGAATAGATATAAATATATTTTAGGAGTTTTTGCTCTTGCCCTGCTGTCTTCCTGTGATTTTGAGGATGTAAACACCAATTTTCTGGAGGCTACAGACGAAGATTTAACTAAGGATGGATTGGCAGTAGGTGCTCCGATAACTTCCATGCAGCGTTGTGTGTTCTCTGTAGGAACAGCAGCCGATGATATTAATGTAATCAATCAGTATCAACTTGCTTATCATTTGTCTGCTGATTGCTGGAGTGGCTATTTTTCTCAAAACAATACGTGGAGGAATGGAAATTGTAATGTAAACTATTTCTTGTTGGAAGATTGGGTGTCAGCTTCATTCACAGAATCCTATACGAATATCCTTCCATTATGGAAGCAAGTGAAAATGGAATCAGAAAAGCTGGATTTGCCGGATGCCTTTGCATTGGCACAGATTTTAAAAATTTCGGCCTGGCACAAAGCGACTGACATGTTTGGCCCAATTCCTTATAAACAAGCTGGAGAGAATATGTTAGTGGTGCCTTATGATAGTCAGGAAGAGGTGTATAAGTCTTTCTTTACAGATTTGACAGCAGCCATTGATGTGCTTACAGATAGAGCAGCGCAAGGTACACTGTTGCCTAAGTATGATGCCGTTTATGGGGGTGACATTACGAAATGGGTGAAATATGCCAATTCTTTGTTGCTGCGTTTGGCTATGCGTGTTCGCTATGTGGCTCCTGATTTGGCTCAGAAATATGCTGAGCAAGCTGTTAATCATCCTATCGGTGTGATGACTGCTAAGGAAGATGCTGCACAACTGAGCACTGGCGCTGGTTTGCAGTTTATCAATAATATTTGGAAATTCTCAGAAGATTATCAAGAAGCGCGTATGGGGTCTTCCATGTTTGCTTATTTGGCAGGTTATGTAGATCCTAGAATCAAAGCGTATTTCAAAGAAACCAATTCTTATTGGAATGGGGTAGAAGTAGGTAAATTCGGTCAGTATTTAGCTATTCCTGCAGGACATGATAAAAAACAAGAACAGAGTGGCGATTTCTTTGATAGTTCGGCTCCGAATATTGAAAAAACTACGCCTTCGTATTGGATGAAAGCTTCTGAAGTTTATTTCTTGCGTGCAGAAGGTGCGTTGCAAGGTTGGAATATGAATGGTACCGACAGTGAACTTTATAAGCAAGGTATTACGATGTCATTTGAGGAAAATGGTATTTCCATTGATCAAGTAGATGGTTACATGAACTCAGGTAAAAAACCGGTAGCTTATGAGTGGAACAGTTATCCGCGTGTAAATCATCCGGCACCATCACAGGCTACGGTAGCTTATGAGGGGGATAATGAACAGAAATTAGAAAAGATAATTATTCAGAAGTGGATTTCTATGTATCCTAATGGTCAGGAAGCGTGGACAGAGTGGAGACGTACAGGGTATCCGAAACTTCATCCGGTGTTAGTGAATAACGGTTCTGCACAGGGTATTACTAAGGAAGAGGGTATTCGCCGTATGATATATCCAGTTAACAAAAATGCTTCGCAAGCTGATAAAGAGAATCTGAATAAAGCTATTGAAATGTTAGGAACTGGTGGTGATAAGGCTACTACTAAACTTTGGTGGGATAAGAAAAACTGATATTGTTAATCATTAGAATAATTTGAACTATGAAATATTTGAATAAATTATTGTGTATTTGTTCTTTATTGGGGTGCTTTTTCACCTCGTGTGAGGATTGGACGGAACTTGAAACCAAAGAAATAGATAAAGTTGGTGGTCACAATACCTCTTCTTCCGAAGAGTATTATGCTAGTTTGAGAGCGTGGAAAGAAACCTATAAGGATTATGGTCGTCCGGTGTCTTTTGGGTGGTTCAGTAACTGGTCCCCCGAAGGCGCATTCCGAAAAGGATATCTTGAATCGCTGCCCGACAGTATTGATATGATTTCTATGTGGAGTGGTCCGTTTGATTTGACTCCAGCTAAGATTAGAGATAAGGAAATTTTCCAGAAGAAGAAAGGTGGAAAATTGTTTGTGTGCTACATTCTTCACAACATCGGAACGGGTATCACACCTTCGTTTGTAGCGGAAAAAGTGCAGGCCGAGCACCCTGACGCTGACAGTAAGGAGATGACAGAATTGATTAAGAAAGCTCAGGAAGAGTATTGGGGATTTACCAGCGGTAAAAAAGGTAGTGCAGACCATACAGCTGCCATTCAGCGTTATGCCAGAGCATTGGTGGATACTATCAAGGCTACCGGCTACGATGGATTGGATATTGACTGGGAACCTGATAATGCCGGTGATGGTGATGGTAGTTTGAAGAATAAGTGGACTGAGGATGGAGAATTTGCTACAGATCCTGGAAGATATACATGTAGATATCTTCCAGGATCTGTAGCAAATTCTCCATCCTCAGTCCA
>Garnier_p2__coassemble_1727_pt1 | contig 17452 bp, 15 predicted proteins | sample Garnier_p2__metabat2_low_PE_024 | metagenome-assembled genome bin Garnier_p2
GTTCTCACACAGTATCTCCCATATTTTTGAAACATATACCAAAGATCTTTCATGGCTCTTTTAAAGTTATAGGCCGCTGCCGCCAGAAGTACGTTCACAGTATCTCCTACCACCATCTTATAAAAGTTGCGAACCAATCAGTAATCTAACTTCAAGTACCTATTGTTGGTTCTATACCTACATTTACAGGAAAGTTTATGTTTTTTCGGCCTCTGATAACAGCTGTCTGATTTCTTACGTGAGTTCAGGATAAGAAAGTTACCTTAAAAGTTGGTAATCACTGAACTATTTTGCTCCTTTAAGTTTGATAAACAATAAGTTAGAAAATTAGAAACAATAATTACAAAGAAAAAATTACGGAAATTTTTATATTATTGATGAGTTTGATAAGAATTTTAATCTTGAATTAAAGAAGAATCTTCTTCCGGTCACTGATGGAAAGAAACATCGTTACAGGAAAACCTCTCTGTGGATAGTGAAATAATAACCATTCTTATCCTGTTCCATTTCGGGAATTGTCATAATTTCAAGCACTATTACATCTTTTGTATTCGTGAACACATGAAACGTGATTTCCCTAAAGTGGTATCATATAACAGATTTGTAGAATTGAAACAACATATATTCTTCAAACTTGTTTTCTTTCTCAAACTTTTTGCGTTCAGAAGATGTACGGGTATAAGTTTTGTTAATAGCACCATGATACCGGTATGTCATAATTTAAAACGTTATACCAACAAGATATTCAAAGAGTTGACTACCAATGTCAAAGGCACAATTGAATGGTGCCACAGATTCAAGCTTCATCTGCTGTGTAATGACGGGAAAAATCATAACATTCTGTCTTACAGAAGCGAATATTGACGACAGAAATCCCAAAATATGGAAAATTCTAGCCAAAGAGTTGTATGGCAAGGTCTTTGCAGACAAAGGCTACATTTCTCCCAAGTTGTTTGATATCTTATTTGATGACGGTATCCAGCTCGTACATGGAATTAAGACTAACATGAAGAACAGGCTTATTTCCTTTTATGATAAAATGATGCTTAAAAAGAGGTTTATCATTGAGACTATCAATGACCTATTCAAAAACAAAGCGAAGCTCGTATATTCCAGACATCGTTCGATAACGAATTTTCTAGTAAACCTGGTGACTGTACTAGGAACCTATTGTTTCTTTGAGAAAATAAAAAATCAATGATGATATAACGAAAAAGAGGATGCGTCATTTTGACACATTTACATTTGCAGTATTAATATTCTAATAGAATAAGAGTGTATATTTAAAAAGAAGAGTTGCAGTGAACTAGCTTTGACACTAGTCTTAAATGACTATAGGGTGAATTAGACTGCAACTCTCTTAATTGGAGAACCTAGCCAGTTAGAATTGTAGGTTCACGACCTAATAAATGTATTAGCTGCTTCTCCTATATGTTTAATACTGTAAATACAAAGTTATGAATTATTCTCATTTTGTAGGTCTTGATGTAGGAAAAAACACTTTTGATGCATCATTAATGTCTGCTGAGGAAAAAGAATTGTCTCACAAGTCTTTTGATAACACTCCGGAAGGAATACAGTCCATGTTGGCTTGGATTGACAATTATCAGCTCTCTTTATCTGAAGTCTTGTTTTGTGCCGAAAATATGGGTAGCTACGTCACGGAACTATCTGTTTCTAGTGTTACCATGGGATTCTCTTTAACTTTAGTTTGTCCGTTAACCATAAAGAAATCAATAGGTCTACAACGAGGTAAAAATGACCGTATAGATGCCAAAAGAATAGCGAATTATGCGGTACTGCACTGTCGAAAACTGAAATTATACAAATTGCCAGATAAAGACCTGGTGAGATTAAGAGGGTGGATTATTATACGTGATAATTTGGTTAAGCAAAAAGTATCAGGTATAAAGTTATTGGAAACATTCTCCCAAATGGCTAACTTGGCTGATGTAACAGAGTCCATTTCTTTTTTAGAAGAGCAACTTGATTCAATAAAAGAAAAAATCCTGAAGGCAGAAGAAGCTATGGAGCGATTAATAGCTGCTAATAATTCTCTTTACACAAACTATCTATTATTAAGAAGTATAAAAGGAATAGGTATAATCAATGCTATTGTATTACTGTGTGTAACTGATAATTTTCAAAGATTTGACAATCCTAGGAAATTAGCCTGCTATTGTGGAGTTGCCCCATTTGAATATACTTCAGGGATTTCCATTCGAGGAAAAACACAGACATCTCCATTGGCCAGCAAAGAAATAAAAGTATACCTTACCAGAGCTGCTATCACTGCCATCGCTTGGAATCCACAAATGAAAGCATATTATCAAAGAAAAATAGCGGAAGGAAAACATAAAGCATCTGTCATCAATGCCGTACGAGCTAAAATCATAGCTAGAGCTTTTGCCGTGATACGAAGGCAGACTTTATTGTTATCCGAAATTTCGGATAACAATAATGATTCGCTGTCGATGCCGGTTACTTCTGATGTCATATTCAATGCTACTATTTCAAGGTCTGAGAATTTGGGAACTACTCCTCTTCTTGGTACATTCCCTGACTCATTGACTAAATTGCCGGCTACTTGTTTGCATATGTTCAGAAATTTTGCGAATATTGCATATAGGTTGTGCATACGATGAATGTAGATTAATAGTTTGACCACTTCTAATTTACTAAATATCAGCGATATGCACAACTTTTCATACATAAATATTTTATCGATTTAATTCCGCCAACGGGTATATTATGCATGAGAGACCTCGTTTCCTGATGTCATATTTCATAGGCTATAGAGTTAATTAACAGATAAAAATGGTACTTTCGGAAGAATTGCTTGAATGATAATGTGTTATGCTGTTTTTAAGTGAGTTTGATTTTTTGCTTGTAGGGGTATCACCAACATTTTGTACAAAAGTAACCTTAAGATGAAGTCATAATAGAATTGTGGTATATGAAGTAAACAAATTGTGTATGGAAGAAGAGATATATTAAGGTATTTTACTTATAGGAACTTTGAAAGTGAATTTGTATCAGATATATCCCCCCCCAAAAAAATAAAGACACAGTATCACACTTGGGATGATACCGTGTCTTTATCCTTAATATTTTTTATTTCTACCACAAAGCGACTTTCCCTTCCACACCTAAATCCAGTGTGGCGGTAGCTATTCCCAAAGCACGGAACACCTTTCCCATAGTGGAAAGAGTGATTGAGCATTTTCCGCTTTCCAGTTTGCATATCTGGGAACGCTTCACACCTATACGTTCACCAAGTTCCTCTTGTGTGAGGTTTTGTTTCAGGCGTGCGTTCTTAATAGCTTCCCCTACGAAGTAAGCATCTACCTCGTCTTTGAGCTGTGCTTCCATCACATCTCTCTCGGGAGTTCCTACTTTCCCCCATACATCATCCACCAGATTATCTGCAGGGGTAAACTTCATTTTTGTCATAATATATTATTTTTTATCGTTAAAATATTCTTTTCTTATTTCTTCTGCCCGTTGTATTTCTTTTTGCGGGGTTTTCTGTGTTTTCTTTATGATTCCGTGTGTAGCAACAACAAGTGTTTCCGTTTCTGTATCCCAAAAAGCGAAAAGCCTATAGCATACACCACTAAACAATGTGCGCAACTCCCAAATCTCAGAATTACCCAGTTTCTTAAATAGATTATTATCCATCACTCCGCTTTCCAGTTTACGGATGTTATAAGTAATCTTCTGCTGCGCTTTAACAGGTTGAAGCCTCACAAAACTTTCAGCTTCTTCACTCAATATGACTTTTATAGTTTTTGCTTCCATTATATTCAACTTCAAATGCAAAGGTAACCATTTGTTTCCAAATAAGCAAACAGGGTAAATGACCATATTTGTTGTTCAATATTATTTTATTAAAAGAAACAATTATTTTCATTTATACTATTTCTCAAAAACATTCGTTTTTAGGAATTATCTGGAATGTGAAGTTTTTGATATAAGTGTTAGCTTATATTAAACAGTAACATACGTAGTAAATGTTGGTGATACCCCTACTACTAAAATTACTACACCTATAGTCTTTAATAAATCTTCTACGCAAGACAACTCTTCTTCATTGTGCTTTTCACTTCTTTGTTTTCTTCCATAGCCATTGAGTTTTTATTCTAATTGTCAACTCTGAAAGATTTGACAAGGGATTTGACAAGGATTTCGCTGTCAAATGCGGTTAAATACGGTCAAATGTTTATAGATTCGAGTAGTATAAACACAAAAAAAGGAGCTACTTTTTATTGTAACTCCTTGATTTTCAGTAGTCGGGGTAGCGGGATTCGAACCCACGACCCCCTGCTCCCAAAGCAGGTGCGCTAACCGGACTGCGCTACACCCCGAATGCTTTATGCTTGTTTTTCTCAAAAGCGATGCAAAGATATGGCTTTTATTTGTAACTTCCAAATGTTTCTGGAAAAAACTTTCGAAAAATTATATTTTTAGATAGAAATCCTGTGTCAATGCCTTGTATTCCTCGCTGAATTGCCCATTTTCTTGTGTTATAAAAAGGGTCTCTTCCTGATAAGTATGCAAAGGGTCGAAGCCAAATGTAATCAGTAGACGTCGGCAGTTTTTTTGGGGCTTGGTGAAAAGTTTCATTTGGCGATATGCGTAATATCCATATGTGCCTGCGACATCTATAACTGCTTTTTGATTTTCTGCAGGTATAACAATAGCTAGTACTCCTTTGGGCTGTAATAATGTGGCTGAGTGGCTAAATAGAAGGTTGTAGTTTAATTCGTCTGTATGTCGGGCTGTGTTCCGTTGTTCATTGCCGCATTTTAATGAGTTGATGAAATAGGGTGGGTTGGACACAATCATATCAAAGCGCTCATTGGGTGTGTAATGGCGAAAATCAGCACAAATCACTTCGATGCGGTTTGCCCATGGGGAGTTTCGGACATTATCGCTAGCTTGGTTGGCTGCAATTTTATCTATTTCTACAGCTGTGATATTAGCTTGTGGTGCACGTTGCGCCAATTGAATGGCTATTAACCCCGTGCCAGTGCCTACATCTAAAATGCGTTTACAGTTCTCGACTGGAGCCCAAGCTCCTAATAAAACGCCGTCTGTGCCTACTTTCATGGCACATTTATCATGCCATATCGTAAATTGTTTGAATGTAAAATAAGGGTTTGACATAGTGTTTTTGTGAGTATGGAGAAAAGTGAAGCGGCCGCTCTTCTCAATCGAGGAACGACCGCTGAATCGATTTATCAAACTACTATTTTTTTTACTTGATGATACCCAGCTCTTTGAAGCACTTGGTTAGCTTGTCTACAGCATAATCTACTTGCTCCTGAGTATGAGTAGCCATTAATGCAACGCGTACTAGCGTGTCTTGAGGGGCGCATGCAGGAGGAATTACCGGGTTGATAAAGATTCCTTCATCAAAAGCCATTTTTGTAACCATGAATGTCTTGTCTGTATCGCGCACATATAATGGTATAATAGGAGATTCTGTTTCACCTATTTCAAAACCTGCATCACGGAACTTCTTCAAGGCATAGTTGGTGATTTTCCATAAATTTTCCATACGCTCAGGTTCCGTCTTAATAATGTGGAGTGCTTCACGGGCTGCTGCTGTTGCTGCCGGAGTGCTGCTAGCCTGAAATATATAAGAACGAGCACTGTGACGGAGCCAGTTAATAACTTCTTTGTCTCCTGCGATAAAGCCACCGATGGATGCGAGTGACTTACTAAAGGTACCCATGATTAAATCTACATCTTCAGTTACACCGAAGTGGTCACATACACCACGTCCTTGTCTACCGAACACGCCTAAACCGTGAGCTTCGTCTACATAAATACTAGCGTTATATTTCTTTTTCAAGCGTACGATTTCCGGTAGATTGGCCAAGTCTCCTTCCATAGAGAATACACCGTCTACTACAATGAGTTTTACAGCATTGGGCTCACATTTTTGAAGCTGGGCTTCCAGGTCTTCCATGTCATTATGCTTGTATTTCAATTGTGTAGCAAATGACAATCTGCGTCCATCTACAATAGAGGCATGATCTCGGTCATCGCAGATAATGTAGTCGCCACGTCCTACTACTGCAGGAATAATACCTTCATTGACGGTGAATCCTGTAGAAAAACAGAGAGCTTCATCTTTACCAACAAATTCAGCCAATTCCTTTTCTAACTCAACATGAATGTCGAGGGTTCCATTAAGAAAACGTGAGCCGGCACATCCTGTTCCGTATTTGTCTGTGGCAGCCTTAGAGGCATCGATGATGCGTTGGTCGTACGTTAGACCCATATAAGCATTTGAACCAAACATCAATACTTTTTTTCCATCCATTTCAACCTCTGTGTCTTGATGGCTGTTGATAGTGCGAAAATAGGGGTATACACCTTTTGCCATAAATTGTTGCGGCAGGTCATATTTCGCAAATTTTTCTTTTAATAAACTCATTTTTATGTACGATATTAAACTCTTGATACCTTGTCTTGTTGAAAACAGGGGGCAAATATAGTAAATTCTGTTGTTATTCACTTCTTTTCTATGAAAAAAGTCGCTCTTATTGCATTAAAACTATGTTTTATAGCTTGAATTCCACAGAAATATATTAATTTTGCCTACTTAACAGTAAAATAGGCTAGAGTTACGCTGTATGAATGAAGCAAAGAAAAGAATTGTATTTGTAGTAAATCCTATTTCGGGCACGGATAGCAAAACACAAATATTAAAGTGGATTGATGAATATCTGGATAAAGAGAAATACATACAGGAAGTGGTATATACTGAATATGCTGGTCATGCGGAAAAAATAGCTGCTCAGCAGGCAGCTTCTGGCGTGTGGGCAGTAGTAGCTATTGGTGGAGACGGCACAATCAATGAGGTTGCTCGTTCATTGGTGCATACCGATACGGCATTAGGTATTATACCTTGTGGGTCGGGAAATGGATTAGCCCGCCATTTGCAAATACCATTGGAGCCCAAAAAAGCGATAGACGTATTGATGAACAGCTCTGTAGATACAATAGATTACGGGCTGATTAATGATATTCCTTTCTTTTGCACTTGTGGAGTGGGGTTTGATGCATTTGTCAGTTTGAAGTTTGCACAGGCTGGAAAACGAGGAGTATTGACCTACCTCGAGCAAACTCTTAAAGAGAGTTTGAGCTACAAGCCTGAAACTTATGAGGTGGAAATAGACGGAAGTACGATGCGCTATAAGGCCTTTTTAATAGCTTGTGGAAATGCTTCACAGTATGGAAACAATGCATACATTGCTCCGCAGGCAACCTTGAATGACGGATTGTTGGATGTTACAATATTGGAACCATTTACTATGTTGGATATTCCTTCGCTCTCCTTTCAACTCTTTAATAAGACTATTGATCAAAACAGTCATATCAAAACGTTCCGCTGTCAGTCGGTGCGCATACACCGTACCCAAGATGGAGTGGCTCATTTCGATGGAGATCCGGTAATGATGGGGCGCGACATTGAAATAAAGATAGTACAGCGTGGGCTAAAAGTAATCGCTCCAACTACGGCTAAAGTGATGAATAAAAAGCCTCTTTATGAACTTCATTGGCCCTATCGGAACAGGGTGGTTATTGATAAAATAAATGCAAAATTAAAATTGAGGAAATGAAGCGTATACTTTCCCGTTATTTTCTCTATTTTTGCACATTGTAACGAAGAAACTTATAAATCATATATAAAATGTATAGAACGCATACTTGTGGAGAACTCCGTATCTCCGATGTGAATAAGCAGGTGACGCTGTCAGGATGGGTACAGCGTAGCCGTAAAATGGGCGGGATGACTTTTGTCGATCTCCGCGACCGTTATGGTATCACTCAGCTGGTGTTTAATGAAGAAGTGGATGCAGCGCTTTGCGAACAAGCCAATCGTTTAGGACGTGAGTATGTCATTCAAATTACCGGTGTAGTAAATGAACGTTTTAGCAAAAATGACCACATTCCTACTGGTGACATAGAAATTATAGTGTCCGAGCTCGTGGTTTTGAACACCTCTATGACTCCTCCTTTTACTATAGAAGATAACACCGATGGTGGTGATGATATTCGCATGAAATACCGTTATTTGGATCTTCGCCGAAATGCAGTGCGCAAGAATTTGGAATTACGGCATAAAATGACAATAGAAGTACGCAAGTATTTAGATAGTAAAGGATTTATAGAAGTAGAAACGCCGTTATTGATTGGCTCTACACCTGAAGGTGCACGTGATTTTGTAGTACCTTCACGTATGAATCCTGGACAGTTTTATGCTTTGCCTCAAAGTCCGCAGACATTGAAGCAATTATTGATGGTATCAGGTTTTGACCGCTATTTCCAAATAGCCAAGTGTTTCCGGGATGAAGACTTGCGTGCCGATCGTCAGCCTGAATTTACACAGATAGACTGTGAAATGTCTTTCGTACAGCAGGACGATGTGATAGAACTATTTGAAGGTATGGCTAAATATCTTTTCAAAGAGTTGCGTGGTGTAGAGTTGAATGAACCTTTCATGCGCATGCCATGGGCCGATGCAATGAAGTATTATGGAAGTGATAAACCGGACTTGCGTTTTGGTATGAAGTTCGTTGAACTGATGGATGTCATGAAAGGCCATGGTTTTTCTGTGTTCGACAATGCTGAATATATTGGAGGAATCTGTGCCGAAGGAGCTGCACATTATACACGTAAACAATTGGATGCATTGACTGAATTTGTAAAACGTCCGCAAATCGGTGCAAAGGGCATGGTTTATGCTCGTATAGAAGCGGATGGCAACGTAAAATCTAGTGTAGATAAATTCTATAGCCAAGAGGTGTTGCAACAGATGAAGCAAGCATTTGGTGCTAAGCCTGGTGATTTGATTCTGATTTTGAGCGGTGAAGATGCTATGAAGACGCGTCGTCAGTTGTGTGAACTTCGTTTGGAAATGGGTAACCAATTAGGATTGCGTGACAAAAATAAGTTTGCATTATTGTGGGTAGTTGATTTCCCGATGTTTGAATGGAGTGAGGAAGAAGGTCGTCTGATGGCTATGCATCATCCGTTTACTCATCCTAAAGAGGAAGATATTCCTTTGTTGGATACAGATCCGGCTGCAGTACGTGCAGATGCTTATGATATGGTATGCAATGGTGTTGAAGTAGGTGGTGGCTCTATCCGTATTCATGATGCCAAATTACAAGCTAAGATGTTCGAAATACTGGGCTTTACTCCTGAAAAGGCAGAAGAACAATTTGGCTTCTTAATGAATGCATTCAAATATGGAGCACCCCCTCATGGCGGATTGGCATATGGACTAGATCGCTGGGTCAGCATTTTTGCTGGTTTGGATAGTATTCGCGACTGTATTGCATTCCCAAAGAATAACAGCGGTCGTGATGTGATGTTGGATGCGCCGTCAGTTATTGATCAAAAGCAGTTAGACGAGTTGAATCTGGAAATTGGAATGAAGGAATAATTTATGCTATTCAATAATATTCAAGACGACAGAGAAAAGTGAAAGAAATTACTCGGATAGGTCGCTTTGCGATGATTGGTACACTCAATGCTTTCATTACGGCTTTCACCGTATGGGTAATGATGGATATTTTGGATATCAACTATCTTCTTTCTAATGTAGTGGCTTATATCTTAGCACAGATACATAATTTTCAATGGAGTAAGTATTGGATATTCCCTTCAAATAAAAAGAGCAACACCTGGCGACAGGTGCTGCTCTTTTCTATAGCTTTCGGAATGGCCTATGGGTCGCAATTCCTTTTTCTTATCACCTTAGTAGAGGTCTTGAACTGTAACGAATATCTATCTCAGTTCTTAGGACTTTTTGTGTATGGCGCTGTTAATTTTATTCTTAATAAACGGATTACATTTGCTTAATCAAGGAAACGTTTGGTGATTCCATCATAGGCATCAATGCGACGGTCTCGTAAGAATGGCCACCAGCGGCGTACATTCTCGCTTCGCTCCATATCTATCTCAACAACAAAGTTTTCTGCATGGTCATTGCTGGCTTGTGCCAACAATTCACCTTGTGGACCTGCTATAAAACTGTTTCCCCAAAATAAAATGCCTCTGGTAGTTCCAGAAGGATCGCTTTCGTGCCCTACACGATTGACAGAAATGACGGGCAGTCCATTGGCTACAGCGTGTCCACGTTGTGAAAGAATCCAGGCATTTAACTGACGCATCTGCTCTTCTTTGGTATCCGTCAGAGACCATCCGATAGCAGTTGGATAAATCAATATTTCTGCTCCTTTTAGTGCCATTAGTCTGGCTGCTTCTGGGTACCATTGGTCCCAACAAACCAATACTCCTAATTTTCCAAGTGAAGTTTGAATAGGTTCAAATCCTAAATCTCCCGGGGTGAAATAAAATTTTTCATAGAAGCCGGGGTCATCAGGAATATGCATTTTGCGGTATTTGCCTGCAATACTACCATCTCGATCAAATACTACAGCTGTATTATGATACAAGCCGGTAGCTCGTTTTTCGAACAGCGAAGTTACTAGTACTATATTATTTGCAGCAGCCAGTTCTGAATAGAATCCGGTAGAAGGTCCGGGAATTGGTTCTGCTAAATCGAACAAATCTGTATCCTCTGTTTGGCAGAAATAGAGTGAATTATGCAACTCTTGCAATACTACCAGTTGAGCACCATGGGCTGCACAAGCCTCTATATTCTTGGCCAAATTCATCAGGTTTGTCCGTATATCCGCTGTGTTATTTTGTTGAATAACTCCTACTTTAATTTTTTTCATCTGTCGTCTTTATTATAACAATTATACAATCAATTAAAAGGTAAGCACACCTGTTGGATATTGCATGGTGACGCAATGAAGTGAACCATGCTGTTTAATCAGAGCTCTACAATCAATGCCTATAATTTCATAACCTTGAAAAGCTGTTTGTAATACTTCCTTGGCCAACAAATCGTTAGCAGGTTGGTTATAAGTCGGATAAAGAACCGCATCGTTCATAATCAAAAAATTAGCGTATGTAGCCGGCAATCTTTCTTCTTCTTCAATCACTGCATCGGCCATAGGCAATGGCAGTAACCGGTAAGGCTTTCCGCTTAGAGTACGGAAGGTCTTTAATTGTTCTTCCATTTGCTTAAGAGCGTTGTAATGTTCATCATTTTCATCTGTACACTGCACATATACAATGGTATCTTGAGGACATAGTCTGGCCAATGTATCGATATGACTGTCTGTGTCATCACCAGCCAGGTATCCGTAATCCAGCCAAAGAATCTGTTTTAAGTGAAAAACTGTACGCAGATAGGCCTCTATGTCTGTACGATTCATTTCGCCATTCCGATTGGGTGAGAGCAGACATTCCGACGTAGTAAGCAGTGTACCGCATCCATCGCTTTCTATAGAGCCACCTTCCAATGCAAAGTTCAGACGATTCTCATAGTTTCCTTTCAAGGCTCCTGTTTTCACTAGACAGCGCGTAATTAAGTTATCTTTGTCTGCAGCGAACTTCAGCCCCCAGCCATTAAACTTAAAGTCTATTAAAGTGGGGCCATTCTCGTCTATACGTGTAATAGCACCATGGTCTCTTGCCCATGTGTCATTAGTAGGGCATTGTATAAAACGTATATTGTCTTTATTTACTTTGCCTTGTAACAAGCCTTCTACTTCTTCGGGATGTGGGGTAACGATCAATAAACGTTCGCGTAGAGCAATTTCACGTGCCAGATTGATGAAGCATTCTTGTACCTCATCTAACATATAAGCCCAATCAGTATCTTTATGTGGCCATGTCAGTTGGATGCCACTTTGTGGTTCCCATTCTGCTGGTAAAAAAGAGCTCCGCATTTCCATAGGACTGTTTGTTTCCAACTGTACTTGATAAGTTTTTTCAGAAGAACCTCCGTCAGGGAGGGGCGATAATATTCCCATAAAGCAAAATTTGATAAATTATAATCAGTAATCTGCTAAAATTAACTTTATTGTTTTGGTTTTCTATCAAAGAAAGGATTTTTTGATGAAGCGCTGACAGGGATAGCCAATACAGAATGGCAATCTTTCAGCCAACCCAACTGTTGAGCTGCGAGACCTGCAGAAAACATTACCCGGGTATCTACCCGCATATCTGCAGCTAAAGCGCAAGCTGATCCTATGGCAATACCCACATCAATGGTATTCAATGCACAGGGAACGCCTGTACTCCTTTGGGCACATGTACTAAATCCACAGTGACCACAGTTTAATCCTTGAGGTTGTTCACGGGTACCGATGAGTACTACACATTCTGCCTGTAGAATATTTTCTGCATCACGCAAAAAGAACTTCATGCCATGCTCTTCTACCATAGCAATCATTTTGTTACTTAACGTATGGATATCCTCATCAGTAATCAGAGCTGCTTCTATCACGTCGATGCCTTTTCCTTTTGGAGCCGTACGCGCAGCCGTCATCATTTGTTTTGCCACGAGTATAATCTGCTCATGGCGACAATCTCTTTCATTCAGTATCATCCTTGTAAAAGCTCGTATTTTAAATCCGGTTCAAATATAGGATTTCTTTTGTGAATAACCCTGCTGTTCGCGTCAAAATATTCTATAAGGGGTATTAATCAGATAGGAAACAGGCTTCTTATACTACTCTTGTCGATGTACCAACTGGCCGGAAGCCTTCAGATAAGCAATATTTGCTAAATAGTATTTAAAGTGGGCATCCACTTTAGTCTCATATGCTTGTTGCCAAAGCATTTGAGATTCCAGATGGTCAGTTAGAGTTTCCAGTCCCACCTCATACTGCTTACTGCTGACTCTCATATTTTCTTCAGCCTGCTGTAGGGCACGTTCTGCCAGTTCACTTTCCAGCTGAGCTTCATCTAAGTTGTTGGTCGCTTGTGTTAGTTCAAGTAACATCTGTTCATTTAGGTTTTCCTGTTCTAATTTAGTTTGTTCCCATTGTGCTTTAGCTGCTTTTACTTTATGAATACGCTCTCCAAAGTGAAACAATGGAACAGATACATTCAAAAGAGCTGTAAATCCTCCCTTGTCGAAAAAAGGTTTGTCATTAACTTCCAGACCATGTATATAGTCATAAGAAGCACTTACCCCAATTTTAGGTAGCATTTCACTTCGTTCCAATCGGATTTTTTGGCGGGCAATGGCAGTCTGGTTGGCTAAAATGGTATATTCTGGCCGAGCTGTAATATCGGCAGAAGAAGCTATCTGATTTCTTTTAACATGCGGCAAGTCTTCACTTACTTGAATAGGAGTATCTAAAGGTTTTCCTATCAGATGACATAAATTCATGGAAGCTAGCCGTAGAGCATTTTCAGCTTTTCGCAGCGACAACTCACTTTCATTGAGTCTGACCTGTACTTTTAGCACATCATTCTGTGGTTTCAGTCCATGCTTCCGGGCACTGTCTACATTCTTCTTTAGTTCCTCCAATAACGCATAGTAGGTAGTTGCCACTTTTTTCATTTCTGATGCTTTAACTACTTTTGCGTACGCTTGTTCTGTGCGCAGGATTACTTCAGTAGCTGTCAGAGTTTCATTTTGCAGTGCCATTTCTTTCCCCAGCTGAGCCATTTTGTAGGCCGAACGAATCTTTCCCCCCATATATAAGGGTTGCACTACTTGTACTCCTCCTGAATACATCCATCCTAATTTATATTTTAATTCAAATCCAGGGAAGTAGGCAAATCCGCCGTTAGGTACCATTTGAGTGTTTCCGGTGGGCATGAATGTTGGCAGATTGCCTCCAGGAATTCCCAAACTCCCATTGGCAGTACCGTAGAGTCCCATTCCTGTAAGTGAGATATCTGGGAAGAAATTTCCCAGATAACTCTTCATGGTGTGGTGAGCTGCCTTAGTCTGCCAGTAGGTAGCAGCCATTTCTTTATTGTGTTTTAATGCCAATTCCCGACATTGCGATATGGTAAGCAGTTCTGTTTTTTTCGCTATATATACAGTATCTTTTTCTTGTGCCGACAGGGATACTGCCATACAAAATAGTAGGGTAGATAAATATCTTTTCTTCATAATTTCTAATTTTGAGTTACATAACCTTTCCTCTCATGATTTCACATGAATATGGAAGAACAAAGCATAAAGTACCGGGATAAACAGCAAGGTTATCAATGTGCCAAACAGTAATCCCCCCATGATACTAGCTGCCAATGAACCAAACATGGCATCTGATAGCAAAGGTATCATTCCTAGAATGGTAGTAAGCGAAGCCATCATCACTGGTCGTAGTCTGCTTTGGGCACTGTTTATTAAAGCTGTGATAGGCTCTACGCCTTTCCCTAACTGCAACGTGATTTCATCCATTAGTACAATACCGTTTTTGATAATCATACCGATAAGCCCTAATGTACCTACGATGGCTACAAAGTTGAACGTTTTTCCGGTTAGCAGCATAACAATTACTACACCGATAACTACCATTGGAATACTGCAGAAGATAATCAGCGGTTTTCTATAGTCTTTGAACAACATGATAAGAATCGCAATCATCAAGATAATTGCCAGAGGGAAACTTTTAAACAAGTATCTCATTGATTCATCATTGGCGCTTTTTTCACCTTGCCAGCGTAGACTATATCCTGTAGGTAGAGGAATTTGTTCGATTTTCTTTGCAACAGCTTGTCGTGCAGCTTCTGTTTCTACTCCAGGTGATGGAGAGCATTGTACACGTTGGCTGCGTTGTCCGTTGTAGCGAGGTACAACAGGGTCTTCCCATCGGATATCAATATTTTTGCTAATTTGTTTCAGTGGAGTGCTCCCCATGAGGCTTTCCACTAAATCTTCCTTACTTAGTGTTCCACTTTTTAACTTCAGCATCATTTCTTCTGTCAGTACTCCGTTGATGGAAGGTAGCGAAGAAAAGACTTGTGTATTGCCCAGATTTTCTATGGGCTGTCCTTTTTCATCTAAACATTTCAGGTAGATGGTGTTGGCATGGATTCCTTCATGGAAAGAGCCAATGGGTATACCACCGGTAGCTGTTAGCAAAGATAAACTGACATCATTACGGCTGAGACCAAGTGCGCGAGCGGCCGGTTGGTCATATTCTATGGTTAACACAGGTACTTGTGGATCCCAATCTGTAGTAATGAGACAAACTTCTGGTGTAGCTTCCATGATGCGGCGAGCGCTATCTGCCAATTGGTGAAGTACAGCTGGGTCTGGACCTAAGAATTGAGCTTCGATAGGGTACTTCTTATACATCAGATTATAGCGTTTCATTTTTACATAGGCATCCGGATAATGTTCTGTAAGGTATGCTTGAATATCGTTGATATTATCCACTAATGTTTCTGGTGAGGTGAAGTCTATGATAAGTTCGCCATAACTTAATGAAGGGTTGGCAATACTGCGTACCAGATTATATCGTCCCGGTGTACCACCTATAGATGCAGTGATATGGGTCACTTCCGGACGAGTCTTTAAATAATTCTCTATAGAACGCAAGTCTTTCTCTATTCGTGTATAGTCGGTTCCTTCCGGCAATTTATATTCCATATACAGTTGGTTATAAACCATATCCGGGAAGAATCCTTGGCGCATGAACTGATAACCCAGGCCCGACAGAGCCAGTAACCCTACCATGGCAAATACAAAACTCCAGCGGTGTGACAATGAAAAATGAAGGCAGCTGCGCAGAAGGGCATAGGTGCGTCCCTTGTATTCTCGCTGCCCACTGCTACTAGGTTCCTTCTGGATTTTCAAATAGCGATTGGCCATCAAGGGTACATGAACCAGTGCCAATACCCAACTTAATAGGAGTGATACGGCCAATACGATAAATAAATCGCGTGTATAAATTCCGGCAGTATCAGGCGACATGTAGATAGGTAAAAAAGCAATGATGGCTATCAAAGTGGCACCCAGCAGTGGGAGAGCCGTTTGTCTGCCGATGGCAGTCAGTGCATCCATTTTTTCTTTTCCTGCTTTTAAATCTACCAATATACCATCAATAATTACAATAGCATTGTCTACCAGCATACCCATAGCCAGAATGAAAGCTGCTAGTGATACCCGTTGCATGGTTCCGTCTGCAGAATATAAGAATAGAAATGAACCGAATACGGTGACCACAAGGCTGATACCGATAATGATGCCACTCTTAAATCCCATAGCTAGCATTAAGATAACCACAACGATGATAACCGATTCTATCAGATTGATAACAAAGGTTCCTAGCGATGCACCGACCCGTTCAGGCTGATAAAACACTTTATGGCAATCTACGCCGATAGGAAGACGGGTGGCTTTTAGTTCATCCAACTTACGGGTAACTTCTGCTCCTACCTTTACAATATCTGAACCACTTGCGGCAGCTATCAAGATACCTAGTGCACGCTTCTGATCATAGGACATTTCATTCCTTGTAGGATTTTCATAAGCCTTTTCTATGCGGGCAATGTCACGTAATCGCAGTTGATCGTCATCATGTCCTTGGATAATCATGTTGCCAATGTCATTTACCGTCTTAAATTTATCATTGACTGTCACTCGAATACGGTTATCTCCATTGTCAAAATATCCGCTGTAAGTTGTCTTGTTTTGACCATTAAAAGTAGCCAGTACTTCAGCAGGCTTTACACCGAGATTTGCCATACGGTCTTGCAGCAGGGAGATATTGATACATTCTGCCCGCTCTCCATATAGTTCCACCCGTTCTACACCATCCAAATCAATAACTTCACGTTTTATGAGTTCTGCATAATCGGACAATTCCCGGTCGCTGAGTCCGTCGCCGGTCAATGCATAGAACATGCCATATACATTGCCAAAGTCATCTTTGACCATCGGAGTTCCGGCACCAGCCGGTAAAGCACTTTTAGCGTCATCCACCTTGCGGCGCAGCATATCCCAGCATTGCTCCACGTCGTCTTCGCGTACCGTGCTCAATAGTTCTATTTGAATCAGGGAAAGATCATTGAAAGAGTAACTTTCTATATTATCTATATTTCCCATACTTCTGATGTTTTTTTCGAGCACATCCGTTACTTCAAGTTCCACCTGATGTGCCGATGCACCCGGATAGGTGGTTACCACCATTGCCAGTTTTACTTTAATTTCGGGATCTTCCAGTTTGCTCATTTCATAACTGGCATATCCTCCACCTACCAAAAGTACGGCGATGAGGAAATAAATCAAATTACGATTTTGGAATGCCCATTTACTGATATCCATGTGTATAAATGAATAGGTTAAATAATAGTTTGTGATTTACAGCAGTCCGCCCACATTGGTAGCAGAGGGGGTTGGAATAGGAGATACCTGTTCTCCGTTTTGCAGGTGATGTACTCCTGACGCTACAACCAAGTTGCCAGATGCCAGCTGAGTAGAGCTTACCAGGGTTCGCCCGTTGCTCAATAAGTGTAATACTTCCACAGGACAAAGTTCTACTTTACCCTGTTCAGCCTGATAAATATATACAAATGTTTTACCATCTTTTTGGAATACGGC
>Garnier_p2__coassemble_2718_pt1 | contig 10241 bp, 11 predicted proteins | sample Garnier_p2__metabat2_low_PE_024 | metagenome-assembled genome bin Garnier_p2
ATGTACGGTGATGTATTATCCATACGCCCACGGTACATCCGGCATCACAATCTATCTACAGCCTATCCGAAGCCGAAGCAAGAATCATTTCTGATTCTTTTCCAACATTCTTTTGCGATAGCCGTTCGGAGTTTCTCCCATATTCTTATAGAATGCCGCATAGAAAGACTGACGGTTGGCAAAGCCCACCATCGTACTGATTTCTTCTACATTCTTGTCAGCATATCGTTTATCAGTCAGCAGATGTAAAGCATCCTTGATGCGGTATTCGTTCAACAGGCAAGAATAATTCATACCAAAACGAGAATTCACCACAGCAGAGAGGTAGCGAGTATTGGTCTGCAATTCCTTCGCCAAATCCTTTGCCGAATAATCAGGATCCCGATACTTTTTCTGTACAACAATAATATTCAATATTTTGTCATACAATTCATCCGCTAATTCCGGGCGTATCAGCGACCGGTAAGCTGCATTTTTTTCTTTTTTCTCACGGAGATTGTAGGGACGTTTTTTCTCTACATTTTCCGGAGTTTCTTTCATTTCAAAATCACTCATTTGAATTAACTGGTTAGGTTTGTTTATAAATTAAAAATCGCCTTTTCTTTCCTTAGACTTTACAAAAGTCTGATTTTATTTTATCATACGCAACTTTTATTGCACTTATTTTCTATGGTTAAACGTCTATTTTACATGTATAAATAAACTACCGACGGTTTAATAAGACTCTTTAACATTTCCAATCTCATAACTTAATAAAATCTACTATAATTACATTTTTTAAAACATAGACAGACAAACATAAAGATTCCCCTACCTTTGCATTCGCTAACGATTGTTTTTAAATTTCTACAGATTATACACGCATGCTTCATACATTAAAGACCTATTTCGGATACGACCGTTTCCGTCCATTACAAGAGGATATCATCCAGCACTTACTCCATCGGAAAGATTCACTGGTTCTGATGCCCACCGGAGGCGGAAAGTCCATCTGCTATCAATTACCAGCCTTGCTGTGTCCAGGCACAGCCATCGTGATATCTCCTCTCATCTCGCTGATGAAAGACCAGGTAGAGTCGCTTTGCGCCAACGGAATCAAGGCAGGTGCCTTGCACAGTAACCTCAACGAGACCGAAGCTTCTGCCCTGCGTATGGCATGCATCAAAGGGGAACTGAAACTGCTGTATGTGTCGCCAGAAAAACTACTGTCGGAAGCCAACTATCTATTGCGCGACATGCAGATATCATTTATCGCCGTAGACGAGGCGCACTGTATCTCCCAGTGGGGGCACGACTTCCGGCCGGAATATACGCAGCTGGGCATGCTCAGAAGGCAATTTCCCGGAGTGCCGGTGATAGCGCTCACAGCCACAGCCGACAAACTGACCAGGCAAGACATCGTGCAGCAGCTGCACCTGCAGCAGCCAGCCATCTTTCTGTCATCGTTCGACCGGCCCAACCTGAGCCTTACCGTGAAGCGGGGATACCAGCAGAAAGAGAAGTCGAAAGCCATCCTCGACTTCATCGACCGTCATCCGGGCGAGAGCGGCATCATCTATTGCATGAGCCGCAGCAAGACGGAGACCGTAGCGCAAATGCTGACAAAAAACGGCATCCGTGCGGGCATTTACCACGCAGGACTTTCGGCCGAACAGCGCAACAGGGCCCAAGATGATTTCATCAATGACCGGGTGCAAGTGGTATGTGCCACCATCGCCTTTGGCATGGGCATAGACAAAAGCAACGTGCGGTGGGTGATTCATTATAACCTGCCTAAAAGTATCGAAAGTTTTTACCAAGAAATAGGAAGGGCGGGCAGAGACGGATTGCCCAGCGATACGCTCCTTTTTTATTCATTGGCCGACCTCATATTGCTTACCAAATTTGCCAATGAAAGCGGACAACAGGGTATCAATCTGGAGAAGCTGCAACGTATGCAGGAATATGCCGAATCGGACATCTGCCGCCGACGCATTCTGCTGAATTATTTCGGTGAGACCATGACGCACGATTGCGGCAACTGCGACGTGTGCCGCAACCCGCCGGAGCGATTCAACGGTACCGTCATCGTGCAAAAAGCGCTCAGTGCCATCGTGCGCACCGATCAGCAAATCGGCACCCGCATCCTGGTAGATATCCTGCGGGGAACCCTCAGTGCCGAGGTGGCCGAGAAGGGGTATCAGCAATTGAAAACTTTTGGAGCAGGCAGAGAGATTCCTGCACGCGACTGGCACGACTATCTGCTGCAAATGCTGCAAATGGGGTATTTCGAAATAGCTTATAATGAGAACAATCACCTGAAAATTACAGCTGCCGGGGCTGAGGTGCTCTATGGACGCAAAGAGGCGCAGCTGGTGGTGATTCGCCGTGAAGAAACGGTGAATAGCAAAGGTCGAAAACAGAAAGCAGCCACGGGCAGTCTGCCTTTTGCCGGAACACCGGCCGCTGCTACCAGACACTCAGGGGGCAGCCTGTCCGTCACTGCCGACCGTCAGGAGGAAATCTTCCAGGCTCTTCGGGCGCTGCGCAAGCGGCTGGCCGACCAAGAGGCCCTGCCGGCTTACATCGTACTGAGCGACAAGGTGCTTCACCTGCTCAGCACCTCGTGCCCCACTACCATAGAAGCGTTTGGCAACATCAGCGGCATCGGCGAGTATAAGAAGAAGAAATACGGACAAGACTTTATCAATGAAATAAAAAAGTACGTGCCGTAAAAAGGCACGTACTTATAAAAAATGTGTAGCTTACAGAGGCATAGAAAGGGCGTTCAGCCGCTTCCACACAGCCGGATGCAAGAAGTAGCGCACATCCTTGCCCTGCTGCAAGGCAGAGCGTATAAACGTAGAACTGATTTCGAATACGGGCGATGACACACATCTGACCTGTGGAGGCAGTTTTTCGGCTTCTACGGGGTACCCCGGACGAGGATATACTATCAGTGCATTTTCGGCCAATATCCGCTCCCACTCGCGCCACCGGTGAAACAGCGCCCAGTTGTCCGACCCAATAATCAGATGGAAATGATGCTGCGGATATGCCTCGCGCAGTTTTTCCAACGTATGCACCGTGTACGAGGGCTGTGGCAAATGAAACTCGAAATCGCTGGCACGAAATTTCGGATACCCCTCTACGGCAGCCTGCACCAGCTCCAGCCGAAGGGTATCGTCCATCAGTCTCCACGCTCTTTCAAAGGATTGTGCGGACTGACCATAAACCACAGTTCATCCAGTCCTTCAAACTCACAGATATAATTGGCCAGCGCCAAGTGTCCGATATGTATCGGGTTAAACGACCCGCTGAAAATTCCTACCTCCATCTGATATTCATTCTTTTCTTATTAGAAGTTCTTTTTCTGACAACTACACGGCTTCTTAAACTTCATTCCCGGGATTTCCGTGCTTCAGTGGCTTACCGTTCTCTTTAGGAGCATGGCGCAACGCCTGCCAATTCATTACAGCATTCAGCAGAAAAACGCCCAAGACAAGCAGCATGTTCCACACTTTTACTTCTGCTCCCCTGTAACACGCTACAGCCACATAGAATATGGTTATCAGCGCTCCCAGCAGACTAACGCACAGCAAAACGCGGGTGAAGCGAGGCGTATAACTGATAAAAGCCGGAATCTTGGGTTTATTTCTATTATTCATACACCAAACTTTTTGGTAAACGAAAACAACAGTTACTTTATTCCTGGATACATACAGACTCTTCACCGTATCAACTCCCAGTCTTCTCCGTACCCGCTCCGTACCCGCTCCCAGTTATAGGATCCGAAGAAAGAGCGGTTCTAGCCCCTCTCTGAAGCAGAGAAGAAACTGCCGGAAGCCCGGAGACCCCGGCAATTCCGAGACTATCGATTCAAAAAATCCTGAATCACCTTCAATGCTTCCGCCTGAGCCGTTTCCAGGTCATCGTTCACGATTACCGTATCGAATTTCGAGGCAAAGCCCAGCTCATATTCCGCCTTGGCTATGCGGCTCTCTATCACCTCAGGAGCATCCGTACCTCTGCCCACCAGCCGCTTGCGCAGCTCCTCCACCGAAGGCGGCTGAATAAATACCGACAGTGCCCGCTCGCCGTAGAATTTCTTGATGTTGCATCCGCCCACCACATCTACATCGAACACCACGTTCTGACCGTCGGCCAGCTGACGTTCCACCTGCTCCTTCAGCGTACCATAGAAGCGATCCGGATACACCTCTTCATACTCCAGAAAATCGCCCGCAGCTATGCGACGACGGAACTCGTCGGGAGTCAGAAAGAAATACTCCACTCCATGCTGCTCCGTTCCCCTGGGTGCGCGGCTCGTGGCCGAGATAGAGAAAGCCAAGTTTAAATGCTGTGTCAACAGATAATTGATGATTGTCGACTTACCCGACCCCGACGGAGCCGAAAAAATAATCAGTTTACCCATACTCATTCCCTTTTTTTAAAGCTGTTTCTTTTAAAAGCTAACCTTGCTTTGGCCGAGAGTTATTTACATTACATTCAGCACCTGCTCTTTGATTTGCTCCAATTCATCCTTCATCTGCACCACGATTTTCTGCATTTCAGCGTGGTTCGACTTACTGCCCAGGGTATTGATTTCGCGTCCCATTTCCTGCGCAATGAAGCCCAGCTTCTTTCCCTGTCCGCTGCCGTTTTCCAGGGTAGCGATGAAATAATCCAAGTGATTGGCCAGCCGCTGCTTCTCTTCGTTGATATCCAGCTTTTCAATGTAGAAGATCAGCTCCTGTTCCAGCCGATTCTTGTCGTAATCCACACTCAGCGTCTTCTCCAGGGCGTCGGTAATCCGGTCTTTGATTTTTCCCACCCGTTCTTCTTCGAAGGGCACCACCTCGCAGAGCAGCTTTCTTATGTTATGAATTTTCTCACGGAACTTCATTTCCAGTGCAGCCCCTTCCTGCTTACGGAAATCCACCAAATGGCCCAAAGCCTCGCTCACGGCACCGTGTACCAGTGTCCACTCCTCTTCGGTCAGCTCCTGCACCTCCACCTTCGTCATCACATCCGGCATCCGCAGCAGCGTAGTCATCCAGTCTTGCGGTTCCGGAATGCCCTTTACAGCCACCAGTTCGCGTATTTGGTCGTAATAAGCAGCTACCAATTCGCGGTTAATAGGCGTAGCCGACTGCGCCCCCTCCTTCTTCTCTATCCACAGGCTGAAATCCACCTTGCCGCGTTCCAGCAGTTTGGCCACTTCATTGCGAATGTCCATTTCCTTTTCCCGGTATAGAGGAGCTACACGAACCGACAGGTCCATAGCCTTGCTGTTGAGTGATTTTACCTCAACACTTACTTTTTTATCGGGCAATTCGACCGTTGCCTTGCCGTAGCCCGTCATTGATTGTATCATAATGCTTCTTAACTTTTTCGCAAAAGTACGGGATTATTTTTAAATACTGAAAATAATAATGTACTTTTGTCTGCTAATTAAATGAATAGAAGCGTATGTCATGTATCTTACATATTGAAACGTCCACTTCCGCATGCTCGGTAGCCCTAAGCCAGGACGGACAGAATGTATTTAAAAAAGAAGAGTTGAACGGTCCTTCCCACGCCGTTCTGTTAGGAGTATTTGTCGACGAAGCCTTGTCTTTTGCCGACAGTCATGCGTTGCCGCTCGATGCGGTGGCTGTGAGTTGCGGTCCGGGTTCGTACACCGGTCTGCGTATCGGCGTATCCATGGCCAAGGGAGTATGCTATGGCCGTAACCTGCCTCTCATAGCCCTGCCCACCCTGAAGGTGCAATGCGTGCCGGTGCTGCTCTATCACGACGAGTTGCCCGACGATGCCCTGCTCTGCCCCATGATTGATGCGCGCCGCATGGAGGTGTATGCCGCCCTCTACGACCGTGCATTGAAGCCTGTGCGCCCCATTGCTGCCGACATCGTAGACGAGCATTCGTATGCCGAATACCTGGAGAAGCATCCGGTATATTTCTTCGGCGACGGAGCAGCCAAGTGCAAGGAAAAGCTGACGCATCCCAATGCTCATTTCATCGACCACATTCATCCGCTGGCCAGCATGATGTTTCCACTGGCCGAAAAAGCGATTGCCGAAAACGACTTTCAAGACGTGGCCTACTTCGAGCCTTTCTATCTGAAAGAATTCGTAGCCAGCAAACCGAAGGATTTGCTTCAGGAGACGAGGTGAATTTAGGAGTTAGAAGGAGTTATAAGGGAGTTAGAGGGAGTTATTAGGGAGTTAGAGGGAGTTATTAGGAGGTGAATTTAGGAGTCTAATTTAGGAGTTAAAGGGAGTTAGAGGGAGTTATTAGGAGTGAAGAAAATACTCTATACCTCTGTACTAGGAGTTAAAGAGCATTGGCTTTACTCACAAACTCGACTTCTTAACTCCCCCAACAAAACTCCTTAACAAAACTCCTAAGCAACATAACTCCTCAACGAAACTCCTCTAACTCCCCAACATAACTCCTTAACTCCTCTAACTCCTAATAACTCCTCAACGAAACAACGAAACAATAAATAATACAATATACAATCATCATGCAATATAACACTCAACAGAAACGCATGCCGCTTCCCGAATACGGAAGAAGCATTCAGAATATGGTAGACCACGCACTGACGATAGAAGACAAAGCCGAACGCCAGCGGTGTGCCAATACCATCATCAACATCATGGGAAATATGTTTCCCCATCTGCGCGATGTGCCCGACTTCAAGCACAAGCTGTGGGACCATCTGGCCATCATGTCGGGCTTCCAACTCGACATTGATTATCCGTTTGAGATTATCCAGAAAGACAATCTCGGCAGCAAGCCCGACTATGTGCCCTACCCGCATGCCAAAATACGCTACCGCCACTACGGACGCACCCTGGAGCTGCTGATACAGAAGGCGTGCGATTTTCCCGAAGGAGAGGAGAAGCGAAACCTGGTGGCCCTGATTTGCAACCACATGAAGAAAGACTATATGTCGTGGAACAAGGATACGGTAGACGACCGCAAGATAGCTGCCGACCTGGAGGAACTGTCGGAAGGCAAACTGCAGATGACCGACGACATCGTAAAGCTGATGGCCGCACGCATCGACCAGTTCTACCGCCCGCGCATGCAGAACAATCGCAACAACAACCGGAATAACAACAATAACCGGAACAACAATAATAACAATAACAACAATAATAACAATAACAACAACAATAACAGACGTAAATACTAACCCCATAAAAACGCACCTGTCATGGCATCATTTGTAATAGAAGGCGGACACAGCCTTGCAGGCGATATCTACCCGCAAGGCGCCAAAAATGAAGTGCTGCAGATTATCTGCGCCACCCTGCTTACGCCCGAAAAGGTCGTAGTACACCACATCCCCGACATCCTGGATGTAAACAACCTCATTCAACTGATGCGGGAAATGGGCGTAACGGTAGAGAAACTGGGCATCGACACCTACAGCTTCGAGGCCCGGAACGTAGACCTGGGCTATCTGGAGAGCGACGAGTTTCTGAAGAAATGCTCCGCGCTCAGAGGCTCGGTGATGCTCATCGGACCTCTGGTGGCCCGATTCGGCAAGGCCATGATATCCAAGCCCGGAGGCGACAAGATAGGCCGACGCAGACTCGACACCCACTTCATCGGCATTCAGAACCTGGGGGCCGACTTCCGCTACGATGCGCAGCGCGAAGTATATGAAATCAGCGCCGACCGCCTGAATGGCAGCTACATGCTGCTAGACGAGGCTTCGGTCACCGGTACGGCCAACATTGTGATGGCTGCCGTGCTGGCACAGGGCAAGACCATCATCTACAATGCCGCCTGCGAGCCCTACGTGCAGCAGCTATGCCGCATGCTGTGCCGCATGGGAGCCCGCATCGAAGGCATTGCCTCGAACCTGCTCACCATCGAAGGCGTAGAAGCCCTGCATGGCACCGAGCATACCGTATTGCCCGACATGATTGAGGTGGGCAGCTTCATCGGTATGGCTGCCATGACGCAGAGCGAGCTCACCATCAAGAATGTGTCGTATCAGAACCTGGGCATCATCCCCGACAGTTTCCGCCGCCTGGGCATCCGCCTGGAGCAGCGGGGCGACGACATCTTTGTGCCGGCTCAGGAGAGCTACCAGATAGAATCGTTCATCGACGGTTCCATCATGACCATAGCCGACGCCACCTGGCCGGGACTCACGCCCGACCTCCTGAGCGTGATGCTGGTGGTGGCCACCCAGGCCAAGGGCAGCGTACTGATTCATCAGAAGATGTTCGAGAGCCGCCTGTTCTTTGTGGACAAGCTCATCGACATGGGCGCGCAAATCATCTTGTGCGACCCTCACCGGGCGGTAGTCATCGGCCACAACCACGGCTTCAAGCTGCGCGGCGGCAACATGACCTCGCCCGATATCCGTGCCGGTATCGCCCTGCTCATCGCTGCCATGAGCGCCGACGGCATCAGCCGCATACACAACATCGAACAGATAGACCGGGGCTATCAGAACATCGAGGGCCGACTCAATGCCCTGGGAGCCCGCATAACCCGTATATAATCATGATCAGAGAAAACGAAGTATATAAGATAGGAGTGTTCAATAAGCCGCACGGCATACACGGCGAACTGTCGTTTACCTTTACCGACGACATCTTCGACCGCGTAGAGGCGGAGTACATCGTGTGCCGCATGGACGGTATCCTGGTGCCTTTCTTCATCGAGGAGTACCGGTTCCGCTCCGACTCGGCTGCGCTGATGAAGCTCGAGGGAATAGACACCGCCGAACGGGCCCGGATGTTTACCAATGTAGAGGTGTTCTTCCCCAAGGCTCATGCCGAACAGACCGATGTATCCGAACTGTCGTGGAATTACTTCATCGGCTTCCGGCTGGAGGAGGTGCACCACGGCCACCTGGGTGAAGTGACCGACGTAGATACTTCTACCCTCAACACCCTGTTTGTAGTAGACCACCAGGGGCAGGAGCTGCTGATTCCGGCGCGCGAGGAGTTTATCACCGACCTCGATGCCGCGCACAAGGTCATCACCCTGGAACTGCCCGACGGACTGCTCACCCTCTAACCCCCTCTCACCTACCCGCTGCCTATGACACCGAAAAAGAAGAAGAAGAGAAGAGCCTTTTGGCGAGACATCAAGTTTAAGTACCGCCTCACCATCATCAATGAGAATACGCTGGAAGAGGTGGTAGACCTGCATGTGTCTAAACTGAACGGCATATCCGTACTCCTGTCCGTGCTCACCGTAACGTTTCTGTGTGCCGCCCTCATCATCACGTTCACTCCCCTGCGCAATTACCTGCCGGGCTATATGAACAGCGAAATCCGGGCACAGGTGGTAGACAATGCCTTGCGGGCCGACTCACTGCTACAGCTGGTGGAGCGGCAGAACCTGTACATCATGAACATACAAGACATCTTCCGCGGCGAGGTGAAAGCCGATACCGTGCATTCCATCGACTCGCTCACCCTGCTGCGCAACGACTCGCTGATGGAGCGCACCCAGCGCGAAGCGGCCTTCCGCAAGCAGTATGAAGAGACCGAGAAGTATAACCTGACCAACATCACGGCGCGCAACGAAGCCGACGGACTGATCTTCTTCCGCCCCACGCGGGGCTTGATATCCACGCCCTTCGATGCCGACCGCCAGCACCTGGGCATCGACATTGCCGCCAATCCCGGCGAAAGCGTACTGGCCGTGCTCGATGGTACCGTGATTCTGAGCACCTATACGGCCGACATGGGCTATGTGATAGAGGTGCAGCACAGCCGCAACTTCGTATCGGTGTATAAGCAATGCGGCTCGCTGCTGAAGAAGGCGGGTGAGAGCGTAAAGGGAGGCGAAGCCATCGCCGCCGTGGCGCGCCCGGATGTCGATGGGTCCGGACCGCACCTGCACTTCGAGCTGTGGCACCAGGGCAAGGCGCTGAACCCCGAACAATACATTGTGTTTTAAGCCACACGGCCTTTATTAAATAAAAGAAAAGAACGAATCATCTAAAAAAAAACGAATCATCTAAAAGAACGAAAGATACATGAAAAAACAAATAGCCATCTTAGGGTCCACCGGCTCTATCGGCACACAGGCACTGCAGGTCATCGAAGAACATCCCGACCAGTACGAAGCCTACGTGCTGACGGCCAACAACCGCGTGGACGAACTCATAGCTCAGGCACGCAAGTTTCTGCCCGAAGCCGTGGTTATAGCCAACGAGGCCCATTACCCGGCACTGAAAGAGGCCTTGGCCTCGCTGCCCATCAAGGTGTATGCC
>Garnier_p2__coassemble_3397_pt1 | contig 7858 bp, 7 predicted proteins | sample Garnier_p2__metabat2_low_PE_024 | metagenome-assembled genome bin Garnier_p2
GTTCGGTCTATGGGGCGCTGAGCTTTGTGCCTTTCGACAGCAAACTGACGACTCCTTATTTATATGGATGGCAGGGGTTCGAGATGCGGGAGCTGCAAGCTATGCCGCAGCAAAGAACGGCTGCTGCAGGTGCGGACAAGTCTGTGGCGCCGATACACCGACGCCGTAGGAATTTCCGGATGCAGGGGGCGGTGATTCGCCATGCCATGAGTGCGGTGGCGGCGGTGCTGCTGTTCTTCCTCTTGTCGACACCTATTGAGAATACGGGAATGATGGAGGAGAATTATGCGCGCTTGATGCCGAGTGAATTGTTCTCGCAGATGGGACATCCGTCGCTGGTGGTTACTCCGGTGGGACTGGATGTGCCGGCTGTGGCGCAACAGCAACCGAAAAAGAAGGTTACCGTGCCGGTGGCCGTGAAGGAGGTGAAGGTGAAAGCTGCTGCCACAGCGAAAGCTGTTCCGACTGAAAAGACTGCCCAGACTGCCCCGGCTGAAAAGACCGCAAAGGCTGTTTCGGCTGAAAAGGCTGAAAAGGATATAAAGGCTGTTTCGGCTGAAAAAGCTGGTCAGACAGCGAAAGTAATACCGGCAGAAAAGCTGGTTCCGGCTGCAAAAGCAGCAAAACCCTACCATATTATTGTGGCCAGTGTAGGCTCGGAACAGGATGCGAAGCGCATGGCGGAACAGTTGAAGCAGAAAGGTTTCAGCAAGGCGTGTGCCGTGATAGGAAACGGTAAAATGCGGGTGAGCATTCAGGCTTGCAGCAGTGAGGCCGAAGCGTATAAGGCGCTGAAAGAAATCCGGGCAATGGAAGCTTATCAGTCAGCCTGGGTACTGCATTGATGCGACGGGGTGTTGCATCTCATTATCTCTCAATCTTTATTTTATTACATTAAATCATGAAACGAGTTCGTTGTCCCAAATGTGAGAATTACCTCACTTTTGATGAAACCAAGTATACAGAAGGTCAGTCGCTGGTATTTGTCTGCGACCAATGCAAGAAGCAGTTCAGCATCCGGCTGGGCAAGAGTAAGATGTCGGCTACCCGCAAAGAGGAGAAAATCAACGAGGAGGAGTTTTGCGAGGCATTCGGCAACATTACAGTGATAGAGAATGTATTCGGATTTAAACAGGTATTGCCGCTGCAGGAGGGTGACAATGTCATCGGACGCCGGTGCATAGGAACGGTTATCAATGTGCCGATAGAAACGTCGGACATGAGCATGGACCGCATCCACTGTATCATCCAGGTGAAACGGAACAAACAAGGGGAACTGGTGTATACGCTACGTGACGCTCCAAGCCTGACAGGTACATTCCTGAACAATGAAATCTTAGGCGATAAAGACCGGGTACGCCTGGACGACGGAGCCATCGTAACCATCGGAGCCACGACGTTCATCCTGCATAAAGGGGGAGGAGCCGAATAAGGAGAGATTTTGCTAGGAGTTAGAAGGGAGTTAGTGGAAGTTAAAGGGAGTTAAGGGAGTAAGGGAGTAACATACTACCCCACTGCACACAACTGATTTCCGAAGACATCCTTCACACAGCTAATTCCTGCAAACCTTTTTCACACAGCTGATATCAGCTTACCCCACTGTAGGGATACAAATATAAGTCTGAATTTGAGGAGTTAGAGGAAGTTAGAAGGAAGTTAAGGGAGTAACATACTACCCCACTGCACACAACTGATTTCCGAAGACATCCTTCACACAGCTAATTCCTGCAAACCTTTTTCACACAGCTGATATCAGCTTACCTCACTGTAGGGATACAAATATAAGGCTGAATTTAAGGAGTTAAAGGGAGTTAGAGGAAGTTAGAAGGGAGTTAAGGGAGTAACATACTACCCCACTGCACACAGCAGAAACAGTTCCGGCCTCACTGTAGGGGCGTAAGCGGAATCGCCGTTAGGCGCAGGTAAGGGGCGACTGTTTGAGCGAAGCGAGTTATAGCCCCGTCTGCGAATAACGGTGATGGAGTAGCCCCGTAAGTGCAGACGGTCGCTTTTCTTTTTTGGTTCTTTTTCTTTTGGCGACGCAAAAGAAAAAAGAACAGTAACTTTTTTTTAAGGAGTTAGAGGGAGTTACAAAAAAGGAGTTAAGAGGGAGTTAGAAAAGGAGTTAAGAGGGAGTTAGAAAAGGAGTTAAGAGGGAGTTAAGAGGGAGTTAAAGAAGAAAGAAGAAAAAAGAAAACAATATCTTTTTGGAGATAAAAAAAGAGGAAATCAGCGAACAACACTGATTTCCTCTTACTTTTATATCGAGTTTTTCTATAACCCTCAACGTAATCTATCAATCGACTTCACCGTTACTTCATCGCTATAGATGCCACGGAAAGCAAGATAGTTCAAGATGATGCCGACCAGCGGCAGACACAAAGCCCAGCCGAACTGGTAGCTGGCCTGAAGGTCGGACGACAACATGTAGGCAAATACGCCCAAGGCGATGTAATAGCCCACCAACAATATAGAAGAGAATACCGTCATGCGAATCTGAAGCATGCGATTGCGGTACAGAAAGATGGTGCATGCTGCCACAATGGCGCTGAGCAACAAGATACCGAACAATCCCCAAGTGGACTGAAAACTGCCATCGGCCAGGCTTACCCCCAACGGACGGAACACATGCGCTGTGACGAGGTCTTCTCCGACGAACTGCCCTACCGGCAGAAAGGCTGCCGAAAGCAGCAGTACGGTAGTGAGCAGCAGGTATACGGACTGAATACGCTGTATCATTATTGCAGTTTGTCTTTTTCCTTGGCAGGATTTCTGAAATATACCTTGTTCTCGATATACTCCTGAGTAGCAATCAGGGTAGGCTTCGGAAGCTTTTCGTAATAGCGAGAAATCTCAATCTGCTCGCGGTTTTCAAACACTTCTTCCAGGTTGTCGTTGTAAGAAGCAAATTCGGCCAGTTTCTTAGACAAGTCGTTCTTTATCTCAACGCTGATCTGGTTGGCACGCTTGGCAATAATTGATACAGTTTCATACACGTTTCCTGTATTCTCACACAACTCCATCATGTCACGGGTTACCGTAGTGCTAGGAGCATTCGTTTTTCTGTAATCCATAAAATTTCTATCTGATTAGTTCTACTTTCTTACTCTTGTTCACTTTCTTCTACTGACGCTTCGGTATCTTCGCCCAGCTCTTTCTGCGAGGCACGGAAGATGCGGTCGGCTTCTTTCAGGTATTTGCTTTCAGGGAACTCATTCTTGAAAGCGTAATACTCGTCCACCGTCTCGCGATAGCGGTCGGGGCGTTTTTCGTCGATACTGTGCAAGGCCATCTCGTACTTGGCACGGAGAATCAGGATGGAGATGTCTTCGCGCATGTTGGTGTAGGGATAGTCTTTCAGGGCATTCTGTGCCGTGATGACGCACGACAGGTAGTTGTTGCCCAGGTAATTGCCCAGGTTGTAGTACATCTTGGCGGCTAGGTATTCCTTCATCACCAGCTTGTCCTGCAACTGGAATATCATGTTCTGGGCCTCTTCCTTCTTGCTGCTTTCGGGGAAATACTCCATAAACATCTGCAGCTGCTGAATGGCGCTGTACGTACCCGACTGGTCGAGACGAGGCTCCGGAGTATCGAGGTACATGGCTTTTCCGGCATGGAAGCGGGCCAGCTCGGCAAAGGTGCCGCGCGGATATACATTATAATATTGGATGAAGGTCTGGGCGGCTACCTGATAGTCTTTCTGGTTATAATAGCTCATACCCAACATATAGAGGGATTCCTCGGCCTTGTCGGTACCCTTCAGGATGGCCACCAGTTCATTAAGCAATGTAGCTGCCTTGTTATATTGTCCTTTGGCAAAATAATTCTTTGCCGCTTCATACTTATATTCATAATCGGTGCTCTTCAGCAACTTGTTATATTCTCCACACGAGGAGAGTAGCGATGCTGCCAGCAGAGTCAATAGGATATTCTTTTTCATTACTTATTCTCAAATAATGTGCAAAGATAGAGGTTCGTATCGAATAAAACAACGATACGGACCTTAATTTTTAAAAAAATCGCAGGTTACAGCCTGTATAAATCGTTTGCTGCCAGCAGGTCTACTTCCAGCCGGGTGAGTATGCGGATGCAATGGTCCAGGTCGTTGGGGCGGAGAATGACGTCGGCGGTGTTGCCGTGGGCAAAGGAGTACATGTACTCGATGAACACGCCTTCGTCTGACAGGTGACGCAGGACTCGGGACAGGGAGCCGGGCAGATTGGGGCAACGGATGCCTATCACGTCGGTGATGTGTACGGCAAAGTGTCTGTCTTTCAATGCTTTACAGGCCTTGTCCGGTTCGGACACAATGCCGCGCAAGATACCGAAATCGGCATTTTCGGCAATGCTGAGGGCGGAGAGGTTGATGCCTTCCCGGGCCAGCACTTCGGTTACTTCGGTGAGGCAGCCGGATTTATTTTCCAGAAAAATACAGAGTTGTTTCGCTACCATAGAGGTTTGTTTTAATGAGTGGTTGTTGCTCTTTCCTACAAAGAAACAAAATATTTTTGTTTATATCAAAGAAATTTGCGAATATTGCTACGAAATTAGAATTTATGTCAACATTCGAACTTGTATCTGCTTATCAGCCTACCGGCGACCAGCCGGAGGCTATCGCCCAGCTCACCGAAGGGGTGCGCCAGGGGGTGCCGGCCCAGACTTTGCTGGGGGTGACCGGCTCGGGAAAAACGTTTACCATAGCCAACGTCATAGCGAATATCAACAAGCCTACGCTGGTGCTGAGCCACAACAAGACGCTGGCGGCTCAGCTGTACAGTGAGTTCAAGGGGTTCTTTCCGCACAATGCGGTGGAGTATTATGTGTCGTACTATGATTATTATCAGCCGGAGGCGTATCTGCCGTCGAGCGATACGTATATCGAGAAGGATTTGGCTATCAACGATGAGATAGACAAACTGAGGCTGGCGGCTACTTCGGCCTTGCTCTCGGGGCGGAAGGATGTGGTCGTGGTGTCGTCGGTGTCGTGTATCTATGGCATGGGGAATCCGTCGGACTTCTACAACAATGTCATCGAGGTGCAGCAGGGCAGGAACTTCAGCCGGAACGTGTTTCTCAGAAGGCTGGTGGACAGCCTGTATGTGCGCAATGACCTGGAACTGAGCCGGGGAAATTTCCGGGTGAAGGGGGATACGGTGGACATCTTTCTGGCGTATACGGACTGCCTGCTGCGCATCATCTTCTGGGACGACGAGGTGGACAGCATCGAGGAGGTGGACCCGGTAAGCGGAGTGGTGCTGGGCACGTTTACGGAGTATAAGATTTATCCGGCAAACCTCTTCATGACGTCGAAGGAGGCCACGCTGAGGGCCATTCATGAGATAGAGGACGACCTGCACCGGCAGGTGGCGTGGTTCGAACAGGAGGGACGGCCGCTGGAGGCGAAACGGCTGAACGAACGGGTGACGTATGATCTGGAGATGATTCGTGAACTGGGGCATTGCTCGGGCATCGAGAATTATTCGCGCTACTTCGACGGACGGGAACCGGGCTCCAGACCGTACTGTCTGCTGGATTTCTTTCCGGAGGATTTCCTGATTGTAATCGATGAGAGTCATGTGAGTGTGCCGCAAATCAGGGCGATGTACGGGGGCGACCGGGCGCGCAAGGTGAACCTGGTGGAGTATGGATTCCGACTGCCGGCTGCCATGGACAACCGCCCGCTGAAGTTCGACGAGTTTGAGGCTATGGCCAAGCAGATTATCTTTGTAAGTGCCACACCGGCCGATTATGAGCTGATTCGTTCGGAGGGGGTAATCGTGGACCAGGTGATACGGCCCACGGGACTGCTGGACCCCGTCATCGAGGTGCGGCCCAGCCAGAATCAGATAGACGACCTGATGGAGGAGATTCAGCAGCGCATAGAGCGCGAGGAGCGTACGCTGGTGACGACACTGACCAAACGCATGGCCGAGGAGCTTACGGTGTATCTGCAGGACAATGGCATACGCTGCAATTACATACACAGCGATGTGGATACCAAGGAACGGCTGGTGATTATGGCCGACCTGCGCGAGGGGCTGTATGATGTGCTGATCGGGGTGAACTTGCTGCGCGAGGGGCTGGACTTGCCGGAGGTGTCGCTGGTGGCTATCCTGGATGCCGACAAGGAGGGATTCCTGCGCTCGCACCGCTCGCTGACGCAGACGGCCGGACGGGCGGCGCGGAATGTGAACGGACGGGTGATTATGTATGCCGACCGCATTACGGAGAGTATGCAGCAGACCATCGATGAGACGAACCGCCGGCGCGAGAAGCAGCTGAGGTATAACGAAGAGCATGGCATTACGCCGCAGCAAATCCGGAAGGCGAAGAGTATCAATCCGTTTGACATGCACGGCGGGGCACAGACGGAGGAGGTGAAACGCCCGGAGGCGGCAACTGCCGCCCGGAAGTATGCGGCTCCGCAAGAGGGGGCGCGCACCGTGGCCGACCCCATAGTGCAGTACATGAATGCCGACCAGCTGAAGAAGAGCATAGAGCGCACGCGGAAGCTGATGCAGGAGGCGGCCAAACGGCTGGACTTCCTGGAGGCGGCACAGTATCGCGACGAGCTGCTGAAGCTGGAGGATTACCTGGCCGAAAAGATGCGCTGACGGCGATACAGATGGCAGGCCAGCCCTACGGGCAGTGCATAGAGCAAGGGAAGGCAGAGGGAGAGGCCGGGCCACCACAGCAGGAGCAACCGGGCCATGCGGGTGTACACCAGACAGGCGTAGAGCTGGGAGGTGAAGAAGGAAATCACGAAGTAGCAGCCCAGAAAGGGCATGGCGCAGGTGAGTCCTGCCAGCAGCGCACCGCGACGCTGGTAGCGGCCGGACAAGGCACCGTATACGGCACCGGTGAGTGCCGCGCCCAGAGAGAGCAGAAACAGCAGGCTTTCGGTAAAGGGCGAAGGAAACAGACCGCCATTGGCTCCGCGCAGAATGCCCCACGAGGGCACGGCGAGGAGCAGCACCAGCAGCATATACCCACCGGCCACTGCCAGGGCGGCCGTCAGGGCGCGCTGCTTTCTGACCGTCAGCGGCCGGCAGCCGGCAAAGGCATGCAGAGCCACTCCCCCACCCATGGCAGCCACCACGGCCTGTCCCGGATGAGCGTAGTGCAGAAAGTTGGGCACCATGGAGCGCAGCCACCAGCGTATTCCCTCGGCACTGAGCAGATTCTGCAGGCGTATTTCTTCGCCGGTAGCGGTATACACTACGTACCAGCCGTAGCAGTCGGCTATCCACGAGAGCAGCACCACGCCTGCCAGCAGAAACAGCAGTCCTGCCACGGGGTGCAGGCGCACATCATACAGTTTATTCTTCATCGGCTTCCAGATTATCCAAGTCTAAGATACGCAATTCCAGGGCACGTACCACCAGCCGTGTGGCGTTTACGCCGCTCCGTTCCCCCTCCGGAAAGAGGCGGTTCACCAGGTCGTTCTGCCGTTTTTCGAGCGATTTCACGCCAAAAGGCATTCCCCGCAGATTGGCTATCATCTCCTTGGTGTAGCCCAGCGCCAGGTGGCGCAGAAAGCGTTCGTCGTACTCATCGATGTCGTAATGAATCACGGCTTCCTGCCGCTTGCAGTCGTTGAGCACCGCCCGGCGGAAGCGTTGCACGATTTTCTCCAGGATGGGCTGATTGAACACCAGCCGCTTGCCGTCCATCACCGCCTGCACATCGGTGCGTGTCAGCAGTTCGCCGGTCTTCAGAATGATGCCGTCGGCCCCGGCATCGAGCACCTCCACCCAGAGCCGTTCGTTGACAATTTCGCCCGTAAAGATGAGCACATGCACATCGGGATAGCGACTGGCCAGCTGCCGGCAGATTTCCACCCCCACCGTGGTAG
>Garnier_p2__coassemble_5989_pt1 | contig 4285 bp, 6 predicted proteins | sample Garnier_p2__metabat2_low_PE_024 | metagenome-assembled genome bin Garnier_p2
GCCCAGGCACCGCACGAGAACCTGCAAGACGGCACCTTCTCGGTGTACACCCTGCGCATCAGCGATGCCGACTTCGAAGCCCTGTTGCAACTGGTGGAGCCGCTCTACCTGCACTCCAGCTTCGTCTTCTCCCTGCTGCCCAAGCCCAAACGTCCGCGCACCACCTGCCACCTGCGGCAAATATTCGACCTGCTTCCGCTGACCTTTACGCGCGAACAGGCGCTGGAGGCCGCCCAGACCCTGCGCATCAACGAAAAGACGGTAGACAGCCTGCTGCTGCGCAACGTGCAGAAAGGCACGCTGGAAAGGCTGGAGCGCGGCGTGTACACGTTTGCCAAGAAGATACGCAACACCCCGAAAAACTAGTTTCACTCGTGCGCGCGCGTGTGAGGAAAACGAATGTGAAGGAAGGAAAGGAAACTGCCGCTAGAAACACACGCGCAAACATTTGATTATAAACTATTTGTAGAAAACCCTGAAACCTCCGCTCAAAAAGTGAAGGAAACCAGACCTCCGGCTGTAGCTTTTCAAACCCCAAGCTACAGCCGGATTTTTCCGTACCTTAAGGTTGGCCGATGGCATCTACGATGAGCTGCACGTGTATCGGCAGAAACGTGCGGGCATGCAGGCGGTAACCATGCGCTATCAGCTGCTGACGCAAGCCCGGATACACATCAATCCAATATTGCAGTTTGCGATACGCCACTTGCGGGCACAAGTTAGGGAAATACAGTTGGGCCAGTTCAGTGCGGCCATAGGCGCGAATTTTCAGCGCCTCCAGAGAATCTTCAGTTTTCATACCATATCAGTTTAACGACTTAAAGATACTAAAAACCAACGGATTACGAAAGCAAAAACCCAGATAGTTTTCCGTAATAATCAACTCTAATCACCTCTAATCAACCCTAACCTACGCCAACCGTCCCTTACCAACTTTCCGCTCCATCCCCTGCTTATCTTTGCAGTGTAATCACTTGATCACCTGATTATTTAAAACCAAATTACTAACCCTAAAAACCCTAAACTCATGATTCTCTACAAAAAGTATCAACTGAAATCGGGTCTGGAAAGCGCCAAGAACAAATGGTACGCCCGTCCCGTAGTAAACGAAACCCTCAACATCGAAGCCCTGGCCAAGCACATGTCCGACCACAACACCCCCTTCTCGCCCGGCGTGATTCGCGGCGTGCTGACCGACATGGTGGCGTGCATCAAAGAACTGATTCTCGACGGCAAGAACGTGAAGCTGGACGACCTGGCCATCTTCTCGTGCGGCATCGTACCCGACCACGGAGCCGAGAGCGCCGAGACCTTCAAGATAGGCACCCACGTGAAAGGCGTGCGACTGCGGGCCCGAGCCACCGGCGAACTGAGCAACAAACAGCTGAACCTGGAAGCCACCCTGCGCGAACAAGGCGTGTACAACGTGGCCCCCTCCAGCGGCGGCACCGACACCGGTGAAGAACCCGGAGGCGGCGGCATGCTGGGCTAACCCCGCTCCTCTCTCCGTCTATCGTATTCACCCATTTAAAAACCCTAACTTATGAAGAAAAACAACGTTTGGCAAATCATCCTCAAAGTAATCATCGCCGCCGCCACGGCCGTAGCCGGAGCCCTGGGACTCCAAGCCTGTTGCCGCCTGTAGCCTATGCGACGCATCACTTTGCTCATCGTTCATTGTTCCGCCACCCCTGAGGGGCGGAACTTTGATTTTGAAGCCTGCCGCACAGACCACATCCGTCACCGCGGCTTCAAAGACATCGGCTACCACTACTACCTGACCCGCGACGGCACCATCCACCGCGGCCGCCCCCTGGACACCGTAGGCGCCCACTGCCAGCACCACAACCGCCACAGCATCGGCATCTGCTACGAAGGCGGTCTGGATGCCCGCGGCCAGCCGAAAGACACCCGCACCCTGGCCCAGAAAGCCAGCCTGCTGGCCCTGCTGCGCGAGTTGCGGAAACTCTTTCCCGACGCCCTCATCCTGGGGCATCGCGACCTGAACCCCCAGAAAGCCTGCCCCTGCTTCGACGCCGCCAGCGAATACCTGGGCATCTAACCCAAACAGCGGACGCATGCAACCCCTTACCGGCTGCATACGCCCGCTGTGGTGTCTTCCGGCACCCTCGCCGGAAGAGCATCTTCTCCGCCTAGCCCAACTGCTCCAGGTGACGGATGTGAATCCGCACATTCTCCACCGTCATCCCCTTGGTCAACGCCCGGTCGCCCAGCAAGTCGATGAGCCGCTGCAAGTAATCCTCCTTCTTCAGCCACTCCTCCGGCAGTCCGCCCAGCTTCACGATGTCTATCGCCACCATGGCCAGGTCGATGGGCGAAATCACCGTCTCCAGCAATGCCAGGCAAGCATCCGTAATCGCCACATCCTTCAGCAGCATATTCAGCCGCCGCTCCTTCGGTTTATACTCCTGCACCCTCTTCAGGTCAGCCTCCCGGTTACGCTGCTCCAGGTAGCGGTCGCCGTTGTAAATATTTACCTCAAACACCTTCGGAGCAAAAGACGTGTTACAATTCATCAGGTGAAACACCGCCCCCTTGAAAATCTCCGACGAATCCTCGCATCCGATAGTCTTCAGCACACTATCCACATCCGTCACATCCTGATCCATAGCCTTTTTTAAATCTTCTATCTTCATACAATGGCTTCCTTGATACAATTCACGATATAATACACATCCTCGTCGGTGACATACGGCCCTGCCGGCAGACAGAAGCCCACCTTGAAGAGCTCTTCCTCTACCCCGTTGGTATACACCGGAGCCCCCTGGTACACCGGCTGCTTGTGCATCGGCTTCCACACCGGACGGCATTCCACCTTCTTAGAGAGCATAAACACCCGCAGCGCCTCTACGTTCTCATTGGGCTGGCAGTCGGTAGTGGCACAGTCTACAGCATGAATCACGCCCGCAGCCCCGCCTACCGCCGTCTTAATCACCTCCTTATAGGCATTCTCCTGCCCCTGAATCTTCACGTCGGCATCCAGCGTAGCCGCACACAGCCAGAAGTTGGCATCGAAGCGTCCGTCGGCCGGCTGGCAGTGCAAGTGTACGCCCGGCACGTCTTTCAGCAACTCCTCGTAGAGCGCCTGCACATGCTTGTGGTGCGCTATGTGGTCGCGGAGCACCGTCATCTGACCGCGTCCGATACCCGCACACACATTGCTCATGCGGTAGTTATACCCGATGGCCGTGTGCTGGTAATACGGATACGCATCACGCGCCTGCGTGGCATACCACATCACCTCGTTGGCATCCTCCTTGCTGCGGCAAATCAGCGCCCCGCCGCCCGAAGTGGTAATCATCTTGTTGCCGTTGAACGAGAGCACCCCGTACTTGCCGAAGGTACCCAGCACCTGCCCATTGAAGCGCGAACCCATGCCCTCGGCCGCATCTTCCACCACCGGAATGCCATACTTATCGGCAATGGCCATGATGCGGTCGATGTGATACGGCATACCGTAGAGCGCCACCGGCACGATGGCCTTGGGATACCGGCCCGTCACCGCCTTGCGATCCAGAATCGCCTTCTCGAGCAACACCGGATCCATGTTCCACGTCTCGGCCTCCGAGCCCACAAACACCGGCTTGGCCCCCAGGTACGTGATGGGGTGCGACGATGCACAGAACGTGAAGCTCTGCACCAGCACCTCGTCGCCCGCCTGCACACCGCAGCCAATCAGCGCCAAGTGTACCGCCGCCGTACCCGCCGACAGACACACCACGGTGCGGTCCAGCTGCGAACCGTCGCTGCATCCGTTGGCAAAGTTCGACAAATCCTGCTCAAAGGCATTCACATTGGGGCCCATCGGCACCACCCAATTGGTGTCGAACGCCTCCTTTACATACTTCTGTTCCCATCCCTCTTCCGACATATGCGCCAGACAGAGGTAGATTGTTTTTCTTTCCTCCATTAAAATATCATAAATTTAAAATTGAGTCATTTCGAATAGACACAAAAAAAGGACAAGACCGAACAGCTTCGCTGCCCGGTCTAAACCTTTGTTTTTAATAAATAATTAATTGAATTTGATTAAAATCAATGTCAGCAAGACATCATCGTAGCGCGAATGGCTACATTAGTCGTTTTCTCAATAGCATGTAAGGCTCTTTTTAGAACCACAATTTTTAAAGATCCCATTTCCCGAATACCCTTTTTAAATCTTCTTCCGTGGCATAACCACTTTCTTCTGATAGGCGAACTTCTTCCTCAAACTCTTCATCCGTAAATACACAAGGCATATCCTTACTAGAAGAATCCAGTAAAT
>Garnier_p2__coassemble_9964_pt1 | contig 2613 bp, 2 predicted proteins | sample Garnier_p2__metabat2_low_PE_024 | metagenome-assembled genome bin Garnier_p2
GTCTTTAGTCCAATACCTTTAACTGTTTTCAGTAGTTTGTCATTTCCGTTACTAATCACTTCGCATAATTCTGACGGAGTTAGTGCCGAGAGAATCATACGAGCGGTATTTCCTCCTATGCCAGATACGGATATGAGCAGAAGAAACAGGTCACGCTCTGTTTTGTCATGAAATCCGAATAGAACATGCGCGTCTTCGCGGATAGCCTCATAAACAAAAAGTTTGGTCCGGCTTTGGTTTTGGATAGCCGTGAATGTATTCAGAGAAATATTCATTCCATAACCTATGCCATTGCATTCTAAAATTACGCTGGTAGGTGTTAGCTCTGTAATATCACCTTTAATGTATTCTATCATCTTTTTTATCTTATTTATTATCTTACGTTGCAAATATACTTGTATTTGTATACATTTGCAGCGAAAAAAGAAGAAAAATGTAATCAGAAATAAGATGGAAAAGATTAGAGCTGCAATTGTTGGATATGGAAATATCGGGCATTATACACTGGAAGCGCTTCAAGCTGCTCCCGATTTTGAAATTGTCGGTGTAGTTCGCCGTCATGGAGCAGAAGATAAGCCTACTGAATTGGAAGCTTATGAAGTAGTAAAAAGCATTAAGGAACTGCAGAATGTGGATGTGGCTATTTTGGCTACTCCTACACGAAGTGTTGAGGTTTATGCGAAAGAGTGTTTGGCTTTGGGTATAAATACTGTCGACAGTTTTGATATTCATTCTCAGATTGTGGATTTGCGTCGTTCTTTGGCTCCAGTAGCAAAAGAGCATAATGCAGTATCTATAATTTCGGCAGGATGGGATCCGGGAAGTGATTCAATTGTAAGAACTTTAATGCAAAGTTTGGCTCCTAAAGGAGTGAGCTATACTAATTTTGGCCCGGGTATGAGCATGGGCCACACAGTGGCTGTGAAAGCTATTAAAGGGGTAAAAGCTGCTTTGTCTATGACTATACCTTTAGGGACAGGTATTCATCGCCGTATGGTTTATGTGGAAATAGAAGATGGGTATACGTTAGCTGAAGTTTCTGCTGCTATTAAAGCCGATCCTTATTTTGTAAATGATGAAACACACGTAATGCAAGTTTCTTGTGTTGATGATTTGAAGGATATGGGACATGGAGTGAACTTGGTTCGTAAGGGTGTTTCTGGTAAGACACAGAATCAGCTTTTTGAATTTAATATGCATATAAATAATCCAGCTCTTACAGCACAGGTTTTAGTGAATGTGGCTCGTGCATCAATGAAACAACAACCAGGATGTTATACAATGATTGAAATTCCTGTTATCGATATGTTGCCAGGAAATCGTGAAGAGTTGATTGCTCATTTGGTTTAATATAAAAAGGCAGTAGATTTTAATAGCAAAGGGTGCGTTTTTTTAAAACGTACCCTTTGCTGTTTTGTATGTTCGGCATGCATATTATCTAATGGGTGCAAGTTCCTAGTGAGCCCTGATAGCGGGAATCACTTAGTCAATGGCAAGGGTGTCCATCGCGAGGTGGAATCTGAAAGAAGTCGGCGACAAACATCTGGCCTAACGAACAGAAACTTCATATAAGGCATTTGACCGTGGATGAGATTGCACAACAAATCAAAGTCCAATAGCTATACGGAACGGTTGGTGTAAATGAAGTAGGTATAAGATGGAAAGATAATAAGCTTATCCGAGGAGGTCTCACGGACATGACGAATAGTTTTTTTACGAAAGTTATGGAGTAAAGCTTGCCGTGAGAAGTCAGCCGAGGTCATAGTAGTGAAGTGGTCGATAACGCTTCATGAAGGACTGAACCTAACAATTAAACGATAGTAATTGAAACATACTTAATGAAAGGTAGAATGCAGAAAACATCAGCTCAAGCTAATGACTGCCCTCAAAGAGATAGGACGGAATCCGAATGGTATGAGGGATACATCATCCTGAAATCCCTTTTGAGAGATATGCGGATGATAGTGTATGTCATTGTCGGAGTAAACAGGAAGCTGAATCCCTATATGAGGAACTAATAATTAGGTTTAAGTCATGCAAATTAAGCCTGAATGAAGAGAAAACAAAAATAGTATATTGCAAATCAAGCAGGAGAAAAGAAAATTACTCTAATGTTACCTTTGATTTTCTCGGACATACATTTCGACCATGTAAAACCATGCACAAAAGTTCCCATGAAGCTTTTACAGGTTTCCAACCACGAATCAGTATGAAAGCTACAACGAAAATCAGGGCTACCATGCGTTCATGGAATCTTAAGTCAAAATCACATACTCTGCTGGACTGCATAGCTCAGATGGTTAACCCCATACTTCGTGGATGGGTAAATTATGATGGCAAATATGGTGGAAAATCTTTTCAAAATTTACTTGGTTACTTCGATTTATTACTTGCAAGATGGGCAAAAGCGAAATATAAAACTTTCAGACGAAAGCCCATGTACGTAATATTGAAATGGCTTGGGAATATTGCAGATAGGAATGCCGTTTTCTATCATTGGCAAATAGGTTCCAAACCAGCCAAAGGCACGATAAAGTTATAAGGTTGAATAAGAAGAGCCGTGTGACGGGAAACTATCACGCACGGTTCTGTGAGAGATTTAAGGTGAAACTC
>Garnier_p2__coassemble_11226_pt1 | contig 2328 bp, 5 predicted proteins | sample Garnier_p2__metabat2_low_PE_024 | metagenome-assembled genome bin Garnier_p2
GCAATCTAAAAAAGTATTGTTAATAAGTCCGGCTTCGTTGGCAGAAGCTCCTTACATAAAGCCCTATATGAATGTGCTACAGAAAGAGAATATTGCATTTGATCTTCTCTTTTGGAATAGAAAATCAGAGGATACCGAAAATCTTCCTTCAAATTATATTTCATATAATCAATACACAAGCAATTCTTATTCCAGTTTGAAAAAGCTTTGTATGATTTGTAAGGTAACCGTTCGGTGAACTATACTTGACTGGCCTCATTCAGGTTTTTACCTTTGCAGTGAACTAAAAATTCAGTATTATGAAAGGTAAAAAATCAAATTCGATTCCTGCTTTCGCAGAAATAAAGACAAGTAATGTGATAGATGTGTCGGAAACATGTCTCGTTTTATCAATCTGTAAAGCTGCTATCTATGGGACGTGTTTGTAACCTCTGATGAAGCATTCGTTTTTGTTGGTAAGAGGCAAACTACTTTAAAAATTCTTCACCGTGAAGGTAATGGTATGACATTATATGTTCGTAAAGAGAGAAACAGCTATGAATGACCCTATAAAGAACATAAGACGCGAGGTTACATTGGAGGAACGCTATACCAATGTAAGCGAGCAGCTAGCTAATATGTCCGAGCGCTACGATGCCTTGTCTTCTGCATTGGAAAAGGAATGGCTACTTCGCTCTGAGATGGTGAATGAGCAGGCTGCTTCCGAATTAGCTGCTTTACGCAAGTTACATGAGGAAGAAGTAGCCCGTATTAAAGCTGAAGCCCGTGCTGAAATCCTAAGAGAACTTTCGCAGCGTGAAGCAGAAGTAGAAAAACGTTCAGCGGCTCTTGATCAGCGTGAAAAGGAACTGGATGACCGCCGGGAAAAGGCAATAAAGGAAGTGGAGGCTAAGGTTCAGAGTCTGAATGCAGGTATGCATGAGAAGATACTTAATGAGACTTCTACAGCCATGGGCAGCTTTGCAGCCAGTTTGGAAACCATGCTCTCTGCTTTTGCAGCATCCGTCAAAGCGATGCTTGATCATGACCATAATAAATAAGATGGAGTCTGAGATGCTGTCTTATAGACAGGGTGCTACGGAAGTCCGGGATCAGCTGGTCGAACAGCTTCAGAAGAAACTGGATAAAATAGGTTCGGAAAACTGCAGTAAAAGGAAGCAGCTGAATTACTGGATTCGCCGGATTTTGGGAGTTAACAGTGAAAAGGCAAAGTTTACTCCGGAAGAAAGGACTACTTTGTATGATTCACTCTGTGCGAATGATCTGTTGACTCCTGATCAGCAAAAGCAGCTGAAACTTTTCAGTGATAATGCAGATGATGCTGTTTTAGCGAAGAGTTATTTTTCTAATGAGCTGGCCTCGAAGATGGAGGTGGACAAATATGTGAACCACATGCCTTTTTACCGTCAGTTAGAACTGATGAAGCGGGATGGCTGGGATGTGGCCAAGACAGAAAATGTTCTTTTGTCCAATTTTGGTCTTGCTTCTTTCCAAATTATCTATGGGGTAGAAGAGTTAATCATAGAATTAGGTCTTACCGGTGCGGATAAGATTGCGTATAGAAAAGAAAATGCAGCAATCGTCTGGCAGTCACTGTTGGCTTGGTGTGTATTCACGGTAAATGATGTTCCCCAGAATAGTCAGATGCATAAGGCTTGAAATTATGTCATCCGGCATTATGATGAGCTGATGGCCTATATGGACTGTAATATGGTTCCACTGGACAATAATGCTACGGAATCGGCTATCAGTGCTTTGATTATGGGAAAACAGAATTATCTGTTTTGTCAAAACGAAGAATCATGCCACTATGCGGCGGTGATGTATACATTCTTTGCTGCCTGCAAAGTGCTTAAAATAAATCCGGAGAAATGGTTGTCTGATGTTCTTGATAAGATACCGTTTACTCCAAAAGAAAAATTGAGCGAGTTGCTTCCCCAGAATTGGATAAAGAGCAATCCTCAGGCAATAGTTTAATCAATTGTAAGCAGTCAAAAATTGGCTCATAATTGAAAACTCTATCTTCGCTGCGAACAAAAATTTTAGAATTTATGTATAGCAGTGAAGATCTTGAAAGGTTTTACTTTCAGTACCAGACCGAGGCTTTGCCTCATGGAGAATCTCTCCAATCGTTTTGTGTTAAGAACAAAGTTCCTTATAACATCTTTCAGAAATGGTACAAGGATACTCGGAAAAAAGTAGTTGAAGTCCAGATTGATGGTGTTCCTGAAATTGGCCATGAGGAAAAACCTAAGACTAGTGACCAACCTCAATTGGTAAGCACTCAATAGCGTTTTAGGATGAGAAACAATCGGCAAATACCTTTGC